>Ga0255055_10000159_pt1 | contig 50425 bp, 53 predicted proteins | sample JV7_2_27_MG_FD_188633 | JGI IMG/M metagenome (GOLD analysis project Ga0255055, IMG submission 188633) | Seawater microbial communities from Jervis Inlet, British Columbia, Canada - JV7_2_27 | ecosystem: Environmental > Aquatic > Marine > Inlet | place: Canada: British Columbia | collected... | reverse complement strand
CATGCTCCAGTCGGCACGCACCATCAGGTCCTCACCATCGTAGAAGTCGTTCTCGACCTGACCGTCTCCACGACGCAGGTGGCCCGCCAGATCCAAGCGCACCGAGCCCAGCTGGGCTCCCGCCGTCAGGCCACCACGCCAGTAGTTGTTCTGGCCTGCTTCGAGATTGAGCCGCGCGCCGGTCAGTCGCCCAGAGAGGACCTGGACCACCCCGCCGAGGGCGTCGGCACCATACAGGGAGCTGAACGGACCCCGGGCCACCTCCACGCGCTCCACCCCGTCGGTGGGCAGAAACGCCCAGTTGAAACCCCCAAAGTAAGGGTCGTTGAGCTCGATCCCGTTCCACAGCACCAGGGTCTGATTCGAGTTGGAACCACGGGTGAAAAGCGACGTCACCTGACCGGCCGAACCCGAGCGCACCACCGTCATGGCCGGCAGCGTGTTCAATAGGTCCGCCACTCCCGTGGCCTGGCGATTGTCGATTTCTTTCGCTTCGATCACGTCCACCGTCGCCGGCACCGAGCTCAGCTCTTCCTCTTCGAGAGAGGCAGTGACGACGAGAGTGCCTTCGTAGCTCCGGGTCGGAGTGTCTTGGGCCAGTACCGGGATCACGCCCCCGAGGATCCCGATCAGCACCGACAACAAACGCATTGTGCATCCTCCAAACGAGTAACGCCCCGTCTCCGGCCGGGAGACTGGGGCGTCTGATTGCACAACGCGCCTCGAGCCCCCTCACCCCGGGGAACATCGAACCTGGCCCGACGGAAAGATCCGTGGGCCGCAGGTCTGGGACGGGTGTGCGCAGCAGCAGGTCTCCTGGCTTCCGGATCGCCCTACTCCCGGTCCTTCCCGCGCGGTCGACCCTCGAGACTCACCCTGTGGGTGGCCGTCGACAATCGAGCTCGCGCAGTGGATCTGTCCGGTTTCGTTCCCGGTAACAGTGGCGGGGGCCGCGCCGGTCTTGCACCGGCTTCCCTCATGGCCTCGAGAACGAGGCCACCGCTACGCTTCAGTTGTCAAAAGAAAACGGTCGGCGTTGCTTGCTGGGCGCCGACCGTTATACATCCATGGATGGAGTCTACACCTATTCCGGTGGACCAGCCGCACCGGGGCCGGGGCCGGCCACGGGACGACCCGCACCGGGTCCCGCACCGGGACCAGGACCTCTGGCAGGAGGCGCGCCAATCACGACCGGTTCATTCCTGCCGCCGTAGGCGCCCGGACCGAAATCCCAAGCGGGTAGTCCGCCGCCCCCCTGGCCTGCGTCCTCGGAGCTGACGAACTGATCCACATTGAACGATTGAGGCTTATTGAGCTCCTGGAGATACTTCATCCACTCCGCGGCTGGATCCACCGAATCGCCTGTGGGGGCATCGTTCGGTGCCCAGCCCAGCACGATGGTGGTCGTGTCGATCACGGTGCCGAAGCCCCTGAGCTCGGTGTCGGTGGTGATATCGACGACGTCGTCTGTGTGCAGGGTGATGCGATTGCCGATGTCGGTGAGCAGCACGATCTTGTTCTCGTCCCAACCGGCAATCCTGGGCTTGTACCTTGTGTCGAAGGAATTCCCATTCTTCAAATGCACGGTGAACACTTCGGCCATGGCGGGCACCACGGCGAGGAGCACCAGCGCAGTGACAATGGCTAGGGGCAGTCGTAGGGTTCGCATACCTGCACCTCCGGGGGCAGTTTCCTCGAGTTTAGCATCTGTCCGCACGAGTGTACCCTGCGCCAAGTGCTCCGCCTGTGGACTGCGTCACTCCTGAATCTGAGCCAAGGCATCCGCATTGCTCTGCATGACCGCAAGTAGGTCGCCGGAGGTCGGTGTATTGCCGCAGGGTGCGTAAACAACACTCTCAATCCCCAACTCCTGCAACCGCTGCACGGTTTCTGGAGCCGGTCGCGCCTCCCATATCATCCACCGGGCCGGATGCGATCCGAGAAGCTCCTCGAGCTCCTGCCACTGATCAGCCGACGGCACCTCATCCGGTTCCCAGTGGACCGATAGTGCGTTGAGCTGGTAACGATCGATCAGGTACTGGTAGACCGGGTGGGAGAAGACCAACGCTTGGTCGCCGATTACCAGGGTCAGCTCTGCCTGGCGCTCGTCCAACGCTTCGAGATCTGCGATCAGCGACTCGAGGCCGCTCTGAAAGGTATCCCGCTCTTCCGGACTGGCCTTTGTCAGTGCCGCTGCGACGGCCCGCGCCTGCTCCACCGCCAGTGTCGGGTCGAGCCAGGTCGTAAAGGCATAGCCTTTGTGGGAGTGCTCACCTTCGAGGCCATGGGTGTGTACCGTCCCTTCTTTCAACTGCAGCAGTCGATCCTGATAGCCCACCGAGGTGTCCACGAGCTTGGATGCCGGCAAAGTAGCCCTCTCCATCCACTTGGCATACCCCGCGCCGTTCAACAGAATCAGATCCGCCTGCTGGTACTCCCCGATGGTCTCCGCTGCGGGGGCCCAGTAGGCCGGGTCGACATCGGCGGGAGCGGGAAATCGGGCATCCACTCGATCTCCACCGATTCGCTGTGCGAAGTACTGCAGGGGATAGCTCACCGTATAGACGGTCAGTGTCTCCACAACCGAAGAGGTCGCAGTTGCCTCGACCTCAGGCTCATCCGTCTTCTCGCCCTTTGCGCAGGCCACCAGCGAGAGGATCGCTATCGTGGACAACAGAGCAATGTAGCGGTGCATCGTCACTTTCCTCCTCCCAAGAAGTATACGGAAACACCCGCCGCTCGAGGGCACCTGCTGACGGCAACTGGTGGACTATAACGTCCAAACGGTTAGTGGATGGGCGAGTCATCGTGTTCGAGCTCAAGGCGCACTGACGCAGGCATAGCGGGACTATGTCGAGGAGGTGTAACGCCGAGATCGGGCACGAGGGCCGCTCAGGCACTAATCGTTTGGGCGTTACAGTCCACTAGTGTCACTGCTGTGGTTCGGATGCGTCGATCGCGGAACCGTCCGGTCGAATGAAGCGCGCTTCGGGGTGGGGTTGGGGGATGTGGTCGCTAGCCAGTCTCTGGATCCCCTCGAGGGTCTCACGGATCACGTGACCGGCCGCAAACCATTGGGCCACGTTGAGGAATCCACCAGGCTTGGAGACGGTCACGTACTCCACCAGGGTGCAGCTGTCACCCAAGGGAATCATCAGCCAGGCCCCGCGGCTCTCCCGGATCGGTGCCAGGCCCAGATCGCTGAATTCGGCCGGCAGGTCCTCTTCGCCGCGCGTCTCCATCAGATCCCACCACTGTAGCTCCCACAGCATCCCGTCGGACTCTTGGTAGAGCCCCCGGCTCATCACCACCTCGTCGATCCACCAACGCCCCACGCCCGAGCGCTTGAAGTACTGGAAAAGAAGCCGTCGCTCCCCCCGGGGTACCCCTTCGATGACCTCCGAATGGCGGACGGGCAAATAGTCGCCGCCGGCGTAGTGGTCTTCATCGTTGATCGCCATCCACAGGGACTCGATCGGGTAAGTAGTCAGCAAGACAGCCTGCGCCAGCTTTCCGTTCCGCTCGAGCACCGGTTTGCCTGGGGTCTTCAGTGCTTTCTCGTACAGCGCGTCAAGCGGCTCCAACCCGAATTCCTCAGTCCGCGCCGCCCGCTCGAGCTGCAGCCCAGCCAACGTCGCCCTGATCTCCTCCCCCGCCGGACACTCTGCCAGGCCAGACGCAGCGCCACTCAAAATTGCAAGAACCGCTACCAGCTGCCTGCCGCCAGCTACCAGCCAGAGCGGAACCGGAGGCTCCACGATCTCATGATCCCAAGACCTCAAGACCTTCTTTACCCCAATGCCCTTCGGTCGTCAGTCATCAGCCGGAAACGGCCACCAGCCGCCAGCCTCCGGCTACCAGCCAGACCGGAACCGGAGGCTCCACGACTCCAATATCCCAAGACTCTTCTGCCCTAATGCCCTACAGCCCTAATGCCCTAATGCCTACGACAGCAGCCACGCCCGGATCACTCCTGCCCCGAACTGACTCGTCAGAAGCGTCAGGCCTCCGGCCAGGAGGACCCCGAGCACTAGCACCACGACGACCTCCGAGACCAGTAGCGCGCTGATGTTGAGTCGCGACCCACCGATCTTGACCATGGTCTCGATCTCGCGCCGCCGCAGCCGTAGCGAGAGCATAAAGACCAGCGCCGCGGTGGCAAGGGTGGCAGCCGCCACCAGCAGAATGGCCGCCACCACGAAACCCTGGATCGTCAGGATGGTGTCCAGCAGCTCATTCATCACCGTCGTCGGCTGGACGATCTGACTGGTTTCCTCGTCACCCTCGTAGCGCCCCATCAGAATGGTGCCGGACTTGCGGTCCTGGGGCACCGCGATGATGGCGCTGATGGGGTACTCCGACAGATCGCCGTGGAAATGAAAGGAGTCGATGTTGTCGGGTGTGATCTCGTTGTACTGGACCACCGAAGCGTTGCCGACGATCGTGTCGCCCTCGCGCTTGAGGACCCCGGCGGCAGCCTCGGGAGCCGCTAGATCCTGGTGCCCGTGGACCAGTCCCTCGATCACCCAGGCGGTTTTCAGATCGACGAAGATCACTTCGTCGTCGGCGGTAAAGGAGGGTGCCAGAACTCCGACGACCTTCATCTTGAGCGGGTAGGTGCCGGCCAGGTCGAAGACGCTTTCCGGTGAAGAGATCACCGTTCCGCCGACCCCTACACCGAGACTCTCAGCGACCCTCGAGCCCAGAACGCACTCTCCCAGGACCGCCATCGTCCGGCCTGAGCTGAGGTTCAGCTGCCGGAACTCGATGTACTCCAACGATGTGCCGACGATTGGGTTCTCGCGGGAGCGAAACCGCACATACATGGGAATCGGTATCGCCAACCCCGAGTCGGACACCCGCACGGCATCGGTGTAGCTCGTCAGCTCCGGCGGGTCGGAGTCGAAATAGAGCGAGTTGAGGACCAACTCCAAGGGGCTCCCCTTGGCCCCGATCAGCAGAGGCGTAGTATCGGCCCGCGCCGTCAGCTCTTCAGCACTCTGACCGACGATCACGTTCAACCCCACCGGCAGATAGACGATCAGCATGATGGAGGCCACCAGGATCGCCGTCTTGATCTTGTGGTAGGCGAGATAGCGCCAGGCGAGGTAGAAGGTGTCGGTCATGAGAGAAGGCTGTAGGGCGTTAGGGCCGTAGGGCTTTAGGGCATTAAGGGCTTAGAGGCCTAGAGGCTTAGGGGCCAGAGCGATCAAGAGGCCTCCGGGGTTTGGATGTCGTAGAAGGCTTTGAAGTCGATGATGCGCGCGAAGCGGGGGAGCAAGTCGTGGTCGTGGGTGACGGTGACCAGGGTGGCGCCGCTTTTCTCAGAGTAGTCGAAGAGGATGTCGAGCACCCGGTCCTTGTTGGTGGGGTCGAGATTGCCGGTCGGCTCATCCGCCAACAGCAACGGGGGCTCGGCCAACAGCGCTCGACAGACCGAAACCCGCTGGCGCTCACCCTGGGATAGATGCCGAACATAACGGTTGAGATGGGTGCTGATCCCCACCTCTTCCGCCAGCTCCGACCCACGATCCCGCACGGCCCGGGTTAGGTCGAGCGAACCGTTGATCCGGTAGGGCAAGAGGATATTGTCGAGCACATTCAGGTACTCCAACAGCTCGAACTCCTGAAAGACCAGACCGATATGGCGAATCCGGAAGTCGCGCCGGGCCGCATCGTCCAGGGCCTGGATCTCGGATCCGTTGGTCACCACCCGACCCGACTGCGGGGCACGAATCCCCGCGATGAGATTGAGCAGCGTCGTCTTACCCGAGCCGCTCGGACCGATGATCGCCACCTTTTCACCCGCAGCCACGGTGAGCTCCGGTACATGCAGAGCGAATTCGCCCTCGGAATAGCGGAAGCGGAGGTTGGAAATGGAGATCATGGGGAAGAAGATGGGCTTAGAGGCCTAGAGGCTTAGGGGCCTAGGGACCCGGAGCCTTCGATAACTGTGTAGCGAAGTCTATCTGGGTGCCCGCGCGACTTTCCATACTCCCGAGGATTGGCTCAAGAGGTCGATCGGCCCTACAGCCCTCACGCCCTACGTCCGTTTGAGCCGCTTCCTTACACTGAGAAGGCCGAAGATCACATAGCCCAGGCTCATGCCACTGAGAGAAACCGCGTAGGCAATGGCGGCTCCAGTGGCACCGTGGGATGGTCCGAGAAGCAGAATCAGGCCGAGGTTCATAATTGCCCCAACCACTGTGATACCGAGCACCAGATCGTTGCGGCGAATGAACTTCAGGTAGTTCGGAGCCATGGCAAAAAGAACACCTATCGAGGCGCCCCCGGCGATCCAGATCAGGGCGATATGACCCTGCTTGAAGTCGGGGCCGTAAAGACCGAGGATCTCATCGCCAAACAACACCATGACCAGGAAGTAGACCAGGGTCACTGGACCGACCCAGGAGAGACGCTCACGAATACCCTGAGCCAGGGCCTGATAATCCTGCCGCTCGATCATCACCGAAAGCCGGGGTGAGTAATACCGATTGGTGGCCGTGGCCAGCAACACGATGAAGCTGCCCGATTGCATACAGGCCGCCAATAGGCCCACGCTTCTCTCCCCTCTGCCAGCGAACTCGAGCCCGATGATGCCGAGACTGGCGAACTGGGTCATCATGACGCTGTGCACCAGGAACGGTGCCGCCCGACCCAACCAGGCCCTCAGCTCTACCGTCTTCGCCGCCGTCCAGATCTCGGCCGGTACACTCTGTCGTGCCCAACGGTAGAGCGCCATGGCGATCAGTAGCCAGCCCAGGCCGTAGCCGAGCACCGCCAGACGAGCCGTCATTCCTCCTGCGAAACGGCTCGCAACCAGAACGAACAGCACGATCGAGACTGGCAGCAAGAGTCGGTAGGCGAAGGTGGCGCGCACCACTCGGCCACTCGCGGCCAAGAGCTCGATGAAGAATTGCGCCATCGCCGCTGCCGGCAGAAACGCGACCGCAATGAGCACCGACCACAGCTCCCTGTTGCTGCCAACGGTGGTCGAATAGCGAACCAATGAGTAGAGACCACCGACCGCCACGCTCGTAATCAGGATTGTCCAGCCGCTGAACCAGATGTACCCGCGGGCGTGATCCCAGTTCTGCTTCTCGAACAACGCCGGCAAGGCACGAAGAGCGTATTTCTCGAGCCCAAAAGTCGTGAGTGATGCCAGCAGCATCACCGTGGCCACCGCCACGTTGTAGATCTCGAATCCCTTGATGTCCAGGGTGCGAGCCAGGAACACCGTCAGGCCATAAAACAGGCCGTAGTTGACGAAGGCCAGAAGGCACAGCTGGAGAGGCTGAACGAGCTCTCGCCGGGTGGCCATAGAAAGAGCCTATCGCGGCGCCCGAACACACTGTGCCGTCCGAGCCGGCCAGGGGAGTCGAGGTGGTGTAGGATTTCCTTTTACCGAACCGGTGAAAGACAGGAAGAAGGAGGATGTAATGAAGCCCAAGACACTCATTGCAGTCGCGGCAATTCTGGTGCTGGCCGCCATGCCGGCCATGGCGCAGAAATCCATCGAGAAGTACAAGGCCAACGCCATCATGCAGGCCGCCGGCGCCGGATCGATGGCCGAGATCAACATCTATCGCTGGTCTTCCGACGAGGAGCGGGAGCAGATCCTCGAAGTGATCAAGAAAGCCACGGCCGAGGACCGAATCAACTCGCGGGATGTGGCGAAAGAACTGCGCGGCATGAAGAAGGCCGGTTATGCGTTCTTCGCCGGCAAACAGGGTTATCCCCTGCGCTACGCACGCTCGTTCGATATGGAGGATGGCAAGCGACAGATCATTCTGGCCACCGATCGACCCGTGTCGTTCCAAGAGGCCTACCAGCAGACGAGGCTCGGGGACTTCGACGTCACCGTGATCGTCTTGACCGTGGATGCTGAAGGCAACGGCGAGGGTGTACTCTCGATGGGCACCGAGGTCAAATGGAACGAGTCCTCGGGGAAGCTCGAGATCACCAACGTTTCGTCCCAGCCGACCAAGCTGGGTAATGTACGCCGGGTCGACAAGTAATAAGGGCGGGGCTAGATCCGCTCTTCCTGCAGGATTTCGAGATCGGTCACCTTCCAGGCGCCATCCACCGGTTGGATGGTGAGTTCGGCCTCGTACTGATTGGTGCGGGTGTGGACGTGGCCCCAGTGACCCACCGAGCCGGCCACGTTCCATAGCGTGTGAGCGACAAAACCCTGCTCGCCCGGCAGATCGCGCGGTTCGACTTCGAGCATTTCGATCTCCTTGACCTTGGCGCGAGCGCCGCCCTGACTGGCGAGCTCCAGCCCACGACGGGTCTCGAGGTAGATCTCGGTCAGCAGGTCACCGGCCACACTCTGGTCGAGGACGTCGTAGATGTTCTCCTCGCCGCGGAAGTCGAAGGCGCGATAGATATTGTGAAGTAGTGAGGCGACGATCTCCTCGGATTTCTCATCTGTGAGGCGGTTGGGAAGTACAACCGCAAAGCAGGCGGCGGTCAGCAAGAATAGAACCAGGAGGATGCCAAGGCCCTTCTTGGAATACGAGCCATCCTTGATGACCCCCTTGGTCTGGAGCGCGAGTCCCGCCACCAGGGCCACCGCGAACAGCCATCCCGTCCAACTGGCCAATCGGACTGCCAGACTCGGTGGTGGCTTGATTTCCACCAGGGTCGGGAGCGTCGGGTTCTTCAGGAAGTTCTTCCACCACAGCACGTTGTCATCGGGTACCAGAAAGAACCGCAAAGGTCCGGCTTCGTCGGTGGCCGCGGCAGGGATCCTTTGGATGCGCTCGCTGAACAGGTCCCAGGTGATCGTCGCCTCCTGCGGCAGGCCGTCGGTCGGCGCCACGTAGATCACGCCCAACGTCGCCGAGATGGCGTCCAACTCCTCGGGCGGACTGATGACCGTGCTGGTCCTGAGTGTGCGGCGCAGGAAATTGACTCGGTCCAGCTCGGGCTCGACCGGCTGGCCATCGATGGTCAGATTCTGGTGCTCGGCCAGGAACTCGGCGATTCTCATCTGCAGGTCGTACTGCATCTCCACCGGGATGGTCTTACGCCCCTCGAGACCCAGATCGATCCACTGCTCCATGTCGACGGGCCGCACGATGATCTCGGTCCGCACCTCGTAGGGCTCGACATAGAGAAACGCGTTGATCGGCGAGTCGTACTGGCGGCGCAGATTGCGGTTGCGGAACTTCGAGTACCAGGGATCCTCCCAGTCGAGATCGACGATCTCCTCGGTGCCGAAGTAGCGGAAATCGTTGACCGGCAGATTCTCGTGATAGGTGACCATGCCGATGCTGGCGGCCGACATGCCAGCCTCGGTCACCGGTGGGCGCATAGCGAGCGTTGCGGGTCGGTAGCCCAGGGGATACTCGAGCACAGCAAAGATCACGTCCTCGCCTTCGCCCTCCGGTACGGGCTTGGGCTCGCCGGTGATCTCATCGCGGACCACCCGCTTGCGGGGTTCCATCTCCAGGATGCGGCCGGGAATCGGCGGCCCCTCATCGGGCCGGAAGACCAGATCCTCGCCGAAGAAGCGCACCAGGCGATCGCTGAACGGCTCCGGCTCGAAGCCCATCCGCTCATAGACGCCATCCGGCATGAGGTTGCGAAAACCGAGCAGATCGGGGCCACCAATCTCCAGCTCCACCCGGATCGACGCCTCATCGATAAAGATCTCGGCAATCGTCGAGGCCGTCATCGCCTTGGTGACAATGATGGCGTCAGCGAAGGCTGCCAGGGGCACGAAGGTCATCGCTGCCATCAGAACGGCAGCGATCCCAGCGGAAGAGCCGGAAATGTTACGTGGTAAACGGAATTGGCGCATTCGAAGCAAGACCAACCTCATCTCGGGCTAAAGATTGTCTCACGCTCTGTCGGGTGGTCTCCTCTCGCTCTGTCGGGTATCCAGAGTGATGAGGTCGGCCCCAACCTCCTGCGCCAGCCACAAGTATGCAGCGTCATAGTAGGTGAGCTCTTCCCGTTCCGCCAACTCGACGACCTCCCGCTCTCTTACTCTCGCCTCGCGCACGTTCATTCGATCGAGGAGGCTCAGTGCCGCAAGGAGGGCATCGCGCTGATCGGGATAGAGCTTCCGTTTCTTCAGGCACACGCTGCCAAGCTCGTATCGGAGCAGGGTCGGAGCGATCAGCTCCCTTTCCTGCAGAGCCTCGGCGACCTTCGCACCCTGGGGCTCTCCAAAGAGGAGCGCCGCGACGGCCGAGGCATCGACCACGGCGAGATCATCGGCCATCGCGCTCTTCCCGAATCATCTCAGTGGCCTCGTCGCCCGTGCTCAGTCCCAACTCCTGCACCTCTCGAAAAAGACGCCCAGGTGTCAGCGGCGTGGCGTCAGCCACGGTTCGTTCCAGGATCGCCATCAACTCTCCCTGTAGCGAGCGATGGTTTCGCGCAGCCCGTTTGCGCAGGCGCGATGCCAGCTCATCGGGTACGTTCTTAATCGACAGGTTCACTGGCATTCGGAGGATCCCTTTCGAGTGGTTCCGTTATGGATCTATTTTAGATCCATCTCACCATAGGATCCAACCTTCCCTCCTTTCAAGACGGATTCGAGTCCGATATTCTCCTCTGGAGAAGAGGGGCTGGCCCATCCGCTACGCCCGGCAACGCCAGGTCGACGGCAGGACCCAGATTGTTCTCGCCACCGACCGACAGGTGACGTTTACAGAGATCTACCGCGGTTCAGCGATCCGCGACTTCGACGTCACCCTGATCAACCTGGACCTCGATGAATCCTCGACCGGCGAAGGGATGGTCTCGGTCGGCACCGAGGTCGTCTGGGATGAAACCGAGAACCGGTTCGAGATCACCAACTACTCTCCCCAGCCCGTACGCCTCGGTGACGTACGCCCCGTCGAGTAGCCACATCCTCTTGCGTTCTAAAGCTGCGACTCGATCGGCAACAGCTTCATCACCGCCACCGTGGCTTTCAACCCGCGACTGGCGTAGGGCTCGGAGTTGAACACCACCTGCTTGCCGTCTTCGCGACCCGTCCAGCGCAGCGACTCCTTGCCGTTCTCATCGGTCTCGAGCGTTACCCGGAAGGCCACATCGTCGATGACTCGATCGAAGAAGTCGAAGGATTCGCTTGCCATCTCGGGCTGTTTGAACACCAGCCCGATCTCGTTGTTGATGTGGAGCGACCGCTCGTCGAAGTTGAAAGAGCCGACGAACATGGTTTCGCGGTCGAACGCCATGGTCTTGGCATGGAGGCTCGATTTGCTCAGACCCGGTAGCCAGGTAAAGAGCTTCTGCCGCTCCAGCCTCAAGCGCTCGTTGAGCTCGTAGAGCTCTACACCACAGCGCAAAAGCGGCTTGCGATACTTGGAATATCCCGCGTGCACCGCCGCCACATCGTTCGAAACCAGCGAGTTGGTCAGGATTCTCACCCGGACGCCATCTCGGCTCAGCTTGCACAGGCCTTCGGCGCCCTTCTTGCCCGGCACGAAATAGGGAGAGACGATGACCACCTCCGTCTTTGCCGACGTGATGTAAGGGGCGAGCTGCGAGATCAGCAGCTCCTGCTGCTCCTGCGAATCGTGTGCCTTCTTCTCCGAGGAATCGTGGATGATCCTGCCCTCGGCCCAGTGGAACTCGTAGGTGTTGTCGCGGATGGCATGGGCCAGCGGCGAATCTTGCAGGGCTTTGCGGTAGGTCGTTGTCGAGCTCTCCTCGTAGAAGGCCTCGATCCGGCTCCGCAGCTGGTCGAGTTCCTGCTGGGTCCCCTGTCGAATCAGCGTCGCTGCCGGATAGGAGTATTCGCTGTTCCAGTACTGATCGAACTCGGCCTCGACGTCTTGGACCACCGGACCTACCACCAGCACGTCTCGATCCGTGAACGAGAGGTTCGGGTCGGCCTCGAAGTATTCGTCGCCGATGTTGCGGCCACCGAGAATCGCGGCCTGGTTGTCAGCCGTGAAGGTCTTGACGTGCATCCGATAGTTCACATCTTTGAAACGGGTGAGGTACTGCAGCTTGCGTGATTTGCCCCTGATCCACGGGTTGAAGAAGCGGACCTCGATGTCCGGATGAGCATCGAGAGCGACCCAGTCATCCTCGCCAACGTTGCCATAGATATCGTCGATCAACATCCGCACCCGGACACCGCGATCCGCGGCCTGAAGCCCCTTGTGGATCAACAGGTTCCCAACGGTGTCGTGATGGAACATGTAGTACTGCAGATCGATGCTGCGCTCGGCGCGCTCTGCCAGAACTGCCCGAGCCACGAAGGCGTCGCGCCCGTCCCTGAGCAGAATCACGCCGTTCTTGTCAGGATGGCCAGCGAGCCGCTCGGCCAAACCCCTGCCGATACTGGTCTGCTTGCCCTCAGAAACGGTAATTGCACGACTCTCGGTACGATCACTGTTATCGGGCAGACTCATACACCCTCCTAGGACGATCACCAGAAGGAAACCAGCAAGCTGACGGGTTAAGGACACCAGGCACTCTCCCATTGGGCTGCAAACGTAGCAGGCAGTGACAACCTACTTCGGAAACAGAAACGTAAACTGAAGGCGGAAAACCCAGTCGCCTGACAGCTCCGGCTTCTCCACGTTGTAGTACGCCTGGAGGAGGGTATTGACCGGCTGCTTTCCGATCTTGTACACCCGACCGACTCCACCTCCGACCGGCACCGTCCATTGCTGCCCGCTTTCCGCCTCCCAGTTGGCGGTGAAGATGGGCTGCGTAGTAAGGAACCAGCCCTTCTTCATGTTGTAGTTGGCGAAGATCTGGCTGAAGAAGAAGTTGACGTTGGCGTCGCTGTCGAACGACCAGATGTTGGACAGAAGAATACCCGTAACCCACGAGCCTGGCATCGTCAGGAAGACCACACTCGGGCCGGCCGCCCATTCGCCCGGGCCAAGCTGGATGTCCGAGGAGGTCGGAATCGAGAACACCGGTCCCGCACCCCAGATCAGCTTGCCGGGCTTCCTCGGCGAGAGGAACGCCGTATAGCTGGTATCCCCGAGTCCAAATGTGCTTCCCTGTCCCGGAAGGAGCTCGGGCTGATAGACCACAGGCAGAATCACCCGGTTGATCAGATTCCATTTCTGGCTCAGATGAATCGGATAGACAGGCTGGATATTCAAGACGTTCTTGATATCGTCACCGGGCCCGAAACCGAAAATGGTGTTGTTCTGGAGCGGCAGCGAGATGAGGGAGCCCACCGGGTTCTGCGACTGCTTGGCGAGGTCACCCGCATCATCGGCGGACGTCTCCTCCTCGACTAGTTCCACCCCTTCTTCGAGAGTGTCCTCCTGGGCGGCCAATCCACCTGCTAAAGGACCTGCGAGAATCGCGGCCAAGCAAAAGGCGACTGTCACTGCGTTGTTTCTCATTGCCCGCTCCTCATTGCTCTCTCCTCCACTGCTCTCTGCCCACTGCGTCACTCGGCAGCTGTCTCTTGCCTTCCTATTGCCCTGGTCGTACAGCCGCGCTGAGCGTCGTAAGACACCCAGCGCGGCGTCACCGACCTAGTGCCCCCCCTGGCCCGCCACTTCGAGGCTCTTGAGCGCGTCGCCGACGCTGAAGCTGGCTGGCGCGCTCCTGGGAGGAAACTCTCGGAACGACGCGATGAAGGCTCCGACATACTCTTGTGCGGGGACATAAACAAAACCTCGCCGGAACGCCCACTGCTGCCAGAACCAGCTTGCATTGCGCTGCTGAGCGAACTCATAAGGATCTGCTCGGAGATCCACGATGCGCGGCGCACGGTGCGCCTTGAAAGGTGTATCCCACACGTCGAAGCCGTTGTCCTCCTGGGTCAAGAAGGAGATTTTCCATTTGTCGTACCGGAACGCGGCATAGTCACCGTCGTCCGTGATGTAGTGGATCTCATGCCGCGCGCCCGGCCCATCACCCCTGAGCAACGCAAGCTGGTTGTACCCGTCTAGGTGGACCTTGTAGGTCTTGCCGCCGGCCTCGTAGCCGGTCAGGAGCTTCTCCTTGACGTCGGATTCGCCCAACGCCGCAAGGAAGGTCGGCATCCAATCCATGTGGTGGAAGATGTCGTTGATCGTCCTCCCGGGCTCGATGACACCCGGCCACCGTACGACTGCCGGGACCCGGAATCCGCCTTCCCAAGTCGTGGCCTTCTCACCTCCGAACGGGGTCGTGCCGCCGTCGGGCCAACTGAACTGCATCGCACCATTGTCACTGGAGATGATGACGATGGTGTTGTCCGTGATCCCGAGATCGTCCAGCTCGTCCAACAGGACACCGATGCCATCATCGAATTCGGTCATGGCCGCACCCATGAACCCGATCTCGGAGACCATGTCGGCATACTTGGGTCGTAGGTGCGTGAAGGTGTGCGTGCGAGTTGTGTTGTGCCAGATGAAGAAGGGCTTGTCGGCTGCGACGGCCCGCTTCATGAAATCGAGGGTTTGGGCGATCGTCTCGTCGTCGTAGGTCTCCATCCGTTTCTTGGTCACCTGGCCGATGCTTTCGATCCTCTGCTTGCCCACGAGGCCGAAGCGCGGATCCTCCGTCGGGTCATGCTCATCCGTCGCCCAGGTGTGGATAGCATCTCGCGGGCCATATTTGGCGAAGAATTCGGGATCCTTTGGATAGTCGACGTTCTCCGGCTCCTCGAGGGCGTTCAGGTGATACAGCACGCCGGCGTACTCATCGAAGCCGTGCACCGTGGGCAGGTACTCGTTGCGGTCACCCAGGTGGTTCTTCCCGAACTGCCCGGAGGTGTAGCCGTAGTCCTTCAGGAGCTCGGCAATGGTCGGGTCCTCGAAGCTGATCCCCTGTTTGGCACCCGGCATGCCGACCTTGGACAAGCCGACCCGGAAGGGAATCTGGCCCGTGATGAAGGACGACCGACCGGCGGTGCAGCTCTGCTCGGCGTAGTAGTCGGTGAACAGCGCGCCCTCGCTGGCGATCCGGTCGATGTTGGGCGTTTGGTAACCCATCAGGCCGTGGCTGTAAGCACTGATATTGGTGATGCCAACATCGTCACCCCAGATGATGAGGATGTTGGGCTTCTTGACCTGTGCTTCTGCCGTGCCCGTGGCTAGTCCAACCAGACAAATCGACAGGATGAGTACAACTGACATGGTTCTGTACATCGTTTTCCTCCTTGATGTGCAGGCTCCTATTCTGGGAGCCCCGTTCCTGATTCACTCACTGCTTCACTGCTTCTACGGCAGCCACGTCCGCACAACAGGGTCAGCAGACCGATCCCGAAGGCCGGGAGCTCCTTACCGAAACCGCCGGCCCGAAAGCCCAACACATCCGCGCGGCTCCGGCCGCTGCGACAAGGAATCCCAGAACCAAAACCACCTACTTGCCGGTGCCATCATCGCCGGAATGCCTAGAATGATGATGCTGCTTCCGAAGAGCTTCGCATGTGTTAGGAGGCCAACTAAAACACCGACACCAGCCTGAGACTGAACACCGAGGCAAAGTCATTGTTGGGATCCAGAGCGAATAAGAGATTAAAAAACAATCCGAAACCTGAAGCTGAAGGCAGAGGAAAAATCGATGCCGAGGTCCAGAGCCGGATTGAAGATCGCCTGGTAGCTGAACGTCGTGTCGAAGCCCGGGACCATCGGAAATCGGTAGAAGACCTCGAAGTTAGTTTCGCCACGCGTTCCGCTTTGCCACGGCTGGACCCAGTTGATCGCCACTCCCACGAGGTCATTGTTGATACGACCAAAAAAGCTCGGATCATAAAGGAGCCAGTGTGCTCCAGCTAGTTTCCTGTAGAGCGCCGAACCGTCGTAGCTCTCTCCATACCTCAATATCCCGACCGACCGTCCGTCAGCCGTCAGTTCGTTCTCGAGCTTCAGCATGAATCCCCAGCCCGGGGGGCCCAGACTCCCGTTGATCGGTTGCCCGTCGCTGGTCCCGTCCGTATGCCAGAGGGTGAGTTTCGAGTAGCCCGCCTTGTCGGTCTTAGGAGCGATCTGTCCGCCGAGCTCGATCGCTGTAAAGAAGTTTCCTTGAGGGGTGACAAAGTCCTGTCGATTGGAATCGGCGTCGTGAACGGCTCCGATCAAGCCGACTCGATCGGTGATGTACCACGCACCCGCCGCACCCCACCCCGTATCCGCGAGCCCGATCACGAACGGCCCGGTGCCCAAGATGGGTTCGTAGGTGAGGGCCGGGCTGATATGGCGAGATGTACTAAAGATTTGGTCTACAGTGATCCTGCCGACACGATAGAGCCAGCTGGCCTCCTTGCTGCCTTGTTGCCAGTAGAGGTTTCGAAAGGGCAGGAATGTAGGGACATAGGCCGCGTATATGTTCGCAGTGAAGCCCAGGCTGCCCACGCCGGCTGGTCCCAGATTGGTCGGACCCGTCGTTCCATAATCCCAACGGCCTTCTATCTGAAAAAGCACTTGGCCTAGGCTCGGTTTGCCCCGGTTGATCGCCTCCCACGTTCCAACGAAGTCGATAGTCGTCGCAACTCCCGAATTATCCGCGTCTGGAAGCACCTCGGTAAGCCACTGAATCAGCGAGTTCGAATTCATTCCGAATCCGAATCCGGTTTTCTCTTTCAGGGCGTCCCTCCGCCGGTTCGTGTTGTCGTGTGCTTTTTGCAGCGGAGACACCCGGAACACGGCATCCTTTTCGGCCTTTCGCTCCCGCATCTGCGGCAGTTGGTTCACGGGGTCTTGGGGATCACTCAGCATCCCTTCGGCAGGGGGCACCCCAACAGCGGGTTTGTCGTCCTCGCTCGATTCCGCTTCTTGTGCCCATGCCGTTGCCAGCGGGAGAATGCTCAACAGACTGACAAGTGCAGCATAGAGAAATACGCGTGATCCCATGATCATGCTCCGTTGGCGCGAGAGTCCGCACCCGACTACATCAGCCGACCTCGACGGTCCCGTCTTCGTGGATGGCAATCGGATCGCCGGATTTGACGGTGTCAAGGAACTCGTCTCCGAGCAGGTCGATGGTGATGACGCGGCGGCCATTCCAGACATCATCCATCAACAGTCCGGCATACGAGACGGAGTCGATGTGCTGCGAGAACAACATCGCCTTGGGCCCGACGCCCAAACTCCCCACGCCCATCAACGAGGCCCCGCCCAGAGAGGAGCCTACGGTCACCGTGGTACAGATGATCGCTCCGCTCAGATCCTTTTTGTAAAACTCCTTGTTGTTGGGATCGGTGCAGGGAGCAGTGGTGGAGTTGCCGCCAAACAGGTTTTCAAGATAGGAGCCGGACGTGTTGAACGGCTGTTTTGATGCGAGCGCCTTGCCCTCGAGGTTGCCGGGGAGCAGCGGACGTCCTTTGAATGATTTAGTAGCCATAAGATTCTCCAGATTTCGTGTTTAGTTAGATCTCGCAAAGCCCTCTGTCCGAAAAACAGAGGGGCTGGCGCATCCTAAGCGTTCCTCGGAATTTTACCCGTCAAGATGACCTCGAGGAGGGCATCGTCCTTGAGGTAGCGCACTGAGGGATAGTAGTTCCGCGTCTTGGGGGAATTCGTGACGCCGTAAACCCTTTCGGAGAAACCTTTCATGCCCGCGTAACTCACCGTGCACATGTTTGTGAACCTCATATTGGCCTCCGTCATCTTGCCGACCAGCAGCGGCTCCTCCTTGACAAGATGGTCCCGCACCACGAAGGAGCAGAACAGCTTGGTCGGGATGGCGGCCGTTTTCAGGCCTCTCTTCTCGACAGCCTCCGTCACCTTCGTTCCCCAATCGAGGATTTCCTCGTAGGTGTTGTGCGGACAGCCAATCAAAGCGACCGTCGGGTCTTCAGGACGGCCTTCCCATTCAACCGGGAAGTTGCCGAGGACCCGCGCCTGCTCGGCATCGTCGTAGACGTAGGTCTGGTAACCCTCCTTCAGCAACTTGCGCCCCTTCTGCTTGGCGTCGGGAGTGAGATTTTCCACGTGGTACAGGCCCACGGCGCCGCTGGCCGCGGTGGCACTGCCCATTTTCTTCAACAGGTGCATGTTGTCGTTGGAGACTTCGGTACCCAGGTATTGGTCCATGCCGGTGATAAAGGGGACGCCGTCGATCACCTTGAGGCCGATGGCCGTGCCGAGCACGCCCAAATCCGGCTCTTTCGAGGTCTTCACTTCTATGAGCCAATTGGCCATGCGGCCCTCGTCCGTCATCAGCCCGAACAGCGGCGCCTTGCCGAGAAGCCCACAGAGCAGTTCCATGCCGCCGGCATTGCGGTTGGTCCGGAGTCCGAGGGCGGAGTTGCCGTAGTTGATCGCAGAGGACTCCGCCCAGGCCACGTAGGTCCCCGGGGGCGGCGCATTGCCAACCTCAGGTACGTAACAAGCGCAGCTGCGGTAGTTCAGGTCCGGCGCGCCGAGTTGGGCATGAACCCAATCAAGGTCCCGCTGATACCGGTAACCCTCGTAGATCAACTCCATGTCCGTCTCGTTATTATTGACGTTGTATAGGTCGTAGCAACGCGGATTGACGGTGTAGGGAGCGTAAGTCTTCAACCCGGCATCGGCGCATTCCTGAAACAGATCGATCATCGGCTTCATGTAGTCCGTCCCGGTATACAGGGAGCAGTGTGGCGCGCCGCCGAGATCGACCAGTTTTGGGGCTCCGAAGGCATTGCCATGGGCGACGACGATTTTCATGACCTTGGCCAGTTCCGGCCCCTTCTTGCCATCCATGATGTCCTGCTCTTCCTGGGTCAGAGGCATCTGGTAGGGCGCTTTCGGATCAGCCTGCTGGGCCTCACTGCTGGTGTGCGCGAATCCCTGTAGGGTGTTCCCGTCTGCGTCCGTGATTGTCCCGTCGGAGTGCTGGAGCTTCCCCGCGTAGTCGGGCAGAGCCCCGCTACCGGAGGCGCTTGTACCGGACGTGCCGGAGGCTGCCGCTGCGGCAGTTGTTCCTCCCTGGGCCATACCGGTTTCGGCTTTGCAGGCCTGGGAGAGCACTGCCGGTAACAGCGGGGTCAACGGTAATGCTTTTACAAAGTCTCTACGTCTCATGTCGCTTCCTCCTCGTTATGGAACCATGGCATGCTATGTACCTCACCGCGACTATGTCTTTCGCCCACTAGTTCTAATTTTGTCGAGTCGGCACCGCCGGTTCTAGCCTTACTGTGCCACATCCGCGGTACGATCTGAGAAATTCTGCAGGCCCTCAGAGGACAGATTCGGATGGTCAGCGCTGCACCTGCCCCCCCCGGAGGCGTCTACACGAGCTCGGGCGCCCACAATGGGGCCTGACCCTGACACGGACCATCCTCGTTGCGTTTCCCGCGTCGTTTGCGGCCACCGCGGTGGATTTCATGAAGTAGTAGGGACAGCCACCCTATTTCCAGGAACTGAGAATAGGGTGGCTGTTCCCGTTTCCCCGACCTAGATCTAGAACCTGAACGTCGCGACAAACTGGATCTGTTTGGCGGTGCCGCGTTCGCGGTTCTTGTTCGTTCGGCTACCCCAGAGGAACTCCATCCCCAGGTCGATCTGTGTGATCGGCGACCATAACCAGTTGATCGAGGCCCGTTGGGAGCTGTGGTAGAAGGTGTCTGGGAGAATATCGAGGTCTTCGACCGAGACATAACCGTAGACGAAGGTTGAACGAATAGCCTTGAACAGCCCCCAGGGGTTTCGGGCCCACCAATGCTGGTAGGCGCCGTAGGCGGCGATCACGGGTATGGTTTTCAGCTCGAAGGTTTCCGGGTCAAAGGCGGCATCGAATCCCCCGACCGTGCCCAGATCGTTGATGTACCGTCCCAGTCCGTCGCCGGCGTTGATCTGGAATTTGAAATTGTCTCGGCGATCCCACTTCCTCATCGCAAGATTGCCGCTGAAGGTGGCACCCCAGCCGAAGGTGGAGTCTTCCTGGCCCCTCAGCTCCACGCCGGACTCGTCGACTGGAATCCCGACGATGTTGCGGACGATGGCCCCGAGCTGCAGATGGCCCCAGTCCCTCTCTTTTCTGACAACGACGATGGTGTCCGGGAACCTACTGATGCCAACACCACCCGTGATGGAGGCGTTGGGGTCTTCGATGCCCACGGAGAACGGTCGGTTGTTACCAAGACCTTTGACCCACCGCAGCTCCGGCTGGCGAACGTTGATTTGCGCATTCAAGCCCTCGAAGTCGACGTCCTCAGGAATCGCCGCGGTATCCATCAGGGTCGTCCAGGTCTGACCGAGAATGAAGCGGTTGTACTGCCCGTACGCATGGCGCAGCCGAAGATCATCGGTACCACCGGTCCCCTGGCCAGCGAAGTCGCCCTCGACAAAGGCGCGGAACTGACCAACGCTCGAATCCAGACGCATATCCCAGTTCAGCCGCGACCGTTTGGCTGAGATGACAAATCCTTCATTGAAGAGTTCGCCTGTCTCGGTTTCGCCGACCGGGATCGTGCCGGAGACGAATCGGTCTGTGGAGCCGATGGGGTCCAGACTGTCGGTGATCCCGAGGCGCACATTCCCACCGAATTTCATCGCCATGTTGCTGCCCGGAATCCGAATCGAGCCGGGGAAATCACCCGCGGTCAGCACGTTCTCGGGTGTGTCCGGAGGTTTCTGGAGCTCCTCCTCGACCTTCGCCAGACGCTCCTGGAGTTTGAGCTCGTCATCGGTCAGCTCTGGGGCTTTCTGTCCCGCGGCCTGTGCCACCTGATCGAGCTTTGTATGCAGACCCGAGATGGCCTGCGTCTGATCCTCGATCGTCTTGGACTGCTCTTCGAGGAGCTCTTGCTGCTTCTCAAGCTGCTTTTGTTGCTCCAAGACCATCTTCTGCAGCTCGGTCAGGGTCATCTGTTTCTGCTCTTCGTCTGCGGCCGCAACCGGCCCGGCGAGCAGAATCAGCACGATCAACAATAGGTTCTGGATTCGGGACATGGCTCTACTCCCCTCTGGCGAATCCGTGACGCCAGGTACATTCCAAACGGCTCAGCCAATTATCTATGACGAGGCGACCGATAGACAGAAGGACCGAGATCAGCAGCCGAGCCTGAGCTCAGGCGCTTTCGCTGCTTTCCAGATAGATCGTCTGGCTCGGGAAGGCGAATTCGATGCCCTCGGCCTCGAAGCGCTGCATGAGCGCCAGGTTGATGGCCTGTTGGACGTCCATCTTGACCTGAAAAGCAGCCACCAGGACAAAGTAGACCGTCTCCACCACGAGCGCTGAATCCCCGAACTCTTTGAAGTGTGAGCGGTCGAAACGAACCTGATCCTGCGCTTCGACGATCTCCTGGATCATGCTGGGAATCCGCTCGACCTTCTCCTGTGGTGTGTCGTAGGTGACACCGACGATGAAGTTCGCTCGTCGTTCGTTCAACCGACCGAAATTCTGGATCCGGCTACTCACCAAGTCGCTGTTCCCGAAGATCAATTGCTCACCGCTGATGCTGCGCACCCTTGTCGTCTTCATCCCGATGCTCTCTACCGTCCCCATTTGATCACCGACTTTGATGTAGTCACCGAGGACAAAGGGCTTGTCGATGTAGATGGAGAAGGCCGAGAAGAGATCTCCGAGGACGTTTTGAGCCGCCAGGGCGACCGCAATCCCGCCGATGCCTAGACCGGTGACGAGTCCTGTTACATCGATTCCCAGGTTCTCCAGGCCGATCAACAAGGCGACCGTCCAGATCAGGAACTTCCCCGCCCACTCGACACCCCCGAGCCAGGTGAGAGCTTCGCCGCCCTCGCCCTCCCTCTGGCCGACGATCTTCAGCCACTCGGTGAGCGCCTTGGTCGCCCAGAGTCCCACCTGCAACACCAGGACAATGATCGCGATCTTCTCGAGACCAACGAAAAGTAAATCGTGCAGATCCAAAACTCGCGATCCAGCCCAGGCAGCGATGAGCGCCACGAACACGAATCTGGTGCTCTTGAAGACCTCCACCACCAAGTTGTCGAGCTCGGTGTCGGTGGAGGCGGCGAGTACCTTCATCCGACCGAGAATCCATCTCTTGAGCGGCCACAACACAACGATGACGGCCAGAAAGATTCCCAGTGCGATCAGCCACCGAGAGACGGGATTGCCCAGCCAAACATAATCCAGAGTTCCTGTCAGTGTCATTGCTTCCTACCTCCCTTGGTCACTGCCGAGCACGAATCAAGCGATTGAAGAACCGTGACTTCATAGTTGGATTCTATTCCGCTGTGGCACCCACTCGCGGGCCCAATGAAGGAAACGGCCGACTCAGCAGCCGGCCGTCTCAGGATTAGCGTTCCGGTCCGAGCTCAATAGAAACTGTAGCTCAGCGCGAACATCGGACCCGCCTGCCGCACGTCGAAGATAAAGAGGTCGTCGGTGTTCTCGTAATCGATGTCCAGCCAGCGATAGCCCAGGATCAGCCCGACCCGGCTGGCGACCTTGAATTGCCCGAGAAGAACCACGTTCCAGGTCAGGTCCGAGCTGCTCGAGATCCCGAAGCCGGCCACATCACCGCGCGCCGAGAAACCCCAACGCTCTCCAAATCGCGCACGATACCGACCTCCGACCATCAGATCGGTCCAGTTCTGATCACCCTCGACCCGGATGGCGCCCGGGCCGGGCTGAATCGGCGGCGAGATCGGCGGCCGGAGATCCAGAGTCATATCCATATCGATGTACCGCAGGCCGGCCAGCAGCTCTAGGTTTTCGCCAAAGCCGTAGGTTCCCGCGCCCTCGAGATAGATCATATTCAGGTCGTACTCGCCCAGGTCGTTGTCGAAGTTCCTCCCCAAAGACGACCAGAAGACATCGGCAAACCAGCCCCAGCGACTCTCCCGCTTGTTGGCTTCGAGATGCGCCGTGGCGGCCATCTCGAGATCCTCCAGAATGTCACTGAAGCTGACGTCGACATCGGCCTCCTGACCCCTCGCCACCATCCTTCCATCCAGACCGAGCGCAAAGAGATACAGCCCGAAGTCGTAGTCCCATCCGGCGGCTCTGGCCGGAGGAGGCGCAGCGACTACAGCCATGACCACGATGCAAAGGACAGCTATTCCAAGAGTTCTATTGATCATTTCAACACCCCTTTCGCAGCTAAAGGGAGGGGGCAAGCCCCTCCCCTACTGTTCAATGGGTCATTCTACTCGCCCTGGGCGGCTTCTACTACCTCTTCGGCCTTGCCCGAGATTCTGCGCCCCGCCCAGCCCATCGCGGCCATCGCCACACCGGCGAAAAAGAGTTTGATGCCCACCAAGATGCCGATGGCCCAGGCACCGGAGACCGGCCACTGCTTCCAGATCATAAAGCCCAACAGCAGCGAGACGATGCCGCCAAAGAGCATCCAACCCCAGCCATCCAGTGGTTTGAGATCGAAGGCCTCGATGATCTCGATGATGCCATCGACCACGAAGTAGGCGGCCAGGAAGAGAGTCAGGGAAGCCAGGGCGACCCCAGGTCTTGCGACCATATAGAGGCCTACCAGAAGGGTCAGCAGACCGAGCAGGAAGACCAGAATCCCTTTACCCCACGACTTGCACTTGAACGCGAAGACCGTGCGTAAGATGCCCGCGCCGATCAGCAAAATACCTATCATGAGCGCTACGGCAACGCCCGCCACCAATGGCGTGATCATGGCCGCCATGCCGATGATGATTGTGATAATGCCCAGCACCAGCAGGGCCGTGGAATCCTTCTTGACCGCGTTGGCCAACGGTGCAGCTACGGCTTCAGACATTGATCCCCTCCTTGTTCGCTATGAGAGTTGACGCAAGGATCGATACTACACCAGACCCCTGTTTCACTGCCCGGCTAGCTTTTGACCTTCTCTAGGCCGGTCGCCCCTTCAGCCAGTCTCTCGAGATCCGGGACAGCCCTCGACGCTAATCAATCGAGCCAAAGCTGCAACGCGAATAGTATGATATATTATATGATCATACAAGGAGTATGTCATGGCTTCGGAGAGAATGACGGTCACGCTGCCGGAGGAGATGGTCCACGAGATTGACGGGCACGAGCGCAATCGCAGCAGATTCGTGCAGAGAGCTGTCGCGCGCGAGCTCGAGAGACTCCGCCAGGAGAAGCTGCGGCAATCGCTCGACAACCCCCACACCGACAGCGAGGTCGTGGCTGAGTCGGGCTTCTCCGAGTGGGCCGATCTGGGAACTGACGGTGACCAAGATCTGCTCGACGCCGCGGCCGGCAAAGAGGTCCGCTGGGACTCAGACCAGGGATGGATCGAGGTGAACAGTTGAACCTGGAACGTGGCAGGCTGATTCTTGTCGCTCTCGACCCAGTCCTCGGCCACGAGCAACGAGGGCTACGCCCTTGCGTTGTCGTCAGCAGCCCGGCGGTCACATCGAACCAGCGATATCCCCTGCTCGGGGTGGTGCCGATAACCGGGACTCCCGGTGAAGGCGCTCTCTATCCGGCCCTTGCGCCCAGCGACTCAGGTCTTCGCAAGCCCTCCTGGGCCCTGATCGATCAGGTCCGAGCCATCGAGAAGCGACGCGTTCGCACGATTTTCGGCCAGCTTTCAGCAGGGGAACTGGCGACGATCGACGAGGGGTTGCGGCTCTTCCTGGGGCTCACCCAGGCTCCCTCGTAGAGGGTTGCTCAATGCCTGGAAGCTTTGTGTTTGACACTATTAGTGCCACACGCTATTATTCTACATAGTGATCAAGAGCTTTGCTAACGCAGATTCAGAGCGTGTCTTTGAAGGACAACGAGCTCGCAGTCTTCCTGGCTCGATTCGAAAGAGGGCGGTGCGAAAGCTTCTCATCTTGAACGCTGCCGAAGCCGTCCAGGAGCTTCGTGTTCCACCCGGGAATCGGTTGGAGAGACTCAGGGGAGATCGAGCTGGGCAGTACAGCATACGGATCAACGATCAGTGGCGAATCTGCTTCTCCTGGAGAAGCGGGAATGCTTATGAGGTCGAGATCACGGATTATCACAGTTGAGGCGAATAGAATGAGAAACCGCGATTTTCCACCGATCCATCCGGGAGAGATACTTCTGGAAGAGTTCCTCAAGCCGATGGAGATTTCTCAGTATCGGTTGGCCAAGGACATCAGTGTCGATCCACGACGAATCAACGAGATCATCCACGGCAAGCGGGCCATCAGCGCCGACACAGCGCTTCGACTTGGTCGGTACTTCCGAACCTCGGCCAGATTCTGGCTCAACCTCCAGTCCCACTACGACCTGGAAGTCGAGGAACAACATCTGGGAAGACGCCTGGAGAAGGAAGTCGCCGTCCTCGCCTGACGACCGTTCCTGACCAGGCTAGTTACTGGCGCGAGGCGGATTTTCGAGCAATTCGACGACAGCGGAGTGGCCTTTCTCTCGGGCGAAGCTCTCCGCGGTGTCGCCATCCTCGTCCTCGAGGCTCGGATCCGCGCCGTACTCGAGAAGCAGACGTACGACTTTCAGCTGGCCCTCCGCGGCGGCGGTCATCAGCGCTGTGAAGCCTTCGAGGGTACCCTGAACGTTGACCTCGGCTCCCTTCTTCAAGAGCAGCTCGACCGTCTCAGCAAAGGGACCACTGGAGGCGTACATCAGAGCGGTTCGACCACTTGCGTCCTTGGCGTCGATCTTTGCATCCTTCTCCAGGAGGTATCCAACCCCGGCAGTGTGGCCATTGAACGCGGCCCACATCAGCGATGTCCGCTTCTCTGGGTCAGCGGCGTCCACGACCGCACCTGCCGACACGAGACGTTTGACCTCTTCCAGGTTTCCAAGGTAGGCCGACTCCATGAGCGCCTGCTCCGCGGAGGCGGGTCGGGTCGAATCCTGGGCCGCTAGCGGTACGCCAAAGCTCCATAGCAGGGCCGGCAGCATCAAGAGAGGTCTCATGACGCGACCATAGCAGGCATGTCTACTGGTCGCTGAGGTCGTGCTCGACATCTTCACAGCTTCTTAGTGCCCCAAGCGCCTTCCCTGCAACGTTCGAGCCCTTCGCTGAACAAAACATTACTGATGGTCCGGTGCAGCTGTGGAATCCAAATTATCAGAAGAAGGACTCTGTGATGAGATATAATGGAATCATGAAGACCACAATTGATATTCCTGAAGAGGAACTTGAGGAAGCACTCCGGCACACAGGCGCTGTCACGAAACGTGAGGCAGTCGTCACGGCCATCGTGGACTTCAACCGGCGTCAGCGACTGGCGAAGCTCGTCGAGCAGTTCGGCACCTTCGAGCATTTTCTGACCCACCAGGAACTGGATCGGCTCCGAGGGGAGGGATAGGAATCTTGGAACGCGTGCTGGTCGATACTTCGGCCTGGATCGATGCTTTGAGAAAGGACGGCGATCCCGAGATTCGCACCGCCGTCCGGTCCGTTACTGCCGAGGGACGGGCAGTACTCTGTGACACGGTCCGGGTGGAGCTATGGAACGGAGCCAGCGGACGGGCCGAGCAAAAGTTGCTTCGTGAGCTGGAGAGAAACCTCGAGTGCCTACCAACGACACCCGAAGTCTGGGAAACAGCCCTGGATCTGGCCCGCTCGTGCCGCCGACAGGGCTTGACCCTGCCGGCAACAGACTTGGTCATCGCTGCCTGCGCCTATCATCACGAAGTCTCACTCCTCCACCACGACGGTCACTTCGACCAGATCACCGAAAGCCAACCAAAGAACTAAGAGTTGATCCTTCGCGAGACATGAATACGCCAACTGCAACCCTCCGCCTCCTGAAGGTCCTGATTCTCACCAGCCTCGTCTTGATCAGCCCTGTCTGGGCGCAGCAAGACGACTCCCAGGTCGAGACCACGCCCCCAGCCAGCGATACCCCCGCAGAAGCCCGGCTCGAACGAATCCGGGAAGCGATGACCGCAAGGCTTGCCCGCAAGCGGCTCTCCGAGGTGGCTTCGGACTTCGCCATCAAGGTCGATAACACGGCACCCAGAGTCCGCACCTGGACGGCCGACAGCGGGATCGAGCTGCGGCTGCGATTCATGGTTCACCCACGCCGTCGCCGTGCCCTCATCGACACGGTCAACCGTGAAGTCATGCAGGCCTTTTCCGCCGCCGCGGATGTCGACTTTGCCTACAACACCCTACGGGTGATTCCGACGCCACAGGAACCCGACAGCTGAGACGGACCGCAGAAGGGATTTCCTATCCCGGATCAGCGAAATGCTGCAGCCAGAGTTCGATCGAAGGTCTTGATCGCGGTCACTCCCCTTCTCTGACAGCAAGCGAGATGAATCAGATCGCGGGCACCCAGCTCGGTGTGGGCCTCGATGAGGTGGCTCGCGTGTTGCACGTCTTCGAACTCTAAGGGCCACAAGGTCTCGATGGTCGAGCTAGCGAGCTCGAGTGCGGCCTGTAGGGTCGCGGTTCTGCCGACGGGCAGGTACGCGTGCATCAGCTCCTGCAAGACCTCCGCCGACGTCACCAAGGCCCGGTTCGTCGTCAGGCTCTCCTCGAAGAATTCCCTCGCTTCGTTACGCAGCGGATGCGACCTACCCACTGCATACATGATCACGTTGGTGTCTACGAAGGTCATCATGTACCGCTATCTCCAGCACGCTTTGACGCCTCGATGACCTGCTCGTGCTCCTGCCAGTCGGGCTCCACACCCTGCTCCCTTTCATCGCACCTGGTATAGAACTCCTGGAGGGCTTCTTTGGAGTCCAGCCGCGTTTTCTTCTTCTGTCGACTGGCCCGCTCGAGACCGGCGTGGCGAAGCCAAGCGCTGAGCGACATTCCGCTGCGCTCTGCCAATTTCCTGAACTCCTCTCTTTCCTTTTCTCCCACCAGTACCTGTACACGAACCATGGAAACCTCAGCGGTTGTGTAATGAATATGTGTAACCGTAATCTGACTACACAACAGCTCCCAAGGCCCAGGTATTCCCGGCCCCAAAGAGAGAAGACGGAATCTGTTTGCTCGACCTCGCACAAGGCGAGGCATAAACGTTGGCTAGTCGTCGCCGGGATTCTGTATTTTGAACACCGCGGCTGCGACCGCGCCTCCCAGCAGCGGCCCCACCAGATAGAGCCAGAGGTTGCCGAAACCGCCGTCACCCATGGTGGCGTTGATCAAGACCGGACCGATGCCGACCGCGGGGTTGAAAGCGCCCCCGGAGATGTCACCACCGGAAAAAGCCCCCACCATGACCGTGAAGCCGATGGCGAGACCGTAGAAGGAGTTGCCCTCGGTCCCTTTGGCGGTCGCCGAGTTGAGCACCACCAAACAAAGGGCGAAGGTAAACAAGAATTCAATCAGCAAGGCACCGAGCGTACTGGCCTGCGCACCGGGGGCAGGGGCAAAGGTGCTACCCACGATCAGGTAGACCACCACCGCGGCTACGATCGCACCCAGAATCTGGGACACCCAATAGGGAATGAGCTCCTTGCCGTCCAACGCGCCGCGCATCATCGCCGCCAGGCTGACCGCAGGGTTGTAGTGGCCTCCCGAGACATGCCCCCCCATGTAGACCATGATCATGAGCGCCGAGCCGATTGCCAAGGGCGCGAACTTTGTGCCGCCGATGACGCACAGACCCACTGTCAGGACCAGAAAGAACGTTCCGATGAACTCCGTCAGGTATTTCTTCATTCCCATCTTCCTCCTTTTTGGCTATCCCCAGGACACTATATATATAGTGTTGCGGTGATTATCTCTCAGAGCGCTCGCTGGCTGGAAGCCTGACTGGGCGATGCTGGGATGACCGCTGGCGACATTGATTCAAAACAGGGAGACGATATGCGGCATATAGGAATGACTCTGCTGGTTTTCTCTCTCCTCATAGGCCTTCTCGCTACAACTTCGACTGCGGCTCGCGCCGAACCGACCCTGCGCCTGCAGGCGCACGTCGAGGACTATGGATGGCGGGACTGGATTGGCCAGGGCGAGGTCGTGGGCACGACAGGCCAGAAGCGGCGAATGGAGGCGATCCGTATCGAGATCGTCGACGCTCTGGAGAACATGAATATCGAGTACCGCACGAACGTTGCTGGAAAAGGGTGGCTCCCCTGGGTGCGCAACGGTCAGCCATCGGGAACCACTGGGGCCGGACAGCAGATCGGGGCGATCGAGATCAAGCTTTCAGGCGACACCCACGGCTACCAGGTGCGCTACCAAGGTCATGTCGAGGGAATCGGCTGGATGGGCTGGGTGTCGAATGGTGAGACCGCCGGTACCACCGGTAAAGGATTGCGTCTCGAAGCTCTGAGAGGGGAACTGATTACCAACCTCGCTGTTCTGGGACGATCCGGCGACGGTCCGAGCATCCGCTACGAGACCCACAGCGCCGGAGCCGGCTGGACCAAGTGGTTTGCCGACGGCGAGATGTCTGGCATCACTGGTCGGGGACGCCAGATCGAGGCCATCAAGATCGAGATCGTCGACCCCGAGAACAAGATCGGGGTCCGCTACCAGGGCCGGGTACGGGGCCATGGCTGGATGGAATGGGTCGAGAACGGAGCAGTGCTCGGCACAACGGGGCAGGCCGCCTCTCTCGACGCGATCAAGATCGAGCTGATCGACGCACCGAAGGGAGTCAGCCTGCGCTATCAGGCCCACGTCCAGGACCACGGCTGGATGGACTGGGTCGACGAGGGCGAGATCGCCGGCACCATCCGCGAAGGCCGCCGCATGGAGGCCCTCCGCATCGAACTGGTCCGCTAGCGGTGCCGGGCATGCAGGAACACATGCCCGGCTCTGTTGGTCTGTGGTCTACGGAACCTGGATGAGCCAGGAGCCGTCCTCGAACCATTTCTTCTCTAGCTCTCCGAGTATCCCTAGCACCTCCAGGGCGCCCAGATAGTTCTCCACCATGTTGAGCAGCAGAGAGTCGCCCGGGGAAATAGCGATGCCGATGGGCTCGATGGTCAAGGGCTCGGTCAGGGTCACCAGCCCCTTGTCGCCGTGCCGCAACACGGAGAGCACGCAGATGGGGAAGTCCGCCACCATGGCGGTGGCGTTGTCTTCCAGGATCATGTTGACCGCCTCGTCGTAGTTGCTGGTGGTCACCAGCTGCGCCTTGGGCATCAGCTTCTCGATGAACTTCTGGCTGGTCGAGTTGGCAAGGGCGACGATTTTCATGTTCTCGCGGTCGATCTCACCCGCTTCCTGGATCTTCGCAACGGTCTGATCCTTGGTGAGAATCGACTTGCCCGACACGATGTAGGGGCCGACAAAGGCCGCCTTCAGGTTGCGCTCGGGGGTCATGGTCATCCCCGACATGACGACATCGACCTCGCCTGCCTCCAGGGCTCCCAACAGCTCGCCAAACGGCTTTTCCACCAGTTTGAGCTCGACACCCATGGCGTTGGCCAGCAGCTTGGCCACATCCACCTCGTAACCGATGAGAGCTCCATCCTTGGTCTTGACCGTGAAGGGTGGCTGAGCTCCAGACATACCCACCCGTAACTCGCCGTTCTCGACGATGCGGCTCAGGACCGGCGACGCAGCCAGAGTTGGCGACGCCACGCCGGTCAGCAGCGCGACACACAGAAAAAGTCCGATCAAAGATCGCTTCATGTTCAATCCTCCTTGAATAGCTTTGAGAGTCGGGGAAAGCCCCCGCTGAACCGTGATTCTTATCACATCCGCCTACCCGCTAGAATGGTCGACCTGCCAACCACAGGGAGAAAATGAAGAATGACGATCAGATCTATGACATTCAGGGTTGCGCTGCTGGCGTTATTGATCACGGCCCCGGCATCAGCCGATGACGTCACCGGCGCGGATCACTTGCTTTGTGCAGCAGCTCGCGCCACCGAGTGCTTTGCTGACGGAGTCTGCTTGCCCGGCAATCCCGAGGATTGGAATTCTCCCCGCTTCCTGAAGATCGACTTCGTTGAGCAGGTGCTCCGCACCACTGAAGCCAGCGGTCAAGCTCGCTCGACGCCAATGAAGAACATCGAGCGTGAAGGGGACAGGATCTTTATCCAGGGTGTCGAACAGAGCCGTGCGTTCAGCATTGTCCTCGACCAGGACTCGGGAACGGCATCGGTCGCCATCGCTCTGGAGGGTCACGTGCTGGCCATCTTCGCCTACTGCACGCCAATCGAGCCCAATGATTGAGGTGAAATCATGAAACGAATCGCTATCCTTTCGATTGCCGTAGCACTTGCCGTCGCCATGCTGGCCACGGCTCAGTCCACCGTCAACGAGCCCACGGGTCAGAAGACCCTGGCCGCCACCATGAACGTCCACGTCTTCCCCGCTGAGGGCCAAGCCGCTGATCAGCAGAGCAAAGACGAGGCCGAGTGCTACAACTGGGCCGTGAACAACACCGGCACCGATCCCTTCGATCTGGCCAGGCAGGCCCAGCAGCAACAGCACCAAGCTGATGCCGCCAAGGAACAGGTTTCACAAGCTGGAAAGGGCGCCGGAGCCAAAGGCGCACTGGTAGGTGCCGCCGGCGGTGCGCTGATCGGCGAGATTGCCAGCGATGACCCCGGCACCGGTGCAGCGGCCGGCGCCGCTGTGGGTGCAATCGCCGCACGACGGGCCCGACGCCGAAAGCAGGCCGACGCCACCGATCAAATCGATCAGCAGACCGCCCTGGCGCAGCAGGCCACGGCGACACAAGTAGAGAGCTTCAAGAAAGCTTTCAGCGTCTGCCTCGAAGCCAAGGACTACATGGTCAAGTTTTGAAGCACCCGTCAGCGCGGACGGATCCTCGTGTCGATACTCTTGACCACAAAGTCCGGATCGATGCGGCAGATCTCGCCCAAGAGGGGCAGAGCTTTGCAGGTGGACTGAATATCTCGGGCCGTTGGCTGCTCACCGGTACTGATCCAGTCGTCCAACGCCGCCCACCCGGCGAGAATCTCACCCGGTGAGAAGACACAGTGGGTGGGTTGACTCTCCTTGACGATCACCGTTGTCAGATTCTCCGGCGGCACGACCTCGGCGTAGGCGCTCTGATTCTCCACGACCACCAGGCCATCCTTACTGGTGTGCATGGAGACGATTTTGGCCTGTCCGACTTTCCCCTTGGGCGTGAAGTTGTTCTGCAGGCGCCTGTGGGCCGCCTTCTTGGGTGAGACACGCTTGATGTTGGCATCCACGAAGCTGTCTCCGTAGAACACGTTGGCATTCCCGGTTCCGAGCCTTCCCCGTAGCTTGCTCCGACCGTGCACCAGATTGCTCATGGCCCGGGTGGCGAACTGCATGTCGGTGACCAAGAAGCTCTTGGGGATCTGTGCCAGGTCGAGGAGACGATCCAGGTTCTCCTGCTGCTGTCGGGTGCGTTGAAGCTTGATCTTGTTGACACCCGTGCAGGCGTTGACCGCTTTCTCGACGTCGTCATCACTCCAACCGGATTTCTTGGGCAGTCCCTTCGCCCCACCTGGTATCGCAGCTCCCGGCATGTCTTGGCAGACCAGGTCGTAGACCAAGCGAAGATCCAGGGCGGCATCCCAGTTGCGACTTCCGGCCATCGCTCCGCAGAAGGTCAGCGCACCCACCACGTTGCCCAGCCTGCCTTTCTCCAGCGCGGCCGCGGTCACTGCACCCCCCAGCGAGGCGCCGTAGATGATGATCTGCTCGGGCCTGCCGAACTCGCTGGTGAACACCCCCACGAGCTGTCTCAGATCGGCGTTGGTCTTGAACAGCGCCCATCCATTCAGGCGGTAACTGGAGGCCGCGACCGCATAGCCCAGGAGCAGGTGGACGTCAGAGAGCGGCCCCACGTCGTCGACCGGGCCCGCCTTGCTCAGACTGAACCCGTGATTCCAGATCACCAGATCGCCGTTCCAGTTATCGGGAACCACGATCATGTAGTAAGCCCCACCCCGGTTCTGGCCCTTCAGCTCGGTATCCGAACGTCCAGGCGAGGCAACTGCTAGACCTAGTGCACAGAGAACAACGATTGCAAAGCGTCTTGTCGTCATGATGAGTTTGTACGTCAAGCCTAGCCAGCGGACCTTATCGCGACTGTGCCGAATTCCACAGAGGGAAATGTGGGGCTGTCCCCGTATTTCCCCCGGGTTTGATGGTAACGGATTCCCGAGAAAGCGATCAGCCATCGTTCGAGGTGGCACAGCCGCCGTAGCCAGATGCCGCACAGTCTTGCAAAACAGAAATCGATTTCCATAATACAGATTGTCGATGCGAGCTTCGCGTAATATGCCCTGACTGCTCGAGTAGCTGAAATGAAAAGGATAACGACCCTAGCCGTGCTGACCTGGGCGGTGCTCAGCCTGTGGGTGGCAGCCGGCACCGCGCAAGAGCTCACGCCACGTGCCTACTGGCCAGCGCCTACGGGGACCCGGCTGGTGATCCTCGGGCACAACTACTCTAGCGGCGACGTTGTCACTGATCCTTCGTTGCCGGTCATCGGTGTGGACTCGGGAATCAACCTGGGCCTTCTTGCCTACGTGCAGACCTTGAACCTGTGGGGACGGACAGCCAACATTCTGCTCGAGCTGCCCTACTCCTGGGGAACAACGAAGGGTGACTTGGAGGGAGAAGCCACGAGGCGTGATTTCTCGGGCCTTGCCGATGTCGGCATCACCCTCTTCGTCAATCTGCTCGGTGCGCCCTCCATGACCCCAGCCGAATTCCAGGAGCTGCGCAGAAACCCGCAGCCGATCCTCGGGGTCAGCGTCAAGATCGTGGCTCCCACGGGCGACTACGATCCGGACAAGCTGATCAATATCGGCACCAACCGATGGGCGATCAAGGGAGAGCTGGGATACATAGTCCCACTGAGAGCCAAATGGCTACTGGAGCTCGACCTGGGTGCATGGTTCATCGGTGATAACGACGACTTCCTCGGCACGACCCGGGAACAGGATCCAGTGGTGACTGGCGAGATCCACCTGGTCAGGAGATTCAGACCGGGATTCTGGGCCTCTCTGGATATGAACTACTACACCGGGGGCCGCAGCACCATCGGTGGTGAGCCGGTCGCCGATCTGCAACGGAATTCGAGACTCGGAGGGACCGTCGTCGTGCCGTTCCACGGTCGTCATGCCGTCAAGGTCGGCTACAGCACCGGTGTTGTCACCGAATCGGGCGGCGACTACAACATGTTGCTCTTGAGTTACTCGAGGCTGTTCAGATAGAGGAGGGCCGTAGCGAATCCACCATCGCCGTGAGGCCGGTCTGGTGCTTCTCCCAGGTCTGGGGCCTACCCACGTACAGGGCCACCGCGATGACGCTCGCGCGCGGCTGGAACAGGGCCACCAGCAGTGAGAATCCGATCTGCTTCATGCTTATCTCCTACCAACGACCACCATGGCTATGGACCCCGACTCCGGTGCTCACGCTCGGGTTGCCCGCGCAGCTCCCCAGTGCCAGGAATAGCATGACGATCCATGCGAACGTCAAAACTTGTCTTGCGATTCGTTTCATCTCGACACCTCGGATGCAACATTAGCCAATCAGGCAGGTCTGATGGCACCCCGAATCCAGGCCAGTAGATGATCGAAATCCGCTTCGTTTCTCTCCAGAAGACCTAGCAAGAATCGATTCGCTTCACCTGGGTGTACCACCAGTTTCCAGCCATTGAGGCGAAGGAAGACATCGGTGCCGAAGAAGGCCACTCGCTTGTTACCATCGATAAAGGGGTGGTTCATCAGCAGGGATTCGAAGAGAGCGGCTGCCTGCTCCGCTAGGTCTCCGTAGTATCCAGTTTGAGGCCTGTAAAGCGCGCTCTCCAAGAGACCGAGGTCTCGAACTCCAGAATCTCCACCAAAGCGTGCGATCACGCTCTCGTGAATGGCGAGCACCTCTTCGACTGTCAGGAACTCTGTTGCTTCACTCGGCAAGGAGTCGGCCCAGCTCTTCGTTTTCGCTCATCGACTCTTCGAGATGTTTGAGAACCACGGGCCGGACCCGCCGACGCCGAAGGAAATCAGTAATCGCCTCAGTCAGTAGGCCCGAGATGCTCTGGTGCGACTCTCGAGCGAAATCCCTGAGGTCGTCCCACGCTTTTTCGTCCACCTTTGAGCTGATCTTGATCGCCGTCATGACACACTCCTCATCTTGACATATCATGATACGTCAAGACGCACTGCAAAACAAGCACCCATGCTGAAGGTCTGGAACCTCTGACCTACGGCTCAGGAGACAACCCAGAAACACCTTCTGCTATGAACGCTCGCGAAGATCCAGTACCTTGAAGTTGCCGGAGGTGTGAACGGCTGGAAACTTCGTTAGGGTCGCTATCGGAGCGATCCAGAAGTCGATTCGGTACTCCTGCGACATTGCGTCCAGGTCCTCATCCGACAGATCCTGGTAGCGCCACACCAGACTGCGGCGCACCCGTCGAACCTCACCCGGTTGTGAGAGATCCCACCGGTCACGCCACTTGCCACGAAATCCGTAGGCAGCGAAGCGTCGACTCCATTCCCCGGCGAATGACGGATCCCAGAGCACAGCCGAGGCATCCTTCCAAGTAGTAAACACCGGGCGCTGTGCTAGGTATCTGAATTGCGCCCATTTCCAGGTTATGGGATCGTGGAAAAAGACCGAGTCGATTGGGGTAGAGATTCGCGCCCAATCGGCCAACTCTTGCACCGCAGGATCGGGACCCCGATACATGGCCTGCGCGATTCCCCCATCACGCTCGACTCGTGCGCCCAGACTGGCCCAGATCGTCAGCGACACCACCAATCCCAACCACAGGCATCCGACAACAGGAAACCAGCGCTTGGCGGCGGCGGATTTCCAATCCGCGAGCAGAAGTCCACAAGCGAGGATCCCGCCTGCGATGATCGCCGTGGGCGCTACGTGTTCCCGGAACTCGGGTACCAGCAGATACGCCAACGACGAAAAGATCAGCACAAGAGCCAAGAAGCCCACTCCGCCACGCCACTTCTCGGCCAGGTATGCCCCCACCCCTGCCGCGGTCACGCCACCGGCCAGATAGAAAAGCTCAGCGGCGCGGGCCGGTTGGAAGATGAGTAGGGTTCTCGAGACACCGGCGGCTGCAGGAAAGGCCAGGGCCAGGAAAATCCAGGCCAGGATCGTCCAGATGACTGTCAGGCGCCAGAGTCTGGACCCGATACCCCTAAACAGCAATCCCGCCAGCAGCACCAGACCGGAGAACAAGAAGAAGTGTCTGAACTGGACAGAAGGCCAAGTCTCAGGGAACGCGTGTGGTGAGATCAAGAGTCTGTTGACCCACATCCAAAGGTCCAAATCCACGGCCGGCTCGGAAAGTACCCCGGCACCTCGCAGAAGAATCGGGGCCGCGAGGATGAAGAACACCGGAGCTGCCGCTGCAAAGCGACGCCACGAACCGCGCCCTGGATCGGCCAGATAGGTTGCCGCGAAGAAGACAAGAGACCAGGAGCCATACAGAGGATTGATGAGATAGGCCACTCCCAACAGCAGAAAGAAACGAACGGGCTTGTCTTCGAGGAGAAGAGCGAGGCAGAGGACGAAAAGCGGCATGAACATTCCGCTCTGCTCCCAGTAGACCTCGACCAGAGTTCCATCTCCCAAGATTGGATACGGACCCAACGCCATCAGCAAGGCCGCCAGGAATGGCGCCGTTTTCGACTCTGGAACCAAATCCGACGCCAGGCGAGCGGTGCCGTAGATCAGTAGAGCGCGGGTAAGCAGGAAGAGGACAACAAAGACGATTTCGATGCTTACGAACTCGCTGAGTTTGGCGATCAGCCACCAGATCCAACCCATGTACCCTGACAGGGCATCCAGGAAGGGGTCGCCTGGGAAAAGTTCGGGATTGTGCGATCGCAGTACCAGCGGGAGCTGGGTAGCGTGATTGTCGCAGAAGTAGCAATAGCCCGTCTTGACGATCGAGAGTGCCGTCAAAGCGATCAGCCAGAACCATCGGGCTGGCAATCTCATCGACTCGAGTGGCTCAGGTTCTATCAAGGCCGACTAGGGTGGCTGTCCCCCTATTTCCTAGGAGCGTTTCCGTGGACTGCGCGAGGCAGTGGCTCTATTGATGGACTTGCGCAGTTGTTTTCTCAAGCTCTTTAGTTGCTTGCGGTGTCGACCACGTTGCGCCACCAGGTTCCGGTACTCGAAGGGATCCACCCAGAGATCATAGAGCTCAGCGCGATTCTTACCGCCCCACTCAGTGTAGCGATACCGACTAGTATGAATCGAGCGACCCATAAGACGCCGGTCTCGACTTCGAGCCACGATGGTATATGCCGGTCGCTTTCTCGATGTCATCGGATCGCGGAGCAAGTCCACCAAGCTACTCCCCTGTAGGCCTTGCGGTTGGGAGAGACCACTGAGCTCTACCAAGGTGGGATACAGATCGACCAACTCTACGGGCTGACCTGTCGGCTTTCCGGCAGAGATCTGGGGACCGGCAATGATCAAGGGTACACGGGAGGACTCGAGAAAGAGCGTTCCCTTTCTCCAGTGATTCTCGTGCTCGCCCAGAAGAAAACCGTGGTCGCTGGTCAAAACCACCACGGTTCGCTGCTGCAGATCGAGACGCTCCAGTGCCTCCAACAGCCTGCCGACCTGATCATCGACGTAGCTGACACAAGAAAAGTACCGAGCGATGGCCACGCGATGCTCCCGATCGTTCATGGCGTCGGTGGAGTGTCGAGTCAGGGCAATCGACGGGACAGCAGCCAGGTGGCCGGGCGGCTCTCGTCGAAGCTGGATCGTGTAGGGGGGATATCTTCGCAAGTAGCTTTGTGGCGCGTGAAAAGGCAGATGCGTCGAGTTGAATCCAACCGCCAGGAAAAAGGGCTTGTCCTGGTTCTCCTCCAGCCATCGAATCGCATTCGTCGCGGTCTTCTCATCGCGTAGTACCGCGCCGTCCTTGGCTCCGCTCCCTCTGATTGGAGAGCCGCTCGGGTACAACGCCTGGTAGCTGGCAATGGATGGTTCGAGCTCCTCGTCCTCGTCCAAGGAGATCATTCCCTCGGACGTGGCACGGCTCAGTTGCCGAATAACCTCCTTTGGGGGGACCGGATCACCTTCGATGGGTTGGCCCCAAGATACGGTACCCGACCGGTGAGCGATCTTTCCGAACCCTTCAGCGTAGTACCCGTGGTAGCGAAAATACTCGGGCAGAAGAGCCATTTCACCCAGCTCTGGCGGAAGCCTATCGGCGTTGCTGAACACTCCCGTGGTTTCCGGATAGAGGCCACTGAGCAACGATGTGCGAGAAGCATTGCACATGGGGTATTGGTTGAAGGCTCGATTGAATTGCACCCCCATAGAAGCGAGACGGTCGATGTTGGGTGTCTGAACTACCGGATCGCCATAGGTGCCGAGACGGGTGTTCAGATCATCAACCAGTATGAAAAGGACATTCAGCTTTTCCGGCTGGGGCGATGGTGACGGTACTGGCCGGGCGCAGCTCGACAGCACGAACGAAGTCGCGATCACTACCAGGGTAGTGATCCTGCCACCGATCAGAGCGACTCTCATATTCGAATTTCTGTGCTAGGAACCTGGGGTTTTCCCGGCGAGGACACGCGCAAATTATAGGAAGGGAGGTGCCAGGCCTGCAAGATGCAAGATGAAGCATCTTGCATCTTGCAGGCCTGGCACCTCCCTCTGGACATGGCGCACCCTAGAGGATTCGAACCTCTGACCTACGGCTCCGGAGGCCGTCGCTCCGTTGTCATAAATGTCATTTAAATCGTGAGGTCTTGAATTGATAAATTCTACGAGTGACCTATAAGTGACCTCCAGGACGCCTGAACTCACCCGAGAATCACTGGATCGTAGACTCCGCGGGGGTTCAGCGATCTTGTTGACCGAGACCCTGGCAGGGTAATCTGCCAGTCCGCGCTCGTGCCGTAAATTCACAAGTCTGTAGGCTCGAAGGAGATGCCTCTCCCGGGGGTTCTTTCAGCCGATTTATGATACGCAAGATTCGACGGGAATAGAAGCATGCCTCACACTTCTCTTCAAGGCTCGGCTGCTGACGCTATGGCGAAACTTGAGATCGCTGCCTCGAGTCTTACGGAGCAGTTCGGGGCGCCAAACCTCTTGATGGAAAACCGGCGAGCCCGGTATCGATACAACAAAACAAGCCCAGAACTGCTGCGCACGATTAAAGCCGTTCGAGTCGTAAGCGCACTTAACGCCTGTGCGGCCCTGTTGGCAGAGCGAATGGTGGTTGAAGCAGGGGTTGTACTGAGGACGATCGACGACTTCTTGACCGAGATGAACTTTGTTGCTCCTGACGAGCAAGGACGGCTCGGACCGAAGCAAGGCAAGTTCGTGGAGGACTTCTTCGCCGAGGACCTGCCGGAGCCGGAAGAGATGTGGGAAGCTCAGAAGCGACCCGGTCGTGTGCCAAAACAGAAAATGCAATCTGCCGAAGCAAGGTGGTTAGGTCAGGTGACTGATGATCCTCACACGGTGAATGTCGTTACCCGGAACGTCTCCGACGTGTGGTCTAGATATGTCCACGGCTCGTATATGAGCAGCATGGAGCTTTATGCAGATGAGAAGTTTCACATGTGTGGAATAGAGGCGGACGAAAGGCTGCCGGGTTATTCAGATCAGCTCGCCATCTATATCCATCGGTCGCTCAACGTGTTTGCCCGGCTCGCATGCGATCTCGGCCTAATTGACCTCATGAAAGATCTGATCCACACCCGGGAGGTGTTCGAGGCTAGCGATGCCTATCCCTCTTGAACAGGTCATCAGGTTGGCCTCGGCCTGTCTAAGAAGACGACCCTTCGACCTCAACAACCAACGTTGCCAGACTGACCTTAGGATGCGAGCCGGATTCTCGCTACCGGCGCGAGCATCCAAAGCCTGGTCTCAGACTGGAATCCTGGCGTAAGACCCGCTGGCCCGACCAATGAACAGGTGCTTTGGCTCGGCCTGGACTGCAAGCCCGAGGGCCGTCACGAGGTCGTCATGGGTCCCCACTCGGAACGCCCCGTAGCGATCATTCGCGTCTTGATCGACCCGAATCTCGTAGTCCATCAATTCTTGAGCCAGAACCTGAGCCTCATCCGACCGGGGTAGATGAATCCGACCCGACTGGAGCAGAGACTGGAGGCGGGATACCAGGTAGGCTTTGCCGAGATTCACCTGCTGGCGTGACACCTCGACACGCTTGTCCCCGTGGTTGAAGTACACCCCGACTGACCGAACTCCATACTCTCTCAGCAAGTCAACTACCGGTTGGCCCACCCCTGTGGCGTCCACGTACAGCTTCGAGGGCCTCCGCCCGGTCCGCTCCTTGATTCCTTCCGCGAGCTGGCCGACTCGCCTGGCTACGTCCGGGTAGGGAGTGCCGAGAGGAAGACGCTCCAGGTGTCGCGTCGTGTAGTGGTACTCAGTCTCGTCGCGCCGATCCACGATCACGTTGCCGCGCTTGACGACCTTCTGTCCGACGACGCGCTCCTCCCACTCGACCACCGCGATGGCTGTTGGGTCTCGCTTTTGGCCGATGTCCACGCCCATCACAACGCCCATGCTTCGACCTCCTCCTCAAATGCCCGGTCTACATCCTCTCGGCGAAAAGCCTGGCTTTCGGCGTCCAGGAACTTGCACTCGTACTCCTGCGCGAACCACCACTCGCCAAGGATTCTCTGCTCTTCTTCAAGAAACTCAGCGGAGATCCTCGGGCACTCGGTGGCTGGCACGTCGTACCTCTCCCACGGTTCCTCGGACTTCCAGGATTCATACCACCAGCCTCTGGACCCGAAAGGAGTCGAGAGCGCCACGAGGCGACCCCTGGAAACTGCGAGCATAGGTCTGACCGAGTAGTACAACTCGTCTGAAACTCGAGCGGCCTCATCGACAGCCAGGAGGCTCACCCCCGAGAACCCCCGAACCGTTTGCTCCTTGCCCGGCAGAGAGATGATCCTGGACCCATTCTGCAGTTCGAGGCGCAGGGCGGACTCGGACTCTGTCGGGATACCGTGCCCGACTGCACGGTAGAAATTCAGAGCCTTCCGGAAGATCTCCTGGGATTGACGCAACGACGGAGACAGCATCAGAACCAGAGAACCAGGATCGTAGAGAGCCGTGTGCACACCAAGGAAGGCGGTCATCGTCGACTTGCCCGACTGCCGGCAGCAGTTGAGCAGGACTCTCGGCGCTTCAGACCGCAGGAATTTGACCTGCCAGGCGTCTGGCTCCAAACCGGCTTCGCGTGCAAGCTGGACAGGGTCCAGGGCAGAGGCCAGATCAAGTGCGAGCACCGGGTAGCTCCTTGAGAGCCGATGCGACAGCTTTCTTTGCCTCTGGGTAGGGGGCAAGAGCAGAGACGAGCAAGACTCGAATCTCTGCCCACTCAGGCATCACGAGCACGTTGACCGTCTGCCCCTCCTGTAATTCACCCGCCAGCTTGCCCAACAGCTCTACGCAGCCTCGGGCCTCTCGTACGGCGGACACAGCAGTGCGCAGATCACCCGCTGTCTCGGCTTGATCGAGGATGCCAAGTGCCCTGTCCCTCAGCCGTTGGACCTGGTCGAGCAGGTCATCCGCCTGAGCCACAACCTCGGCCTCCTTTGCCTCGGTGAGGTGCTTTGGGAGGTGCTTCGCCTTGTGTCGCGCTAAGGCGTCCTTTGAAACGCGCCACTGTCGCGCAATGTCGCGCAAGGACCGGCCCGCAATAAGGGCCTCTTCGAGGAATCGCCGGCTCTCGTGGGTGCAGATTGTGCAGGTTCGGGGCATTGATCCAGAGCCTGTCCTGGCCCCAGTATAGGCGGTAACAAGGCGGAAGTCGACAGCACTCTTGGACCAGGAGTGGACGACAGACCAGTGCTCGGGCGTGCAGCCTTACTCCAAGTCGCACCTTCCAATGTCCCCACCTCTTCGGGTGGTGCGCGCAAAAGGGCCTTTCTGTAGGGTGAAGCCTGTACGAGCAACTAGTTACGGCTCTTACGATTTCCTTTTTGGGGATCGAGCAGCGATATTCTCCCAACGCTCCCGGAGGTTAAGGAGCATGGGCGCGAAAGTGGCCACGACGCAGTGGAGCCAGGTACTCGCCGCGCGGGACGGCTCCGACACCGAGGCCCGCCGGGCTCTCGAGTCGCTCTGCCAGACCTACTGGCAGCCGCTCTACGCCTACATCCGCCACCCGGGCTTTGGCCTTGAAGAGGCCCAGGACCTAACGCAAGGTTACTTTGCCGAGCTTCAAAAGCACTATGAAGAAGCAGCAACAGCACTCATTCTCGATCTCTCAGACCTGAAGAGCGCCGACAAGACCGCCATTCGCTGGCTGGGTGAGCGCCTTGCACGAGGAAACGAGATCGTCGGGGCCTCGCCTTACATCAAATTCCTGCTCGAGCGAGAACAGCCGAACCCGAATTCGCTGGCTGCAACCGGCAGCCGTGGCTCCAGCGAGGACAGCGAATGAACCAGCGGCGGCTCATGGGCGTCACGGCTCTTCGCTCCGGCGTGCTTCTCACCGCTCTTGGGGTCACCTGGCTGGCGGGCGGCTGCACGTCCCTCGGGCCCAACAAGCTCCAGAACAGCCATGTGAGCTACAACAAGGCGGTTCAGAAGGCGATCATGGAGGAAGACCTCCTCAACGTCGTACGGCTCCGCTATCTCGACATGCCGGTGTCGTTGAGCGTCAGCTCGATCGCTGCCCAGACGACCTTCACAGTGGGCTCCCGAGGGGAGTTCGGGCTGGTGGAAGGTGAATCATCGGCCAACATCCTGCCCGAAATCAGCTATTCCGACCGGCCGACCATCACCTTCACGCCGGCCCAGGGCCAGCAGTTCCTCGAGTCCCTGGCCCAACCGATCCCGCTGGAGACGTTGGTGCGGCTGGCGGCCACGCATTCGGGGATCGATGTCCTGATGCGGGTCGGCGTGGCCAGCGTCAACGGTATCGCCAACCGTTTCAACTCGGCCTCGCCCGATTTCGACCGTCTGGCGGCGGACCTGCGAGCCCTGGAGATGCAGAACGGGGTGCGGGCGGGTTTCCTCGATCGTCCGGTCCCTCTCTCGGAGCCGATCCCGGCCGACTCCGTCGATGCCGACGCGGTGCTCGAGGCAGCGCGGGACGAGCGCCGTTTCCAGCAGCAGTCTGACGGAAGCTACCGACTGATGGGGACGCGATCGGTGCCGTTCTTCTGGCTCGATTCGAGCAATCCTGCAACCCGAGAGCTCCTCGAACAGCTTCATCTCCAAGCCGGCCTCGCCACTTACGAGGTCAAGAACGCCCGTCAGATCGGACCGCCTGAGGAACCCTCGGATTCCCTGGCTATCAGCACCCGGTCGCTCCTCCAGATTGCGGTCTATCTCTCCCATGGGGTCGAGGTACCAGAAGCGCACGGCAGCACCGGGGTAGCCCGGCCCGCGGAGGAGCAGGCACCGGATCTGAGCGACCTCTTCAGGGTCAGGGTCTCCTCGAAGAAGCCTGAACAGCCGGGGACCGCCGTCGAGTACCGCGACCACTGGTTCTTCATTTCCGCCTCGGATCACGTCTCGAAACGCACCTTCACGCTGATGCAGGCGCTGTTTCTCTCGCAGATCGTCGAGGAACCGGGCCAGGCCGCCCCGGTCCTCACCATTCCCCTGAACTGACGATGACGGACTGGACACCAGGTAACCGCACGACCGCCATGAGGACCGTGTTCGTGCGAGCACCCAAGGCATTGATGACCGTTGCGATCTGCACGGTGCTCCTTGTCGTTCTGGCCTCGAACTCGGCACAGGCTCAGTTCCTGGGCCACAACTTCCATGGTGACTACGGTCTGCAGTCGGCGACCCAGCCACCGCCGGGTTTTTGGCTGGCGGCTTTCTACCTGCGTTACGACGGCGACAGGCTGCGGGATCGCAATGGTGATGAAGTGCGGATCGATCCTGAGGGAAGAGGCGAGCTCGATACGAATTCCTACGTGCTGGGACTGTGGTGGGTCTCGAAGACCAAGATCCTGGGCGCCATCTACAGCCTGGCGGTCTTTTCGGCCTTTACCGACAACGTTCTCGAGGCACCGATTCTCGACCTGGAGCAGAAGACCGATACCGGTTTCACCGATCTCTATATCCAACCCATCAACCTGGGCTGGCACACCGAGAGAGCCGACTACACGGCCGGCTTGGGCGTCTACGCGCCGACCGGTCGCTACGACCCCGAGGCTTCGGACAACCTGGGGCTCGGCATGTGGAGCTTCGAGCTCTTCGGTGGAGCAACCGTCTACTTCGATCAGCAGAAGAGCTGGCACTTCGCCGCCATGGCGTTTTATGAGACCCACACCGAAAAAAAGGACACCGACATCACGGTCGGCGACATCCTGACCCTCGAGGGCGGCCTCGGCAAATCGTTCAAAGAGGGAGCGATCAATGCCGGCCTTGCCTACTACGCCCAGCGGAAGATGACCGACGACGACCTGGGGTTCGAGCTTCCTGGCGACCGCCGGCTGGGCAAGCACCGGGTGTACGGCCTCGGCCCCGAGCTGACACTGCCGATCGCGACCAGCAAGACGCTGATCGGCTTCGTCAACCTGCGCTACTTCTGGGAGTTCGGGGCGCGCACCACCCTGGAGGGCAACACGTTCACCTTCACACTGAACTTTCCCATTCCCAGCATCTCACTGGGCTAGAAAGGAATCGATTCTGATGGGGATACATGGAAACAACGACCGAGAGGATGACTCGTGAGCCAGTTTCTTCGTTCGGGCGAAACAAGGGGCCGGCGCTCACCGCGCCCAAAGTACAAAGGGAAAGGAGTAACGCCATGAAATCGACTCGAATCGCGGTCCTGGGTCTCGCCCTGCTGACATGCGCGGCTGGTGCCGTCTTCGCACAAGAGGAAGCACAAGAGGAAGCACAGGAGGAAGCACAGGAGGAAGTCCAAGAGGGGGAGAAGCACGACAACACCGGCACCAACCCGATCAACTTCACCTACGATGCCCGCTTCTACATGGAGACGACCTGGCTCGACGGCGGGTCGCTCATCGCACCCACCTTCGAGTTCAGGGTGCCGTTGGGGCGGGACCTGGCCAACCTGACCAACCAGAAGGCGGGCATATTCAACGACCTGGGCGAGAAATATGCGCTCCGGGTCAAGTTCCGACCCCAGCAGAACCTCAACCTGGATGATCCGGGTGGCGACCCCACCGCTGGCGTCAATGTCTCGGGGATGGGGGACACGGACTTCCGATTCCTGGCCGTTCCCCATGCCACCAATAAGTGGGGCATCGCTGCGGGTCTCGAGGGGTTTTTCCCCACGGCCACGAACGACTTTCTCGGCACTGGCAAGTTTGCCCTTCGTCCGCAGGTCTTCCTAGGGTTCTTCGGGCTGCTCGGGAAGAACAGCATCTTCGCACCCGGCTACCTGTATGTCTTCGACGTCGGCGGTGACTCCGATCGGGCCCCGATTGACCAACACCAGTTCGATATCTACTTCGTCTGGCTCCTCGCCCAGAATAGACATTGGCTGATCGTCAATCCGCAGATCAATCTCGACCAGGAAAACGACCTGAACATCTACCTCGTCGATCTGGAATTCGGATACACGATCCCGCAATTGCCCGGCGCCAGCATCCACCTACGGCCTGGAGCCGGCATCGGTGAGGACAGGCCCTTCGACTGGACCTTCGAGTTCGGCATTCGATTCATCTGGCGCTAGAGAGAAGGAGAAACGGACTATGACCACATCAAGAAAGACAACCTACGCGTTGATCGCGTTTGGATCCTTGGTTCTGATCGCGTGTGCGTCGGCGCCCTACTCTTCGCCCGCCTACGCTCAGGACAAGCCCAACATCGTCCTGGTCTTCATGGACAACTTCGGCTGGGGTGAGCCCGGCTTCAACGGCGGCGGGATCATCCGCGGTGCACCAACGCCCCGGCTAGACCGACTGGCTTCCGAGGGCCTCCGCCTGACCAACTTCAACGTCGAAACGCAATGCACGCCGTCGCGCGCGGCGATCATGTCCGGCCGGTACGCGATCCGCACGGGCAACGCCACGATTCCTCTCGGCGGAGGTGTCTACGGCCTCGTCCAGTGGGAGGTCACCATGGCCGAGATGCTCTCCGACGCGGGCTACGCCACCGGCATGTTCGGCAAATGGCACCTCGGTCACACCGAGGGTCGATTCCCCACCGACCAGGGCTTCGACGAGTGGTACGGCATTCCGAACTCGAGCGACGAGACACCCTGGGAGATGCTCGACGGCTACGCGGAGAGCGGCGTCGAGGGGACCTACATCTACGAGGGCACCAAGGGCTCTACGCCGCGACGGGTGATGGATTACGACCTCGAGCAGCGCGCGCTGATCGACCTCGAGCTGACGAAACGGTCCATCGACTTCATGCGCCGGCAGGTGGCGGCGGACCGGCCCTTCTTCCTGTACCTGCCATACACCATGACGCACTATCCGATGATCCCGCATCCGGATTTCGCCGGGAGCACGGGCAACGGTCGCTTTGCCGACGTGCTGGCCCAGATCGACGTGTACAACGGCATGCTGCTGGACGCGGTCGACGAGCTGGGAATCCGCGACAACACGCTGTTCATCTTCACCGCGGACAACGGGCCCGAACTGTTAGCCGAAGGATCGAACACCCCGTCGGTCGAGTACTTTGCTATTGGTTCACCGGGGCCCTGGCGGGGGTCGCTGTTCACCGGGTGGGAGGGCGCCCTGCGGGTGCCGTTTGCCGCCCGCTGGCCGGGGAGGATCCAAGCCGGCAGAGTCAGCGACGAGATCGTGCACGAAATGGATCTTTATCCGACCTTCGCCCGCATCGCCGGCGGCACAGTGCCGGACGACCGCGTCATCGACGGCGTGGACCAGACCGATTTCTTCCTTGGCAACCAGGAGAAGTCCAATCGCGAGGGACTGATCGTCTACATGGGAAGCGACGTCTGGGGCGTGAAGTGGCGCAACTGGAAGCTCCACCTGAAGGAGCAGGACAATATCCTCAGCCAGACCATGGAGTACGGAATGCCGCGTGTCTACAACCTCCTGAAGGACCCAGGAGAAACGCAGAACGTGCTCTTCCCGGAGACCTGGGTGCCGAAGGCGGCGCTGGGGCAGCTGGGGGCGCACGTGGTTTCGCTGAAGCAGGAGCCACCGATCAAGCCGGGGACCGAGGACCCCTATGTGCCGCCGAACAGTCGAGGAAACCCGTAAGTTAGAGTGACCAGATCGCTCTCGCTTTCGACGACCGGGCAACGGCGCGTAGCTAGAAAAGGAGAGCAGCTCAGATGATGGCCTTCATGGACTTTCTCCGCGGGAATCCGGTCGCTGTGCTCGCCCTCGTGCTCGGCCTTGGATATCTGGTCGGGAAGATGAGCATCCGCGGATTCGAGCTCGGTTCTGTGTCGGGCGTTTTGTTCGTCGGGCTACTCTTCGGTCACTTCGGCTTCGAGCCCAACCCGACGGTCCAGTCCATCGGATTCACACTGTTCATCTTCTCCGTGGGCCTGCAGGCCGGTCCGAGTTTCTTCAGTGTCATCCGGCAGGATGGTTTGAAGTACTTGATTCTCGCCGTGATCGTCGGTGGCACCGGCTTCGCGCTCGCGTTGGGCTTTTCGAAAGTGCTCGGATTCGAACCGGGGGCGGCGGCCGGCTTGCTCGCGGGCGGGCTCACGAGCTCCCCGACTCTTGCGGCCGCACAGGAGGCAGTGCGGGCCGGGCAGGTGCCGGTCGCTGCAGGTTACACGCCGGATCAGATCATGACCAATGTGACCACGGCGTACGCGATTACCTACATCTTCGGGCTGGTCGGATTGATTCTCATCATCCGCTTTCTTCCGCGGTTTCTCGGGCTCGACCTCCCGTCGGAGGCCGCGAAGTTGGAGGCCTCGCGGCGGGGCGGCGTCGAAGATCGCGTCCACGCCCTGAACGACATCGTGGTGCGCGCCTATCGGGTCACCAACGAGAAGCTCGTCGGGGCCCGGGCCGAACGCTTGCGGGAGATGCTCCCCGGCAGGGTCAGCATCGAGAAAATCCGCCGCGGCGGTGAGCTCATTCCGGTGACAGAAGAGACCCAGCTCGAGATCGGCGATGAAATCTGTATGGTCGGCTTCCTGGACGAGTTCGTCGCTAGGGCCGGCAATGTCGGTCCCGAGCTCTCGGATCCTGAGCTTCTGGACGTGCCTATCGAGTCTGTTCGGGTCGTCCTCCTTCGCTCGAAGGTCAAGAAAGTCACCACCAGTCTCGCAAAGGTCACCGCCGCGCGGGGTTGTTTCATTTCGAGGATTCAGCGTCTGGGTGTCGACGTCCCGCTCGAAGGGGACGTCGACGTGCAAGCCGGCGATGTGTTGCACGTCACCGGTCCCGCCTCACGTGTGGAGGAGGTCGGAGAACTGGTTGGCCACATCGAGCGAGCGACGGAACAAACCGATCTCGTCACCTTCGCGCTCGGCATCACGGTCGGGCTTCTCGTGGGGACGTGGACGGTTAAGATCGCGGGCATCTCGGTTGGGCTCGGATCCGCGGGCGGGCTGCTTGCTGCGGGCCTCACGATCGGCTACTTGCGCGCTCTGCATCCGACCTTCGGGCGAGTGCCTGGTGCGGCTCGGTGGATCTTCATGGAGGCGGGGCTGATGACGTTCATGGCCGGTGTCGGACTACGCGCCGGGTCCGGAATCCTCGAAACGCTCGCACAATCGGGTCCGAGTCTGGTGCTCGCCGGTGTCGTCGTCACCTTGTTGCCGGTAGCGGTGGGGTATGCATTCGGTCGCAAGGCCCTGGCGCTCAATCCCGTGCTCCTCCTGGGCGCCATCACCGGATCGATGACGAGCGGTGCATCCTTGAGCATCGTGAATGCTCAAGCCAGGAGCGCAGTTCCGTCCCTGGGGTATACGGGCGCTTACGCCTTCGCCAACGTCTTTCTGACCGTGGCCGGAAGCGTGATTCTGTTCTTATAACGATCCGAATCCGCCGGCGTTTTCGATGACGGAGTCTTAACAGGATTGCATTGAGCCGAGCGGCGCCTGGTGCCCGCCATCTACTGAGGAGAGGATTCCTGTAGTGAATGAACTAGAGCTCTTTCCCCTGATCATGGGTCTGGTTGGCGGACTCGCGATCTTCCTCTTCGGCATGGGGCCGGGACCGCTGACGCAATATGGATAGAGGATCGCACCTCGCCAAGGATCTATGTAAAGTCTCGGAGATGACCTCGAGAGCTGCCCTGACACTCGCTGTCGCCACCATGCTCGTCGCCACCACGATGGCGACGACGGCGTTTGCCGATTCGCAAGCGACCCGGGTCCAGATCAGGTATGAACCTCCGAAGGATCGCGAGCATAGACAGATCTATGAGGATTTCAAGAGCCTCCGCGTGCTCGAGAACCTGCAGGAATTCCTCAGCCCGTTCCGACTTCCCCGGACATTGACCATCATGCTGGCGGGGTGTGACGGAGAGGCCGATGCCTTCTATGGCGACGACGAGATAACGATCTGCTACGAGTACGTCGACGAGCTTTGGAAGAACATGCCGGCACAGACGACGCCGGGCGGCGTTGCGCCCATTGACACCGTCGTCGGCCCCCTCTTCGACACCAGCCTGCACGAGTTCGCCCATGCACTGTTCGACATGTTGGAACTGCCGGTGCTCGGGCGCGAGGAAGATGCCGCCGACCAGGTGGCGGCCTACATCTATCTTCAGCTCGGCCCTGACGAGTCGCGCCGGCTGATCACGGGCACAGTGTACGCCTACGCGGCCGAGGCGATGAAGGGTGAGATGCCGTCGTCGCTAGAGGAGGCCGCCGAGGCGATGAAGGCTGAGCGGCCGAGTTCGCTGGAAGAGTTTGCCGGAGAGCATGGTACGCCGGCCCAGCGTGCCTATAACGTGATGTGCATGGCGTATGGAGCCAACAGGGAGGTGTTCGGTGACGTCGTAGAGAAGGGGTTCCTGCCGTTCGAGCGAGCCGAGTTCTGCCACGAAGAGTACGAACAAGTTCAGCACGCCTTCCAGGCGTTGGTGGCCCCCCACATCGACCAGGATCTGGCAAGGGAGATCTTCGACCGGACCTGGCTGGGCGATCCGTTGAGCAGACGGCCGTAACCGCCTGCCTTCGCCACCGGATCTGGGAATTCCTGCAAGAATCGCTACAGCCGGCATGAAATGTTGAGAGAGTCGACGAAGAGGAACGATATGGAGATCGAAGAGCGAATCAAGGCAGTGGAGGTGGTAGCGCTCGGCATGGACCCGCCGGTCGTCGCCGACGCCTCTACGCCGCTACGCGAGATCGTCCGGCGGATGCGGGACGACAAATCGGGGTGTGCGCTGCTGACCCGTGACGGCAAGCTGGCCGGGATCTTCACCGAGCGCGACCTCGTGCTGAGGGTCGTCGGGGTGGAGGGTGCCCTGGACCAACCGGTCTCCGATTGGATGACACCGGATCCCGATCGCGTGCGCCAGCAAGACCCGGTCGATGCGGCCATCCGCTTGATGAGACGGCGAGGCTACCGAAATGTCCCGGTCGTGGACGAGGCCGACCAGGTGATCGGCTGTGTGCGGCACAAGGACATCGTCGACTACGTCGTCGAGGTCTACCCGGAGCAGGTGCTCAACCTGCCGCCGGACCCCGGCCAGGTGGTTTTGGAAAGGGAAGGAGGGTGATCTGATGAGTGCGCCCGCCCCGAGTACCACCGAAGTCAAGGACGTCACCATCGTCTTCTCAGGCGATTCCGGTGACGGTATGCAGCTCACCGGTACACAGTTCACGACGGCGTCGGCCGTCCACCGCAACGAGGTGAGTACGCTGCCCGACTATCCGTCGGAGATTCGGGCGCCGGC
>Ga0255055_10000158_pt1 | contig 50465 bp, 34 predicted proteins | sample JV7_2_27_MG_FD_188633 | JGI IMG/M metagenome (GOLD analysis project Ga0255055, IMG submission 188633) | Seawater microbial communities from Jervis Inlet, British Columbia, Canada - JV7_2_27 | ecosystem: Environmental > Aquatic > Marine > Inlet | place: Canada: British Columbia | collected... | reverse complement strand
GGTTCCGCTCATCATCCGAATTCCACTGATTCCGGGCTTCACCGACACGGAGGAGAACCTCCGCGCCGTCACCCGCTTCATCGAGGACGTGGGCGAAGGCGTCAGGGCCATCCACGTCTTGCCCTATCACCGCTTCGGTCTGGACAAGTACCGGATGCTCGATCTGGAGTATCGGTTGGGCGACTTGAAGCCGCCGCCCGAAGAGCGGGTCCGAGCGGTCGTCGACTGCCTCGGATCGCTCGGCCTGGACCGCGAGATCATCGCCTGAGTTCGCCTCAGCCGCGGATCCCGGGATGATTCACTGCTGCGCCTCGCGAAGGTCGCGCCTCGCGCTCTCCAGGAAGCGCTCCGAGAGCCTCGAGCCGAGAGTCGGTGAGATCCTCTCCAGGTACCAGAAGGCCTTCCACCAGCGTGGAACGACGATGATCGCGTGGTTCCTGAAGACGGCGCGCAGCGCCTTCTTCGCGAAAGGCTTCGGATCCATGGGGCGGAGCCGCTCGAAGCGCTCTTCCGACTCCTGCCCGGAAATCGGCAGATTGATCCTGCCGTATCTTCCACCCCGAAGGATCGGAGTCCGGATCACTCCCGGGCAGACCACCGAGACGCGCACGCCGTAAGCCTTCGCTTCGACCCGCAGCGTCTTCGAAAGACCGACCACCGCGTGCTTCGCCGTCGTGTAGCTTCCCGACATCGGGCTCGTGAAGAGGCCGGCCATGGATGCCGTGTTGACGATGTGTCCAAATCCCTGCTCGATCATCAATGGGTAGACGGCCTGGACGCCGTAGGCGACTCCGCGTAGATTGACGTCGAAGACATCCTCCCAGTCCCGGAGGGTGTAGTCGCGGATCTCGCCCCCGACCCCGATGCCGGCATTGTTGAAGAAGAGGTCGATCCTTCCGCTTCGATCGACGGTCTCGGCGACGACCCGCTCGAATCCGCTGAACTCCCTCACGTCCAGCTCGGCTGCGATCGCCCGCCCTCCGCATTCGCGGATCCCGGCGGCCGCTTCTTCGGCGAGCTCGGCCTGCCGGTCCGCGAGCACCACCTCGAAGCCCCGCTCGCCGAGTTCCTCGCCGAAGGCGCGGCCGATGCCGGAGGCACCCCCGGTGACGATCGCAACTCCGCCTCGGTCCTTCGTATCGATGCTGCCTTCGACCATGCTTCCTCCAAGAGATGATTCTGGGAACGAGCGGTACTTCCCGGCTGGTGCCGGCGCCGACTCGCCTCGGTGCCCGTAGTCTTCCGGATCGATCGCGCAGGCGCCGCGATCGCCTTCTTCTAGCACAGCCGTTCCGATCCCGGAGCGTCGAATCGATCCCTCGCGAGTGGTATAACAGCTGCCGTGAACGAGACCGACGACGACGGCCCCTTCTCCGGGCCAGTACGGATCCCCATCGAGGAGCACCTCGACCTCCACGCCTTCCGTCCTTCCGAGATCACGGACGTGGTGGACGCCTACCTGGAGGCGGCCCTGGAGGCCGGCTACCGCGAAGTGCGCCTGATCCACGGTCGCGGCAAGGGCGTCCAGCGCGCTCGGGTGCAGAGACTGCTCGCGGACGACCCCCGCGTCGAGCGTTTCACGGACGCGCCGCCGGGTCGCGGCGGCTGGGGCGCCACGATCGTCTGGCTCCGCACCCCCTGAGCGCCGCGCCTACTCGCCGGTGATCGTGACCAGCACATGGCGTGCGCGGCGCGGGCCATCGAAATCACACAGGAAGACGTTCTGCCACCGCGACAGCGCGAGCGCGCCGTCGCGGACCGGGATGGCCTCGCTCGGGCCGACGATCCCCGCCTGGATGTGGGCCGCGCCGTTGTTGTCGATGCGATCGTGTCGCCAGCCTCCTGCGGGAACCAGCCGGTCGAGACAGTCGAGCACGTCCTCGGGCACCTGGGGATCGTCGTTCTCCTGGATCATCAGTGCCGCCGTCGCCCCGTGGGCGTAGAGGCCGCAGAGACCCGACTCGATACCCGACTTGCGTACCTCCTCGCGCGCGGCTTCGGTGATGTCGATGAACTCGCGCGCGCGGCGGCTCGCGACCTGGATCGTGGACGTGTAGACCTTCATGCCTCCTCCCTCGTCGCGCGGCCTCTCACCGGGACCTCCCGTGTCATCCCACCACACCCTTGCCGCGCAGGTCCTCGATCTCGGCCGCGTCGAGCCCGAGCTCGCCGAGCACCTCGTCGGTGTTCGCGCCGAGCGCGGGGGCCGGCCGCTGGATCGCGGCGGGGGTGCGGTCGAAGCGAAGGGGAGGGCGCGGCTCGCGCATCCGTCCGAGCTGCGGGTGCACGGTGTCGAGGAAGGTCCCGTTGGCGCGGACCTGTGGGTCATTGGGGACCTCCCCGGCGTCGGTGTAGACCGGACCGCAGGGCACGTCCTCGGCCTCGAGGGCGGCGATCACGTCGGCCCGCGCCCGCGGGTCGGGGGCGTCTCCGCCGAGCAACTCGAGAAGCGCCTCCAGATGCCGCATGCGCGCCGCGAGCGTTGCGAAGCGCGGGTCGGTGCAAAGCTCGGGATGGCCGAGTGCGCGGAAGAGACCGTGCGCCTGCGCGTCGGTGAGCGCCGCGGTGCAGTAGTGGCCGTCCGCCGCATCTTCCACGCGATACGATGCCGCCAGCGTGGGCGCCAGGGCGACGTCCTCCTCGAGAATCGTCGCGTTGGCGCCCCCGTCCGGCCAGAGGAAGGCGATCGAAGCGTCGAGCATGTTCATTCGCAGGTGCTGCCCCCCCTGACCGCGCTCGCGCGCGAGCAGGGCCGCCGTGATTCCCTGCGCCGCCGTCAGCGCCGTGACCTTGTCGCATAATGTATGGCGCACGTTCTCCGGCCGGACCGCCTCCGGGGCTCGCTGGACGGCCGCGACTCCCGCGATGCCCTGCAGGATGTGGTCGTAGGCCGGCTTGTGCGCGTAGGGGCCCTCGCTGCCGAAGGCGCTGATGGAGACGTAGATCAGGTCCCCGCGGACCTCGCGCAGCGAGGGCTCGTCGATGCCGAGGCGTTCGACGACTCCCGGACGGAAGTTCTGCATGAAGACGTCGGCCCCGGCGACGAGCCGACGCAGGAGATCGCGGCCGCGCTGCTCGCGCAGGTTCAGTACGACCGACCGCTTGCTGCGGTTCAGCAGCGCAAAGAGCGACGAGATGCCGCCGCGCGCCGTCCCGAGCAGCCGCACCACGTCGCCGACGCCCGGCGCCTCGATCTTGATCACATCGGCTCCCTGATCCCCGAGGATCATCGAGGCGAAGGGTCCCGTGACCGTCGTCGTGCAGTCGATCACCCGGTATCCGTGGAGCGGTCCCGGCATCGGCGCCTCCTAATCCCCGAGCTCGCGGCGAAGCCGCTGCAGGCCCAGCGGCTCCACCCTCCAGAGCCCGCCGAAGGGATAGTCGAGGTCGAAGAGCGAGAGGTAGAGCACCATGATGGCGCCGGTGGTGAGGCCCAGGAGCAGCGCCTCGAGCAGGGGTGCGCCCATGTCCAGCAGCAGGAAGCCCACCATGATGAGGGTCGAGAGGAGCTCGATCTGGAACCAGTGGATTCGGGGGATGTATCGCGCCGCGATGGAGAGCCGCTCGCTTCGCGCTCGGGCCGCCGTGCGGAGCTCGTCGTGGTTGGCATGCAGCGTCACCCGGTCCACTTCGTCGGAGACTCCGTCGGTGGACATCTCGTTCAGCACGGGGACGATCCGATACAGGATCGGCGCGGCGTCGACCCCGTCCTCCGGCGGGAACTCGTGGTCGAGGAGATGCTCGACGTAGCCGAGCACGTGGTCTTCCACGGCCTTCTGGGCGGCCCCGGCGCGCATGGTTCCGGTCAGCAGGATGAGATTCCGTAGACTGCTCGCCTCCGCCGTCAGCTTCTGGCGAAGCTCGGCCTGGCGCGCGAAGGCCTGCTGGAAGGTGAAGCCGATGATGAGCGCGTAGATCACGCCCACCACGGTGAGGAAGGCGCCGACCCCTTCACCGAGATCCTGGGCTCCGGTCGTGCCGAGCCACCCCTGCAAGGGGTCGGCCAGATACGGGTGAACGGCGTACATCGCGGCGCCGGAAGCGGCCGGGATCGCGAGGAGCATCCACGGCCGTGTCCGAATGATGCGATTCAACGCCCTCTGAGAGGTCGCAAAGAGCTCCATTTCTCCTCGGCCAAGTGACGGCGAGGCACTCCCCTCGCCGGAACGCTCCGCCAGGATACCGCGCGCTCTCCTCCTGGCCGGTCGCGCGCACCCGGTTCGATCTAGTCTACGCCGCCAGAGGTGGCGCGTCGATTCTGCGCCGCCCTCGGCGGAGCGAGAGGCATCCGAGACCCGGCGCTGTGACTGCGGTGCAGTATTCTCCTGCCGCAGTGGCTGGCGATCTCGCAGGACTCGAACTGACGCTCAAGGAAGCGGACTCCCTCTCCGAGGCGGAGCGGGAGGCGGTGCTCGGGCTGTTCCAGTCGAGCTACCGGCAGGCCAACCCCGCCTTCCTGGAGAGGTCGATGGAGCGGCTGCGCTTCGCCGCTCTGGCCCATCAGGGGGGGAGCCCCGTTGGCTTCGCGCTCGCCGAGACGCGAGTGATGGATCTGCCCCGTCTCCCGGCACAGGTGGTGAGCCTGGCGGGGATCTGCTGCGTCCGGAAGGAGCTTCGCCGCCTCGGCCTCTTCGGTGAGCTCGAACGTCTCGCCTTCACCGCGGAGGAGATGCCCGATGCACCGCGGCGCCTCTTCTGCGGAAGGATGGCCCATCCTGCGGCGCTGCGGACGATCGCGCGCATCCCGACGGTACTGCCGAGAGTGGGGCATCGGCCCACGCCCTGGCAGCAGGAGGTGGGTCAGGCCATCGCCGAGGCCTACGGTGTCCACGGCTTCGACCCGGAGACCTTCGTCTGCATCGGCGCCGGCGAGCCGATCGGCTACCCGGACATCGAGTTCGAGGTCGAGCCCCACGAGTGGGAGATCTTCGAGGCGGTCGACCGCGACCGCGGCGACGCCCTGCTCGCAATCGCGTGGGCGCCGGACGCTCCTCCGGGCTGGTAGCAGGGCACGCGGCCGCTCACCCCCTGCCGGGAAAACCGCTTGCCTTTTCGGCAGTGATTTCGCCAGATAGAACTTGACCACGAAGTGTGATTGCCGCAATCGCTGCACACGAGTGTACTGAATCAAGAGCGCACGAGACGGTGCGAGGGCACCCAACGGGGGCATCGAGAGGCGCCGAACGCCCCTGTTCTCGGAGGGGTTCTCGGCGTCAGTCCCGGGCCGCCGGTGGCCGGTGCCGTACGACGGAGTCGGCCAGCACGCACAGGATCTCGAACATCATGGCGGCGCCCACGCGCGCCGTGTTCTCGGTCGGGTCGTACTGGGGGGCCACCTCGACCACGTCGCCGCCCGCGATGTGGAGCCCTCGAAGACCGCGGACGATGGCTTGACTCTCGATGGTCGTGAGCCCCCCCACCTCCGGAGTCCCCGTCCCCGGCGTGAAGGCCGGATCGAGCCCGTCGACGTCGAAGGAGATGTAGGCGGGACCATGGCCGATCACCTCACGCGCCTTCTCGACCACCGCCGGGAGTCCCATCTCGTGAAACTCCTCGATGTGGATCACGGTCATCCCCGATTCGTACGAGAAATCCCAGATGACCTCGGAGGTCCCGCGGATCCCGATCTGGATCACCCGCTCCGGGTCGAGCACACCGTCGAGGACCGCGTTCCTGAACGGTCCGCCGTGATGGAACTTGCTGTTGTCGAACGGGCCCCCCGTGTCGCAGTGGGCGTCGACGTGGACCAGGCCCAGCGGCTCGTCCCGCCCGACCGCCTTCAAAATCGGATAGGTGATCGAGTGGTCGCCTCCCGCCGAGAGGGGAGCAACGCCCGCAGAGACGAGGCGCTGGAAGTACTCCTCGATCCGTTTGATTCCCTCGTCGAGGCCGAAACGCCTGTGGATCGGGACGTCGCCGACGTCGGCCATCGGGCACTGCATGAGGGGGACGGTCTTGAGTCGGTGATGGTACGGCCCGACGTTGGCGATCTGCCGAATCGCCCGAGGGCCGTAGCGCGCGCCGGGTCGCGCGGTTACGCCGAGGTCGAACGGGACCCCGACCAGTGCGATCTCGAGGCCTTCGAGGCTCTCGCGATGCGGAGCGTCCAGAAGCGTGCAGATCCCGGCGTAGGGCTCGGGCATCTCCCCCTGCAGGGTCTGCATCATGGCTCGAAGCGTTGGATCCCGAGGCTCGAAGGTTCCCCGTTCCCCGAGCTTTCGAAGTCGTGCGAGCTTCTTCTCATCCATCGCCATCGTTCGGTACCTCCTGGGTCCGAGTTCTTTCGGTTACCGACGCCGGAACGCCGAACCTACCCGGTCATCCCGAGCAGCTTACCGTACATCTCGGAGCGCCGGTCGCGGGAGAAGAAGAAACCGTTTCGCAGCATTCGAATCAGGCCAAGGTCGATGCCGGCGACGCACCGTCGAGAACTGTGTACTCTTCCCCTCGGAACGTCGATGGAGAGGCCGCGAGTGGTCCGGGCCACTGGAATGCCGGGAACGCGCAGGCTGATGCTCGAAGGGGGCAGTGCGTTGAGCAACCGTGAACGCGTTCTCGATTCGCTGAGCCACCGGCAACCGGACAAGATCCCCTACGACATTCTGTTCACCCAGAAGGCCCATGCGAAGATGGTCGAGTTCTACGGGGATCCCCATTTTGCGTCCAAGCTGGGGAACTGTCTCACCTGGCTGGGCTGTGAGCCGGCGGACGGCTGGAAGGAGGTCGAGCCGGACATCTGGGAGGATCAATTCGGGGTGCGATGGGATCGCACCATCGACAAGGACATCGGCAATGTCTGCAATCAGCTGATCACGCCGGAGAATCTACGCGACTACCGGTTCCCCGACCCGCATGATCCCTCCCGGTACGCGTGGTACGAGAAGGTGCTCGAGCAGAAGGATGATCGGTTCGTTCTGGTCAATTTCGGCTTCACGCTGTTCGAACGCGCCTGGACGCTCGCCGGCATGGAGAACCTGTTGATGGCCATGGTCGACGACACCCGGTTTGCCTACGAATTGCTGGATGGGATTCTGGAGTTCAACCTGGGAGTGATCGAGAAAGTCTGCTCCTTCGATGTCGACGCGATGATCTTCGGGGACGACTGGGGAATGCAGACGGGTCTCATCATGGGGCCGAGAGCATGGCGTGCATTCATCGAGCCCCGGATTCGGCAGATGTACGACCGGGTCAGGTCGAGGGGGAAGCTCGTCTTCATCCACAGCTGCGGCAAGGTCGACAAGGTGTTTCCAGAGCTGATCGAATGCGGGGTGGATGTCTTCAACCCGTTTCAACCGGAGGTGATGGACGTCTTCGAAATCAAGAAACAGTACGGGAGCGAATTGAGCTTCTTCGGCGGCGTCAGCGTCCAGAGAACGCTTCCGTACGGGACCGTGGCCGAGGTGCGAGAAGAAGCAGAGCGCCTGCTCGAGGGGGTCGGTCGAGGCGGTGGCTACATCGCCGCCCCGTCTCACTCGATACCGGCCGACGCGAAGCCGGAGAACATCGCGGCGCTGATCGAGGTCCTGCAAAGCCAGTGATTCCCCGACCAAAGTCGGGAACATGGCATTCCGAAATAGACAGCCGTTCTTCCGAGTGCACGTCTTTCCCTTCCGGATGACAGTCCGTAACATGCAGCGGCACCGCGATCGCGGCGCCCGCATTGGGCGAGGTGCGCTGGTGTCGCGGATGGCCTGCGGAACGGTTTGGATGCAGCAGCGCTGATCAGAGTCGAGAGATCGAGATGGGGAAGAGCTCATGAGGCTGAAGTTGGGGATTGACACAGGAGGCACCTATACGGATGCGGTGCTGTTCGATGATGAGCGAGGCGTGGTCGGCTCGGCAAAGGCGCTGACCACGAAGCATGACCTCTCGATCGGGATTCGCGAAGCGATCCAGGCAGTCCTGCCTCGTGTCCTCCCCGAAATCGGGCTGGTATCGGTTTCGACGACCCTGGCTACCAATGCCATCGTCGAGGGTCAGGGGAGATCCGTCTGTCTTCTCCTCATCGGTTACGATCCCGAGCTGCTTGGCGAGCTGGCGTCCGGGAAGGTCGTCCCCCATGAGAGAATGGTCTCGATCCGGGGTGGGCATGATGGCACCGGCGTGGAGACGGCTCCTCTCGACGTCGAGGGAGCGCGGGAAGCCATCCTGGAACAGGCACCTCATGTGGATGCGTTCGCCGTTTCCGGATACTTTGGAGTGCGCAACCCGGGACATGAGCTGACGGTGCGACAGCTGGTCCGGGAGCTCACCGGCAAGCCGGTGACCTGCGGACATGAGCTGACGACCCGATTGAACGCACCCCGTCGGGCGCTCACGACTGCCCTCAATGCCCGGCTCATCCCTTTGCTGCAGGAGCTGGTCATCACGGTGCGGGAGGCACTGGTCGATCAGGGCATCGAGGCTCCTCTGATGGTCGTCAAAGGGGATGGCTCGCTCATCGACGCCGAAATGGCGATGGAACGACCGGTTGAGACCATCCTGTCGGGTCCCGCAGCCAGCGTGGTCGGGGCACACCATCACGCTGATGTCGAAGAGGCATTCGTGATCGACATGGGCGGCACCACCACGGACGTCATCTCGATGCGCAATGGCCGGCCTGCCCTGGATCCCGACGGAGCGCGAATTGGTGATCTGCGGATCATGGTCGAGGCCATCGCTGCACATACCGTGGGGCTGGGAGGAGACAGCGAGATCCACCTCGACAGCGCTGGGGATCTCTGTGCAGGCCCGAGGCGGGCCATTCCCCTTTGCCTCCTGGCTGAGCAATACCCAGGGGTACTCTCGACGTTGCAGGATCAGGTGGATCGGTATCTGGAGGACTCGCGTGATTCGAAGAGATGGAATCCGGGGTACTTCATCTTGAGAGAACGGCAGCTGGTGGACGGCCAAGGGAGCCTCGGTTCCATCCAGAGACAGATATGGGAGGCCCTCGAGGACGGTCCGATTCCTCTCGCGGAACTGCTCGACAACGTGGAACATCCGTCCCTCTACAAGGACGGTGTGAGGCAACTGATCGAGGCGGGTCTCGTCGTCACCAGCGCCTTCACACCCACGGATGCTGTTCACGTTCTCGGCAGATTCGATCGCTGGTCGGTCACCGCTGCTCGACTCGGGGCGGTCCCATGGGCCACACGATTCGGCATCAGCCCAGAAGAGTTCTGCGAGAGGGTGATACGGCAGGTCGAGGTCCAGATGGGTCGCGTCCTCGTTGCCAGCGCGCTGTCAGAAGAGGCGGAATCCACGCCCATGACCTGTGACGGGGTCGGCCGCTTCTTCATCGATCGCGCGCTGCACGCAGACACGGGAGGGATCTTCTCGGTCGCACTCGCGATGCAACGCCCCCTGGTGGCAATCGGCGCACCCGTGGGGAATTACCTTCCCCCCGTGGCGAAACGGCTCAACACCCGCCTGTTCATCCCCGAGCACGCAGAGGTCCGAAATGCTCTGGGAGCCGTTGTCGGCGGAATCGTGCAGAACGTGCGTGTCCTGATCCAGCCGCTGGTGGCGGGCAGCGCCTACAAGGTTCACCTGCCGAGTGAGGTGCGTCGCTTTGGACAACTGGAGGATGCAGTCGAGTGTGCTCAGGATGTGGCACGCAAGAAGGCCGAAGAACTCGCTCATCGAGCGGGTGCCAGTGAGGTAAAGGTGCAGGTGAAGCGCAAAGACCAGATTCTGCGAGACAGAGGAGGATCGGAGGAGGAGATCTACCTCGGTACGGAGGTGGTCGCCACGGCCGTGGGTCGCCCCCGAATGAGGGCCGAGACTGCTCCATCTCGGGGCTCTACGCGCTCCTAGGACGAAGAGAAGGACATGAAGGACGAGAAGCATTTGGAAGACCCCATGCCCGTCCTTCAATCCATCCTGTCCCTCCTCGAGCGCAACGCCGCCAGCTACCGCCACCTCACCCACGAACCCACGCCCGGGTCTGGGCGCTATGATTCCGCTGCATCGAATGGGGAGAGACAGGGTGCGAATTCGGAGCTTTGCCGCGCTTGTCGGAATCGCCGCGATCGCGCTCGCGGCGTGCAACACCACGGGTTCCCGCATCCGCCGTCAGCAGGAACTCTTCGACAGCTACCCGCCGGAAGTCCAGCAGAACATCCGCGATGGCGTCATCGAGGTCGGCTACACCCGGGAGATGGTCGTCATGGCCCTCGGCGATCCGGACCGCAAGATCGAAGCGAAGGCCGAGGACGAATCGGGGGAGGTCTGGACCTACCACAAGAAGACTCCCGGCTTCGGCATCGGGATGGGAACGGGTGGCTACCTGGGGTCGGGCGTGTCGATCGGGACGGGGGTCACGACGGGCAAGCCCGCGCGCAGCGAAGACCGCGCCGTGATCGAGTTCAAGGGTGGCCGCGTCAAGAGCATCGAGACAGCCGGGAGCGATTAGCCCGAGAGAGGTGGCGTGGATGAGCCAGGTCAGTCATGAATACGCCGACAGCAACGGAGTGAGGATCCATTACGCGAAGGCGGGTGAGGGGCCGCTGGTGGTGTTCGTCCACGGGTTTCCGGATTTCTGGTACTCCTGGCATCACCAGATGGGGGGCCTCTCCGACGAGCACACCGTTGTCGCCCTCGATACGCGCGGGTACAACGAGAGCGACAAGCCCGAAGGCGTCGAGAGCTACGATATGATGCTGCTCGTGGGAGACGTCGCCGCGGTGATCCGCAACGAAGGTCGGGAGAAGGCCATCATCGTCGGGCACGACTGGGGAGGTGCCGTCGCGTGGGGCCTCGCGGCGATGATGCCCGCGATCGTCGACAAGCTCATCATCGTGAACCTGCCGCACCTCGAGAACCTGGTGCGGGAGCTGCGGAACAACCCGCAGCAGCATGCGAACTCGCAGTACGCTCGCAATTTCCAGCAGCCGGACTCACACGAGAAGCTGGATGCGGCGGGGCTCGCGAAGCTGGTGGCTCGCGGTAACGCGGATCTCGAGGCGAAGTACCGGACCGCCTTCGAGAACTCGAGCTTCGATGCGATGATGAACTACTACCGCCGCAATTATCCTCGCGAGCCCTACGCGGAAGGCGGCCTGGGCCTCCCGAAGGTTCAGTGCCCCGTGCTGCAGTTTCACGGGCTCGACGACTGGGCCCTGCTGCCCGGAGCGCTCAACGACACCTGGGACCACGTCGAGAAGGACTGGACGCTCGTGACACTTCCCGGCACCGGGCACTGGGCGCATCACGAGCAAGCCGAGCTGGTGACATCCACGATGAAGTGGTGGCTGGCCATGAGAAGGTAGGCCCCGCGGCGGACCGCGAGGCGCTGCCGGTCAGCTTCCGCGCCGAGGCCGTGTCGGTGTGTGGCGCAGGAAGTCGAGATCGCAGCCGAGGTCCGCTTGAAGGACCTCTTCCCGGTACAATCTTGCGTAGCCGCGCTCCGGAATCGCGAAGCGCTCCGCGCTGCGCGCGGCCAGCTCGGACTCGGGGACCAGGAGGTCGAGGCGCCGCTCCGTCACGCTGATGCGGATGCGGTCTCCGGTGCGGACCAGAGCGAGGGGGCCGCCGCTGGCGGCGTCGGGGGCGACGTGGAGCACCACGGTGCCGAAGGCGGTGCCGCTCATCCGCGCGTCAGAGATGCGCAGCATGTCGCGAACGCCGGAGCGGGCGAGCTTGGCTGGAATCGGCAGGTAGCCGGCCTCGGGCATGCCGGAGGGGCTGGTCGGGCCGGCGTTGCTCAGCACCAGGATGTCGTCGGCACGTACATCGAGCTGGGGATCGTCGATTCGCTCCGCGAGATCCTCGGGAGAGGAGAACACCAGGGCGCGTGCCTCGTGTTCGAAGAGCTCCGGGCTCGCGGCCGAGCGCTTGAGGATGGCGCCGCGCGGCGCCAGCGAGCCGAAGAGCGCCACCAGAGCGCCTCGGTCCTGAACCGGCTCGGTGAGCGGGCGGACGACGTCCCTGTCGACCCAGTCGCCGTCTCGAGCCAGCCGATCCCCGAGAGCCTCGCCGGTGACCGTCGGGCATTCGAGGTGCAGCAGCTCGCGCAGCTCGCGCAGCACGGCGCCGATGCCACCCGCGGCGAAGAGATCCTCCATGTAGTGGGGTCCCGTGGGCTTGAGATCGACGAGAACGGGCGTGGTGTCGGAGAGCTCGTTCAGCCGTTGCAGGTCCACGTCGATGCCCGCGCGGCCCGCGATGGCGGTGAGATGGATGATCGCGTTGGTCGAGCCGCCGATCGCGAGCATCACCCGCAGTGCGTTCTCGATGCTCTCCGGAGTGATGATGCGGTCGGGGGTTCGCTCTTTACGCCCCATCTCGACGGCGATCGCGCCCGAGGCCTCGGCGGCGCGCAGGCGGTCGGCGTGCACGGCCGGGATCGCGGCGGTTCCCGGCAGCATCATCCCGAGCGTCTCGGCGATGGCCGCCATCGTGCTCGCAGTGCCCATCACGCCGCAGGTGCCCGCGGTGGTGACGAGGCGCTCCTCCACCGCCTCGATCTCCTGCTCGTGGATCTCGCCGGCGCGAAAGCGGGCCCAGAAGCGCCGGCAGTCCGTGCACGCGCCCAGCCTTTCGCCGCGGTGACGGCTGGTGAGCATCGGGCCCGCTACCACCTGGATCGCCGGCCGGCCGGCGGAGATCGCGCCCATCAGCTGGGCGGGAACGGTCTTGTCGCAGCCCCCCAGCATCACCACCGCGTCCATCGGCTGGGCGCGGATCATCTCCTCCGTGTCCATCGCCATCAGGTTCCGGAACATCAGACTGGTGGGTGCGAGAAAGACCTCTCCCAGGGAGATGGTGGGGAAGGCGAGGGGAAGGCCGCCGGCTGCGATTACGCCTCTCTTGACGGCCTCGACCAGCTCCGGGAAGTGGCGATGGCAGTTGTTGAAGTCGCTGGCCGTGTCGATGATGCCGACCACGGGGCGCGCGAGCATCTCCCGGGAGTACCCCATCGAGCGCGCGAAGGAGCGCCGCAGATAGAGGGCGAAGTCGGGATCCCCGTAGCTGGTGAGACCGCCCGCGAGGCCGCCTTTGCCGGGCATCTCAGACCACCGTCTTCACGGTCTTCGCCTCGAGGAAATCCCGGATGCCGAGTGCTCCCCCCTCGCGGCCGATTCCACTCTCCTTGACGCCGCCGAAGGGCGCCTCCGCAGTCGACAGGGCGAAGTCGTTGATTCCCACCATTCCCGCTTCCAGGGCGTCGGCGGCCCGCTCGGCCGTTTGCAGGCGATTCGTGAACAGGTACGCCGCCAGGCCGAAGGGAAGGGCGTTGGCCCGTTCCATCACCTCTTCGAAGTCATCGAAGACGAGAAGCGGCGCGACGGGGATGAAGGGCTCCTCGATGAGGATTCGCGCCTCGGCCGCGACGTTCGAGATCACCGTCGGCGAGAAGAAGTAACCCCGGCCGATTCCTTCGGGCCGTCCCCCGCCGGCGAGGAGCCTCGCGCCGCCCGCCGTCGCGTCCTCGACGAAGGCGTGCGCCGCCTCCAGGCGCCGGCGATTGGCCAGGGGTCCCATCTCCACGCCGGGCTCCATGCCGCTGCCCAGCTTGAGACCTCGCGCGATCGCGGCGAAGGCTTCGTTGAAGGGCTCGCTCAGCGTGCGGTGCACAAAGAAGCGGCTCGGGCTGACGCAGACCTGGCCGGCGTTGCGGAACTTGGCGCGGGCGCAGGCGGTCGCTGCTCGCTCCGGATCCGCGTCTTCGAAGACGATCACCGGAGAGTGTCCACCCAGCTCGAAAGAGATCTTCTTCATCCCCTCCGCGGCCAGCTTCATCAGCTGCTTGCCCACGGGCACCGACCCGGTGAAGGTCACTTTGCGGACGATGGGAGAGCCGATCAAGTGGGTCGAGATCTTGGCGGGCTCCCCGGTCACGACGTTGAAGGCGCCCGCGGGCAGACCGACCTCGTCGGCGATCTGCGCCATCGCAAAGGTGGCGCCGGGAGCCTCCTCGGCCGGCTTGACGACGACGCTGCAGCCCGCGGCGAGCGCCGTGGCGATCTTGCGCGCGGGGAGCAGGGCGGGGAAGTTCCAGGGAGCAAAGGCGACGGAGACACCCACGGGCTCGAAGCGGACGCTCCATCGCACGCCGGCCTCGCGTCCGTCCAGAGTGTGGCCGTAGATGCGCTTCCCCTCCTCGCTCATCCACTCGAACTGATCGGCACTCGCCGCCACCTCCGCGCGCGCCTCTGCCAGCGGCTTGCCCATCTCGAGCGTGACCAGACGCGCGATCTCGCCCTCGCGGCTGCGGATCCCCTCTGCCACGCGGCGCAGGAGCGCTCCCCGCTCGTTTGCGGAGACGCCCCGCCAGGCGCGAAATCCGCTCTCGGCAGCGCGGAGGGCATCGTCGAGGTCGGCCGGGGTGGCCACCGGAATGGCGCCGATCTCCTCCTCGGTGGCGGGGTCGATGACGGGGAGGGTGGCGGCGTCCGCCGCCTGCCGCCAGCGGCCGTCGATGAAGAGTCCGTAGAATCCGTACATGTGCCTCGAGCCTCGATTCAGAGCGCCTGGGAGTGATAGCGGTCCTGGACGTTGTCGCACCAGTCTCCGACGTTCCAGCGCCCGTAGGCACCCATGCCGCCTTGCGGATCGCTTCCCCAGTAGACGGGAACGTGGATCAAGGAGAGGCCCTCGTGGTCATGGGCCTTCTCCAGCGCCGCCTCCAGGCCGGCCCGATCGAAGCCGCCGAAGAGCGCGTTCACCCCGCGGACCGCCGCGGCCAGCGCGACGTAGTCCACCGCGACGCTGTCGTGGGTGGCGAAGTCCTGACCGTACTGGTCGATCTGCAGGCTGGAGATCGCCGCCATGCGCCGGTTGTCGAGCACGACCACCGCACCCCGGACCCCGTGGGCGATGCCGTCGACGAGGATCTGCGGATTCATGAAGAAGGAGCCGTCTCCGGTCACGGCGACACCGTAGCGCCGCTCTTCGGCGATGGCCGAAGCCAGTAGAGCGCTCGCTGCAAATCCCATGTAGGAGGCACCGGTGTCGGTGAAGGTCTGGCCCGGTGCGTCGTCTGCGACGATCTGGAAGCCGTTGGCCTGGACGTCGCCCGCGTCGAAATACTTGACGGCGCCGACGCGGCGAGCGAAGGCATCGATGATCGCGATGGCCGACGGCTGCGTCAGCACCTTTCGACCCCAGACCGGATCCTCCAGCGGGGCTCCGCTGCAACGCTGCTCGCGAAGTTCCGCCCAGCGGGCCTTCTGCTCCGCACAGGCCTCGAGCCACGGCGCCCTCTCCTCGCGGGCGGGAAGGCCGCCGCTCTCGAGCGCGGCGACGAGCCGCTCTGCGACCGCATCGATCGAGCCAACCAGGGCGATGGTCCGATTGTAGTGGGCCGCGTCGGCGCGGTCGCCATTGATGTTGATCACGGCCTCCGCCTTCTCGAAGCCGGTCCCGGAGCAATCGGCCTGGCAGACCGCGCGGGAGCCGATCACGATCACCAGGTCGGCGTTGGCCATGGCGTAGTTGCCGCTCAGCGTTCCCTTGCTGCCCCCGACGTGCATGTTGCGGGGATGGGCGTCGGGAAGCACGCCGAGCGCACCGGGAGAGAGAACGGCGACGCCGCCGGTGGCGTCGACCAGCGCCGCGATGGCTGCGGGGTAGCACCGCGCTCCGCCTCCGACCTTGATCACCACGCTTCGGTGGCGGCGGATCAGGTCGGCGGCGGCTCGGTACGAGGCATCGTCCAGCGGCCCCACGCGGTCGGGCTCCGGGCGCCCGGGCAGGGCGGCCAGATTGAGGCGGGGAATCCGCTTGGGCTGCACGTTCATGGGGAGTTGGATGTAGAAAGGTCCCGCCCTGAACGGGTGGTGGACCCGGGCGGCGCCGCGGCGCAGGCAATCGCGGAGCGAATCCGGGTCGTAGAGGGTGAACGATTCTCCCATGACGCTGGTGAGCCGTCCGAACAGGTGTTGCTCGCGCTTGGGCACCTGCTGCATGTTGTAGCCTTCACCGTGCGTGGTCTCGTCGCCGTAGATGTGCCACACGCCGACTCCGTTGGAGGCGCTGGTCAATGATCCGGCCAGAGCCTGGAGGGCACCGGGACCGATCGAGGTAACGACCGCCGGCGTCTCGCCGTAGTGCCAGCGAAGCGCGGTCGCGGCGTGGGCCATGGCCACCTCGTTGCGGCACTGGAAGATGCGCACCACGCCTTCCTCCTGGTAGACGCGCAGCACCTCGCCGAGCGCCGTGCTGCCGTGTCCGAGGATGACCAGGTACTTGGTGACGCCCTGCCGCAGCAGCCCGAGGACGAGCCCCTCCGCCGCCGTGACGTCGGCGATGGCGGGCAGAGCACCGGCTGCCAGGGCGCCCTCGACTGTTCGATGGGCTCGGATCACACGAGCCCGCGACTGCGCCGTCGATGCGGTCACGGTCACCTCCTCCTGGTTTGCCTCACCAGAGCCGCGAAGTCGGAGATGTTATCTCAGGCCGACCGTGTCGCTAGCGTCGGCTCGCGAGACTCCGGTGGGCTCCCGAGGGACGCGACGCGGCGCCGAGGTGACGTGGCCTATAGTGAGGTTCCACAAGAGGAGGAGCAGCCATGCCCGACGCACCCGCAATCCACGATCTCCGTCTGATGACCAGCCCCGAGGTGAAAGCGGCCCTCCCGGGCATCGGTTGCCTGCTGGTTCCCGTCGGCTCCTGTGAGCAACACGGCACCAACCTCGCCCTCGCGGCGGATGCCGGCCAGGCGGAGGCCTACGCCCGGCTGCTCGCCGAGCGGATCCATCCGCGCGTGGCCGTGGCGCCCACCCTCAACTACGGGCTCTCGGAGCATCACATGCACTTCGCCGGATCGACCACGCTCACCTCACAGACCTTCGTCAACCTCTGCGTCGAGGTCGCACTCGGATTCACCCGCCACGGACTCGACCACGTGCTGTTCGTGAACGGTCACGGGGGGAACGACGCCGCACTTTCCATCGTCTGTGACAGACTGCACGGGCAGCACGGAATGCAGGCGGCGCACACCACCGCCGCCGTGCTCGGAGCGCTGGAGCAGGCCCCGAAGATCCATCAGGGACGGGACGTGGGTCACGGCTGCGAGTTCGAGGTGAGCAGCGCCATGCACCTCTGTCCGGAGATGGTGCGCGAAGCAGCCTTGACCGCGGGCGATCTCGTCGAGAACACGGTGCGCCACACGCGAGCAATCGGATCGCTCATCCATCGCGCCTACTACTGGGAGGAGCGGACGCGCAACGGCGTGCTGGGCGATGCGGCGGCGACCGCCAGTGCTGCTGACGGCCGTGAGATGACCGAACGCGGTCTGCGGATGCTGTGCGAGTTCCTGGAGGATTTCATGGCCCTGCCGGCTCCGGGGGATGCCGAGACGACTCGCAAGTGATCGGGGCATCCGTGGGGCATCCTGTGGACTCGTCAAAGGCGCAGCGCGGGAGCTTGCAGCGGCTGAGTCTCGGCGGCGACTGGAAGTTCTGCCGGGTTGGAGCCCGAAGCGGCCGGCGGGGCACCGTCCCCGGCAGCGTCCACGCCGATCTCCTCGCCCTGCGTGAGATCGAAGATCCGTTCTTCCGCGAGAACGAGAAGGACCTGCAGTGGATCGGCGAGGCGGATTGGCGCTACTGGCGGGATTTCCGCGTCGATGCCTCCCTGCTGGAATCGCAGCGGGTGCTGTTGCGCTGTCACGGTCTCGATACGCTGGCCACCATCCGCATCAACGGAAGGCACGTCGCCCGCACCGACAACATGCACCGCACCTGGGAGTTCGACGTCAAGCGCATGCTCGCTCCGGGGAGCAATCGCATCGAGGTCAGCTTCGCCTCGGCGGCCAGGGAGGTGCGCAAGCGACAGAAGGCGGATCGCCTGCCCGGCTGGTTCCAGATGCAGTGTGTCGAGGGAGCCAACTGGCTGCGCAAGCAGGCCTGCAACTTCGGTTGGGACTGGGGGCCGGGCCTCATCACCTGCGGCATCTGGCGCGAGATGGAGCTCGTGGCCTTCGACACCGCGCGCCTCGCGGATGTGCGCATCGCCCAGGACCATTCCGGCGCCAAGGGGGTCGAGGTCGAGGTGCGGCTGCGGGCCGAGCGCACGGAGACCGCGAAGCGCTCGAACCTCACCGCGGCGGTGACACTGCTGGACGGCGAGCAGCCGGTCGCTTCCGAGCGCGTGCGGCTCCCGGGGGGTCGAGGTCGCACCACCCTCCGCGTGGAGGATCCCAAGCTCTGGTGGCCCAACGGGATGGGGGAGCAGCCCCTCTACACGCTTCGCGTCGAGCTACGCGATGGGGCGGGCCAGGTGATCGACACCTGGACCCGGCGCATCGGGCTTCGCACCCTGGAGCTCGTGCGAGAGCCCGACGCCTGGGGCGAGTCCTTCGGCTTTGCAGCCAATGGCGTGCCCTTCTTTGCCAAGGGCGCCAACTGGATCCCCGGAGATGCCATCCTCACTCGTTTCAAAATGCACGACTACCGGCGCATCCTCGGCGACGCGGCGGCCGTCCACATGAACATGCTCCGGGTATGGGGGGGCGGCATCTACGAGGAAGACCTCTTCTACGACCTCTGCGACGAGCTGGGGATCTGCGTGTGGCAGGACTTCATGTTCGCCTGCGCCACCTATCCCACCTACCAGCGCGAGTTCCTGGAGAGCGTCCGCGCCGAGGCCGCGGACAACGTCACCCGGATTCGCCATCACGCCTGCCTGGCGCTCTGGTGTGGAAACAACGAGCTCGAGATGGGGCTCGTCGCCGATGACTGGACGCAGTGGACGATGAGCTGGGATGACTACGAGCGCCTCTTCGACGACCTTCTCCCGGAGGTGGTCGAGGATCTGGATCCGGAGACCGCCTACTGGCCGGCGAGTCCGCACACACCTGGCCCGGGAGAGAGCCGAAAGAACGCCAATTACCCGGCTCGGGGCGACGCCCATCTCTGGGGTGTCTGGCACGGCGGCGAGCCCTTCGAGTGGTACAGGAGCTGCGAGCACCGCTTCAACAGCGAGTTCGGGTTTCAGAGCTTTCCCGAGCCGCGCACGGTGGAGAGCTTCACGGAGGCCGCAGATCGAAACATCACCAGCCCCGTGATGGAGCATCATCAGCGCAGCGGCATCGGCAACACCACCATCGTGCGTTACATGCTGGACTGGTTCCGCATGCCCACGTCTTTCGAGAAGACGCTCTGGCTAAGCCAGATTCTCCAGGGCTTGGCCGTCCAGCACGCGGTGGAGCACTGGCGCCGCTGCATGCCCCGGGGCATGGGGACCCTCTACTGGCAGCTCGATGACTGCTGGCCGGTCGCCAGCTGGTCCTCCATCGACTGCGATGGCCGATGGAAGGCCCTGCACTACCTCGCCCGGCGATTCTACGCACCCGTGCTGGTCTCCGGTGTGGAGGAGGGGAAGCCGGGAAAGCTCGCCATCCACGTGACCAGCGACCTCCTGAAGAGATGCTCGGGACGGCTCCGATGGGAGGCGACCCGGCTCGGCGGGAAACGCATTGCGCGCGGGTCGAGAGACCTGCGCATCGCGCCCGGCCGAAACCGGCGCGTGCAGAGCCTCGATCTCCGCCCCCTGCTGGAAGCGTACGGCGAACGCGATCTTCTGGTCTGGCTCGCGTTCACGGGCGACGGCCCGATCCGCTCCGACAACCTCGTCATGTTCGCGCGCCCCAAGGAGATGGCACTCCGGGATCCGGAAATCACCTGGTCCGCCGAAAGGGCAGCTGGCGGTGGTTTCCAGCTTCAGCTTCGCGCGCGGCATCCCGCGCTCTGGACCTGGGTGGAGGCGGAGGGCTGCGACGTGCGGCTCTCCGACAACTTCTTTCACCTGCGGCCGGGCCGAGTGAAGAAGCTCACCTTGTGCTCGGAGACATCTCTCTCGCTCGCGCAGCTCCGGCGGAGACTGCGGGTGCAAAGCCTCGTCGACACCTACGGCGGTGGGGAATAGGCGCTGATCGTCGGCGAGGACCCGCCGGCATCGGCGTTGGAATCCACCTCTGGCTCTTGATAGCTTGGGGCAATGGCTCAACGCGCCACCGGCATCGCCCACGCCCGGGTCGGCCTGCTCGGCAATCCCTCGGACCAATACGACGGCAAGACGATCGCCTTCTCGATCCGAGACTTCTCCGCCCGCGTGAGCATCGAGGGCTCCGACCGCTTCGTCCTCCGGCCTGGCCCTTCGGACCTGACCGACTTCGGCTCGTTTCTCGAGGCGCGCGAGGTGATTCGCGCGCGCGGCTGCGACGACGGCATCCGACTCCTGCGCGCGGCGATCCGGCGCTTCGCGGACCACTGGGAGGGGATGCAAGGGCTGGCGGAGGACGACCGACTTCTGCGCTTCGAGATGCGCTACGAGACCAGCATTCCCCGACAGGTGGGTCTTGCGGGATCGAGCGCCATCGTCATCGCGGCCCTGCGCGCCCTGATGGCGTGGTTCGGGACGGAGATCGAGCCGGCGACGCTCGCGGAGCTCGCGCTCGCGGCGGAGCTCGAAGACCTCGGGATCTCAGCGGGCCCGATGGATCGCGTGATCCAGTGCTACGAGGGCGTGATGCTCATGGACCTTCGCGAGCCCCGGACCGCCGCCTCCTACGTGCGCCTCGCCCCCGAGATCCTGCCGCCCCTCTTCGTCGCCTGGGATCCCCGCGGCGGTCGGGCCTCGGGCCGGGTCCACGAAGGGGTGCGACGACGCTGGCGGGAGGGAGACGAGGAGGTGCACCGGGCCATGGCGGTCCTCGCCGAGCTGGTGGATTCGGGTTCGGCGTGTCTCCAGCGCGGCGACCATGCCGTCTTCCGAGAGCTCATGGATCGGAACTTCGATATTCGAGCGCAGCTGTTTCCGATCTCGAAGCCCGATCGCGAGATGGTCGAGATCGGAAGATCCCACGGGGCGGCGACCAGGCTCTGCGGGTCCGGCGGGGCGGTCGTGGGTGCTCCGGCTGATGCTCGCGAGTTCGACGAGATCGCGGCGGCGTACCGCAGCGCGGGCTACCGGATGATCCGCCCGGAAGTCCACGGAGAGTCCGGGGACCAGGGTGCGAGACACGAGGAGGGAGCGGGACGATGGCGGAAGTGATTCGCTACGGGGTCATCGGAACGGGCATGATGGGCTGCGAGCACATTCGCAACATCATGGAGATCGACGATGCCAGGGTCGTGGCGATCTCCGACCCCGACGACCGGTCACGCGGCTGGGGCATTCTCTGCAGCGGCGAGGATCCCGATCTGGAGGTCTTCGAAGATCACCGCGAGATGCTCGAGCGGGCCGCCATCGATGCGGTCGTGGTGGCCTCGCCCAACCACACGCACGCGAGAGTCATGGCCGACGTCTTCACCACGGACAAGCACGTGCTCCTGGAGAAACCCATGTGCACGACACTCGAGGACTGCCGTGCGGTGGTGGAGGGGGCATCGTCTCATCCGGGGGTGGTCTGGGTGGGTCTGGAGTACCGCTACATGGCGCCGGTGGCGCGCTTCATTCGAGAGATCGCCGAAGGCCGGGTGGGCGAGCTGAAGATGCTCTCCATCCGCGAGCACCGACATCCGTTTCTCCCCAAGGTGGGAGACTGGAATCGCTTCAACCGCAACACCGGCGGTACCCTCGTCGAGAAATGCTGTCACTTCTTCGACCTGATGAACCTGACGGTCGGAGCAAGGCCCGTGCGGGTCTATGCGTCGGGCGGACAGGACGTGAACCACCTGGAAGAGCTCTACGACGGCGAGGTGCCCGACATTATCGACAACGCGTACGTGATCGTCGATTACGAGAACGGGTGCCGTGCCCACCTGGACCTCTGCATGTTCGCGGAGTCGAGCCGCAACGAGCAGGAACTCGTGGCGACGGGCAGCGGTGGCAAGCTCGAGTGCTTCGTACCGGAGGGGACGATCACGATCGGCACCCGAAAGTTCAAGGACTTCGAGACCATCCAGGTGGGTGCGGATGAGCGGGTTCGCTACCAGGGATTCCACCACGGCGCGAGCTACCTGGAGCATCTCGATTTCCTCGACGCCATCCGAGGCGGGAAGCCGCCCCGCGTGACCGCCTCGGATGGTCTCCTCTCGGTGGCGGTCGGCATCGCCGCGCACCGCTCGATCGACGAGAAGAGCCCGATCGACATTGCGGAGCTCTCATGACCGAAGCCGCATGGCCCGCCTACCTCGCGCTTCACGAATCTGGTGAGCTGGTGCGCCGCGCCGAAGAAGCGGTGGAATTACTCGCGAGCTGTGCGGTCTGTCCGCGCGACTGCGGCGTGAACCGGCTGGAGGACGAGGCGCAGGTCTGCAACACGGGCCGTCTGGCGCGGGTGTCTTCGTACTTTCCGCACCTCGGAGAGGAAGACTGCCTGCGCGGCCGGAATGGCTCGGGGACGATCTTCTTCTCGTTCTGCAACCTGAAATGCGTGTTTTGCCAGAACCATGACGTCTCACAGGCAGGGCAGGGAGTCGAAGTCAAGCCGGGAGAGCTCGCGGCCATGATGCTGGATCTGCAGCGAGTGGGCTGTCACAACATCAACTTCGTGACCCCCGAGCACGTGGTTCCCCAGATCCTCGAGGCAGTGCCGCTGGCGGTCGAAGGCGGCTTGCGGCTGCCGATCGTCTACAACACCAGCGCCTACGACTCCCTAGAGAGCCTCGGATGGATGGACGGCGTCGTGGACATCTACATGCCCGACTTCAAGCTATGGGAGAGGAGATCCGCACTGCGCTATCTGAAGGCCAAGGACTACCCGGAGGTGGCCCGGCGTGTATTTCTGGAGATGCACCGCCAGGTAGGCCCTCTGGAGATCGACCCCCACGGTCTGGCCCGCCGCGGTGTGCTCGTGCGCCATCTGGTGATGCCCGGTCTCCTGGAGGAGAGCGCGGAGATCTTCCGTTTCCTCAGCGATGAGCTCTCCCCGGACTGCTGGGTGAACGTGATGGGCCAGTACCGCCCGGACTTCCAGACGGCGAAGTACCCGGAGATCCACCGCCGGCCGACGGCTGAGGAGATGTGTGAGGCCAGGCGGCTGTTTCACGAGGCGGGTCTCCACCGCATCGACGACCGCGGGCCGATCCGGCGAGGTCGTTCGCGGTAGCTTTCTGCACTTCGCTCACCGTCGCCTCTAGTCCGAATGCTGCGAGGATCCAGATCGGGTGCTGCCTACCGGGCGCTTACGGAGCGAAGGCACTGTAGAGAAACCGTCGCTAGGTCTCTATATTCGTCCCATCGTGGTCGTCACATCGGCTTCAGCGAGAGCTCATCGCCGCTTTCTCGCGCTGTGGAGCGCAGTCGTGATCGCCCTCGCCGCGGCACCGCTCGCCTTCGGCTATCTCCACCAGACGCAAGACAGGGAGTTCATCGGGGTCACATTCAACACTGGCGACTTCAGTCAGTACATGGCGTGGATCGAGCAGTCGCGCCGTGGGCTGTGGCTGTTCGACGATGCCTACACGCTGGAGCATCACCAACCGGTCTTCTTACATCCCTTCCTGCTGTTGCTGGGCAAGGCCGCGGCCCTGACTGGCCTCCCCGGGATCGCCTACTACCACCTGGCGCATCTTCTCGGGGCGGTTCTGCTGCTATGGGCCTGCTACCGGTTCATCGCGCATGTATTCGATGACCTCCTCGCGCGCAGGCTCGCCTTCGTCATCGTCACGACCGCCTCCGGATTGAGCTGGCTCCAGTGGCTGGAGGCCTCTCTGGGCGTCAAGTTCCATTTTCTCTTCTCCGCGACCTTCCGAGCCGCATCCAGCACCTTCTGGTCGCTCTACCTCTACCCGCTGTTCTCACTATCCATTGCGCTGCTGCTGCTCTGCGTGCTCGCATTCCAGCGCTTCCTGGCGACCCGCTGCTTGCGGCACGCCCTGGTGGCCGGGTTGCTGCTCCTGCTGCTGGCTACCTTGCACGCCTACGATCTGGTGATCGTCCTCGCGGTGCTGCTCGGACAGGTCCTGCTGCTGATGGCCTATCGTCGCCGGATCGAGTGGCGTTGGATGATCGGTTACGGGGTGACCGCCGCGTGCGCGCTTCCCTATCTCTCGTACGTCGCTCTGGTGCTGCTTCGAGATCCGGTGTTCTCCGAAATGGGAAAGACGGAAATTCACCTTCCGAGCCTCGGCGAGTTCATCGGGATGTACGGACTGCTGCTCCCCCTGGCCGCGGTTCAGGTGCCTCGCTTGCTGCGCGACCGCTCCCCGCGCGCGGCATTGCTGCTGGTGTGGCTGGTGGCGATCCCTTTGCTCACCTACGTTCCGCTGGGCCTCGCCAACGTACCGGCGCGTCTGATCGAGGGGTACCACGTGGTTCTGGCGGTGCTGAGCGCCGCAACGCTGTATCCGCTCGCCGCCGGAGGAACCCGTCTGGGCCGCGGATGCGTCGCGGGCGTGTTGCTGCTGCTGACGCTCGGCAACGCCTGGGTGCTGACCCGGGACGTCGAGACCCTGTCCAGGCACCCCTTCCCTCACTACCTCCAGAAGGAGGTCGTTTCCGCCCTGGATTGGCTCTCGGAGCGAGAAGACGCGAGCGCCGTGCTGGCGTCGTATCCGATGGCTTCCCTGGTGCCGGCTCGGACCCAGCACCGGGTCTACGTGGGCCACTTGTACCTGACCCTCGATCTCGGCGAGAAGCTGGAGATGCTGAAGCGCTTCTTCCAGGTCGACACCTCCGACAGCGCGAGGGAGCGGTTCATGCGAAGTCATCGGATCAGATATCTGATTCACTCCCCCCTGGAGGTGCGCGTGGGTGGGTACCGCCCGGAGAACAGCCAGTTCCTGCAGCTCGTGTTCAGGAGAGGACCGATCCGGATCTTCGAGCTGCGCCGATGACGGCAACAACACCGGCCAGGCAGCTTGGGCCGGAGTATCATCATGTCTGGGAGAGCTGGTTGAGCGGCTCTCGCGGGGATTCGCTGTAGGTGTCCGACACATCGAAGAGAAGAGCAGTCATCATTGGAGCCGGCCCCGCGGGGCTGACCGCCGGCTACGAACTGCTGAAGCAGACCGACATCCTGCCGCTGGTCTTCGAGATGTCCTCGGACGTCGGGGGTCTCTCGAAGACCGTCAACCACAACGGCTACCGGCTGGACATCGGCGGCCACCGCTTCTTCTCGAAGTCCGACCGCGTCATGAAGTGGTGGCTCGAAATCCTCCCCCTGCAGACCCTCGACGGGTCCGACAGCACGATCAGTTACCAGCGACAGTCGCGGGGACTCGGCTTCGCGCCGGAAGGCGTGGATCCGGACGCGCACGAGCGGGTGATGCTCGTCCGTGATCGCAAGTCCAGGATCTACTTTCTTCGGAGGTTCTTCGACTATCCGCTGAGTCTCACGCCGGAGACGCTCTGGAGGCTCGGGCTCTTCCGCGCCATCAGGATCACGCTGAGCTACCTCCGGTCCCTGCTCTCGCCGATTCGTGAGGAGGGGAACCTCGAGGAGTTCTTCATCAACCGTTTCGGCCGGGAGCTCTACAGGACCTTCTTCAAGTCCTACACGGAGAAGGTCTGGGGAATTCCCTGTGACGAAATCAGCTCCGAGTGGGGCGCCCAGCGCATCAAGGGTCTGTCCATCGCCCGGGCGATCGGGCACTTCCTCAAGCGCCTGCTCCCAGGAAGTGACGGCCTGTTCCAGAAGAGCACAGAGACCTCCCTGATCGAGCGCTTTCTCTATCCGAAGTACGGCCCCGGGCAGCTCTGGGAGGCGGTCGCCGAAGCCGTCCAGAGCAGGGGCGGCGTGATCCGCTTTCGTCAGCAGGCCGTCGGCTTCGAGTGGGAGGACGGTCGGATTTCGGCCGTCATCCTCGAGAACCAGGACACGGAAGAGACGAGCAGGGTCGAGGGCGACTTCTTCTTCTCCACCATGCCCGTGAAGGACCTGATCCGGGGAATGGGCGAGGCTGTTCCGGCCGAGGTGAGGCGGATCGCCGAGCGACTCGTCTACCGCGACTTCATCACAGTGGGCCTGCTGGTGAAGGAGCTCAGGATCAAGGGGGGCGATTCGAAGCGGATCTCCGACAACTGGATCTACGTGCAGGAACACGACGTGAAGCTGGGGCGCATCCAGATCTTCAACAACTGGAGCCCCTACATGGTCGAAGACGAGGACAAGACGTTTCTCGGTCTCGAGTACTTCTGCAACGAAGGCGACGCACTCTGGAACATGTCGGACGAGGAGTTCGCCGAATTCGCGATCGGCGAGCTCGCATCGATCGAGTTCATCGATCGCGAAAGCGTCCTCGACCACTGCGTGGTCAGGGTGAAGAAGACGTACCCCGCGTACTTCGGATCGTACGACCAGTTCCCGACCGTGCGGAGGTTCCTTGACGGCTTCGAGAACCTCTACCTGATCGGACGAAACGGAATGCACCGCTACAACAACCAGGACCATTCCATGCTGACCGCGATGACGGCGGTGGACAATATCGTCGCGGGCGTCCCCGGCAAGGAGAACATCTGGCAGGTCAATACGGAGCTGGGGTACCACGAGGAGGCGGAAGGCATGCAGCCGGCCACCCCTCTGACCGCGATCGAGAATCTGACCCAGGCATACCGGGTCGAGAGCGACGCGGCCCTGGACTTCCAGTACAAGGCGGACGTTTACTGGCAGCGGACCGAGATCTCCTACCCGCACTACCCCACGGTGAGGCACCGGCTGCGCTTCATCTTGCACACGATCCGGAACAGCGGCGTCGATCGATCCTCTCGGATCTTCGACTACGGCTGTGGCGAGGGCAGCGTTCTGGGCGCCATTCAGGAGGAGTTCGAGGTAGATCCGACGAACCTGGCGGGCTGCGACGTCTCGGAACAGGCGATCGAGGCGGCTCGAATCAAGACGCGATGTCCGAACCTCTACGTGGGGGGCCTCCCGAGCACGAAGGGGAGGTTCGACGTCGTCATCTGCAGTGAGGTCATCGAGCACACCGGGAGCTACCCGGTCGTGCTCGAGTGGATCAAGGAGCACCTCGCCCCGGGCGGTCTGCTGGTGCTCACGACACAGTCGGGAAAGATCCACGCGTCGGACGTCTTCACCGGCCACACCCAGCACTTCGACATCCGACGGCTCAGCGCATTGATGGAGGAGATGGGCTTCCGGGTGCAGCTCGCCAGACTGTGGGGGTTCCCGATGTTCTCGCTCCAGAAGAGACTGACCGATCTCTCCTTTGACCGGATCCGGGACTCCTATCTGGAGGGCGGCATGACCAGGTCGAAGCGCATCGTCTTCGCTTCAGCCTATCTGGCCTTCTTCGCCCACGATTGGATTCGCTTCGGACCCCAGATCTTCATCACTGCCACGAATCCGGACTAGCCGCACCGCAGGGAAGCCGAGCAACGGAGCAGTCATGCCCAGAGAAACGCGCCGGAGGGCGGGGAACGTCCTGGCTCTCGTCGCCAGCACGGTGCTCTCCCTCACGGCCGTCGTCCTGTTGCTGAGGGGATACGAGGCACTGCTGGGCGCCGACATTTCACACAAGTACTTCGTCGAGCCGCGCCCGGTACTGTGGGAGCCGGACTCGGAGATCGGCTTTCGAAACAGGGAGAACCTGACCCACCAGATCTTTGGCAAGCTCGTCTGCCACACCAACAGTTCCGGCTTCCGCACCCGGAGAGATCTCTCTCCAGGCAGGGCCCCGGGCTCATTCCGCATCTTCGGTGTCGGGGACTCCGTCATGTGGGGAAGTCGAGTGAACCAGGAGGATTCCCTCCTCGGCATGCTGGAGCCACTGCTGTCGGGTGTTCTCCCCAACCTGGAGGTGATCAATGCCGGCGTCGTCGGCTACTCCGCCTACCAGGAGCGCCTGCTCTTCGAGAGACGGGTCGTTCCGTACGCCCCGGACCTGGTCCTGGTCAATTTCTGCGCCAACGACTACCTGCCCACCGAGGATCCGTTCGGGAATGTGCGAGGGATCTACGCTCGTTATCTCCGATCCCTCGACGCGCCGGATTCCCCGGCTGTCGGAGCGCTCTCGTCGGTCCTGGAAAGCCCGCACGCGTGGGGGGCCCTGAACCGGGCCATCCGGGATCCCCGGATGCAGAGGTCGATACGCGAGGTGCTGATCGACCGGCCGATCATCGAGATGGCCCGTATCGCGAGAGAGCGAGACATCCGACTGGTGTACCTGCTGATTCCTCTCACTTTCGAGAAGCCGCGGGATCGCGTGCTGAGGCTGCAGGTGAGAAGGACGCTCTCGGACAACGGCATCGAGTACATCGACTTCTCGGACGCACTGAGCGAGGACAAGGAGATCTACAGACGGGAGCGCGCGTTTGAGGAGAGCTTCGTGCATCGCATGGTCGAACGCAGCCGCTTCCACATTCTGGTCAACGCCGTGTCGCTCGGTGCCCTCGACCCGCTTCGGTCACTCCGCAACATCTCGCGCCTTCGGGGCATCGAGGCCGCTCAGGAGAGCAGGAACTATATCGATCACATCGGGCATCCCAACCAGAGAGGAAACCGCATCATCGCGGAGGGGATCCTCAGCTACCTCTCGTCCTCCCCGGAAGCCAGGCGCTTGGAGGAAGGCTCGAATCGTCCCTCTGGCGCGGCTCACAGGTAGCGACTCACCAGGTTCTCGAGCCACTCCTGGCGACCCGAGACCGGCTGGGGGTCGAGGCCTGCTTCGCGAACGCGCTCGGAGAGGCTGCGGAGGTCGTGCCTGCCCGCCAGGATCTCGCGGCCCAGAGCACCGTCCCAGCCCGCGTAGCGCTGCTCGACGAAGGCGGCGAGGCGCCCCTCCTCGATGATGCGCGCGGCGCCGAGCAGACCTCGGGCGAGCGTGTCGATCCCGCCGATGTGGGCGTGGAACAGGTCGGCGGGGTCCAGGCTCTGCCGGCGCAACTTTGCGTCGAAGTTGAATCCGCCGGTGGTGAGACCCCCGCCCCGCAGGATCGTGTAGAGGGCGAGGGTCGTCTCCTCGAGGTCGTTGGGGAACTGGTCGGTGTCCCAGCCGAGCTGGGGGTCGCCGCGGTTGATGTCCACGCTCCCAAAGAGGTCGTTGGCGAAGGCGAAGGCCAGCTCGTGCTGGAAGCTGTGTCCCGCCAGGGTCGCGTGGTTGACCTCGATGTTGAGCTTGATCTCGTCGGCGAGATCGAACTTCTGCAAGAAGGCATGGACCGCCGCCCCGTCGAAGTCGTACTGGTGCTTGGTTGGCTCCATCGGCTTGGGCTCGATCAGGATCGTGCCGGGGAAGCCGATCTTGTGCTTGTGCTCGACGACCAGGTGCATGAAGCGCCCCAGCTGGTCCATCTCGCGCCGCAGATCGGTATTGAGCAAGGTGTCATAGCCCTCCCGGCCTCCCCAGAGCACGTAGTTCGCGCCGCCGAGTCGGTGAGTCGCCTCCAGCGCGCTCTTCACCTGTGCGCCCGCAAAGGCGAAGACCTCGGGATCCGGGCTGGTGGCTGCACCGGCCGCGTAGCGGGGATGTCCGAAGAGGTTGGCGGTGGCCCACAGGAGCTTCACTCCCGTGCGCGCCATCTCGACCTCCGCACGCTCGATCATGTGGTCGAGGTTGGACTGGGTTTCGGTGGGAGAGCGGCCCTCGGGGGCGAGATCGCGATCGTGGAAGGTGAAGAAGGGGGCGCTGAGCTTCTCGAAGAACTCGAATGCGACCGACAGCTTGTGCTCCGCGAGCTCTAGCGGCGTTGCCCCCTCGAACCAGGGGCGCGCGAAGCTCCCCGCGCCGAACACGTCGTCACCGGACCAACAGAAGCTGTGCCAGTAGCAGACGGCGAAGCGCAGCTGCTCACGCATCGACTCTCCCATCACGAGTCGCTCGGCGTCGTAGAAGCGATACGCCAGGGGGTTGGCGGAGTCCGGGCCCTCGTGGGTGATGGCCTCGATCTCGGGGAAGAAGGGTTCGCTCATCCGGGGTCTCCTCGCGCGCGCGAGGCGCGCATCAGCTGGGTCGGGGAAAGCGCTCACGCAGGGCTCTGTAGAGCTCGCGGTAGCGCTGCCGCCGCTCGCGGCAGCGCTCGGCCAGGTCGCCGTCGGGCTCGATGATGTGATCGATCGGGGCCACCGTGCAGACGCGCTCGACGGACTCGCCGCTTGCCGCCAGCCGCGCCAGCCTCGCGGCTCCGAAGGCAGGTCCGACCTCGGCGCCCGCGGTGTAGGCGAGCGGTCGTTCGAGAGCGGACGCCAGGATCCGGCCCCAGTAGCGGCTGCGGGCGCCGCCGCCGATCACCGCCACCGACTCGATCACCGTACCCGCCTCCAGCAATGCGTCCTGTCCGTCGGCAAATGCGAAAGCCACGCCCTCGAGTACGGCGCGGCCGAGATCCGCCCGATCGGTGTCGTGGGTGAGGCCGAAGAAGACCCCCTGCGCGTGGGGATCGTTGTGGGGTGTTCGCTCACCCGAGAGGTAGGGCAGGAAGAGTGGCGCGCCGGTCCCACCATCGCCGGCTTCCTCGACTTCGGCGAGCAGGCTCGCCTCGTCCGGCGCTCCGGAGAGGCGCGCGACCCAGCCCACACAGCTGGCTGCGCTCAGGATCACGGACATCTGGTGCCAGCGCTCGGGCAGGCAGTGACAGAAGGCGTGAACTCCACTCGCCGGGTTCGGCGCGAAGGCGTCCGACGCCACGAAGTAGACCCCCGAGGTGCCCAGCGAGAGCAGCGCCTGACCGGGCTCGACCACACCCACGCCGACGGCTCCCGCGGCGTTGTCACCGGCACCGCCGGCGATCACCGCGTCGGCAGGCATTCCCCATTCCCCGGCGAGGTCGGGCCGGAGCTGTCCCGTGGCTTCGGAGCCCTCGTGCAGGCGAGGCATTGCCCGGATGCTCAAGCCCGTCGCCTCGAGCAGCCCCTCCGACCAGCGGCGTCCGGCGACGTCGAGCCACAGCGTACCGGCCGCATCCGACATCTCCGAGGCGTGATCGCCGGAGAGACGGAGTCGCAGGTAGTCCTTCGGCAGCAGGACCTTGGCGACGCGCGCGAACGTCTCCGGCTCGTGCTTCGCCAGCCAGATCAGCTTGGGCGCGGTGAATCCCGGCATGACGGCGTTGCCGGTGATTCCGGTGACCGCGGGAACGCGCCGCTCGAGCTCCGCACAGGCCTCTGCGCTTCGGCCGTCGTTCCAGAGGATCGCCGGTCGCAGCACTCGATCTCGTTCGTCGAGCAGCGTGGCGCCGTGCATCTGGCCGGAGAGACCGATCCCCCGCACGGCCGCGACCTCGCGGGGATGGCGTCGGCGAAGCTCGTGGACCGCCCCGGAGGTGGCCTGCCACCAGCTCTCCGGATCTTGCTCGGACCAGAGGGGCCGGGGTCGCTGCACTCGCAGCGGGGCCGAGGCCTGCGCGATCGCTCGCTGGTCCTCTCCTACCAGCAGGAGCTTTACGCCCGAGGTGCCGAGGTCGATTCCCAGGTACAACCTGCGCCCTCCTCACCGCCCGCTCGGCTCATCCGCCCAATCGGCTCAGACCTTTTCCAAGTCCACCCGGACCGCTCGATCCGCGGGGATCGGCGGCGAAACCCTCGGCCTATCGCGTTTCACCCTCGGCGGCGCTGCGCTTGAGCCGCTCCAGGGTCTCGTGCTCCGGGCGCCGCTTGTAGAAGTCGTCGAGCGGGTAGCATCCCGACACCATTCCGTTTCGAGGAGCGGTGGTACAATCGCTGAAGGTCCGGCACAGGAGACGTCGCTCCAGGGGGCGGCCCGCCATCACGTCGGCGGGCAGATGAGGGTAGGAGAGCGCCATGCGCCCCAGCCCCACCGCGTCGAACCATCCCTCGCGCACGCAGGCCTGGGCGGTGTGGGGCAGGTATTCCTGGAGGTAGCTCCAGCCGGTCGAGACGATGGTCGCCTCGGGCACCTCCCGCTTGAGGGTTCGGGCGGCCTGCAGCAGCCGAGTCACTCCCACCAGCGGATCCTCCGGCGGCTCGTAGCCGTCGCTGGGCGGAAAGGCGGCGGGGCGCTGGATGTGGGGCACGTAGTAGGGGCTCCCGGCGCTGACGTTGAACCAGCGCACACCGGCTTCCACCAGGGCGCGCACCAGTGCGATCGCCTCCCGCAGGTCGCTGCGCTCCGGTGCCTCCTGGTCGATGCCGAAGCCCAGCTCGTAGGGGCGAGGATGAGACTCGGGAACACCCCTGCCCGGACGACGGCCGCTCTTCGCCTCGGCATCGCCGGCTGTGGCCGGGCGGTGCGGCACCCGATCGAACGCCGAGAGGCGAACTCCCACGGCGAGGCCGGGGGCGGCATCGCGCACCGCATCGAGAATCTCGAAGCAGAAACGGGTGCGGTCCTCCAGTCGGGGGCCCCCGAAGCGGCCCGGGCGATGGCGCGCGGCGAGGAATTCGTGGAGCAGGTAGCCGTGGCAGTGCTTCAGGTCGACGAAGTCGAAGCCCTCGGCCTGGGCGAGCGCGGCTGCACGGGCGTAGTCGCGCACCAGTTCCTCGAGTTCCCGGTCGCGCCACAGAGTGGTGTCGTCGGCCACCCCGACTCGCGGGTCGAGAAGGGGATGTCGAAAGGCGATGCGCGGCGCGGGGCCCGCCTCCGTCGGTCGCGACCAGCGGCCGCTGTGGGTGAGCTGCAGGCCCACGAGCGGCGGCCTTTCGAGCGCGGGTGCATCACCGCTTTCCGCCGCTACCCGCGCGGCCTCGAGCAGCTCGCGCCGCAGCGCTCCGAGGGCCGCCGCGGTGTCCTCGCTGATCAGGAGCTGGTGGGGGTTGGCGCGTCCGTCAGCGCGCACCGCCACCGCCTCGCCGCCCCAGATCCATCCCGCACCCGATCGCCCAAAGCGCCGCCAGCGCCGCCGGGTAAGCTCAGTGGGCAACCCTTGGTGGGTTCCGTCCCAGCCCTCCATCGGCTGGATCACCCAGCGGTTCCCGACTCGTGGTCCCCCCGCCTCCCGGGGTCCCCCCGGCACGGAGGGGGGCAAGCGGAGCGCATCGGCCAGCGGCGAGTCGGGGGCGGAGAGGATTTCGTCGTCGCAGGGCAGGGGGCAACCGAGTTCCTCGAGCCGCGCGCGCAGACCCGCGGCGCCGCGCAGCGACGCCACCCGCGGAAAGCGCGCGCTCACCGCCTTTGCTCCCCCGCCGCCGCCTCGGACTTCGTCAGCTTCAGGTGGGCCCGGTTCTCCCTGCGGATCCTCTCCCAGTCGTAGCGCATGGGGACCAGCTCGCCTCGTACCCACCTCTCGTACATGTCTCCGTAGTGGGGAGAAAGGGGCCAGCCGCTCTCCCCCGTGTCGATGACGAACTCGGCATCTTCGACGCTCGCCAGGTCGACGACGAAGCGAAACGCCGGGCCCGCCACCACTTTGAAGGGTTCGCCGGAGGCGCCGAGGTTGAAGTGCGCCTTCCATACCGAGTCCAGGCCGCCCGGCAGTTCGAGCTTCTCCAGGTTCATGAAGTCCAGGACGATGCTTCCGCCGAAGAGGTGCCTCGGGTGGTGGAAGTGGTAGATGCCCCATCGCCACTCGCCGACGTCGCCGCCCAGTTCGCTCCGGAGCTTCGCCACCACATCCCTGAAGGCCTCACGCACGACGAGGCCGCGGTCTTCCTTCTCCTGGGTGGAGACGTCGTCCCAGACGACATGGTTTTCGTCCTCGAACCAGAGATCCGCGACGTTGGTCGAGTAGCGCTGCTTCAGAAACACGTGCATGACCGAGTCCGATACCTTGTTATCGAGGGCTCGGACGATGGCCCGGCGATAGACCGAGTAGAACAGCGTCGCTCCCACCGAGTCGGGATCGGTGAAGTGGTCCCATTCCCGCAGCTCGGCCACTGCCTCCTTCTCGATCTCCGTGAGCTTCGAATCCTTCTCGAGTTCCTCGAGAATGTGAGGGAGCACCACGCGCGCCCTCAGCGTCTTGCTGTCGAGCTGGATGTTCCCGATGGACTCCCGGTCGTGCCTGTCGATCGCCAGGATCCTTTCGACGGCGCGGTCGTATCGATAGGAAGGCGCGCTGTCGACGTGAAAGAGGGGCCTGTGGTGGTAGGGGCTGACCACCTTGTTGTTGGTGTTTGCGATGTAGCCACTCTCGGGGTCGTGGAGCCGCGGCATGTCCTGCTCTCCGGTCCACCCCGCCCACTCGTATCTCGCCAGCCAGCCCGGAGCGGCAAAGGTACCTCGATGGTGACTGCGGACGGGCACCGATCCGGTGCTGAAGAAGGCGATGTGGCCTTCCGTGTCGGCGGCCATGATGTTCTGCACCGGGCTGGGGATCTTCATCAGGGTGTCGCGCAGCTCTTCCAGCGTCGCCGATCGGTTGGCCCGGTGGAGGTTCCCGATGCTGCTGTGTACGTCGGGCAGCTCCCATCTGATCGATACCAGAGGCGAGCCCTCGGGAAGGGTTTCCGGGTACATGTCATTGAGCAGCGGACCGTTGCAGGTGCGCCGGAGCGGGAAGCTGCGCTCCTCGAAGTCGTCGCCGTCCCGCACCCGGATCGAGACCTCGTTCTCCTCGAGGCGACAGTCGCGGGTCTCGTTCAGCACGAAGCCGTCGCGCTGGGGATCTTCTCGCTCCACCACCAGATCGACCACATCGGCCACGGCCGAGGTCGATCCCCAGGCGATCCTGCCGTTGTGTCCTCCAACCAGGAAGGGCAGGCCCGGCATGGTCACGCCCACCGCGTCGAGATGCGGCGTCTTGATGTGCTGCAAGAAGAGCAGCGACGGCAGCATGTGGGAGAGGTGCATGTCGTTGGAGAGGATGGGCATGCCGCTCCGGCTGCGCTGTCCCGCCACCACCCAGGCGTTGGATGCGGAGGGACGGAGCTCGGCCAGGGAGCCCAGCGCGAATCCGCCCGGCTCCCTCTTGGCGCGGGCGATCGCCTCGAGGTCGGGTCCCGGCGGGAAGAGGTCGACGATCTCCGGTGCGATGGCCGGGGGCAGTCCATTTCTCTCTCCCGAGGTGGCGATGGTCGGGCTTCCGCCGATGGGATGGTTGGGGTAGATGGCCTCCGCATTCTCGAGGCCGAGATGGAGCGCCAGGGAGAGCCGGACCGCCTCTTGCTCCCAGTTGTGCGTGACCGACCAGGACTGGACGAGCGCCACCATCAAGCAGTCGCTGGGCGTCCAGGGCTCCGGCGCCACACCCAGGATCGCGTACTCCACCGGCGGGTAGCGATCCAGGGCCTGGTTCACGCCGTCGCTGAAGGCTCGAATGACCTCAAGGTCGAAATCGGGAATCTGGTCCGGATCGATTCGAGATCGCTCTTCCAAGCCCCATCCCCGCATCGCCAGGTCGAACTCCACCGTGGTGCTGAACAGGATCTTCTGCTCGCCCACCAGCTCCGAGATCCGCCCCTGGCCGAAGCGGCGCAGGACGTCGAGTTGGAAGAACCGGTAGCGAGACTGGACGAATCCGACCGCACGAGCCAGGTCGATCGCATTGGCGGCCTCGATGTGCGGGATCCCGTAGTCATCGAAATACACGTCGACGTCGGCGCCGAGTCGCTCCAGGCGGAAGGACTCGTCCCTGTTCACGGGATGACTGGGGCTGATCCGATAGGAGAGGATCGGTCTCAGGGGGGTGGCTCGAAGCGCGGCGAAAACCAGCACGAGAGCGGCGACGACACTGGCGGCTGCCAGCTTCTTCATTCCGATGCCGCCTCGAGCCCGTCACAGCCGATGGCGATTGCCGCAGCGAGCGGCAATCCCAGCCCTAACTGCCGGATCCAGCAGAGTCTCTTCAAGCTTCGGCGGTACGGCATTGCGTCGGCCTCCCGAGGGGAACCGGGGACGAGGCCCCGTGGAAGCTTCGCATGCTATCAGGAAAGCGCACGAGGAGTCTGACCCAAGATGGGCGATGAAGGACCGGCGTCGAGATGGAGCCGGGCCGCTTCGATCAGCGGCCCGCCTGCTCCTCCAACACCTCGAGCCAGCGGCGCACCTGGTTGAAGATCAGGAACTCCTCGTGGACGCGGCGGTGGGCGTTCTGGGCCAGGCGGTTTCGGGTGGGAACGTCTTCCAGCATCTCGTTCAGCAACTCGGCCAACCCTTCCGAGTCCTCGGGGTCATCGATCAGTCGTCCCTCGATCCCGTCGCGGATCTGCTGGCGAATCCCGCAGGCGCGGCTTCCCATCACGGCGGCGAACTTCCACATTCCCTCCGTCACGGTCAGGCCGAAGGCCTCGCGCAGCGAGTTCTGGACGATGATCGCCGAGCACCGCTGCAGCGAGTTGACCATCAGGGCGTTGTCTCTTCGGGACTCCATCGGCAGCGAGATCAGGGCGATGTCGTCCTGGAGGGCAGGGGGTAGGGCACAGTAGGCGTCGGTCAACTCCTCCAGCACCTCCTTCGCTTCCGGATCGTCCGCCACGGCCTCGGGATCGGGTCCCGCCAGCACGAGCCTGAGGATTCCCAGGCGGTGCCGGTGTCGCACCGAGAATTCGTTGGCGCGCCGGGGGCGCAGGCTCTTGAGCGTGACGAAGGCGTCGAGCAGAGGTTTGAAGCCCTTGAGGCGATCCCACCTCGAGATCTGGCTGATGATCGGCCGGAACAGCAGGCCGATTCCGCCGTCGCGATCGGCGGGGCCGAAGCTGCCGTCCCCGCGAAGCCGCCTCGCGCACTGTCGAAAGGTGAGCGGAATCACCGGGTGCTCCGTGCCCACCAGGCGAGCGTTGCCCAGGATGCCGGTGAGGACATGGGGGCTGAGATCCCGATTCTTGTAGCTCAGCGGATCCAGGGCCGGGTGAATGATTCCGGCGCGGCCCGCCAGGAAATCCGGGATGTATTCGGGCGCGGAGAAGACCGAGTAGTCGTACGCTTCCGCGAAGGGCTTGAGGAAGCTCCAGGCGCTGCGGTTCGCCGGCCGGTCTTCGTCCAGTCCGATGTGGCAGCGAAAGATGGCGGGGACGCCCAGCTCCTGCTTCAGGATCGAACCCATTCCCAGGGGCTGCGGATCGTGGATCATCAGAATGTCGTCGGGGCCGACCCGGCCCTTCAGCTCTCGGGCGTTCTCCCGGCTGACGGCTTCGTAGAGCGCGCGATCGCTCGCGGTGAACGGCCCGTTGCCCTCGCCGTGAATCATGTTGTGCAGACGCTTGGTCAGCGTGAAGAACTCCGGTTTGTCCGTTCCGATCGTGACCCACTCGGTGGGCATCCCGAGCTCGCGCAAGATGGCGACGAGTTGGGGGAGCATCTCGGCGACGCCGCCGCCGTTGGCGGTGGAGTTCACCATCCACAGCTTCCGGCCTCGCAGGCGCGAGAGGAGCGATTCCGCGTCCTCCCGCATGGACCGGACCTTGTCGGAGAGACTGGGCAGCGCGCAGTAATCTTCGAGGGTCGCGGGATTCTTGATTTCCACGGCTTCGATCATGGGATCTCCTGGAGGCGAGCTGGCTTCCGATTCCGGATCAACGGTCGGCCGGCAAACGGCCCGGTGCTGCGATCCGCTCTGTCACGCGTTCACTGCCAAGAGGACTTCGTCCAGAAGTAAGGGAAAGTTGAAGGGAAAGTGGCCGAGCGGCGGCCCGCTCTACCCTCCTCGGGGTCCCGAAAAGGGGACGGGCGCTGCGGGATGTCACCGGCAAAAGGTGGGATTCACCCGGGCTCGCCAAGGTCTTTTCGCCGTTTCCGATCCCTCGGGAGCCGCAAAGGCCCGTGGGGCGCTCAGAAGCGGAAGGTCCACCTCACCTTGGCCCCGAAGTCCTTGTGCCTCGAGTGGAACCTCGAGTTCTCTTCGAGCCAGTCGTGGTTCAGCACGATGAAGAATTCGCGCCCCGGCTCGATCTCCCAGCGGAAGATGCTGTTCAGTCCCATGCTGTCCACGACGTTGTCGTACTGGAGGACGTTCGTCCAGGAGATCTCCGGGGTGAGAGAGAGGTTGAAACGGATCCGGGCCAGGCGCTGGGTGAAGTCGCCTTCGTCCAGCCGCCCGTCGTTCTGCTCGTATTGCAGGGCGAGAAAGACGTGGCGGCTGGGGCGCAACTCGAGGGTTGCGTTCATCTGCCGGAGCTTTCCGTCGTAGAAGGTTCCCCAGATGACCTCTGCGATCCCGCTCACCACGCGCGCATTGGAGGTCTGCATCCGGATCCCGTAGCGCGAGAAGCTGTAGCTTCCCGGCAGGATCGTCACGTCGGGATCGATCGGGAAGTTCTCCTCATCAAGCAGCCTTTCCTTGTCGTAGACGTAGGTGAACTTGATCTTGTCACCCGGGTTGTTCTCGAGCTCCAGCAGATTGAAGGTCAGGATCGCGCTCTCGAGATCGTTGTCGCGGTCGGTCACGAGCTGGGCCTCGAAGCCGGTGTCGATGGCGCGGAGACCGGTCCCGGGACGCTCCCTGAAACGGAACTGCGCATCGTACTGCCGTATTCCCCAGCGGTTGAGGAACCCCAGCGCCGGGCGGAAATCGTCACCGATCTGGGTGAAGCCGATCGAGGCGTTGTAGCGATCGTTGGGGTAGGCCAGGTTTGCCCCGAACATCTCTTCGTCGTTTCCAATCTCTTCATCGTCTCCCGCGCCGCTGGTGAAGCTGCGCATGAAGAAAGCGTTTCCGGAGACGATGTTGCTGCCGCGCACATCGCTCTTGAAGTACTGGAAATCGGCTCCCACCAGGCTGTTCGAGGTCTCGCCGCGGGGGTCGCCGTGCGTCGCGATGATCCCGACGGCAGACTCCTCGAGGACGTCCCTTTGCACGCGGACCACGCTCAGATCGGTCCGACCGATTCCCCTCTGTGAGGGCAGGTGCACGTTCAGGCCCCCGAATCTCACCCGCCCCAGCCGGCCGGTGAGCTTGAGACCGGCGTCGAGTTCGAGGGGTGATCCGTCCAGCCGACCGATCCTGCGAGAGAAATAGGGGAACCCGTTCTCCGTGATGTTTCCGAACTCGAAGATCCCGGCGTCCTGCAGGAAGAAGTCCCGGCGTTCGGGAAAGAAGGGAGGGAATCGGGTGAGCTCGGTTCTTCGATCGTCGACGGGCGACTCGATGAAGTCGGTGTTGACCGTGAGTGCGGCCGTCACCGAAGGGTGGAACTTGTAGTAGACCTCGGCCCCGGGGTTCCCCAGGAGGTCGCGGTCGGTGGTGGTCCCATCTCCCCGCTGCTTTCGATCCCAGGTGGATTGCAGCGAGACGTTCGGCACCAGGTCGACGCCGGTGCCTTCGACCTCCCCGAGGCCCGTCAGGGTCCCGATCCCCGCGACGTCGACGATGGTCCGGTTCTTGGAGGGATTCGCCCACCGCGCCTTCTCGTTCTTGCGTCGGATCTGGCGCTCGGCCTCGAAGCCCCAGGTTCCGCCCCCGGCGGCGAAGGCGACCGTCTTGAACGGGATCGCGAACTCCGCCGACCAGCCCTCGTCATCGACGGTGGCCTCTGCGTGCCAGATCCCGTTCCAGTCGCGACGAAAATTCCTGTTGTTCTCGATCAGTGCGTCGCTGCGGGTGCCCGCCGGATTGATCTGGAAGAAGTAGGCGTTGCGGTGGTCGTTGAAAGTGTCGAGGACCAGGTTGATGCGGTCATCCGAAGTCATGTCCGCGTCGTGGACCATCTGCTTGGCGATCAGCGCAGTAGGGTCGCTGTCGTACATGCGGATGCCCAGGTAGAGGAAGTCCCGGTCGTAGAGGAGGCGGATCTCGGTCCGCTCGGTGGGCGGGTCCCCTTCGACGGGAAGCACCTGGATCATCGGCTCGAGCAGCGCGCCCTCGCGCCAGAGGGGCTCGTCGAGGACGCCATCGATCACGGGGGCCGTGTCGGTGCGCACGAGCACCGCGGTTCGCTGGGAGGCCTGCGACGAGGCTGGAAGACCGAGCCACAGTGCACAGGAGAGCAGGCAGAGCCCCAGCCTCAGCAGCAGCATCGGGCGATTCTATCGAATGGGCCGGTATTTCCAGCCTCGCCGCCTGGCCTCAGCGTTTCGGTACGAACTCGTCCCGCCGGTTGAGCCGCCAGGCGCTCTCGGTCTGTCCTATCGCCGCGGGGCTGCTCTCACCGAACGACACCGTCGAGAGCCGCCCGCGGGAGATTCCGCTGTTCACCAGGTAATCCTTTGCCGACTTCGCCCGCCGCTCACCCAGCGCGAGGTTGTACTCCTCGCTGCCGCGATCGTCGCAGTTCCCCTGGATCTCGACCAGGATCTCCGGGTGGCTCCGCAGGATCTCTGCATTGCGGCGAAGGGTCTCCCGTGCAGCACTGCTCAGCGAGTACTGGTCGAAATCGAAATACGCGGTTTCGAGGCCGAGGGCGTCTCTCTCCGCGGGGGCCAGCTCGGATTCCATCGTCCCACCGTACCGCTCGAACTCGCTTTCCCCGACCTCCTCCCCGAAGAGAGCGCTACCGCTCCCCGAGGTGGCGTCGTCTTCCTCCCCGATCTCCGAGGAGCTGGCGCAGCCCAGGGCCGCGGCGACCGCCCCGATCGCGATCCAGAGAAGACAACTCCTGGTGATTCGTTTCCCGATTGAAGGTCGCATTCGAACACCCCCCTCTTCGATCTCGTGCCCAGGTTAGCATCATTGGCTGCCAGCCCTACTTCTCTACTCCTGCGAAATCTTTCGCGCCTGGGTCGTGGCGTTGCCCAGGTAGGTGGCGGGCGTCAGGGCCTTGAGCCGCCTCTTGGCCTCGTCGGGAATCTCCAGGCCGTCGACGAAGGTCTGCAGGGACTCCCGATCGATGCTCTTGCCCCGCGTCAGCTCCTTCAGCTTCTCGTAGGGCTGCTCGATTCCGTAGCGGCGCATCACAGTCTGGATGGGCTCGGCGAGGACCTCCCAGCTGCGATCCAGATCCGCATCCATCTTCTGGTCGTCGACGTCGAGCCTGCTGAGCCCCTTCAGGGTCGCCTGGTAGGCGACCAGCGAATGGGCGAGGGCGACGCCCGGATTCCGCAGCACCGTGGAATCGGTCAGATCCCGCTGCCAGCGAGAGATCGGGAGCTTGCTGGCGAGATGCCCCAGGATCGCATTGGCCAGGCCGAGGTTTCCCTCGGAGTTCTCGAAGTCGATCGGGTTGACCTTGTGGGGCATGGTGGAGGAGCCGACCTCTCCTTCGACGGTTCGCTGCCTGAAGTATCCGATCGAGATGTAGCTCCAGATGTCGCGGTCGAAGTCGAGCAGGATGGTGTTGAAGCGCGCCACGGCGTCGAAGAGTTCCGCCATGTAGTCGTGGGGCTCGATCTGGGTCGTATAGGGATTCCAGACCAGCTCGAGATCCTCGACGAACCTCCGGGCGTTCTCCGCCCAGTCGATCTCGGGGTAGGCGGCGAGGTGGGCGTTGTAGTTGCCGACGGCGCCGTTCATCTTGCCCAGGATCGGGACGAAGGCGAGCTGCTGGCGCTGGCGGGAGAGGCGCGCGACGACGTTCGCCATCTCCTTGCCGAGGGTGGTGGGGGAGGCGGGCTGTCCGTGGGTGCGGGAGAGCATCGGTCGTTCGGCGTGCGCCTCGGCCAGGTTCCGGATCGCTCCGATCAGCTCGTCCATCTGGGGAAGGAGGCAGCGCTCTCTCGCGTCCCGAAGCATCAGTGCGTGGGAGAGGTTATTGATGTCTTCGGAGGTGCAGGCGAAGTGGATGAACTCGCTCACCGCCTCGAGCTCGGCGTTGCCCTGGATCCTCTCCTTCAAGAAGTACTCGATCGCCTTGACGTCGTGATTGGTGGTGCGCTCGATTTCCTTGACGCGCCGTGCGGCCGCCTCGTCGAAATCCGTGACGATGGCATCGAGCCGGCGATCCGCGTCCTTCGAGAAGCGAGGGACCTCGCTGATGCCCGGATGCCGGGCCAGGCACTGGAGCCAGCGCACCTCGACGGTGAGGCGGTAGCGGATCAGCCCGAGCTCGCTGAAGATCGGCCGGAGCTCGGCGGTCTTTCCGCCGTAGCGCCCGTCCAGAGGGGAGACTGCAGTGAGCTGAGAGAGCTCCATCTTCGCTCCTAGTCGATGAAGAGGCGTGCGTTTCGGAACAGTCGCATCCACGGGCCGTCCTCTTCCCAGCCGTCGGGATGCCAGGAGTGCTGCACCGTCCGGAAGACCCTTTCCGGGTGGGGCATCATGATGGTGACGCGGCCGTCGGGGGTCGTCATCGCCGTGATGCCGCCCGGCGAACCGTTGGGGTTCTCCGGATAGTGTTCGGTCACGGCGCCCCGATTGTCCACGAAGCGGGCGGCGACGATACTCGTCTCGCCCTCGAACTCCGCCCGACCCTCGCCGTGGGCCACGACGATCGGAAGCCGTGCGCTGGCCATGTCGCGCAGCAGGATCGAGGGGCTCTCCGCGATCTCCACCAGGCAAAGCCTCGCCTCGAACTGCTCGGAGAGGTTGCGAACGAAGCGGGGCCAGCTCTCGGCTCCCGGGATCAGCTCGCGAAGATTGGAGAGCATCTGACATCCGTTGCACACGCCGAGGGCGAAGCTGTCGCGCCGCTCGAAGAAGGCGGCGAACTCGTCCCGCGCGCGGGCGTGGAACAGGATCGACTTGGCCCATCCCTCGCCCGCCCCGAGGACGTCGCCATAGGAGAAGCCGCCGCACGCCGCCAGGCCTCGGAACTCCGCCAGGGAGACGCGGCCTTCGAGGACGTCGCTCATGTGGACGTCGACACACTCGAATCCGGCCCTGTGGAAGGCGGCGGCCATCTCCACCTGTCCGTTGACTCCCTGCTCGCGCAGAATCGCCAGCCGTGGACGCGCGCCCCGCGCGACGGAGGGCGCGGACGGGTCGAAGGGAAGCACCACGCTGAGACCGGGATCGCCGGGATCGCAGCGGAGATCTTGTTCCTGATCTGCGCACTCGGCGTTGTCCCGCAGCGCCTGTATGGAATGGGTTGTCTCGGACCAGGCCCGTCGAAGCTCCACTCGTGAGCGCGCCAGGATCTCCCTCTTGCCCAGGGTGAAGACGATGCGGTCGTCCCGGTGGGGCGCGCCGATCCGGAAGCTGCAGTTTCCGAGCCCCTGCTCCTGGAGCGTTCCCAGAACCGCGTCGACATCACTCTCCCGGACCTGGAGCACGGCGCCGAGCTCCTCGCTGAACAATGCTCGGAGCGGGTCGCTCCCCAGCTCGTCGAGCGCGACGCGAAGACCGGTGCAGCCGGCAAAGGCCATCTCCACCAGGGTCGTGAAGAGGCCGCCGTCGGAGCGGTCGTGGTAGGCGAGGATCCGACCGGTTCGCCGCAGCTCTCCGATGGCGTGGAAGAAGCTCCGGAGTGTCATCGGGTCCTCCAGGTCGGGCGCGGGACTGCCCACCGCTCGGTGGACCTGGGCCAGGGCCGACCCGCCGAGGCGGCCCTGTCCTGCGCCGAGATCGACGAGCAGCAGCGCCGTCTCGCCCAGATCCGTGCGCAGCTGGGGCGTCAAGGTGCGCCGCACATCGCTGACCTGTGCGAAGGCCGTCACGATCAAGGAGAGGGGAGCCGTGACACTCCGCTCTTCCCCGTCTTCTTCCCACACGGCCCGGAGGGACATGGAGTCCTTGCCGACGGGGACGGCGATTCCGAGAGCAGGGCAGAGCTCCATTCCGACGGCGCGCACCGCGTCGTGGAGGCCCGCATCCTCGCCGGGGTGGCCCGCGGCAGCCATCCAGTTGCAGGAGAGGCGGATGTGGTGGATTGCGACGACGTCCGCCGCGGCGATGTTGGTGATCGCCTCTCCCACCGCCATTCGAGCGGAGGCGGCCGGGTCGAGCAGCGCCAGCGGCGTCCGCTCGCCCATCGCCACGGCCTCGCCGCAGTGCGAGTCGAAGCTGGTCGTCGTCACCGCGACGTCGGCCACTGGCACCTGCCACGGACCGACCATCTGATCGCGGGCCACCAGTCCCGTCACGGTGCGGTCGCCGATGGTGATCAGAAAGGTCTTGTCGGCCACCGAGGGCAGCCGCAGCACCCGGTCCACGGCCTCGTCGAGATCGACACCGCTCGTATCGAAGGGCTCGGGCTCGAAGGGAATGTGCGCCACATCGCGCAGCATCTTGGGAGGCTTTCCGAGCACCACCGAGAGTGGAATATCGATGGGGCGGTTGCCAAAGTGGGCGTCTTCCACCGTCAGGCGCCCGTCGTCGCTGGCTCTTCCCAGCACGGCGAAGGGACAGCGCTCCCGTGCGCACAGCGCTTCGAAGGTCGCCAGTCGCTCCGGTGCGATGGCGAGCACGTAGCGCTCCTGGGATTCGTTGCACCAGAGCTCCAGGGGCGACATCCCGGGCTCGTCATTGGGAACGGCGCGGAGCTCCAGGCGCGCACCCCGCCCGCTGTCGTTTACCAGCTCCGGCACGGCGTTGGAGAGACCGCCGGCCCCGCAGTCGTGGATCGAGAGGATCGGGGTCTGCTCGCCGAGGGCCCAGCATTGATCGATCACCTCCTGACAGCGGCGCTCCATCTCCGCGTTTTCGCGCTGGACCGAGGCGAAATCCAGGTCCTCGGCGCTCGCTCCCGAGGCCATCGACGAGGCGGCTCCGCCGCCGAGTCCGATCAGCATGGCGGGGCCGCCCAACACGACGATTGCGGCCCCCGGCGTGATCTCGGCCTTCTCCACGTGCTGCGGCCGGATGTTGCCGAATCCGCCGGCGATCATGATCGGCTTGTGGTAGCCGCGAATCTCCTCGCCGCCGGGGCCCGCCACCTTCTCCTCGAAGGTGCGGAAGTAGCCAGCCAGGTTGGGCCGTCCGAACTCGTTGTTGAATGCGGCCCCTCCGATGGGCCCCTCGAGCATGATCTCCAGTGCCGAGGCCATCCGGTCCGGCTTTCCGAAGTCCCCCTCCCAGGGTCGCGCGGCGCCGGGGATCTTCAGGTTCGAGACGGAGAACCCCGTGACTCCCGCCTTGGGCTTCGAGCCTCGACCGGTGGCGCCCTCGTCGCGAATCTCACCGCCGGAGCCGGTCGCGGCCCCGGGGAAGGGCGAGATTGCCGTCGGGTGGTTGTGGGTCTCGACCTTCATCAGGATGTGGATCGGCTCCCGGTGCTCGGCGTAGACGCCGGTCTCGGGATCGGGGAAGAAGCGTCCTCCCGGGGACCCGACCATCACCGCTGCGTTGTCGTGGTAGGCGGAGAGCACGCCCTGCGGAGACTGCTCGGTGGTGTTGCGGATCATCTGGAAGAGCGACCGCTCCTGTGGCTTCCCATCCAGGATCCAGTCCGCGTTGAAGATCTTGTGGCGACAGTGCTCGGAGTTCGCCTGGGCGAACATCATCAGCTCCACATCCGTCGGGTTGCGCCGGAGGTCACGGAAGCTCTCCACCAGATAGTCGATCTCGTCCTTGGCCAGCGCGAGCCCGAGCTGGCGGTCCGCGTTCTCCAGGGCCTCGTGTCCCGATCCGAGCACGTCTACGCTGGTGAAGGGGACCGGTCCCGTCCGGCTGAAGAGCTGCGCCGCGTCCTCGAAGCGCGGGAGCACCGTCTCCGTCATGCGGTCGTGGAGAAGCGGCGCGATCTCGGGAAACGCTTCCAGGTGCGCCCCCGAGATGTGGTAGGCGATTCCGCGTTCCAGGCGTCGGATCCTGTCGAGACCGCAGATTCGCGCGATGTCCGTGGCCTTCGAGGACCAGGGCGAGATCGTGCCCAGACGCGGAACCACCAGCAGCAGCCATCCCTCGGGTTCCCTGACGGTCTCACGGGGGCCGTAGCGCAGCAGACGATCCAGAATCTCCCGCTGGGCCGCATCCAGTCCGCCCTCCACTTCGATGAAGTGGGTGAGATCCGCACTGAGAGTCGAGACCTGGGGCACCCGGCCGCGGATCCGACTGATGAGGCGGGCCAGGCGCGACTCGGAGAAGGCGGGGCCACCGCGCAAGTGGAGCATTCGACTCCTCTGCGAGCCCTGGGAGGATCAGAGCTGGCCTTGAAACGCCCCCATTCTATGGAGGGGGGCGGGGGGGCGCTAGAGTTTCGGGCGAAAAGTGGGCCGGGATGGAAGCCGGGAGCCCACCGCGGCCATGGAGGGAGGGCAGGGGGATGGCTGAAGAGCGCTGGCTCGCCGAGCTTCGGGACAGGCTCGAGATCGAGGACCTGCTGACCCGCTACTGCGCCGCGATCGATACCGGCGACTTCGATCTGCTCGACGAGGTCTTCACCGCCGACGCGACGATCGACTACACCCGGTCGGGCGGGATCCGCGACGAGTACCCGGTGGTCAAGACCTGGCTCGAGAAGGCCCTGGCTCCGTTTCGCGTGGTGCAGCATCTGGTCACCAATGTCCGAGTGGAACTCGACGGCGACCGCGCGCGCTCGGTCTGTTACTTCCTCAATCCGATGGGTCTTCCACGCGAGGACGGGGGCGTGAATACCTTCTTCTGCGGCGGCATCTACCGGGACCAGCTGCTTCGGACCGAGCGCGGCTGGCGAATCACCGAGCGGGTCAACGACCAGCTCTACGCTTACGGTGCCCTTCCGGCGGGTGTCGAGCTACCGAAGTGAGGATGTCGATTCGCGAACAGAGCAAGCGGGAGACCCGCGAGGCGCTGCTTCAAGCCGCCCTCGAGCAGTTCGCCGCCGGGGGATTCGACGGTCCGAGTCTGGACGCGATCTGCGCCCACGCCGGCTTTACCCGGGGGGCCTTCTACGTCCATTTCCGCAATCGAGAGGATCTCGTGGCGGCGGTCGTGGAGCGGGCGCTGAGCCGCTTCCTGGACGCCGTCATTACCTCGGGAGACGAGGAGCACGGGCTCGAGGCCACCGTCGAGCGCTACCTCGCCGTCGCTGCCGGGGGCTTCCGAGAGCTGAGGGGAGTCGAAGCCGTCAGTGAGGCCCAGGAGGATGCCGCGACCGGTGTTCTCTTCCACCAGGTACTGGAGGCCTGTGGACGCTCCGCCGGAATCCGCGAGCGCTTCGTCCTCATCCTCGAAGGGGCCATCGGGCGGGTTGCCCGCGCGGCTCGCAGCGGCCAGGCCGCGGGGCGGATTCGCGACGATGTCCCCGCCGCAGAGATCGCGGGCCTCCTGATGCTGCTGGCCCTGGGAATCCGCGCCGGCGTCGACATCGGTCTCTCGCTGGACGTGGAGGAGGTCCGGCGCGCGGTGATGCGCCTCCTGGCCCGGGACCGGGGACGTTGTTGAACGTTCAACTTCGGGCCGGTAGACCCTCCAGGAAGTTGAACGTTCAACAACGTCCCCGGCTCTCAGGGCCCCGGATCGATGCGGACACGGGTGCGGAGGGCCCGGTCCTCGCCGACCTCGCGAACCACGCCGATCAGCCTGAGCTTCCCCTCGAGTCGGATGTCCCGGCTGGATGCGCCGATCATCACCTCGATGGCTCCGGGCTCGACCCGCCGGCGGTAGTCGATCCCGGTGAACGAGAACCTGTCGGTGGGAATCCCGAAACGGACGAGGGACGCGCCCCCGGGCTCGAGTCGCACCCTTGCGAATCCCAGGAGCTCCTTCACCGGTCTCGTCACGCTGGCGACCGCATCGCGGAAGTAGAGCTGCACGACCTCTTCGCCGGAGCGGTCCCCGACGTTGCGAACGGTGCATCCGACCTCGACCTCTCCATCCACGGGGACCTCTGTAGAGCTGATCCACAGGTCGGAGTACTCGAAGGCCGTGTAGCTGAGGCCGTGACCGAAGGGGAAGACGGGCTCGAAGGATGGACTTCTGGGGATCCCTGCGGCCAGGGATTTGTGGTTGTAGAAGGTCGGCTGTGCTCCCGCACTCTGGCTGAAGCTGACCGTCGTCTTGCCGCTGGGGTTGATGTAGCCGAACAGCACGCCGGTGATCGCGGCTGCCCCGTCCTGGCCCGGGAACCAGGCCTCGACGATGGCGGCGGCCCGCTCCGGCAGCGAGGGAATCGCCGGGGGGCGTCCGTTCACGAGCACCACCACGCTCGGCGTACCGGTGGCGATCACGGCATCGAGGAGCTCCGGCTGCGCCCCCGGGAGCGTGAGGTCGTCGGTGTCGGTTCCCTCGCCCACGGTTCCGCGTCGGAAGTGCCCGGCCTTGTCGCCCACCACGACGATGGCGACGTCGGCTGCTTCGGCCGCCGCCTCGGCCGCTTTGATTCCCGAGCGATCTCCACTCTGGATCCCGCAGCCCTCCGCGTAAAGGACGCGCTCCTCCCCGATCCGCTGCCGGATCGCTTCCAGAACGGTGGGCGCCGAGCTGGGCAGGGGATGGTCCGGGAAGTGGGAAGCGATGTGATTCTGGAAGCTGTAGTTCCCGAACAGCGCCATCTCGTCATGGGCGTTGGGTCCGATGACGGCGATGCGGGAGGAGCCGGGCGAGAGGGGGAGGGTTCCGTGGTTGCTGAGCAGGGTAATTGACTTCTCGGCGACGGTGCGAGCGAGCGCCCGCTCCTCGGGGAGGTCGAGTTCGATGGCGTCGACATCGACGTACGGATTCTCGAAGAGCCCGAGCTCGAACTTCAAGCCGAGCACCCGCTCGACGGCGACGTCGACAGTCGCCTCGTCGATGAGCCCCGCGTCCAGCGCCGCGGGCAGGCCTTCCGGAAAACACTCGGAGGTAGGGAGCTCCACGTCGAGTCCCGCCGCGAGGGCTGCCGCGGCGGCCTCTGCGGGACTCTCCGCGATGCGGTGCAGCTGCTCCAGCATCTTCACCGCGAAGTAGTCCGCCACCACGATTCCCTCGAAGCCCCAGCGATCGCGCAGAACCTCGGTGAGGAGCCAACGGGAGGACGCTGCCGGCGCTCCGTCGAGATCCTGGTAGGCGTTCATCACCGATCGGCTCCTCGCCTCCTTCACCGCCATCTCGAAGGGGACCAGGAACACGTCCGCCAGCTCGCGGGGGCCCACGTGGGCCGGGCCGAAGTTCCGGCCTCCCTCGCTGAACGAGTAGGCGCAGAAGTGCTTGAGGGTGGCTGCGATTCCGCTTCGCAGATCATCTCCCTGCAGCCCGCGTACGTAGGCGCTCACCACGCACCCGACCAGGTAGGGGTCCTCGGAGACGCACTCCTCCACCCGGCCCCAGCGCGCATCCCGGATCACGTCGGCGACCGGCGCCAGCGCCTGGTGAGTCCCCACCACGCGCATCTGACGGCGGATCACCGCGGCGACTCGTTCGATCAGCTCCGGGTCCCAGGTCGCGCCGTAGTTGAGAGGTGAGGGAAACTGGGTCGCCCCCTGGGTCATGAAGCCGGTCAGTGACTCCTCGTGGGCAATCGCCGGGATGCCGAGGCGGGTCTCCTCGATCAGGCGCCGTTGAAATTCGTTGAGCGCCCGGGCGCCATCCCGGGGATCGATCGGACGGCTTCCAAAGGGCCGGGTGATCTGGCCGATCCCGTGCTTCAGCTCCACCTTGGCATCACCGCGAGCGGTGAACGCTCCCTGGTGGGGAGCGAAGTCGCCGCCCTCCGGGTCCAGGTTGAGCCAGACCGAGCAGAGCTGGGCCACCTTCTCCGAGAGGTTCATGCGGCCGAGCAGGTCCAGGGCGCGCTTGCGCACGCTCAGGCTGGCGTCGCGGTAGGGGGCTTGCGCGAGATCGCTCATCGTGGATCTCCTAAGCGGGGACGTTGTTGAACGTTCAACTTCCTGGAGGGTTTACCGGCCCGAAGTTGAACGTTCAACAACGTCCCCGCTTAGGAGCCGATGCAGCTACTTCCGCCTCCGGGGCAGGTAGAGATCGGTGATGGTGCCCTCGGCGATCTCCGCGGCGAATCCGAGGGTTTCGGAGAGGGTCGGGTGGGCGTGAATGGTGAGGGCGATGTCCTCGGCGTCGGCCCCCATCTCCCGGGCCAGTACCGCCTCCGCGATCAACTCACCGGCGTTGGTGCCGACGATCCCCGCGCCCAGCAGAAGCCCGCTCTCCGACGAGAAGAGCAGCTTGGTGAGTCCCTCCTTGCGACCGAGGGCGAGGGCGCGGCCGCTGGCGGCCCACGGGAAAGAGGCCTTCTCGATTCCGATCCCCTTCGCCTCGGCCTCGGTCTCGCTGAGCCCCATCCAGGCGATCTCGGGATCCGTGTAGGCCACCGAGGGAACCGCCCGGGGATCGTAGGAGGCGGGCAAGCCTGCGACGACCTCGGCGGCGATCTTTCCCTCGTGGACGGCCTTGTGGGCCAGAAGCGGGGGACCGGTGATGTCGCCGATGGCGAAGATGTGGGGAACGTCGGTGCGTCGCTTCTCGTCGACGGGAATGAACCCGCGCTCGTCGACCTTGACGCCGGCCCGCTCGGCGCCGATCAGCGCGCCGTTGGGGGTGCGGCCCACCGCCATTAGCACCCGGTCGAAGAGCCCGGATGGAGGGGCATCCTTTCCCGCGAAGGAGGCGCGCAGTCCATCCGCGCGCGCCTCGATCCCGGTGACTCGCGTCTCCAGGAAGACGGCCGCGTAGCGCTTGCGGATGCGCTCCTCGAGGGGCCGCACCAGGTCGGGATCGGCTTCCGTCATCAGCGAGCCGAGGAGCTCCACCACTGTGATCTCGGAGCCGAGCGCCGCGTAGATGGTCGCCATCTCGAGGCCGATGATCCCCCCGCCGATCACCAGGAGCCGCTCCGGAATCTCCTCGATCTCCAGGGCGCTGGAGGAATCCATCAGGCGGGGATCCTCGTCGGGGAAGTCGGGGATCTGGGTCGGCCGGGATCCGGCCGCGATGATCGCGGCCTCGAACGCGACGGAAGTGGTCCCCTCGGAGCTCTCCACCGAGATGCGATTCGGTGATGTGAAGGCTCCGACGCCAGTGAGCACGCGGACCCCTCGTTGCCTGGCCAGCCCGGAGAGGCCCCGCGTCAGTGTACTGACCACCGCGTTCTTCCGGGTGCGGATCGCCTCCAGGTCGAAGCGGGGCTCGCCGAAGTCGATACC
>Ga0255055_10000157_pt1 | contig 50533 bp, 39 predicted proteins | sample JV7_2_27_MG_FD_188633 | JGI IMG/M metagenome (GOLD analysis project Ga0255055, IMG submission 188633) | Seawater microbial communities from Jervis Inlet, British Columbia, Canada - JV7_2_27 | ecosystem: Environmental > Aquatic > Marine > Inlet | place: Canada: British Columbia | collected... | reverse complement strand
TCGTGGCGCTACCGGGAGATCCTGGCAACGGCTTGTTCATCGAGGAACTAGGTGAACCGGTCAAGATCGACATTGCATACGCCGGCTCGTGCACAGGTGGCAAGAAGTCCGACATGGACATGTACGCACGTGTGTTCAAAGCCGCACTGCAGCGTGGCGAACGCGTGCACAGTGACGTTCAGTGCTTCATCCAATGCGGTTCACAAGATGTGAAGCACTATTGTGAGGACCAGGGATACCTCGAGGTCTTCCACAAGGTTGGCGCGACGTTCATCGAGCCATCATGTGGTGCTTGCATCAATGCGGGACCGGGCGTTTCGTATGACAAGGAAACGGTCACGATAAGCGCCATAAACCGCAACTTTCCTGGCCGCTCCGGACCTGGACAACTCTATCTGGCCAGTCCTTATACGACGGCAGCCAGTGCGGTCGCGGGACACATCTCCGCTTGGGAGTTGTGAGAGTCCCGAATCTTCGGGTGCTGAATCGGTAGCTAGCGATTCGTTTGTCGTGCTGTATCCGGCGCCGCCAATGCCGGCCGGTCTGACGGCCTGAAGGCACCAGCAGGGTACCGTCCACTGGCGTTCCACAGCACCCAGTCAGTCAATCCAACATCTTCGACGGCATCGATCTCCGCTCTAACTTCGCGTGCGGTATAGACAACCCTGCGAATCGAGAACGACTGTAGGAACGGCCGTATCTTCGCCGCTCCCTCGATCCCCGCGGACCGCCTGATACCATCTTCCATGGCACGCCGCACGACTGTGTATGGTTCCGCATTGGGGAAATCGAGACCGTATGCGCCACGGTAGTAGTGGCTGGGGTATACCATCGGAAGCACCACGTCGGTGACTGCCACAACGTCCTCCCAATACTGACCGATGCCCAAATCGTTCGTGGCGCTCGTGGTCAACCCGAACACGTCCACCGCGAACGGAACGCCGAGTTCGCGTATGCGGGCCCCGGCAAGCTCCAGGCCCCGACGAATGCCGTTGCGTCTCGACTCTCCCGGCCGCCGCGCCGTGAAGATCGCGCGCTGCAACAGCTCGGCTGGCTCATCGGGAAAGCGCACATAGTCGAATTGGATCTCACGGAATCCCATCAGCACCGCTTCAGCGGCTATGTCGGCAGCATACGTCCATATTGAGTTATTGTACGCGTCCACCCACGCGTCGCCAAACCGATCCTTCCAGAACCCCCCATCTACATCTCGCACCGCCCACTCAGGCCTGTTCTCTGCCAACAACGGGTCCTTCGCAACCACAATGCGAGCGATCGGGTGTATGCCGTGCTCGCGCAGGGTTGCCAATCGCTCGCGCACATCTCTAACTCGCGGCATCCCGTTCGCACCAATGGCTACCGCAGTTGGTACACTCGAACGGTAGGCCATGTAACCGGTGCCATCCTTGACGTCGAGTACGAATGCATTGATCTCGGTGGTATCGGCGAGACTCAGCAAATCGTAGAATTTGCTGCCGCCGAAGATCCATGCGTTTAGGTAAATGCCGCGTACTGCTGCCGGCGGCTCGCCGGGTGGTGGTGGTGGCAGCCTTATGGATGCCGGGTCCGCCGGCAGGATTTCCGCCAGGTAGTTTGGCCGCAGCCTCATGTTTACCAACTCAGACCAATTGATCGACGCAGTTTCCTGTGCCGCGAGGTCGCACACCACAGGGCCGGTCAGCAATAGGAGGACAACGCGCTCAATGTGGTGATTCACCGATTCTCATCCATGGTTGATCAATGGTGGAATTGTTATCTAAACAGCAGCAGTGCCCAGGTTGGCCGGGACTGGGTGACCTAATTGCCTCCCTCTATTACTCGCAGTTCGACCCGTCGGTTCTGATCCCTACCTTCACGGGTAGCATTAGTGGCTATGGGTTCGCTCGACCCGTAGCCACGAGCTTGCATGCCTTCGAGAGGGACACCAGCACGTGCCAGATAGGCCATCACCGCACGCGCTCGGTTCAGCGACAGGGGATTGTTGATCGCGTCCGAGCCGGTCGCATCTGTGTGCCCGGCGACCTCGAGCACCACATCCGGATACTCGAGCAGTGACTCCGCCACCAAGTCGAGAATGGCGTACGAATCCTGAGTGAGTCGCGATCGACTCGTCTCAAAGTTCACGCCCCTCAGAATGAGTGGTCCTCGCTCACCCTGCTGGGTCACGAATTGTCCACCTGCAATAACGAATAGCACGGGACAACCAACCGCGTCGACGGGATGGCCCGGTGCCGTGTTGGGGCATCGGTCACTCGGGTCGGCGACTCCATCGCCATCGGTGTCGTGTACTACGGCACAGCCACGGGCGTCTACCTCCGTGTTGGGCGGTGTGTCGGGACATTGGTCATCTGCGTTTAGCACGCCGTCCTGGTCATCGTCTGTAGGACAGCCAAACTCGTCTACCGCGATGCCCATGGGTGTGTCTGGACACTGATCGAGTCCGTCGAGTACACCGTCGTTGTCGGCGTCGGTGGGGCAGCCACTTGCATCCACTTCAGCCCCAAGTGGCGTTTGGGGACACTGGTCCACTCCGTCGAACACACCGTCGCCGTCTGTGTCATTGGGACATCCGGTTTCGTCAACCGTGGCACCGTACGGTGTCTCGGCGCACATGTCGATTCCGTTGAAGACACCGTCTCCGTCGTCGTCACTGGGGCAACCCTGCTCGTCGACGGCTGCGCCCTGTGGGGTGCCCGGGCACGCATCTGGACCGTCGAACACCCCATCCAGGTCACTGTCTATAGGACAGCCCACTTCGTCTACGATGACCCCTTGGGGGGTTCCCGGACACGAGTCGTTCTTGTCGGGAACAGCATCCAGATCACGATCGCGCGGTGGGCCACCGAAGGCGAAGATGGAGATCCCGGCGCTCGCGCTCAGGTTTACGGTGCGCAGAGTCCCCGCGGGGGCAAACGATCCACGACCCTCGAGCCTGAGAGCAGCACGACCACCCAGCGCAATGCGATCACCCACTGTGATGTTACCAGCACCCTCGTCCACATTCATCGCGTCGCGGTAGTATTGCCGCTCGTAACCAACACCCAAGTACACCGCGTTCCAGGGGGCTATGTGTCCGTAGGCAACAAAGTCGGCGGCGATCCGTGTGAGGCTGACCTGGTCGTTCGTGGTCTTAGACTGGGTGGCGGTGTAATCACCGTTCACCTCCAAGGCGAAGACGCGACTGAAGAAGAACCCGAGACGACCACCTGCGCCTGCCCTGTTGTTGAGATCGAGACTCTTGTCGAAAACGGTGTATGCGCCCGATATGCCGAGTTCAACCTGACCACCCTCGCCGACTTGCCCCTGTGCCGGTACTGCCGGCGTGCACACGAAAGCCGCCAACACGAGTGCTGCGTGCCTGATGGTTCTATCGTATCTCAACATATACAACAATTTAAGACCCCAGTTCGAGCGTCACTATAGAGGTCGCCTGCTATCCTCGGGCGATTACCAATAAGGTGGATTAGCGCGGTTGTTCTGCGGCAGGCGTCACAATCCCCGTGATGTGGGAGACGTCAGGGTGACTGGTTGTCTGGGTTTGGGGCTTCCTGTTGCAGGAACCGGGTGGCCTCCGCAAGCTGGTGCGCCACATGGGACAGTTCAGCGCCACCCCTAGTAAGCTCTTGAATAGCTTGGAGTTGTGCCTGCGTGGCCGCAGCGAGATCAGCCGCTTCACTCGCTGAGCTGGCCGCCGCCGACCGTGCCTGCTCCACTATCTGGTTGGTCTCTCGAGCGATCTTGAGATTCTCCTCTGGCAGCACTGCCATCCGCTCCCCCGCCCTCCTTGTCTTTTCAGCCGTGTCCACAATATCAGTCAGGGAATCGCTCCAGTCGTTCGATGCCTCGCCTAGCTGTGCTAGTTGACTACCCAGGTCCTCCAGCACTCGAGCTGCACGATCGATGGCCCTCCTGGTATCCTGCGCACTGCCTCCCATGCTCCTCGCCGCATCGGCGCTCTGTTCGGCTAGCTTGCGCACCTCATCGGCGACCACAGCGAAGCCTCGGCCCTGGATACCGGTCCGGGCAGCCTCGATCGTCGCATTTAGGGCCAGGAGGTTTGTCTGATTGGCAATACTGGCAATGGTGTCCGAGAACTCGGCAACGTCTCGAGCGGCTTCCCGCAGGTGGCCGACCTCGGTTACGCCTGTCTCGATGGTCGAGCCAAGTTGCTGCAGTTGGTCTACCGTACGCCCGCTTGCTGAATGCAACTCAACAGCGGTCTTCGAGACCGATCGGGTAGCCTCCTCGGTGTCTGAGCCGGCTTTCATCGTGCTGTCGATTCCGTCTACGAGACGTTCGAGTGCGCGGACCGCCTCCTCCGCGTTGTCTGCAGCGCGTCTGGCTTCCGATTCGGCCCTTGCAGCACTCTTGGCAGCACTTTGCGCCACCTCTCGGATGGTGTTGCTGGTCGTAGTGAGCTGCTCCACGTAACGGGCTGTCCGCTCGGATGACTTCAGCAACGGAGCGACCGTGGCGCTCAGATTGAGTGAGAGCGCGAGCTGTGGCGCCAGGAGGTTCAATAACTGAGCGTCCGCGTGGCGGTACATTGTCGGATCCGTGTGTCGCACACTCCAGGCACCGACCAGGCCACCGCCGTGGTAGAGTGGTACCAGGATCTCAGAGCCCGGGGTCTCGCCCTCCGGGAGCACCATGTCTCCGTAGCTCAGCGCGCTGGCCACCACTGGTTCACCCCGGCGTACGGCCTCACCGATCACACCGGCCCCGGTAGCGAATCTCAGGTCAGCCGATCCAGTAGTATCTGCGACAATCACCATCTCATTTGTGGCGGTCTCGTACCGCGCAAAGCCCATGTTGTCCCATGGCAGGAGTCGACTGGTGAGGTCCTGAATTCGTTTGAAGCTCCGTTGGATACTGACCTCGGCGGCAACTGCGTCTGCCAGGCCTTGTACCAGACGAAGCTCGTCAGCTCGGACACCAGCCTGGATCACCCAATAGATCAACCAAGCCAGCCCGATGAATGCGCCAGCTACTCCCAGTGATGGGATTATCGGTGCTTCGGCGATCAGCAAACCGACCCAGGCGATCGCCAGGGTGCTGCCTGCGAGGGACATGACGGCCTCCCAGCGCAGCGTGAGCTTGGGGTCGACCCAGGCGGCGCCACGAGAGAGGGCCAACTCGAGATAGAATGTGGCGTTGACGAACACCGGTAGTGCCAGCACTGCGAAGCCGAGTGGTACCAGGTTCTGGACATCGACCGACGCCGCGCCAGTTTCTCCCCCGATTAAACCATAGACGAGGCCGACGAGCCCGGTAGAGAGACCGAGATGCCCCGAGTTGGCCAATGCGTCGGAGATGCGTTGACGGCGCAGCACGGCCTCTCCGAACAGCATCCCGATCGGCATGATGACAACCGCGAACTGCCATCCTCTGAGAAGAATAGCCGCGAGGGCGACACCGGTGACGAACGAGGCGATCCCGCGACCGGGGAGTGCGACCGCAAACCGCCTGCTTCCTGCCGCGGCAGCGCCAATGACAATTGACTGAAGGGCGAAGCCCCCGCTTCTGAGGTCGGGATCACCCAACAGCCCGGCAACGGCCGCCAGGAAAAATCCGAGGCCGCCTATCTCGGCAACTAACCGAACAAAGCCGGAGTACGAGGTGGATTTGAGTTTGCTCACTGGATTCAGATACAAGCTACGCGGCAGCAATGTTGTAGGGCAATCGCAAAACTGCAAGCAGGGAGTTCCTGGGAGTGTTGGATCTGGCCAGGTGGAGGCGTACTTTTAGGCCGTCAATAGCAGCTCTATGGACTATCGGAGGTTTCATGAAGGTCAGTATCGAGTATTGCGGAGTCTGAAACTACGGACCACGGGCCACCAGTCTGGTGGCTGAGATCGAAGGACAATACCCCGATGCCGACGTCAAACTGATCGAAAGTTCGGGAGGGGTGTTCGAGGTAACGGTTGACGGTGATCTGGTTTTCTCGAAGCAGCAACTCGGCCGACACGCCGAACCGGGAGAAGTCCTGGAATTGATGACCGGGAGGGGTGCTTAGCGGTGCTTAGGAGTATGGAGCCCAGAACATGACAGCGAGCTACGGCATTTACCCGAGTTCGATGTGTATAGCGGTGTCGACCGGTGGCGGAGATGCACCGGGTCTGAATGCCGTGATTCGAGCGGTGGTTATTGGCGGACTGAACCGGGGCTGGGAAGTAATCGGCGTACGGCGGGGCTTTGGCGGCCTGCTGGGTGATGCTCCGGTAGTCTCTCTCGACCGGGAAGACGTGCGGGGGCTGACCAATGTCGGGGGGACCATACTAGGTACCACCAATCGAGGCAATCCGTTCAAATGGCCCGTACCCCAATCCGACGGCACGTGGTCCGAGACAGACCGCTCGGACGAGTTGATCGATAAAGCCAGGCTACTCGGAATCAAGGCGGTCATCGCTGTGGGTGGAGATGGTACGTTGGGCATAGCCGCCGACTTGGCTGATAAAGGCCTGCCCGTGGTCGGGGTGCCCAAGACCATCGACAATGATGTCGGTAGTACTTGGACGACGTTCGGGTTTGACACCGCGGTCAACACGGCAACAGATGCGATGGACAAGATCGAGTCCACTGCCGAAAGCCACGAGCGTGTGATGGTCGTTGAAGTCATGGGTCGCCATGCTGGATGGATCGCGCTCCATGCTGGGCTCGCTGGAAGTGCCCACGCCATATTGATTCCTGAGATCCCGTTCGACCTCGACAAGGTCTGCGATAAGGTGAGGCAGCGGGAGGTCCTGGGGCGCAAGTTCAGCGTAATCATCGTGGCTGAGGGTGCGATCCCCAAAGGGGGCTCCGCAGTGCTCAGGGCCGGTGCGGTGGCGGGTGGTAGTGAACGCCTAGGTGGGGTATCCAACCTCGTTGCCGAATACATCCAGGAGCACACTGGCAGGGAAACGCGAACGGTGACTCTGGGTCACCTGCAGAGAGGCGGGTCTCCTACCACCTTCGACCGCTTGTTGGCGCTACGGTTCGGAGCAGCGGCAGTGCGCGCGGTAGAGGAAGGTCGAACCAACCACATGATTGCGTTCGATCCGCCCAACGTCACGACGGTTCCGCTCCGCGAGGCCGTTGGCCAGCCACGCGTGGTACCGTTGAACTGCGACCAGCTGAGAACAGCACGGGAGCTGGGGATCAGTATGGGCGACTAGTCGGTGAACGGATGTCGGTCATCGGTGGCTCACCTTTCACCGTCTACCGGCTGTGGGACCACCGCCGCTTCCGACTCCTGCGGTATGTTCAATTCTCCCTCTGTCTTTGCTACCCACACTGCACAAGTAGTGTCACCGGTGACGTTAACGGCAGTACGAGTCATGTCGAGTATGCGCTCGACGCCCACCACTAGCGCTATGCCCTCCACAGGGATTCCTATCTGCTGCAACACGATGGTAAGCGTGACCATGCCGATGCCCGGCACACCTGCCGCGCCTATCGAAGCCAGTGTGGCGGTCAACACCACGATAATGAGATCCTGCAATCCCAGTGTGATCCCGAACACCTGAGCAATGAAGATGGTGCTCACACCCTGGTAAATGGCCGTGCCGTTCATGTTGATCGTGGCGCCGAGTGGAAGTACGAACGAGGCCACGTCATTGGCGACACCCAGGTCCTCTTCCGATACCTGGAGGTTGAGAGGTAGCGTGGCGTTGCTCGAGGAGGTCGAGAACGCGAACAACGCCACCTCGTAGTACTTCTTGAAGAAGTACATCGGGGACATGCCAGACAGCTTGAGCGAGATCGGGTACACGGCCACGACGAAGGCGATCATAGTCCCGATCGTGACCACCACGTACTTCAGCAGAGTCAAGAGAACGCCGTAGCCGAATTGTGCAGCGACGGCGGCAATGAGAGCGAAGACACCTATGGGCGCGATTCTCATGACCAGCTTCACTAGTACTATCATTGCGTCGTTTACCGACATGAGGAGGTTGAGAACCGGTTTTCGGCGTTCCTCCGGCAGGATAGTGAGTGATATGCCGAACAGCAGGGCGAAAAAGATGATCTGCAGGAAATTCGTCTCGACCATCGCCTTGAACGGGTTTCGCGGCACTATGTTGACCAAGAACTCCGAGAGGCTCGGCTTCTCCTCTACTCGCTCCAGTTGCTGCTCGGTCACGCCGGCATAATCCGTCAACATCCGAGCCTTCACATCCTCATCCAGACCGGCGCCCGGATTGAACGCCTTGCCAGCAACCAATCCGAACGATACGGCGATCATGGTGGCGACCAGGTAATACCCAACCGTCTTGATCCCGATTCGGCCTAACTTCTTCAGGTCACCGAGACTAGCGGTACCGACTATGAGTGAGGCCATCACCAGCGGTACCACGATCATGATCAGGAGATTGATGAATGCATCACCAAGGGGCTTGATCCACAGCGCCACATCTCCCATTAGTGGGCCCAGTAACGCTCCCAGGATCAGTCCGATGAGAATCTGGGTATGTAGCTTCATGCCCTTGATCTTGTCTTTGGTGTGCCGCAAGAAGGACTTGTTACCGTCTGTCACGCCGGGTCCCCTGAGGATGAGTCGGATGCAATCTACACGGACAGTGCTGCGTTGCCACAGCGGTTCGGCGACCTCGGTCGGTTGTCATCGCGACTGTTAAGTTGATTCCATGACTCCGCACTTCAGCGTTCGAGACCACTATCTACCTCCCGATGCAGAGGCATATCGTCGAGCCGAACCGCCGACCGGTCGGGTCATTGTCATCGCGCCCACGCGGGCCGCGTGTGAGACGATCGAACTCGCCATGCACATGGAGATCTCGACCGTGCTGGAGCGGGAGCACGGGTCAGACATCAAGCAGCTGGTGCGGGATGGCCGCGGGTTTGGCATCGTGGCGGGTACGGGCACGGGGAAGACCTTGGCAATTCGCTCGATCTCGAGTGAGATCCTGAAAGCACCGCTCAAAATCGGGGTTGTGAACCGTGAGCGCGAAGCCACGCCGGAGACCCCCACTTGGAACGTGGTGATCGTGACTACAGGGATAGCACGCCGCTGGTTTCAGGATGATCTCATTGCCCCCCACGACACTCTGGTGGTGGACGAGATCCATCAGACATCCGCTGAACTCGAATTGTGCTTGGCACTGGGCAAGCGCGTGGGTTGTCCCTTTATCTGGCTCTCCGCTACAGTCGATCCGACGTTCTACGCGGACTACCTGCAATCGGCGGAGGTCCTGGAGACCTCGGTGTTCGATCCTGACATGTCTGCCAGGGTCGAATACAGTCGGGAGTCGCCCACCGGTTTTCTCAACGTTGGCTGGGTCCGCAGAATAGTGAGGCAAAAGCGTGGCGTCGCGGTTTTTCTCCCGACGCGTGCCGAGGTCGAGGAAGTTGCATCGGAGTTGAGCTGGCGCTGGAAACGTCTGAACGTCGTATTCTACCACGGTGGCGAGCCGATTCGAGTGATCCGGCCGTTCCTGGAAGGAACAGCGGGAAAGCCATTTGTCCTAGCAATGACCCAGGCGGGTCAGTCCGCCTTGAACGTGCAGGGCCTCGATACCGTGGTGATTTACGATGCCTGTTACAAGAACGTGATCGACCGCGGCCGCAATGTGCTGACGCGTATGCACCTTGGTGCAAACGAGATACTCCAGATGGCCGGCCGGGTCCATGGTCGCGTCCCGGGCGGAGAGGTGTACTTACTAACCGATCGCGACATCGACTTCGAGTCGCTGGAACCGACACAACCAGACTTCCAGCTCGCCGGTGATACCGAGCGGGTAGCTCTTACGGCTGCCGCCTTGGGTGTGGACCTGGCCACCCTGGATCTTCCCGTGCCGCTCGACGGTGGCGCATACGCCAGCTCCGTTCAGAGCTTGAGCGAACGTGGCTTGGTCGAGCATGGTCGGCTCACAGACTATGGGCGCGATGTGGAGGCGATGCCGGTAGGTCGTCCCTGGGGCGAACTATTGGTTCACGCCTCCGACGAACTGGTTCCCTTTGTTGCCGTGGCTGCCAACATCGACTCGTTGCACAGGATGACTCGCGAAGAGTCGGATCTGGAACAGCTCATTGTGCAAGGCAGCGACCACTTGACGGCGTACAACGTGTACGCTGAGGCAGTACGCGAGTGCGGTTACGTAGGCCAGGTCTACGGCCTGCCGCGTCACCTCTTCCGCGACGAGATCGGTGAGTGGGCCGAACGGAGAGGGGTGCTCGTCAAGGCGATTGAGGACGTGGCCCTGGGTACCGCGTCTGTGATGCGGACCCTGGAGTTGCCGCTACAGGAGAAGCTTCGCCCCGTTACCAAAGAGGTCGTACGCGAGTTCCGCGATCTGGTAGCTCGCGTCATGCCCTTCTCGCTTGTGATCGACGAGGAGACCGCATGGGGCGAACGAGTGAGGTTGTCCCGCTCATCGACGTGCAATCCCCATTCCGCCGTTGCCGGCAGATTATCGTACTTCGCCAATCGGTTCGGTGTACTGCGAGCCGCCATTGAAGGAACCAATATTCCCTACCGCACAATCCAACATCACGCCGTTTGCGGTGATCCGAGAGTAGAGTTCCATTCAACTCATAGACGCACGGGTCTCGTGACAGCATGTTGCACGGCGTATTTCGGATTCGAGCTGGACCGAGAGCGCTCCTGGATGACCGGCACGTTCCCTGCGGATCAGGCCGAGCAGGCTCGGGCGGTTCTGGCCCAATCACTAGTGGATGGTGTCACGCAGCATCCGCGACAGCCGAGGATCTCGAAGGCGGTAAACCGTTTGCAAGAGTACTGGGTTCGCTCCGGGGGTACCCTGGAGGCGGCTCGCACGGATCGGGTCGTCGAACAACTGCGGGTTCAACTCAATCCGGCAAATAGTTGGCGTGAGTTTCTCGATCTCGATCTGGAGCTGGGAATCGACGAGCTGATTCCGGCAGACGTCCGTCGGAATCTCGACAACCTGCCATCGTCGGCCCATGTCTTGGGTGACCGGATCCCTCTCGTCTACGAGCTGGAAGGTGGCAAACCGGTTGTCATGCTCCGGATGCGCGAAGGCCAAGCTCGTCGGCTACGGTGGCGAGACCTCCCGCGTCTGGATGGACCGCTTCACTTCAGCGTGTTTCGTGGCAGGCGTGAGATTGTGAGGGCCGCGTCGCTGGACGAGCTACAAGCCCGGCTGCAATTGCTGCCCGCCGAGCGCAAGAAGCACGGTCGGCGACGGCGCCGTCGCTAGGATCCTCGTGGGGCCGTGAGCGAGAGAACTCCCAGCCACGCCGCGGCGTAAGCTCCTTGAAGCTCCTGCTCGCTCGCGCCGGCGAGGAGTTGCATCCCAATACCGTCAATCACTGCTGTCATGAGCCAGCCGACTTCCTCGTTGGGGACGGTCGGTGCCAGGTGCATGTCTTCCTTGAGTAAGCGCACGAAGGCATCTCCCAGCGCCCGGCTGAACTCGTTAACAACGTTCTTGACCGATTGGTCAACAAACACATCTCCCGATTGGAGGAGGGTGTGCCAGGCCAGGGTTACTCCGTTTATTGACTCATTGGTCAGCAGATTCCAGGACCGCTCAGCCGCCGATTGTGGCGCCCCTGGCTCGAGCGCCGCCAACCACTCGCTGGTGCGAGATTGGGCGATTCGTTCCATCACGGCACCCAGTAGCCCCAACTTGGTCTTGAAGTGGTAGTGGACCAGTCCCTTGGCGGAACCTGCCGCCTTGGCCACCGCCTCCACCGTTACCGCACTTGCCCCGCGTTCCTTCACTAGCCCTTCGGCAGACTGAAGGATTGTTTCTCGTGCCTGGCCTCGTGGGATCGCCATAGGATCACCTGACTGACTGACCAGTTAATATAGACTAGGCAAGTCGGTACATCAACCTTGACCGGTTGGTCAAATGTTGCACGGCTGGAAAACGGCTCGAATTGAAACCTTCCTGTGCTTTCCAGCGTACAGGATTCTGCAAAGTCAACGAGTTCCAACGATGATGTCGTCAGTCTTTTCGTCACTAGCGCGAGCGGTGCTGGACTCCTTCAGCGAAGGGGTAGTGGTGTTTGACCCGGAGGGCCAGCTCGTCTACGCAAATCATCCAGCCGAGCAAGTGATCGACGGCTTCGGCAACGACGTCTCTCGAGACGCCGACGCCCTGTTGCCACAGCTGGCGAGGCAGGGTGGCCGGATAGCGCCCCTCAGGGTCGGCGGGCTCAAGGTGGGCGAAGCCGTGTACCTGCCGACCCGCGAAGGCGGACAACGGACGCTGGCCGATCGTGAGCGCCAGGCGATCCTGTTTACGCTCCAGGGCAGTGGTTGGAGACTTGCCGAAAGCGCCCGTCGGTTGGGAATCTCGCGGACCACGCTCTGGCGCCGCCTCAAGGAGTACGGACTCCACCGTGATGGTGGCGGGAGATGGTCACAAGCCTCCTAGCAGCACTCCTCATCAGCACCCCTGTCCAGCAAGGTGACACTGCCACGTTCAGTGACGCCGTAACCGCCGAACTGTACGCCCGAGCGCGAGTACGGCACGTGCGGCAGGACTCACTAGTGCATGACTATCGGGCACTAGTGCACACTCGTATGGATGTCACTGCTGGGCGTAGCCGGTTTGCGCGACAGACCGCCCTGGTTGCACATGAGACTGTTGCTCGAGTCACCTGGCGAACTCCCAACGATCTCAAGGTCCAGATAAGGGGGGCCAGGTCCGCAGCTCCAGTGCTCCGGATGATGGTTGGCATCAGCCCTGAACTCGACGAGGAGTTGGAGGGGGAGGATGTGAGGGGGGAGTTCCGGCAGGAGGTGTGGTTCGATCGACCGTGGTTCATCCCCAGGTCGCTCGGCGATAGCGTCCGGCTCATGGGCGTGCCGGACCGAGCTGCGCTGCATCCATTGGCCGCGAGTGCTACTGAGCATTATCGCTTCAGCATCATAGACTCGGTCAGGCTGAGCGTGCCCGGACGCGACGTGCGCGCCGTGAAAATGCGCGTGCAGCCAAAGGAGTTGGCTCCGTCGCTCGTCGCAGGGGACATGTGGATCGACCAGGAGACGGGCGACGTTGTGCGTCTCACGATCGTCTTCATTGGAGAATACCTCTGGGAAGAGCCCAACGGAGATACCCCCCAAGACAGCGCCGACGCCCGAGAGGACAATGAGTGGGCCACACGGTTCCTCAGTGTCGAGGCTGACATCGAGTACGCCTTGGTGGCTAGACAATACTGGCTGCCCCACCGCCAGTTGTTGGCGATCACCGCGCGGATTCCGTGGTTCGTCAACGCGACGATCCCTGCCCGAGCAGTCTCCACCTTTTCTGAGTATCAGGTGAACACATCTCCCGCCGTGAACTTCATGGTGCCGATTGAAGAGGACAGTACTGGTGACAGATCGCGGACGAGAATCAGGGCGAAGGCGGGAGAGCGACGACGGGACCACCCCACCCGGGAGGAGCGCTACCGAGACGGCTACTACCAGGCGGGGCTCTGGAGCAACGGCAGGTGGGAAGTGGATGTACCCCCGGCGGATTCGCTGGCGGCGTACGAGTGGGCCGAGGAGTTCAAAGTTTCGCTCGATGCGGAGGAACAGAAGCGGATCCACGAATCGATAGCCGAACTTGCCAACATCTCAGAGGAGCTGCCATCCCAATGGGTTGGGGAACGCAAGTTCCACATGGCGTGGGAGCGGTTCTCCGATATAGCGCGCTACAATCGCGTGCAGGGATTTTCGGTAGGAGCCGGCTTCCAGTTTCGACCGGGACCTCGCTTCACAACCATTCTGTTGACCGGTAGGTTCGCGTTGGGAGACCTCAAGCCAAACGCGTCTGCAATATGGCGGCGTGATGGACCAAGTGGTCGTCTGGACTTGTCAGGCTATTGGGACGTCCACGAGGTGGAGCCGTGGACGCATGGGCTTGGTGTGGGGAACTCGATCAACGCTTTCTTTACCGGCCACGATGATGCCGAGTATTTCCGTGTGCTCGGTGGCGGGTTCTCGTACGAGTGGTATACGGGTCTGCTCCGGAATTTCGAACTTGGCGCCTACTACGAGTACCAAGAGTCGATGCCGACCGAGGTGCGAGCGCCCGTTCCGAGCATCTTCGGTGGAGGCGTGTTCCCTCCCAACAGCCCGGTTGTTGAAGGGGAGTATCTCCGTGGTGCACTAACACACTCGGCTCGGCTTGGATTCACCGAATTTCGCGAGGGCGCGGAGGTCTCGGGAAACAAGGATCGGGTGGCAGGTCGCATCTGGGGTTCCGCCACGATTCCCTTCTCACTCATCCGACGAACCGGCACTATCACCTTGAGAGCCGGTGTGCTTGTGGGTGACTCGCTTGCCCAAATGGATTTCCGACTCGGTGGACCTCAGACAGTACGCGGCTACACGTACGGGACTCGTGTCGATCGTCAATTCTGGTCGGCTCAGCTCGACTTTGCCTTGCGGCGATCGGCCATCTGGGCGCCTGTGGTTTTCGCCGACATCGGCGATACGTTCTCGTCCGACCCGCTGATCGGTGGTGGGGCCGGCCTTTCGCTATTGAACGGCATGATACGCTTCAGCCTCTCCAAGGGTTTCCGACCGGCAACCAACGTCAGGTTCGACCTGGTGTTCCGCGCTCCCCGTTGAGCAGCGCACTTCCCCACTCAAACTCAGCAACCTAGCTTCCGGCACATGAGCACCCAGCCCTTCACCGTCGACGAATACGTGCGGTGGTCAGACGTAGATAATGCTGGCATCATCTTCTACGGGGCCTATGTGCGGTTCTTTGAGATAGCAGAGACGGAGCTATTTCGAAGTGCGGGTGTTCCATACAGTGAGGTGTTTGACAGATTCAACATCTGGCTTCCGCGAGCGAATCTGACCTGCGATTTCAGATATCCGGCACGGCTCGATGACTGCCTGAGAGTCGCCGCCTACTTCACGAGGTTCGGAACCAGCTCGATCGGCATCAACTTTGACGTGGTTCACCTGAGTGCCGAGCGGCTAGCGGCAGTGGCGCACGAAGTCCTCGTATGTGTAGACCGCGAGACCATGAGATCTCGCCCGCTGCCGAACGAGTTACGCGATCTGCTGCGACAGTTTCTGCTCGATGAAGACCAAGCACGATCACAACTTGGAGTGACCACTGGATAGTACGTCATGAGAGTAGCAACTGCCTTGACAATAGTGGCATTGGCGGCCTGTAGCCCCGCTGTTGAGTCGGAGCCGACAGAGGAAAGTGTCCAGGAGGACGAACTTGGCACTGCGCGCCTTACCCCAGACGAGCTACCGCCCATGCCCGGTTACCCGGACTCGCAGAATGGGAAACTGGTGGTTATCAGTGATGGAGGTTTGTCCATTAACAAGGCATGGGAAGCTGAAGCGGGCTTTTGCGATGGCGGTGTCTTGCTCGAGTTGTATGCAGAAGGTGATTCATCTGGGACCGTCATCGTGCTGCAGCATCCGGACAGCGATGTCATTGGTGAATACGCGGTCGTTCTGGCGGATTCAGTGAATCCAGCGGAGCGGGCGGCACGGATCGGTGTTCAGGTGTTCGCAGGAAGGGAAGCTTTTGGTCTTCAGGCGATCACGGGATCGTTAGAGGTAACCGAGGTCGGCGATCGCATTTCTGGACGGTTTGCTGTGACACTCAGGGAACTCGACAGGGGGGTGCTGACGCGGTACGCAGGAGTATTTAGCAATGTACGAGTGAACCTGTTGGCTGAGGACTACTGCCGGGCACTGTACCCGGAACAGGAGCCACAGGCCGATCCGGATTCCACAACGAGTCGCGATTCAGTCAGCGGATTGGATTAGGTGTAAATGGAGCAGACATACTTCCGTAAGGGATTCGGCCTAAAGCGTGAGATAGCAGACACGCTGGCCGGCGACTACCACAGTCAACTCGTTGACCGTATCCGTAGCGCGGGGTACTCCCTGTCAACAGGTGACGTGACCATCCGGTTGGCAAAGGAATTCGGTTTTTGTTACGGAGTCGATCGTGCGGTCGAGTATGCGTATGAGACAGACGCGAAATTCCCTGACAAACACGTGTTTCTGGTTGGTGAAATCATCCACAATCCCCACGTAAACGCCAAGCTGGAGAGCATGGGCGTTTCTATCCTCCGCCCGCTGCCGGATGGCCAATTCGACTACTCGTCGGTGACCAAGGACGACGTCGTCATCATTCCCGCGTTTGGCGTCACCATTCGCGATTCTCAGTACCTGCGTGATTTGGGATGCGTGCTGGTCGATACCACATGCGGGTCGGTGCTGAATGTGTGGAAGCGGGTGGAGCGGTATGCCAAAGAGGGATTCACTGCGTTGGTGCATGGCAAGTACTTCCATGAGGAAACCAAGGCAACCGCCAGCCAAGTAGAGAAGTACGACGGTGGGAAGTATCTGATCGTTCGGGACATTGTCGAAGCGGAGACCGTGTGCAATTTCATTGAGGCGGGCGGTGATGCCGCAACATTGAGAGAGCAATTTCGCGAGAAGGTATCCGAGGGGTTCTGCTTCGAGCAGGATCTTGAGCGGATCGGTATCGCTAACCAGACCACAATGTTCGCATCGGAGTCACTGGTGATCGCGGATCGGGTCGCTCAGGCAATGTCGCGACGGTACGGCGAAGACAATCTCGCCGACCATTTCAGGTCGTTCGACACGATCTGCTCGGCTACCCAGGAACGGCAAGATGCAGTGCTGGAGTTGATCGAAGAGCCCTTAGACGTGATGGTCGTGATTGGTGGATACAATTCCAGCAACACGAACCATCTTGCCAAGATCTGTTCCGAGAAGCGCACCACCTATCATATCGCCGACGCGTCCTGCATCGATCCGGACACGGGGACCATCCGGTTCAGGCCGGTCGGCTCGGTGGAGGAGGTGCAACAAGTCGATTGGCTCGGTGAGTCCGTCAGGATAGTGGGTGTTTCTGCGGGTGCGTCAACGCCCAACAACAAGGTTGGTGAGGCCATCGAGCGTATATTGCGCACGCGAGGGCTGGACATACCCGCCTAGCCCCAGTTCTTGGAGCCGGGCGCAGAGCGTCTCAAATCCTTTAGAAACGCGCTCGGTGAACGTGCTTGCTGACGGTTTGAGGGGCTATCCTTGGACCGCAACTTCAACGGCCGCACCTCCTCGGCGATCACGTTCACCGTTCCATCATCTCTTGCCAGCCGCCCAAGGATCCATACGAGCGGTTCGCCACGAATCGTGACGCGGTCTCGGTCGTACACATCAGGACGGACGATCGCGTTCATCATACCGGCTTCATCTTCCAACAGGATGAATGTAAAACCCTTTGCGGTACCGGGTCGCTGACGGGCTACCACCAACCCAGCAACCTGTATCGCCGCACCATGTTCCATGTCCTCGAGCCTATCGCTACGCACGATGCCTTGTGGGAGCGCCTGAGTCACCAGGGTGAACGGGTGCCCACTCGTAGCGAATCCCAACACCTGATACTCGGACAAGAGCCGCTGATCAGCCGGTACGTCAGAAAACTTCAAATTCTCATACGGATGATTGAGTGGCAACTCCAATTGACGCCGTACCCGATTGCGATCGGGCTGGTCGGTCTTGGGGGGAAGCCAAAGGCCAACCTGCCAAATCAGCTCGCGTCGCGTGAGGCCGAAACAATCACAGCCCCCTACCCACACCAAGTTCTCGATTGCGTCACGTGACAACCGCGGTGGTGCCCGCCGCACGAAGTCGGACAGGCTGACATAGGGACCGTTGCGTTCTCGCTCGACTACGGTCTCTTCGGCCCCATCGCGTCCCCAGTCCCGCAGAAAGCCGAAACCGACGCGTACCGCTCCATCTTCAATGATACAGTGGACATCGCTGCGGTTTATGTCGGGCAGTTTGATTGCGACATCATGTCGGGCGGCGTCACGACCAAGGGTGTCGAGCGAATAGAAACCCATTGGCTGATTGTTGTAGAGAGCCGCGTAGTACTCCACGGCATAGTAGTGACGCAACCAAGTTGACTGATAGGCAAGCAGCGCAAATGCGGCAGCGTGTGACTTGGGGAAACCAAACTCGGAGAAAGCTACGACCTGATTGAAGACACGCTGTGCCGTGGACTCGTTTACGCCACGGCGTGCGGCACCGTTACGGAAATCTTCCCAGAAGCCCTCCATCAGCTCACGTGAACGGCGGCGGCTCATGGCGCGGCGCAGCGCTTCGGCTTGGCCGGCAGTGAAGCCGGCTAGGGCCTGACATACCTGGAGTACTTGGTCTTGATAGATGATCACGCCCAGCGTTTCACCGAGCGCTTCTCTCAGTAACGGGTGCTCGACAGGTGGTTCATATGGTAGGTTGCGTAAGCGGGCACTACGCTGGGCCTCGCGGCGGCGAACGAACGGATTCACCGCCCCACCGACAATGGGGCCCGGACGTACGATTGCGACCTCGACGCAGAGATCCTCCAGGTTGCGTGGCCGTGTGCGACGTACCATCTGGATCTGCGCCCTGCTCTCGATCTGAAATGTGCCGACTGTATCGCCGGTACAGATCTGGTCGTACACCGCCTCGTCGTTGAAGTCAATGCGACTGAGGTCAGGTGGTTCGCCCTCACGCTGGGCTATCAGCTCTACACACTCCTCCACCAGCGACAGCATTCCGAGTGCCAAGAAATCGATTTTGACGAACCGAGCATCGTCGCAGGAATCCTTATCCCACTGACATACAACCCGATCCGGCATAGCGGCACGTTCGAGCGGTACCAATTCGACTAGTGGGCGACTGGAGATGATCATTCCACCCACGTGTTGCGAGATATGCCGTGGGAGTCCGGCAATCTCTTCTGCGAGGTCGCACAGGTCACGCCACAGCGGGGCGTCGGTTCGGTCAGCGAATGCCGGGAGCTTCCGCAGCTCATCCCGCAAACCCTTGGCAGAGCGGTGCCCCGCGAGACGAGCGATCTGCTCCAACTCCGCTTGCGGTAAATCCAGGGCCTTACCGAGTTCACGAACCGCCGAGCGCAGATGGTATGTGGGAAACGAGCACACGAGACCAACGTGCTCGGAACCGTACCGTTGGTAAATGCGTCGGATCAGCTCCTTACGGATCTCACGTGGAAAATCGAGGTCGATGTCGGGTATGGATGCGAGTGACTCATTGAGGAATCGTTCCAGGAAGAGGTGATTGGATATAGGATCGATGTGTGACAGCCCGAGAAAGTAACACACGATCGACGCAACAGATGAGCCACGGCCGCGCCCCGGAAGCAGATTGCCCTTTAAGCGTCTTGATCCCTTACGCACATCGGCTGCCACCTCGCGGGCCAGATCCAGCAGATCGCGGTAGACCATGAAGAAACCGCTCAGGCCGTGATACTCGATCAGCTTGAGTTCCTGCTCCAGCCTGCCTTCAGCTTCGGAACGATGCGGCGAGCCCAGTGGATACAGCTCCTCGAGTTTTGCCCACGACAACTCTGCCAGTGCACGGGGGGCAGTCAATCGCTCCGATCCACGAAAGTCGGGGAAAGTGTATCCCAGATCTCGTGTCAGATCGAACGAGGCGCACCGTTCGGCAATGATGACCGTATTAGCTACGGCATCGGGTCTGTCACCGAAAATTGCTACCATATCGGCAGGTGGCCGCAAGTAGAACTGGCTGTTGGGGTGTCGCACCTCGTGCGATGCGTCGAGAGTGGTGCGATGCTGGATTGCGACCAAAGCATCGTGTAGCCGGTAACGTTCGGGACAATCGTAGTGCACGTTGCTAGTTGCCACGACTGGCAGGCCAGTTGAGTCGGCGATGTCACACAGAGCACGATTCAGTGCTCTATCACCGCGTACCATGTTGCGCTGTAGCTCGATGAAAAAGTAATCTCGTCCAAAGACGGAGCGACAACGCTCGGTGAATTTGCGTGCTGCTGTGTAGCCCTCACGCAAGAGAATGCTCGATAGCAGTCCGCTGCGGCACCCCGACAGCACGATGATTCCATCGTGTAATCGTTCCAGAGAGGCGAAGTCCAATCGCGGGTCACGCCGATCTTCTCTGTTCAAGTGCGCCTCTGTTATCAGACGACACAGGTTGCCGTATCCCCGCGGCGTCTCGGCCAGCAGCGTGATATGTGACCCGTCCAGCAGTGTGATCTCCGAACCGGTAATCGGCTGGATTCCCACATGCTTGGCAGACTGAGCAAACGCCATCGAACCGTACAGTCCATTGTGATCGGTAAGAGCGAGTGCCGGGTAGTCCAAGTGGCTTGCCTCGAGTACCAACTGTTCTGGCAGTGAGGCTCCATCCAGGAAGGAGAACGCGGAGTGGCAATGAAGATCAATAAACATGGAGATAAGAGGGGGAAGGAGGGGAAGAAGATGTGGCTTCTATCTCCTTCTCCTTCTCTTCTCCTTCCCCTCCTAATCAGACCTTCTGCATAAACCAATCACCGGTAATGAGATCTTCGTACAACACCAGGTGCCGTCCCCCTTGTAGCACAACCTCGATGTACTGCCGGGATATAGGTTGTCGCCACCATTCATCGTCGATGCGCCAGACTTCAATTACTGCCTCGACGGCTATCTTCTCGGCGGTTGCACAATTCCTGACCGCCTGCGGCAGTCCTTCACTACCCAATTCAACCTCCACCGGCTGAGGGAGATTCAGCGGTTGCAGCTTGTTAAGGGTCATAGTCGATTAATGCGTAGCGACGTTCCAGCAGGCGGGAACGTGGTTGAACCTCCACGACCTGATACAGGCCTGAGTATCTGTATCTCGTCCTTATCTCACGCACTGCCGTTCTCAGCGCATGCTGACGCCCTGCTCGTGCTGAACTGGTTGCATCGCGGGTAAACAGCTGCAACTCGTCGGTGCCACGGGCGAACAGAGTGAACTCGACTGCAAGGGTCTCAACCGCTCTAGCAGGTGGAGTCTGCTCCATTCTGACCTTGAGTGGAGCAGCTATGTGGTCTCGTTTCGCCGATGGATCTTTGAGGGTGGCACCGATCATCCAAGAAGCGCCGTTCTCCTGTTGTGCACGTGCTTGTACCTCGAGGATGCGCCAGCCGGTGCGTTGCGGATGGTGTAGTGCACGCTCGATCAATCGGTCGAGTGCATGTGCGAGCATGGTTCGGTCGGCCACCGGATTGGGAAAGTCGATCTCAACTACAATCGGTTCCGGTGTCTCTCTGCCGGCAACCGGGTCGACAACTCTGCCGGTGGCCAACGACCACAGTTGGCAGCCCATCCTTCCGAACTGGGACACGATGGCAACCTCTGGTAACCGGGCGAGATCGCTCAACGTCTTGATACCCAGCTGCCACAACCGTCTGTGTGTGTCCTGGTCGATTTGTAGTACACCGACCGGTTGTGACGCGGTGAACTCTGCCCGTTCCTCGTCACTGATGATCACAGCTTCACCAGGCTTGGCCCGTGTCGCCGCTACCCAAGCGGTGAACTTCCCGCGACCCCAGCCCAGGCGTGCAGATGTACAGATGTGCAGGTGTGCAGATTGCTCCGTTCTCTCGTGGCTCTTCGCAAGATACGCTTTCGGTTTTCCGCTTCCCGTTTCCCGATCACCGCGCCGCTCCCCGCCCCGTGCTCCCAGCCCTTCCTGCCATACCGCAATTATCTGTCTGATTGTCTCTACTTGTTTCTCCGGGGGTCCGTACAGCTTCTCCAGTCCATCCACACCGACATATACTCGTCCCAACTCTGCTGGCTCGATTACCGGGCTCACATCACCGAGTGCCAAGAGCAGGTTCGAGAACTGCTGGTCGTAGTAAACCGGGTCGGGTTCCCACAGTGAGAGAGAAGGACAAAGTCCCACTGCCTGGCTAACCGTCATGCCGGGCTTCACACCTTCGCGGCGTGCACTGGGAGCTACCTGCCACAGCCGGCGTCCATCCTCGGCAGCGAGGAGAGCGATGGGCCGAGCCACGAATGCAGGACGCCGTTGCAGTTCACAACAGAGTGCAAAGAGAGGGTACCAGATGCAGACCGCCAACTCGCTGCTCAGTCCCGTGCTGCCAACACCTCGTGGGGTGTACGTTTCCCGTTTCCCGTTTCCCACGCGACCACCCACACAGTGTATTTTCCGCCCCCCGCTCCACGCTCCCCACTCCGATCCGAACTGCCCTGTGGTTTTACTCATAGCAGACTCAACTGTGCTTCGCGTTCCAACTGCTGTTGTTCTCTGACCTGCAATGGGTCATCCGTGCTCATCCGGTACTTTCGGGCAGCACGCTGGAAGCGCCGTTGAACTGCGGCCGCGTAGTTGGGTGGTGCATCCCAGTTTCCTCGGTACGCGGCGCGGTATCGCGGGATCAGGTTGGGGAACTGTTGCTCGACGATGGGCAAATAGCCGTCTCGTACTGCAGGATAGAACCGGAGTACCGCAGGGTGAACGAATGCAGCTCCAGCGTCACGTGCCGCTGCCATCAGAGAGTCGATCTGGAAAGCCGAGTCTGTGATACCAGGCAGTACGGGAGCAGCGTTGATTCCGGCGGTGATACCGGCGTCTGTCAGCTGCTGTAGTGCACCGAGCCTCGCATGAGGCATCGGTGAGCGTGCCTCAAATCGTTTGATGATGCTTACGTCTATGCTGATGAGAGAGATGTACACGACCAATCGGTGTCTCGCTTGCAGCTTGCGGAGCAGATCGAGGTCACGACAAATACGAGGACTCTTGGTGATGAGACTGATTGCCAGTTCCCGAGTGGCGAGCAATCGACGGAGTATGGACCGCGTTATGTGAAAACGCTGCTCGGCGGGCTGGTAGGGATCTGTGGCAGTGCCAATCACGATTGGGCTGGCGCTACCGGAAGCATTCCTCAGGTGAAGCCGTGCAAGATCTCGCTCTAGCGCCGCAAGTACAGCTTGCCGTCTTTTTACGAAGATCTGTCGCTCGAAGCCCTCCCAACTACTTGGTTCTTGAAACCGGGCAAACTCTACTGGAGATAGCTGGCCGGAGGCATGTGCCCGTTCCGTCACATACCGATGGGCATACCGGGCATAGCAATAGGTGCATCCGAGTTCACATCCCACATAGGGGTTGAGCGACCAGAAACCCATACCGGTGCTTTCGGGTGGATTCAAGATCGATTTGACGTCGAGATCAAAGAACGAGGATGCTCCCTGCCATTCCCCTCCTTCCACCCTAGCCACACTTCCCCCATCCACACGTCGGACAGAAAAAGCACCCCGAAGCCGGGTGCACACTGCCGCCACATTCGGGACACCGTGCGGACGTCCAGAGAATGGTCTGCTCGACCTCTTTTCTGGGAGCCGTCGGCGAGGCTGCATAGGACTGTATATTCGGGTTTTGTTCGGGCATTAACCAAATATACGGCGAAATGCCCTCGACACAAGCCGGCCTTTCATCTGCTTGATTTGCAATGGTTTACAGGATAAGATTTGCTGCGGCGAGATTACAGCAAGTAAGTGTCGGTTGACGGAGTCGTCATCCGAGCCTGACTCACCTTCGCATATCAACGAGCCCGCCGATGATAGGTGGTTCGCCACCGCCGGGGAAACTCGCGTCGTTTGTAACCCACCCGATCGCAAGGTTGGCCGCGGTCCTCTTGCTTCTATTTGTCTTCTTGGTTGGTGTGAATGGTCTAGGTGATGGACTTCAGTCACTGGGCCAAGGGGTGCTCGACTCGTTCTTCTCGGCTACTGAAAACCCGTTCATTGCGTTGATGGTTGGTGTTCTCGCGACGACACTCGTTCAGAGTTCATCGGTCACTACATCGATGATTGTCGCGTTCGTTGCCGCTCCTGAGAATCCCCTTCCCATCGCCAATGCTGTGCCGATGATAATGGGTGCTAACATCGGCACGACGGTCACCAACACCGTTGTTTCTCTGGCGCATATGGGACGACCGGAGGAGTTCCGGCGCGCTTTTGCAGTGGCCACCTGCCACGATTTCTTCAACTTCATAGCCGTTGCTGTTCTGCTTCCATTGGAACTCTTGACGGGCTACCTGCGACGCACTGCAACCGCACTCTCCGTGTTTCTCACCGAACTCGGGGGTGGTGGGGTGGACTATGACAGTCCAATCAAGGGCGCTCTCAAAGCTATGGTAGCACATATCAAGACGGCGATATCATTCGTAACCGAGTCGCACCAACTCCAAGCAATCGCGCTGATTGTGATGAGCTGCATCCTGATCTTTTTTGCCTTGATGATGCTTGTGAAGGTGATGCGATCGGCGATGCAGACACGAGTGGAATCCATTGTCTCCAAAGCCCTGGATCGCAGCGCTCTGCTTGCAATGTTGGTCGGGGCTATCGTGACCGTGATGGTCCAATCCAGTTCGATCACCACATCGCTCCTCGTGCCGCTAGCAGGTGCCGGCGTAATCACGTTGACGCGAGCGTTCCCCATCACGATTGGGGCCAATATCGGTACGACTATCACAGCGCTGCTTGCGGCCCTTGCAGTTACAGGCGAGAATGCACAGGCGGGTCTCACCATTGCACTGGTGCATCTGGGGTTCAATGTCAGTGGCACTGTGCTCATCTACCCTTGGCCGCGGATTCGTAACATTCCACTGAGGGCTGCGCGCTGGATTGCGGATATCGCTGTTAAGTCTCGCAAGTGGGCACTCATATACGTTATTGCACTGTTTTATGCACTACCGGCGCTGTTTGCCGTCTTGGACAAGTTGTTCAAGTAGTCTTCGGAGGCACCAATGCTTCGTCAACTGATCAGTATCTTTAGGTCCGACAATCCACTAGCAGCAATGGGTGAGAATTTCGCCCAGATGCTCAGGATCACCTATGAGACCACGCTGAAAGCGGGAGACATCTTCTTTGGCGAAGAAGTGAAGCCGGAAGAGCGTACATGGGTCTATAAGCAGGATGTTCAGGTCAACAAGCTCGAACGCAGGATCCGTAAGCAGGTCATTGCGCACTTATCGCTCTCTGGTACTGCAGCCGATCTTCCCTATTGCCTGTTGTTGATGAGCTTGGTGAAGGATGTGGAACGCCTCGGTGACTACGCCAAGAACCTGACCGAGATAGTGGACTTCTATGCGGGCCCACTTCCGGACGACGAGTTCGTTGCTGAATTAAGAGAAATCCGCAAGGGCGTGGAAACGGCATTTGCCGCTACAGCAGAGGTGTTTGAGAAGTCAGACATGGATCGAGCGGTAGCGCTCATCCAGGAAGGCAAGAGCCTGGCACACCGCTGCGACAATCTGATCGAATCTGTGGCTCACAGTGATCACAATGCTAGTACGACTACCGCAGTTGTCCTGGGAACGCGCTTCTACAAACGCATTGGGGGGCATGTACTAAACGTACTATCGAGTGTCGTGATGCCACTGCACAAGCTGGACTACTACGACGAAAAGGCGATTATGACCGGTGAAGACTAGTCGGTTTTTTCTGCAGAACCGTCGCCGCAAATAGCGGCTACCAAATCGAATCCAAGGCGATCGCCCAAGACCAAAGGCTGCTCCTCGAGCCAGTCCTGAATACTCCGGCTAGGAGCGCGGCAGCTCAGCAGTTCCTCCAGACTTCGTTCGGCACCAATGGCAACGCCCTGCCGCAGACGCTCGAGTACCGCGTCGAGCAATCCCACCAACTCGACATCACGGTTCTTGCCCGCTATGTAGGCCAGCTTCACTAAGCGCCGGGCCAGCCGCCGAGTTGCCTGGTTGACTGGTCCTCTGTCAGCCGCTGCAAGGCGTTGCCGTGCAATCTTGAGAAATGTGTTCACCAGCATTTCTGGAGGTGGTTGCGAACTCGGTGCAGCTGAACTCAATGACTGGAGCACTCGATTCACCTCGGTGTAGTCGTGCACCAACTCACCAGATTCTTCGCGCAGCACCAGTAGTTCGGGGACGGCAACATCTTGCTGTTTCCAGCGCAATGCAATGGCCGCCGCGTATGGTTTGCGAACTACGGCGTGTAGGGGATACGCCAACTGAGGGGTGTGGCTCAGTTGGCCCAGTATCTCTCGCTCATCAAGCAACTGGTTCACGATCTGGGCTCTGCCGACCCGTGAGGTTGCGGCTACGCTGAGATTGAGTTGGCATCTCACTTTCCGAGCGATTCGTGACTCCAACTGTAGCCGACGTTCAATGGCGATTGGGGGAGCGAACCACCATACCTGAGCGGTGTCGTGCCGCGAGCCGAGTCGTGCGATCCGACCGATCCTCTGCTCTAACTTTAGTGGTGTCCAGGGTAGATCGTAGTGCACAACCGCATCGGCATCCTGCAAGTCGAGACCCTCACTGGCGAAATCGGTTGCAATGAGGGTGTGCACCACAGCGGTCGGTGGTGGCTCGGGCGCACCGCGAGCCACGGGGGCGAAGAGTGACAAGGCTTCCTCGACCGGTAGTCGGCCTGACGCAATCCACGCCTTGCCGGCACCAACAACGGCCAATTGGCGCCAGCGCAGCAGTCGTGCGAGACGACGTGCGGTAGCGACCGCCGATGTGAAGACTATTGTCTTGCGGTCGCAACGCTGTGCCAAGATGCGAGCGAGCGCCGCGGCCTTGGGATCGTAGCCGTTGGACCGGGCAACGATCTTCACCAAACCGTCGAGTCGATCCCGTTCGGCCTTCAACCTGGCAACATCGACCTCTTTGCCGACCAGCGATAAGTCATCGAGTTCGAGTTGTAGGTCATATTCTGACGAGAAGATTCTCCTGGCAGCCACGCGAGACAAGCACTCACCATGTTGAGCGGCACTGATTGCGCGATCGATGTATGCCAGGTGACGTCGTATGGTCTCACGAAAGGCATCCATGGAAGAGCTGAGTCGGTACAGCAAATGGAGCGTGAGGAGTGCCGACTCGTGTGAGCTGACCACACTGGGAAACTGCAAATTGTCCATCGCGTTCAGCAGTTTGGCAATCCGTCGAGCCGCTGCGGTTGGTGGACGTATCACCGACTCATCTCGCAGCTTTGGCAGCTTACCGGTCAGGCCGGTGATGCTGCTTGGAGAGCGCGCGACTATGACGGGAGCTGTTGCGTGCACGATGGAGGCGTAATCCCGTTCTGAAACCGCGCCCTCCAGAGATGTGATACCGAGGAATGCGAAAGTGTGGTCCGGCAGTGCTAACCGCAGCATGTTTACCAGATCATTGGCCTTGTTCACCACCGGTGTAGCCGTCAGTAACAGCAAGTGTGACCGGCCTATGGATCGTGCGAGCACATCATAACGGCGGGTGTTGGGATTCCGCAGTCGGTGTGCTTCGTCCACCACGATGAGGTCATGAGGAAGGATCCTCGTGCCCCGGCTCAGTGACTCGTGGGTCTGGATCGCGATCTCGATGCCGACGCTGCTGCCTACCCGCTTCCACTGAGACTTGAGTGCAGCCGGCACTACTACCACAACAGAAGCATATGTAGATGCGACCGACAGCCCTACGTATGTCTTGCCCAATCCGACCGCATCAGCCAGTAGTGCGAAGCGGAATCTCTGCAGACTGCAGCGTATTCGCCGAGCTGCATCCACCTGGTGTGGCTGCAGCCATGCTGGAGGGTGCCAAAGATCATCTTTCGGTCCGAGTGCTGCCGCTCGCAATACCAGCTCGACGTCCTTCGCGCTGGCAATGCGCCCGAAGTCCATCTTCCACCACGGTGGTTCGTGTACGTGGTGGAGTTGCTCAGCTGTGATTTGCGGCCAGCGTTCGGAGAGCGGTGCGGGTCTTACTCGATAGGTCCAGGGCATCCGCGACCATCTCGTCCACGTCGTTGTTGTTGGCATCTGTCTGGTTGTGCATTAGGCGACTGAACTCGGCCAACCTGTCTCGCTTGGGGCCGGCCGCCGGAATCGGGATCTGTGCCGCAACCCGTGAGTTGATGCGACGATAACCACCCCGCGCCTCATCGGCGCAAGCAGTTGCCAAGGCGCGGGCCCAGATCGAGTTCATCGTCGCCGCTGTGACGAGAGCTACGTTGGCATCAGTGACCGGTGCCAGATAGCAACTGTTCAAGGGAATCGCCGACTTGGACTCAGTCTCATCTAGTGCGACGGCCCGTGGACTCCGTGCTATGTCCGACCATACCACCCGATGCTCTGAGATAGCGCCAGTCACGCGAAACACGGCCCAGAGAGGGCCCGCACGGTAGTCTTTGCGTGAGCGAAGTAGAGTTGACTGTTGCTCGAAATAACGGCTGGCCTTTCTGGGGAGGCTATGAAGTGGCTTACCTGCATCATCGTGCGTCCAGAGTAGGATTCGGTTCGAGCAGGCGCGGAACGCGCGGATGTCGCGCCCTCTCAGCGCCGGCCGGACCAGGGACTCCTCCAGAATCACCCGCCGACTCCCCAATTCCACTGCGACTGTCTCACCATATGACTCGAGCAAACGACCGACAAAGACGTCGTTTGCTCCGGTCTTCAGACCCAACACCGGCGGAGCGAGGTTTCCCAGCGACTCACCTGAAGAGCGGAACTCATCGAGTGCCGCGCGCACCCTCGTTGGAAGTAGCGTCCACGATCCGGGGACATCGAGGGCACTCTGCGGAACTGCACTGCTCTTTCCGAAATCGAGATGCACTATATGCCCATCGTCGGGTCGTTCCTTGCGCACCACGACTGCAAACGGGTAGGTCGTGGCCTTGAACCTGGCTGCGTCCTGGTCAGCAACCCGATGTAGATAGGCGATCGACGTTTCCTTAACCAAGGTACGCCGAGCCGTTTCACCGTACTTGGCTGAAGTCAACTTGCTGGGTAGCAACAACCCCACGGCTCCGCCGGGAGCAGCCAACTCTAGACAGCGTTGTAGAAATGCTACCGAGAGATCAGGTAGATGGGCGAATCCGCGGTGTCCGTCGCAACGCCACCAAGTGAATCTCTCGCGCAACGCACGGCGCCGTGTTGGTGCTAGACGCTCGGCACGAACCCAAGGTGGGTTTCCGACTACGATATCGAATCCCCCTGCCGCCATGATTTCGGGGGCATGTACCTCGAAGGCAAAAAATGGCAGCTCTTCATCGGACAATCGTGCGCGAGCACGTTGCAGTTCTTTTCTGATCTCTCTCAGAACTCTACGTCTCACACGTTGACTGTCGGTGAGCCCGGCACGTTTGCCGAACAGATCCTTGCTCAACGCGGCACTGGTGAGGTCAGCAGTGGCCAGACCGATGCTCTTCATGGCTTGCAACAGCAGCGTCTCAGCCATTCGTGTCTCGGACTCTCGCAGGTATCCAAGACTCTCTTGTTGAGCTCGGCCACGGGACTCGAACAACGCACGACGCGCCGAGCGCACAGACTGCATGACGCGACCACTGCTATAGGAGAATGCTGCATCGAGGGCTCGCGCGGTGCTGAGCGGATCGAACAGAGTATCGCCCTGGCGCACTACGCCATCCAAGTTGGGCAACGGAGTCACGGCACGGATGTCATTGGTTGAGTCATCTGCTATCACTGCAAGCCACAACCGCAACTCAGCCAGACGTACTGCTACGGGATTCAAATCGACGCCCATCAGGTTCTCCCGCAGAATCTCCCGCTTCAAGCGCGACCGGACCCTGCCATCCACTCGAGTGTTGAGAGTGAGTCGCATATCTGTCAGTGACTGAAGGGCTCCGAGCAGGAAGGCCCCTGAACCGACGGCCGGATCCAGAATGCGCAAACGTCGCAACACCGTACGGGCGTCGCGGGCAGCACACTTCGGTAATGGCCGTCTCTCGATGATGGACCGGACGGTGTCGGGTGGCAGGTCTCGACTCAACGCGATCTCGATAGTGGCCTCGACGACTTGGTGAACTACTGACTCGGGAGTATAAAAAGTGCCGCTGTCATGACGTTCGGCTACATCCATCAGACGCTCGAATGCGCGACCAAGCATGTCGGGTGCTACGGCGTCGACCTCGTCTGCTTCGTTAATACAGAATCTGAACCGCTCGAAGACACAATCGAAGGCGTCACGCCATAAATCGTTAGCGAAGTGAACCGGTCCTACACGTCGCTCAACTGCATGAGGTTCGAACAGGCCGCCATTCAGATAGGGAATGGACCCGAAACTGTCACGATCGCGTCTTCTGTCTATGGGTCGGTTGAGGGTCCCGAAGAACAGAGGCTGCAGTGACGTGCGGTGGAAGTTTCGTCCGCTAGCGAGTGCGTCGTCGAGCAGCTGCGAGAGGAAGTCCGTTCTCCCATCGAGCCAACCCTTTGCTTGCACGAAATAGAGAAACAGGATCCGGGTCAGTGCGAGTAGGGTGATCATGCGTCGATCTGATGGTGAACCACGGTCCCCGATAGATGCGGCCATCCGTTCCAGGATGACACGAAAAGCAGTGAAGAACCGCTCGCTGACCTCCTCGCTGCTGAGGACATCCGCCACACGCAAGGCGTGCCCCAGCGCGCTGGAGGATCCCTCTGTAGTGAGCCTTTCGAGTTGCTGGACCGCAAAGGCAGATGGGTGGTCCAACGTCACGAGTAGAATCTTGGTAGTGCCTGGTTGCCCCAGTCGAGGAGCGGCAACCGCTAGTTCGCTGGTGGGGTTGATTGCTACCGCAAGGGCGCGCGCTGTCGTGTGGGCAAGCTTGCGAGCCAGATCGCGCGCGGAGTCACGCGGCTGGGAACTTTCGGTCGCGACGACCTCGAATCCCCTCCAGTGGGCGATGACCGAAGCGTGCGAGTCAAATGGGTGTTTGTCGGGCTGATACCCCAGGGTTTGAAACAGGCAGGACAGATTCTCTATTGTGCGGACCTGACTGAGCGCCTCTGCGACCTTGGACCGTTCTGTAGTCATTGGGCCCAGGGTACACTCGGTCGTACTGCGCTACTGCATCAGATCAACGCCAATAGGTGCCAATCCTCGCGGGCCTATTTCGGATCAGGTTTCCAGCAACGCCCTCGCCTGTTGCAGGTCGATATCCCGCACTATCGGCGGCGGCCATTCACCTTGGCTGACCTGAAGATCGATGAGTGCTCGCTCATTCAACACCCGTTTGCAGGTTGCCTGGTCGATGAGTCTCGTCTTCACGGCCGAGTGGAACTCGTCTTCGTCGAGCCAGACCGGTTGTCCCTGAATCGGCTGCCATAAATCCAGAAACAGGTCGTTGCCGATCCACTTCTCCTGCTCGAACACGACGGGCTTGGAGAGGTTGGTGTACCAACCGGTAAGTGTTCCGTCCGCTAGATGAAAGCTACCGATGTCATGCCACGCTCCGTCGAAGATGAACCACACGACGGGAGCACCGTGCTGCAGTGTTACTGAACCGCCCACTGCCACATTGTTTCCTGCGTAGTTGTCCTGCAACAACACCTTCACATCGAGGCGGTCGAGCACGAGGACCTCTTCGTAAACCGTAGTGTCTTTGCCAGGTCGGTGGTACTCGAACTGAATCAGTTGGGACATGAGGAATGATTCTCTCGAGTTCAATAGGGGGCAACTATCTCTGATCCTCGACGATGGTGCATTGAACCAGTCTGTAGAGTGCGCCAAGGAAGAGCTTCTCACTCACCCGCGTCATGACATTGGTTGTTTCATTCTCGGGTGTGACCGACGTGACCGGATGTCGCCATATGGATTCTGATCGCCGTACCAATTGTGTGGCGTACGTGGGATCGTCCAGCGATGCGGCAATCGCGTACAATGCTGCGCTTCGCTCCCTACTTGGCCCGAGGACGATCTCACGGGGGTGAGCACAGAGCCCCGTCCAGCTCTCTTCGAGCCAGCGTGCGCGATAACCCAACGGCACACGCGGGTTGGTTATGGCCGCCTCGAAGGGTGCAAGGCTGCTGGGGTCGACTGTCAGCCCTGCCATACCACCGAATCCCGGACCGATCTGGATTTGTTCGGCAGCGTTGCTCAACCGTGCTGACTGCTCAACCCGCTCACGCGTGCGCTCGATCGAGGCTAGCGGTAGCAGCGCCTGGTCGCTGAGTAGGTTCAATGCGCTCCTGTTCAGCGTAAGATCTGGTACGCCCAGCAGATGCTCACCGGTCGCGGCATTCTCACCCAGGCGTACCAATGCTGATTCGGGTTGCTGCAGTGCTACATCGAGCACGGCTGCAAGGGCGTTGGCTCTTGCGGCTTCAACAATGTGTCTGCCCGCGGAAGGTGCCTGTTGTGATGCCGGTCCTTGAGATGACTGACTATTCATCAGGGCCGCTCGAACGTCTGCAGCGCGGGCATGGGCCAGGCGTCGAAACAGCAGCGTGCGAGGGTGGGAGGCAACGTCGGCCAACATCGCCACCGTATCTGCCGGTATCGCGCCACGGCCGGCTCTACTGAAGACATTGAGATAGGCTTGGTCGTCCGAGAAGAAGTCCCACAGGGTTGAGGGATATTTATCCAAACTGCCCGGTTCCGTGTTCGCGGAGAGCAGCGGAGTCAGCCATTCGGTTGCCACATTACGCGGAGTTGGATCGGTACGGGGCAAGTAGCGGGTCCATGCGGCCCTCGCCGAGCCGATGGGGTCGTCACTGTTGATGCGCTGGAGCGTAGCGACCAGTGAAGCGGTCCGCGGTCCGTAACGTTCTGTAAACTTCGCGGCACTGAATGCCGCCAGGCCTCCTATGAATAGATCCAGCACCAGCAACACAAGCGCCAACGAAATGAGAAGCTGCGCGAGTCGCGAACTCCATTTGACACGTGTTATCTGGCGGTCTGTGGGAACGACAGGGGACTGGCTGTGGTCCTCGGGGAGATTTGTGTACCAGCTGGCGACGTCATCAGGCTCGGCTTCAAACGAATGTGGTCTTCCCACCGGACCCAATAGCCTGCGCTCGGTGAAGCGGACTACCGTTGCAAGAAACAGTAGAACGGCTCCGGGGAGCAGAACCGCAGCTGCATCGCTACTCTCGAACAGGCTGTAGCTCGTCGGGCCTGGGGCAAGGCCGGCAGCGATCGACATCGCCCTGATACTGAAGGTGGCCACTATCCACGCCACTGCAACGAAAACGATCAAGCTGAACGTACGGCGAGCAAGCAGGACTCCTCTACGTCGTTTGGCGCTAAGCGATGCGAAGTCTTGGGTTCCGGCGATCACGAGACCCGAGTAACCGTCATAATCGGTGAGCACATCGTACAGAGTGCTGGTGCGCCATCCCAATCGTCGTTGGCCTACGATTCCGTCCAGTGTTCTGAACGATGATCCCAGGAAGCCGATCGTTGCCAACACGAAGGTGACCAAGCCAACGACGAGTATCCCTTGCCACAAGAACATCGAAAGAACGGCTGCATTCGATAGACGCTCCCCGATGCGGACTGCCTGTCCGGCGAATTGCGATACCAACTGGAAGCGGCCGAGCCAACTGGAGTGTGCGACTAGGATTTCTGGGACGAACGTGAAGGCAAAAGTCACCAGGATAGCGCCGATCACAGCCACTAAACCCAGCCGGTTGACCGCAGGTGCACGTCCCTGCAGCCACTGCAACCCCGGTGGTGGCCACTCTACCTGCGATTCCAGGGTCGGCAACATCCCCCGGGACATCTCGTCTGCGGTTGGCCGGTCATCGGGTGCCTTGGCGAGACAATGGTCCACCATCTGGGCGACTGCGGGCGACAGTTCTGGTCGCATCTCTCCGGTTGGAGTTGGTATGTCGCGCAGATGCGCTGCCGCCCACCCCATGGGTGAGTTGGCATAGTATGGCAGCTCACCGATGAGCAGCTGGTAGGCCAGCACTCCCAGGCTGTAGACGTCGCTCTTGGGTGTGAGGGGAAGTCCGGAGGACTGTTCCGGACTCATGAACGATGGCGTGCCAATCAGAGCCCCGGTTTCGGTGAGCTTGGTCTCCTGGGTGTCGTCGGGGGATAGCGCAGCGCTCACGCCGAAGTCAGCAACGAAAGCGCGTCCCGAGTCCTTCTCCATGAGCACGTTGCTGGGTTTGACATCACGGTGAATGAGATCCCGCCCGTGGGCTGCGGCGAGCGCTGCGGCAACCTCGCCCACCACACGTCGAGCGTCACGCTCGCTCACCCGGCCGCGTCGCAGCCGCCACTCTTCGAGATTTGGGCCGTCGACGTACTGCATGATGATGTAGGGGAGCTTGGTGCGCTTTGTCTCGCCCACGGCGTAAACACGCACGACGTTGGGGTGCGAGATCGCAGCAGCAGCCCGCGCCTCACGCTCGAACCGGATGCGCGCTCTCTTGTCGGCAGCCAAATGTGGGGCTAGCACCTTGACCGCCACCAATCGCTTGAGGGCGGGCTCCTTGGCCAGAAAAACCGCACCCATGCCTCCCAGACCGAGCGGTCGCAGCACCTCGTACGTGGGGCTCAACGAGGCTTTGAGCGTTGATTCCAGTCTCGGGAGATTGAGCTTGGGTGCTTCAGGAGGATCGGGAACAGCCGTGGGTGTAGTCTCTAGCGGAGCACCGCACGCCGGGCACTCGGTGACGTCGTCGGGGACGGAGACTGAGCATTCGGGGCAATATGGCATCGCAGAGCACACGTATAACGGGTTAGGTCTCCACACGCCAGACTCGAGCTTGAGCACCTCGGCCCGGCTGGTAGATTGGGGCCATGAATTCCCCGACTCGTAACCTCAAATACACCAGAATTGGCGGTTTTCTCGCCATTTCTCTCCTGTCAGCCATTGCATGTGGCCCCGACTGAATGACCGAATTGAGCGCACGGTTGACCGACCGGATTGACCAGACAGCTGCGGACGTGGTCGGCGTCTACTTCTACGATCTGGCTGCTGGTGATTCGCTTTCGCTGAACGCCGGAACCGCCCTCCACGCAGCAAGCATGATGAAAGTACTGGTCATGATCCAGGCATTCCGTGATATAGATGCCAATCTGCTGAGTCTGGACGACGCGATCACCATCAACAATACGTTCCACTCGGTGGTCGACGGATCACCCTACCAATTGAGTGCAGGGGATGACAGTGACAGTGTGCTGTATGCCAGAGTCGGGGGTATTGCGAAAGTCAGTGACCTGTTGAATCTCATGATCACGGTATCCAGTGATCTGGCCGCAAACATTCTAATCGATCATCTGGGTGCCCAGCGCATACAATCGCTGGCTCATGAACTCGAGGCACACTCGATGATGATGATCCGTGGCGTGGAAGATCTCAAAGCTTACGAGGCTGGGATCAACAACCGTACGACCGCTCGCGACATGGGCCAGTTGTTCAGACTGATATCTGATGGGCGTGCCGCCAGCGAGGCATCGTGTAAGAAGATGATCGCTATCCTATCGGAGCAACGCTTCAATGACGGGATTCCGGCCGGCCTCCCGGCTGGCACCAAGGTGGCGCACAAGACCGGACGGATTACGCTGATCAATCACGATGGCGGAATCGTGTACACCCGGAATGGCAAGGAGTACGTGTTGGTCGTATTGACATCCGGGACAGATGAACCCGCGGTGTCAGACGCACTGATTGCCGACCTGTCTCGCATCGTGTACGCGGCCTTCGACTAGCGGGCTTACTCGGCTTGTCCTCCAAGGTGTTTTGCCAAGAACCGCTCGGCGGCCGCGTAGAACTCGAGTCGGTTCTCCGGTTTGGCAAACCCGTGCCCCTCGTCAGCGAAGAGCATGTATTCGTGGTCGATTTCCTTCGCCTCCATTGCGGCGACTATCTGTTCCGACTCTGATTGTTTGACTCGGGGGTCGTTAGCCCCCTGTGCGATCAGCATGGGGATCTCGATGTTGTCGACGTGAAACAGGGGCGAACGGGACTCGAGAAACTCGGTCTCCGTTTCCGGATTGCCGATCCTTTGGTGCAAGATATTGAGGTACGTGGACCAGTAGGGCGGGATGGTCTCAATGAAGGTTATGAGGTTACTGGGACCAACGATATCAACAGCGCACTTGAACAAATCCGGTGTAAACGTGGCGCCAACGAGCGCAGCGTACCCGCCGTACGAGCCACCATAGATGGCGATCCGATCGGGGTCGGCAATACCCTGGTCGACGATCCAGTCGACTGCATCCACTAGATCCAAGTGCATCTTGCCACCCCATTCCCGATCCCCGGCGTTGAGGAAGTTTTTTCCGTAGCCCGTCGAACCACGGAAGTTCACTTGAAGAACCGCATAACCCCGGTTCGCCAGCCACTGTCCCTCCGGGTCATAACCCCACGTATCTCGGTGCCAAGGTCCCCCGTGCACCAGCAATACTGTTGGCAGGCCACGGCGTTCGCGGCCGGCGGGCGTGTGGAGGTATCCATGGATCGTGTATCCGTCCCGCGACACGTAGGAGATCGGATCCATTGTCGTTAGCGTGTAATCCGTTAGATCTGGTCGGGCGTAGAACAAGAAGGTTCCAGTCTTGGTCCTACGATCGTAGGTGTAATAGGAAAATGGATGGTCGTCCTCCGTGAACCCCACGAGCCATGTGTTGTCGTCGTGCGTTCGGTTGGAGATGCCAAAGTCACCTGGCCGCAGCGCTGCAACTGCGTCGATATCTTTTTGGATGGAGCTGTCCAAAACCCGATGCTCGATTCTTGCTTTGACGAACGAGACCAGCTGTACTTCGTACGTATCCGGGTGGAGTGTTACATCGCCCACGTCGTACTGCTCGTCCCCTGCAACCACCTCGATGCGACCGGATTTGGTTTCCATTCGCACGAGAGGGGCTGCGCTCGCATTGCGTGAATCGAGCAGGTAGATGGACTGACCGTCGCGTGTGAATCCGACTGGTCCGCTGGTCAGTGCGTCATCTGCGGCCCACGTAACCAGCGTCTGCCACTCCGCTGCTTCATCGTCACGCACCATGAGGTCGAAGCCGCCCTCCTCTGTGGCTGCAACGGCTCCGCGTACGGCCATGTTTGAGTCGACAACCCAGCTGGCAACGTTGCCGGGGTTCTTGGCCACCAACTCCAACTCCTTGCTCATAAGGTCAAGGTGGTACACGTCGTGTACGCTCTCATCTTCCTTGTTCATGGCCACGATCAACTCGTTGGGATGACGCTTGTCGTGGTGGATGATCTGGACCTGGACTCTGTCGAAAGGGGTTAGGTCAGATTGATCACCGGTCTCGAGATCAACGCTGAACAGTCTCCAATTCTCGTCGCCTCCGACGTCTTGCAGATACAGGATCTGCCGGCCGTCGTGTGCCCAGAAATAGACCCGCACTCCCCGATCTGTGTCGTGAGTAATTGGCTTCTGGTTGTTCTGTCCCACATGTCCCACCCAGACGTTGAGTACGCCGTCTACCGGAGCTAGGTACGCCATCCGTGTACCATCGGGTGAGATCTGAGGGGCCGCCTTTTCAGGATTGCCGAACAGAACCTCGCGCGGGATGAGTGCTACATCCTGATGTTCTTTCTTGTCAACCATGTTTGAATCGGTAGAGTGTGTTGCGGTCTAGGGGTTTGCCAGGCGTCGACGTCTGAAGTATACCGCATACGCGATAGTATTGAGGAGAACGACCGAAATCCCCAGAACGACTTGATGCCATGTGGTGAGCGCTGCCGGGTAGATGATGGGGATCAGATAGTGCTCAATGAAGCCACCTTCGTAACCCGCATCCCCGGCAAGCTGCCGCAGCTGTTTCTCGAGTGGTGTGAGTGGACATACCCAATGGAACAACTCGATTGCGGTTCCCCACACTGCCGCCGGCAGATGGACCCAAATCAAGCGCGGCCAACGCCACGCAAGGAAACCTCCGCTGATTACGAAAACGATGAAACAGAGGTGGAGTAGAACTACTGCGTCAGCCGTGAGACGGTACAGCATCGGTTCCACCAAACATCCGGTCCATTACGACAGCCGCCGCCAGAATACCCGCCACGTTGGTCGTGGTTCGTGCCATGTCGGGAATACGATCCACGCCCAGAATGATCCCCAAGCCGTCAAGCGGGACGCCGACGGTGTCCAGAGCAGGCGCAAGACTGACAACACCCCCTGCTGGTATGCCGGCTACGGTAAAGGACACCATGAAAGTGGCCATGACTGCACCACCGATACTCGCCGCCGGCAGTGACACACCGAACAACCAGGCGAGAAACACAACCGCCGCGCCCTGAAACAGAGCTGTGCCCATTCTGCCGATTCCCGCTCCCAGTGGAATCACGAAGCTGGCAACCGAGCGCGACAGGTGCAGCTCTTCATGAGCGGCTTCTAGCATCGCCGGCACGCTCGCGGCCGTGCTCGAAGTGCTCGCGGCAATGATGAGGGGGTTCACAATAGCCTTGAGAAAGGTCCCGATCGGCATGCCACCCAGCAGCCTCACGGCAGGCAGGTACACGGCCGCGACGAGTAACGTGAGCCCAACGAGCACCGCGAAGATGAAAGCGCCGAGGCTCATCAGCATTGCCCAGCCTGCGCGTGCCGTGACGGGCGCCGCGAGAGCGAATACGCCGATTGGGGCTAGCCAGAGGATCCAGTGGACCAGCTTGATCAGCGCCGCGGTTACCGCGTTACCCAACGACAAGAGCAGGTCTCGTTCCCTTTCCGCCAGCGCTCCGGTTGCGGCTGCAAACAGCACCGTGAACACGATGAGGGGTAGCAGAGCCCCGTCGGCGGCCGCGCGGAACGGATTCTCGGGAACCAGTGAAAGCAGGAAATCGACCAGACCCGGGATGGCGCGTGGTTCCGGCGATCCGCTGGCAACGGCCTGGGCGGCGGCTTCGTTCGCCAGCGGGAGCATGAGCTGCATCACACCCATTCCCAACAACACTCCGATGGCGCTCGTGGCAGCGAAGAACAGGAGTGTGAGAGCCCCGATCTGCCCCAACCGTTTGAGATCTCCCAGCGCAGCGACCCCGACGAAGATCACAGCCGCAACGAGTGGTATTACGACCATCTTGAGCAGACTCACAAACGCGGTGCCGATCGGCTCGATGCCCTCGGCGAGGCCCAAGAGTAGCGGAGACTGTGTGAGCGCGGCAACGAGCCCTAGTAGCAAACCACCTACTAGCCCAATCGCCACGGCCATATAGAGCTTCAAGTGCCCGCTTCCTCCAGTTGCGTGGTCGGCCGGTTCCCGCTGTCACCTGCGAACTCGTCTACCAGCACCGTGGCTGTCATTGTACCCGTAACGTTGGTTGCCGTGCGAGCCATGTCAGGTATGCGGTCAACGCTCAGCAGAATGGCAAGCCCGTCCAGCGGGATGCCTACCGTGTCGATCGCCGGGGCCATGCTCAACACGCTACCGCCGGGAATACTGGCCACCGCGAACGATACGATGAATGTTGCCAGTACCGCTCCTCCGATTCCGGTGGCGGCCAGTGGCACACCATAGAGCCAGGCCAGGAACACGATTCCGGCTCCCTGGAAGACAGCACTTCCACCTCGCCCTATTCCAGCACCAAGCGGAATCACGAAGCCGGCGACTTGGCGCGACACCTCGAGTTCATCAGCTGCCTCGAGCATGGCCGGCACGGTTGCGGGTGACGATGTTGCTGCTGCGGCAATGGCCTGCGGAGTGACGCAGGCTTTCAGGAATGGACCAACTCGTCGCTTCGCCAAGAGTTTGACAATGGGCAGATAAATTGCTCCGATGAAGAGCGTCAGGCCCACCAGCACTGCCAGCACGAACATGATCAAGCTTTGTAACACGGCCCAGCCCGCCCGCGCTGTTACAGGTGCTGCGAGTGCAAACACACCTATCGGAGCCAGCCAGAGGATCCAATGGACCAGCTTGATCAGTGCGGCAGCTATGGCTTGAGCCAGATTGTGAAGCAGGTCGTGCTCCCGCTGTGGCAATGCTCCGGCCGCCGCCGCGATCAGAACCGTGAATAGGATCAACGGCAGGAGAGCGCCTTCAGCAGCGGCAGCGAAGGGGTTGTCGGGGATTAGGTCCAGCAAGAATGCGATCGGTCTCAGGGCCGTGGAGGCCTCGACCGAGGAAGGTGTGATCGTTTGCGTGGCGGCCTCGCTCGCCCACGGCAACATCAGTCCCATGACGCCCATCCCTGTCAGCACACCGACGACCGCCGTTGTAGCGAGAAAGAGCATCGTGATTGCACCCATGCGGCCGAGACGGCGCAGGTCGCCCAGCGATGAGACACCGACAAAGATCACCGAGGCAATGAGCGGCAGGACGACCATCTTGAGCAGGTTCACGAAAGCCTCGCCTAGCGGCTCGAAGCCCTCTGCGATGCGCATGAGAACGGGCGAGCCGGTTGCCGAGGCGGCGAGTCCCAAGGCAAGGCCAGCGATCAGGCCCAGGGCAATCCCGATATGGAGCTTCAGTGGCAATGTCGTTTCCCCGAGACTTGAAGGTTATCTCCGCGACCCGCGCACCCGTGTGTGCTTACGCTTCAATCGCCGTACTTCGCGATACTCTCCTTGATTAGAGCGGCCGCAATCACGTTGCGCTGGATCTCGTTAGAGCCTTCGTATATCTGAGTGATCTTTGCGTCACGCATCAGCTTTTCGACCGGATACTCTTTCATGTATCCGTAGCCACCAAATACCTGTACTGCGTCTGTGGTGACCTTCATGGCGGTATCCGATGCAAAGGTTTTACATATGGCGGCATCCTTCGAGATGTTCTTGACTCCTGCATCGACTGTCCGTGCCGCCGCGTAGACCAACGCTCGCGCCGCTTCGACCTGAATCGCCATGTCTGCCAGAATGAACTGCAGGCCTTGGAACGACGATATTGGGTGACCGAACTGCTTCCTGACTCGAGCATAGTGTACCGCCTCGTCGAGTGCACGCTGTGCTATGCCAACGGCTTGTGAGGCCACCCCGGGCCGAGCGTGATCGAACGTCTTCAGGGCAATGATGAAGCCCATTCCTTCTCTTGCGATCAGGTTGTCTTTGTGGACACGTGCGTCCTCGAGGATGACCTCTCGGGTCGCCGAACTCCTGATGCCCATCTTGTTTTCCTTCTTGCCGAAACTGAGGCCTGGCGTGTCCTTGTCGACGATGAACGCGGTCGCTCCTCTGGGACCCTTGGTCTTGTCCGTTGAGGCCACGACAGTGTAGATCTCGGCCTCGCCGCCGTTAGTGATCCACTGCTTGGTTCCATTCAACACGTAGTAGTCACCGTCCTTGACGGCTGTGGTCTTGATTCCGCCCGCGTCCGAGCCGGCGTCCGCTTCGGTAATACAGAAAGCAGCGAGCTTCCTGCCAGCGGCAATATGCGGGAGAGTCCTCTGTTTCTGTTCCTCATTGCCAAACAGGAGAATGGGCAACGCCCCCAAGCCGGTTGCGCCAAACGACAGCGCGATCCCACTGCATCCCCAAGACAGCTCCTCCGTCACGAGTGCTATCTCCAGAACGCCCCCACCCATGCCACCATATTCCTCGGGAATGGCGACACCGAATATGTCAGAGTCAGCCAGTACCTTCACAATGTCCCAGGCAAACTCCCCTGTTTCGTCGTACTGTTGTGCAACTGGCTTGATCTTTTCCTCTGCGATCTGATGGCAGAGGTCCTTGATCATGTGTTGTTCCTCGGTCAACTGGTAATCCATGCTTGTGACACCTCAGCTGTGATTCACTGACTCTGTGCCTCACCCTTCCTGGGCTTGGCTTTCGGATGCACAGATAGAAACGATTATTCCGAAGAGTTGCAACCCGTAGGTTCCCGCCATGGCGCAAAAAGCGGTGACTGACTATTTTCGTCGCTTGCGAACAGGAGGGTGCGTTGAGACATGCGCAGATAGTAACGCCACGCTGGGCGCTCATACTGGGAGCATCGAGTGGCTTTGGAGAGGCTTGCGCCAAACATTTGGCTCGGGCCGGCTATCACATAGCCGGTGTTCACCTCGACCGTGCGTCAACGATGCCGCACGTTGAGGAGGTCATGGTTGAGATCGAGGAGACCGGCCACAACGCGCTGTTTTTCAATATCAATGCAGCACACGAGGGAAAGCGCTCGGACGTGCTCAATGAGTTGGCAGCAGAACTTGAAGAGAACGGTGGCACCGTCGCAGTGCTCATGCACTCGCTCGCATTCGGGACGCTGAAGCCGTACATAGCCGACGACGCGCTGACCAAGCGTAACATCGACATGACACTCGACGTGATGGCTCACTCTCTCGTGTACTGGGCCCAGGGTTTGGTACAGCGCGGCATGATGGGCAAAGGAGGACGCATCTACTCGATGACGTCATCGGGGTCGAACCGCGTGATTCACTCCTATGGAGCGATTTCTGCAGCCAAGAGCGCACTCGAGTCGCACACACGTCAATTGGCCGTTGAATTGGCCCCTTACGACATCACCGTGAATGCACTGAGGGGTGGCGTAACGCGCACACCTGCGGCGGAGCGGATTCCTGGGAGCGACCAGTTGTTCGTGGAGGCGGTGAGGCGCAATCCTCACAAGCGGCTTACTACTCCAGATGACATCGGGAAGGCAGTCGTAGCGCTGTCGAAGCCCGGCACCGACTGGATGACCGGTAACATCATCAATGTCGACGGTGGCGAGGACGTGATGGGCTAGGGAAGGGACGGGCTAAGCGCGATGGTCCTGGAATTTGGCCAGTTCTTCCTCTAGCTGATCCAAGCGCGTGTGTACAGCGGTCTCTCCGGGTCCGAAAGCAGCGAGCACGACACCCCTCTTGTTCAGCAGCGTCTCGACGAGGACGTCGGTATATCCGACAACTGCATGCGATATGCCTCTGTCGAGTATGCGGTTGAGTCGCAACACCGCTGCAAAGGACTGGCGAGCAGGCAACGCGGCAATCACTTCCGACAGATCGCGGATCAATAGTTCACGTAGATGTTGGAACTCCTCGACCACCTCACCTGCAGCCAATCCACGCGCGGCAGCAGTTCGGCCGTATGCGTCGCAGGCATTGAACCACAGCTCCGCTACTTGTCGTCGCAGAGGACCGGCCATCTCGATCATAATGTCGATGAGTAGTGCGAGTTGCCGTTCAATGGTGGGACGATCGATGATCGGGACCTGGCTCATACGATCCATGAGCCAATCTGCCCATAGGTTGATCAGCCGATCGCGGCTGGATAGGAGCGAGCGCCCAACGGCAGCTAGGGCCGGGCTCGAGGGACGCGCTGTCAGGCCCATCTTGCGTTCCCTCCGGAGTGAGTTCGCTGAGCAATGTACCTAGGCGGCGTAGGGAGGTCAAAAACGGATGTCAACTATGGAACGGACGCAGTTCGAACTCAGCGGATCCGATGGCGGACCCCTCCGCGGCGAGGTGAGGACAGCTGGCGGTGGAGAAGGCCGGCCCGCTGTCGTGATCTGTCACGGATTCAAGGGTTTCAAGGATTGGGGCTTCTTTCCAAAACTCGCTGAGCGACTAGCACGGGCCGGGATGACGGCAGTTTCGTTCAACTTCGGCGGCAGTGGTGTTGGACCGGATGGTGAGAGCTTCTCAGAGCCGGACAGATTCGGACACTGCACCTACAGCAACGATCTAGCAGATCTGTCCACGGTTACCAATGCGCTGATGAATGGAAACCTGGTCGACGGACTGCCAGCCACGGACTACTACGGCCTGTTCGGACACAGTCGCGGTGGTGGTATTGCTGTCCTCCACGCAGCTCAGCAATCAGCCGTCCGGGCTCTCGTCACCTGGGCGGCCATCGCAAAGCTCCTTCGCTGGGACGATGAGACAACCGAGCGATGGCGTACCACGGGGAGGCATGACATCGTGAACGCCCGGACTGGAGAGGTCCTGACGCTCTACACCGACATGCTGGAAGACATCGAAAGGAACCGTGGGGTGTTGGATATCCCCAAGGCGGCAACCGCGGTCGAGGCCACGTGGTTGATCGTTCATGGGGCCAATGATGAGTCAGTGCCTGTGGCTGAGGCGCAGGCACTTTTCGACTCGGCGAACCGGGCAAGAACGGAACTCAGAGTCATCTCTGGTGGAGCACACACCCTAGGTGCAAGACATCCCTGGGCCGGCTACGCGCCGGATTTGCAGCAGGCGATGGATGCTACCGTAGGCTGGTTCGCCAACCATCTACCTTGATGTGGTAGTGAAAAACTCGAGGGCTCCGGTTGGGAGCCCTCGTTTACATGATTACATACCGGCGGCGTAGAGCTTGTCTACCGTCGGTCGCTTTCGACCACCTTTTATGCGTTCCGGTACATACCGGCGGTACCGCAGGATGATTCCAGCGGCAGCGAAAGTGGCTAATGCTAGAAGCCCGACACCAAAGCCTCTGATAGTGACCTCCTTCATATGGTCGCATGCTTCACGGAACCCCGCACCCCGCCCAAATATAGTGACGTCCGCAAGTGCCCGAACGCCGTTACCATCCTATCTATCGTCTACAACCACGTGCTCTGTAAGTTCCTTGTGGCCATTGCTGCAACCACTGCTATACGAGTGCCACTGACTGCTATTACGGAGTTCCTTGCTCGACATCGTCCACGACGGATCGTGGAGCCGGATGCCATTCAAGCGGCGGTCGCTGTCGTGCTCGCAACGCACACCTCCGGCGATCCCGAACTCCTGTTGATCAAGCGAGCAGAGCACGAGGGAGATCCCTGGTCGGGGCAGATGGCGCTGCCCGGCGGCCGTCACGAAGCCCTCGATGCTGATCTGCTGCACACTGCGCGCCGCGAGACCCTCGAGGAGACCGGGATCGACCTGAGTGGTCATCCATTGTTGGGGGAACTCGATGATCTACACCCGAGGAGCAAAGTGCTGCCCCCGATTGTGGTCCGCCCATTCGTCTTTGGAGTGGCCGATCGACCTGATGTGAGGGTGAGCGACGAGGTGACGCTGCACCTGTGGGTGCCGCTGTCGGAGCTGCGTGCATCCTCGCGGCGGTCCCAAGTCGTCATTCGCGGTGTCGCCTTGGATGTGGCGTCGTACGTGCTCGGGCCCCATGTGGTATGGGGAATGACGGAGCGTATCCTCAAGCCCATCATTGAGTTAACCGATTAGAGCATTAGATACAGCTTGCTTTTCGCCATGCCTCGATTGAGCTTTAGGCTGCCAAAACTGCCGGAGGAGTGAGTGACCGGGGCTAGCAACGGGCCAGTCCTAACCAGATCTATCGAGGACTACCTCAAGGCCATTTACGAGTTGGAACAGGATGGCAGTCCAGCGCAAACGAGCGCCATTGCCGGTGCGCTCGAAGTGGCGCCACCATCCGTCAGTGGCATGGTGAAGCGTCTGTCGGAGGCCGGCCTGCTGCAGCACGTGCCCTACAGAGGTGTCCAGCTCACGCAGGAGGGTCGGAGAGTGGCGCTCAGGATGGTCCGTCGCCACCGAGTCGTGGAAACCTACCTGACGACGAAGTTGGGGTACGACTGGGACTCGGTGCACGAAGAGGCCGAGCGTTTGGAGCACGCCGTGTCGGACGAGTTGATCGAGCGCATGGCCATGGCGCTTGGCAGCCCGCGCTACGATCCCCACGGCGCTCCGATTCCAGCCAGGGATGGCACGATCGAGACTCCTTCTTGCATCGCCCTCTCGGAGATTCCGGTAGGAGGCGTTGCGGAACTCCGCATGGTGAGCGACAAGGATGCCCAGCGCTTGCGCTTCATAGGTTCGCTGGGCCTGAAGCCGGGTGTCTCGTTTGAGGTTCTTGCACGACAACCATTCCGCGGACCCACGACGATCGGATTGACCGGTTCACCGGTCAAGGAACAGGTGATCGGTCACGAGCTGGCGGAATCGTTACTGTGTGTGGTGGTCGAAAAAGAGGTCGGATGAGGTTCTCTAGCCCTAATCCTCCGAGACTCGACGCATAGCCATTGTCCGTCTGGTTCGTTCCAAACTTCGTAGAATGCCCGCCAGCCTGCGGTCGCGTAACGGCCTTAGCTTCTCAACGGTGTCCTCGTAGGTGCGCTCTATCGAATAGATCAGTTTGTGGCGTTGCTCGGGCTCGAGCTTCGACCAAGTGGCCAAGTCGGACCATGTGGTTTCGAAGTCGTGGAGTAGCTGCTGGAGAAAGCCCTCGAGTCCTTTGTCGCCAGCTTCCAGGTGGTAGGTGAGGTGTGGTCCCGCAGCGGCCCAGCCCAGTGCGGGGCCGAGTGACACGGCCCGATCCAGATCGTCAACGTCGATTACACCCTTGAGAACCAGATCGATTGCTTCTCGCCATACAGCGGCCGCTATGCGGTTGGCAACGTTGCCTGGTACCTGCTTATTGATAGTTACTGGTATCCGTCCCAGGGCTCGCAGCCAGCCCTTTAACAGTTCCACCAACGCACCGTCTGTGTACGGACTCGGCGCCAGCTCGACTAGCGGCATCAGCTCGACGGGGTTCAAGGGGTGGGCAATGAGGCAGCGTTCCTGCCTCCTGCAGCGGCCGGCGACGTCTTTGGCGCTGAGGCCGCTGGAGGAACTCGTGATGACCCTTGCGCCTCCTGCAACAGATTCGATTCCCTCGAACACCTTTTGCTTTGCCAGCAAGTCCTCTCGCACCGCCTCGATCACCCAGGCAGCGTCACCACACGTCTGCAGCAGGCTTCTGCCCGCCCGAAGAGCGGCGATCCCGGCCTCAACGGCGGGCTGAGTGGCCTGGTCCAGAGCCACGAGAGCTTGGGCTCTATGCTTGATCTCGGCGGCAGCTTCGTGAAGTGCATGGGTCTCGTTGTCGTATATGGCGACTGGCCATCCGGCCGCCACGCACAACGCAGCCCAACCTCTGCCGACCTCTCCCATCCCGACCACGGCCACCTGCACCTGTCCACCGGTCATTTGTTCTCTCCTGCTCCCTGTTGGGTGTGCCACCGCTCTCCGAACACGGGATCGAGTAACCTGCGCATGAGGGCAACGTCCACATCCACCGCGATATGCAGCGGGTCGCCGCGGAGACTCACTCTTGTATGGCCACGATGTGCGCCGTCGTCAAGGTCGACCCGCAATCCGTGGGTGGCAAACGTCATCAGTCCGGGACACAACAGCTCCCCAATCGCCAGGGCGTCGTGTACATAACAGCCCTTCAATCCGTCGCGGTTGCGGTGAACTGTAACGTAGTATCGCAGCGCCTCACCAAGCCATTTGACCAACGGGTCAAGTGAAGCGGTGAAGGCCCGGACCTCGTCGGGGCGCAAGATCATCAATCGGGTTACGTCGAGCGCGACCATCCGTGTATGGATTCCGGCCCGCACGACACGGTCAGCGGCCTCCGGGTCGCACCAGGCATTGAAGTCTGCCCAACGCTTGGCGCTTCCTCGCTGGGTCAGGCAACCGAACATCCCAATGTGTTGACTGATTCGTGCGCGAACCAATTGCCGGTCGTCCTCTAGTGCGTGCGCCAGATTGGTGAGTGGACCGAGCGTGACGAGCGTGATCGGTTGCGAGCAGTCGGTCAGAAGCTCGGTCATTACGTGCTCGTTTCGCGTGACGCCGGCCGGCGTCGTCGTACGTATCGGGGCGTGCCCCACTCCCGTTGCACCATGCGTCTCAGGCGCGGTCACGAGCGGGCGAACCAGGGGTCGGTCCGAGCCGGGGTGAACCGGCACGTCGGTTCGGTCCGCGAGTCGCAACAGCTCGCGCGCGTTCCGCGTGGTTGCCTCGAGTGACGCATTGCCATACGTCGTGGTTACGGCAACGATATCCAGCAAAGGAGATCGCGCCGCCATTGCTAGTGCGACCAGGTCATCGATCCCTGGATCGGTATCGATGATGACCGGTCCGATCTCCCTCTGGCGTGTGCGTCCGGAAGGGTCTAAGCTTGGTGACGTGTTCAATCGACAATCCGGGACGCAATGACAGAACACACTGACTGGAAAGATCTACGACCTGCGTACGCAGAGCTGATCGAGGCGTTCGGCAAGGGCTGGGAGCAGGGCAAGCCGGACGAGATCGCAGGCGTTTTCACGGAGGACGGAGTCTTCTCACCTAACCCGTTGGAATCTCCCCTCCGAGGCAAAGCCGCGATCAGGGTGTACTGGAAGGATGCGCCTCTGGAACAGGCTGAGGTATCATTCCGCTTCGGTGAGATATTCGTGGCGGGTCCCTGGTTCGCGACGGAGATCAAGTGCACGTTTCGGCGGCGCCGAAGCGGCAAGATGATGGATGTGCGAGGTGCCCTGTTCTGTGAGACCATCGACGGGAAGATAGCCGAGATGCGAATGTACTGGCACCGAACCGAGAAATAGCCAAGGGATACATGGAGGCTCCCGTATTCCTTGGATGCCAGGGTTGGAACCAGCTGGCGTGGGTGGATTCAAGCCACCCTCACGATGCCACAGAGATCGAGATGTTGCGCAACTACGCAACCGATTTTCCTACGGTCGAGGTAGCAGACACCTTCGCTGGAATCCCACCGACGCCGCTGCTCGAGAGTTGGCGTGATGCGGTGCCCGACGGGTTTCAGTTCGCCTTGAAGGTGCCACAGCAGATAACCCATGAGCACCGTTTCGTCGAAGCAGGCCAATTGCTGGAACGCTTCTTGGAACGCGTCGTGGTGCTAGGCGATAAGCTGGGGCCACTGCTGCTGGCGATGCCTACCGGGTTCAAGCCGACGAATGACGCAGTTCGGATCATGAAGAGCTTCGTTCATTCACTCCCAGCCGGGTTCAAATGGGCGATGGAGTGCAGGCGGCCCGACTGGCTCACAAAGGAGCTGTTCAGCTTGCTCAGTCGCCGCAATGTTACGCTCGTGCTGAGCGACGACAGGTGGGTCAGAAGAAGTGTGATGCTGAACCTCGCAAGTGAGCCAACCGCTGACTTCTCCTATGTCCGGTGGAACGCGAGGCATCCACGAGGTCCGAACGGGCGACCGGACGCGTCAGTTCCGCAGCCGACTCTATCCAGATGGTCACCCGCGATCAGCGAATTGAGAAGCCGTGTGTCAACTGTCTTCGGATACGTGTCGCGCGGGTTTGGTGGCGACCAGTTCCCCGGCTGTGTCAGACTCTTCCAAAATGCGATCGACCAGGAGTCCGCTCCTTGGACTTGAGCCTGGTGAGTCGCTCCCGGCATTCGGTACAGGCCCAACTCCCCCTACTTCCCTAGAGCCAGCAGCTTATCTTCTGTCGTCATGAGAGTTCGCGTCGCCATTGCTCAGATTAGACCTACCAAGGCCGATTACGCTGCGAACTTGGAGCGCGTGAGGTCGGTGCTTGCCGACGTGACTACGTGGGACCAACCACCGGACCTGGTTGTGTTTCCGGAGAGCATCATGTCCGGCTATTTCCTGGAGGGAGGTGTCAGGGAAGTCGCGGTCACGGCAGGGACCTTGTTCAGCGACCTGCGGTCGCTGCATGCCTCGTCCGGTGCACCGCCGCTCGACGTTACGGTTGGATTCTACGAGGAGTTCCGTAACCGCTATTATAACTCCGCTCTGTATGCATCGCTGGGCGACCAGCCTGAGATTCGACACGTTCACCGCAAGGTGTTCTTGCCCACGTATGGTTTGTTTGACGAGCAGCGCTTCGTAGAGAAGGGCTCGACGGTGCAGGCGTTCGACACGAGGTGGGGTCGCGCGGCGATGCTGGTGTGTGAAGATGCCTGGCACTCGATAACAGGTACCATCGCGGCTCTCGACGGTGCCCAACTCCTAATCGTGCCCAGTGCCGCGCCGGCAAGAGGTGTTGCTCCGGTCAAAGGGACTCCGGCGGAGGTTCAATCCCGTCCTGCTAGCGTGGCGCGCTGGGAACGCTTGCTGCAGAATATGGCAGAGGAGCACGGTCTGTTCACGGTCCTGGCACAACTGGTGGGTTTCGAGGGTGGGAAGGGCTTCCAGGGAGGTTCCTGTGTGGTTGGACCCGATGGTGAGGTCCTGGCCAGGGGGCCGGCATTTGAAGAGTCGATAGTGATGGCGGATCTCGAGCTTGATGCCATTACCCGGGCGCGAACCGATCAGCCGCTGTTGGGGGATCTGGAGACCCAGCTCCTCAACCTGCTCCGTTCGCTCGACTCTCCAGGGGTCCCAGCCGAGTACGACGCGTCCGTAGGGTCTGCAACCGAGCCAGCTCCATCGCAGCCGGCCGAACTCCCTGTCGCTGTCCCGCAGGTCTCTACCGACCCGATGGCGATCGATGGTGAGCTGACTGCGCGCTGGTTGGTGGCGTTTCTCGAGGACGAAGTCGTACGTCGTCGCGGTTTCAAACAGGGGATCGTTGGGCTCTCCGGTGGTGTGGATAGCGCGCTGACAGCGGCATTGGCAGCTCGTGCCCTAGGGCCGGAGAACGTGATAGGAGTGCGAATGCCCTATCGGACTTCCAGCCCCGCAAGCCTGGAGCATGCCGCACTCGTTGCCGAGCGCATCGGGATCAGACTGGAAACGGTCGACATCACCGATGCTGTGGATGGCTACGTCAACGCGGCGGATGAGAAGGCGAGCCCCGAGCGCCGCGGCAACGTGATGGCACGCATGCGCATGGTCACCCTGTTCGATCTCTCGGCCAAGTACGACGCGCTGCCTCTGGGGACCGGAAACAAAACCGAACGGCTGCTCGGCTACTTCACATGGCATGCAGATGACTCGCCACCAGTGAATCCGCTGGGCGACCTCTTCAAGACACAGGTGTGGGAACTGGCTCGTCATGTCGGGATACCTGGCGAGATATTGTCCAAACCAGCGAGCGCGGATCTCATCGAAGGCCAGACCGACGAAGGGGATCTGGGGATTTCCTATGGGAATGCCGATCGAATTCTGCATTGGCTGTTGAAAGGCCTCCGTAAGGAACAGATCGTCACCCTCGGGTTTGACGCGGCCGAAATCGAGCTGGTGAGCGAGCGGCTTCACGGTACGCATTGGAAGAGAAGACTGCCCACGGTGGCAATGGTGAGTGGCACTGCTATTGGGGAGTCCTATCTGCGACCGGTGGATTACTAGCCCCTCTCCCCCTTCCCCGGGGGAAGAAGGGGAAGGAGGGGAAGGAGATTAGGGGACATCATGAGTTCCAACCAACTCGAGCCTCGTCGGGCCAGCGCATCCCAATCCACTATGACCGCACTCATGATGCC
>Ga0255055_10000156_pt1 | contig 50546 bp, 38 predicted proteins | sample JV7_2_27_MG_FD_188633 | JGI IMG/M metagenome (GOLD analysis project Ga0255055, IMG submission 188633) | Seawater microbial communities from Jervis Inlet, British Columbia, Canada - JV7_2_27 | ecosystem: Environmental > Aquatic > Marine > Inlet | place: Canada: British Columbia | collected... | reverse complement strand
AACGCTGGCCGGCGGGGATGCGCCCGGGCCAGACAAAGATCATCGGGACGTGGGTCTCGTGCGAGTTGAACATGGGGCCCCACATCGGTGGCACCGGCTCCATCAAGCGGTGGCAGGCGGCCGGGTAGCCGTGATCGGCGGCGACGATGAGCAGCGTGTTCTCCCACTCACCGCGCTCCTGGAGCCGCGCCACCAGCTCGCCGATGCGGTGGTCGTTATGGGCCATGGCCTCGTCGTAGAGCCCCTGCTGGGCATAGGTGTAGCGTGCCAGGTCGATGCCGTGCTCCTCGTAGGCGGCGGGCTTCCGCCAATCCCCTCCGCGATAGAGCTTGAGATCCCACTCCTCGTAGCCCTGTCGGAGCTGCGGGTCGACATAGAGTCCGGAGAAGGGCGCCACCGGCTCGAACGGCTCATGAATATCGGTGCTCTGGAAGTGGACCCAGTAGGGCTCGGCCGGATGGTTCTGTCGCCAGCGCCAGAAGGACTCGTGGAGTAGCCGTGACGACTCCGAGTTGTTGGGTTCGATGCCCGTTTCATGCATGAAGTCCGCGCCACGCTCGAGGCCGCTGAGCGAGGCGGAGTAGGGATTCGAGACGATGATCCCAGTCTGGTAGCCCGCGCCATGCAGATGCTCCGCCATGGTGACCGCCCCGTCAGGCACGCGGTCGGTCTCGCTGCGATAGCCCCCCAGAGCGCTGTGCGGGATCGAAGTCATAAACGAGGCGGTCGAGACTTTGGTCCAGGTGGCGCTGCTGTAGGCGCGTTCAAACATCGCCCCTTGCGCCGCCAGACGCTCGAGGTGGGGTGTGTTGGCACGGTTGTACCCGTTGACGCTCATGTAGTCGGCACCGGCGCCATCGATGATGTAGAAGATGACGTTGGGCCGCGCGGTGCTCGAGTCGGCGATCCGCTCACCGGCCAGAACCGGCGCCCCCCACAGCGCCACCGTGCCTTCCTCGGCCTCGGTCTCGAACCCGAGCGTGACCGTCTGGCCGGCCAGACCCGACAAGTCGATCGAGCGCATCGCCCAGGCGCCCGGGTCGGAGTAGGTCTCCTCGAGGAGAATCGACGGCGCCTCATCCGCTGCCGTGGCACTGACTCGAAAGACCACCGGTCGATCCTCGCGCAAGACACCCAGGCCAAAGTCGAGTCGGCCCCCTGGTGGCATCGTGGCCTGGAACTCGAGCTTGGCAGTGCCGTGGGTAAAGATCGCGCGCCGGTGCTCGCCGCCCTTCTCGGTCATCCTCGACCCGAACGACTCCGCAGCGAAGTCGGCCTCCTTGGGCACGATGCTCACAGAGAGCAGGTCGGCTGTGACCGGCTCGTCCGCACCGAGGTAGACCCCGAGCTGACGCCAGGTACCCTGGTGCGGATCCTCTTCAAGTCGGTCCAGACGCAGGACATAGCTCTGCACCGAGCCATCGTCGATCACCGGCACCTCGGGTACCCACGCCTCGAACGGCACAGGGTAGTTCTGCTCGACAACGTCGGTGCTCAGGTTGATCCCCAGCTCGAGATGATCGATCTGGTCTGTGGCGCGAAGCCTGACGATCACATAGGCCCAGTCCTCGAGGTTCCAGTCGGGCAACTCGATATACAGGCCACCGTGGGGTTTTTCCCAACCCTTTGGCCTCTCTTCACTCGACAGCGTCAGCCGAACGGCATCCTCGATATATCTGATTTCAGGCAGCCGCGCGGTGGGGCGGGCATAGCCCACGGGCTTCCAGTCGAGTTGGGGCTGGTCGAAGCGCCACTCCTCAGGGGTAGGGGGCTGCAGCGGCAGCTCTGAACCCTCGACCGTCGCGGCCCCTAGATGATCCTCGAGATGGAGGGGTACTTCGGCCGTGAGGACGGCCGATGACGGCTGCGGCTCCTGGCAGCCGAGCGCTAGCGCCAGCATGAGGACCCCAGCACCCAGACAACACAGACTCACCGCAGCGCTGCGGAGCGCGCAACGAAGTGCCATGAATTCCCTTTCGACTACTTGTTTGTCGGCGTGAGTATAGCGTGTTGGAAATCGGGGGGAGAGCGAGGCCGGATACCGTTCGCTTCTTGCTGGCGGCGGGTAGCTGGAAGCTGGCCGCCGCCTTGCTATGATTCGGCAAGAGGCCAACCAAATGGACATCTTGATTCTCCGCTATCCGGAACCCCGGCAGCGCTTGGGAGCATCCAGAAAAGTGGTCATCCTCCAACGGGCCCAGGATGGGGAAGAGACGGAACTGGAGACCCTCGAGGTCGGGGCCAGAGGTCCGACCCTGGAGGATGCTGTACAGAGTCAAATCGAGAAGGGGCACACGCAGATTGTTCTCGATCTGATCCACGAGAAGCACATCGATTCGAGTGATCTGGCTCAGATCCTCGGGGCTTTCAAGCAGGCAGGGGAGTCGGACGGCGAGCTGGTGATCGCCAATCCCAACTCGAAGATTCGTGAGATCTTTCGCATCACCAAGTTGGATGAGGTGATGAAGCTCTTCGATTCGGTCGGGGCCGCGGCCCAACACTTCGCAAGCTCTGCCTAGCGCGAGTCCGAAGCAACGATCACCCAGCTCAGGAGGCCACCCGCCATGCTTGAGAACCGACGTTCTCTTCCAATCGTTGTCTTGATTCTCACTACGGTTCTGACGACCTGTCTGGCAACGGCCGAGTAGGTGGTCGAGAGTCTCGAGGGGCGTGCCGTACCGGTGGAGTACGTCCTGTTTGCCGATGAGGGCCACGGCTTCCGCAAGACCGAGAACCGCATCACCTCGGATGCGGCCATCGTTCAGTGGTTCGAGAGATACCTGGTAACAAAATAGACCAGCACTCTTGTCGACGGATCTTGCTACGCTGGGAGGTGCAACTCCTGATCAAGGTGCCCTGTGGCTTACTCGAGCTACTCATCCCACATTTGGGTCGCCGTCGTCGTGGTTTGCGACGTCGTTGGGGGAGGACTATCGGCTGTGGCAGCGCAGATCGGTCCCGAGTCCGACCTCGAGATCGAGCGGTGTCTGAAGTCCGGTCACGTCGACAGGAAGGGCGAGAACCTGGTAGGCGTGACCCGCTCCGTGCGGTTGGAGCTGGAGTGTGACGGCAAGACCCGATCCGCTGTCTTCAAGACGGTGGATACCTTCCATCGGGGCCTGACCAGGTTCGAAGACGGTAGCTGGGAGATGAACTTCGCCGACAGTTACAAGTTCGAACGTGCGGCTTATCTGGTGGACCGCGAGCTAGGTTTGAACATGGTTCCGGTGGCGATGATTCGAGAAGTCAGAAGAAACCAGGGTGCGCTGATCGACTGGATTCCCAATACCTCCCACGAGAACGATCCGGCGCGGCCTCTGACTCCTTCCGAGGTCGCGGCCCTGGCGCCACAAAAGGCGGCCATGCATCTCTTCGACGCCCTGATCTACAACATCGACCGCAACGTGGGGAACTGGCTGGTCGACATTGACAACCGGCGCCTGTACCTTATCGACCACTCGCGTAGCTTTCGGTCCTCGAGCAGAGTGCCCCAGACCTTCCTCGAGAAGCGCATCTGGCTTACCCGAGAGATGCACGCCAATCTGGCGGCAGTGAGCCGGGGTCGTCTGACCGATGTGCTCGAGGGACTGGTCGAGCCCGGTCAGATCGATGCGCTCCTGAGCCGCCGCGATCAACTGTTGGAGATCGTCAAGTCAGCTTGCGACGAGTACGGTGAGAACGTCGTCTTCCGAGATTGAGCGCAGGCTCTACCTTCAACGCGAAGCTCCCGATCGTCGGGGGTCACAATCAGGCCTGGAGGCCTAGAGGCCTAGAGGCTCCCCCTCCCTTCTGGCTGGGAGCTGGTAGCCGGTAGCTGGCAGCTGATTCCGACTGACAACTGACGACTGGATCCGTTGTGCTATCTTGATTGCAGGTCGTTCCCTGCTAGTGACATTTGATGTTCGACTCCGTCGAAGAAACCTCTGCTGTCCTTTCGGACCACGCCTACGTTGCCGACATCGGCCTCTGCACCTCGCTCTACCTGGCGCTGAAGATGGAGAAGGCCCTCTTTCTGGAGGGCGAGCCCGGGGTGGGCAAGACCGAGTTGGCAAAAGTCTTGAGCCGCGCCTTCGAGACGGCCCTCATCCGCCTTCAGTGCTTCGAGGGGCTCGATCTCAGCCAGGCAGTCTACGAGTGGAACTACCCGCGACAGCTTCTGGAGATCCAGGCCCGGACCAGCGGTGACTCCGCCAAGGGGCACATCACACCCGATATCTTCACCGAGGAGTTCCTGCTCAAGCGACCGCTGCTCCAAGCCATCGACGAAAGCCACGAGCGGGCCCCGGTGCTCTTGATCGACGAGCTGGATCGGTCCGACGAAGAGTTCGAGAGTTTCCTGCTCGAGCTGCTTTCCGATTTTCAGGTGACGATTCCCGAGATCGGCACCCTCACCGCCCGGCACAAGCCGGTGACGATCATCACCTCCAACCGGACGCGGGAGATCCACGACGCCTTGAAGCGCCGCTGCGTCTACCACTGGATCGACTACCCGTCGCTCGACAAGGAGCTCGAGATCGTGCGGCGCAAAATCCCCGGTCTGCCCGAGCGGCTGGCCGAACAGGTGGTGGCCTTCGTCCAGGCACTGCGGCAGGAGGATCTCTACAAGCACCCTGGGGTGGCCGAGACCCTCGATTGGGCCCAGGCCCTGGGTCACCTGCAGGCCGAGGCGCTGGAGCTGGAGGTCGTCGAACGAACACTCGGAATTCTCCTCAAGTACCAGGATGACGTGGACAAGCTCCGAGGACCGGTGGCGGAGACGCTGCTGCTCCGGGCAGCGCTGTAGCTCGAATCGGATCAATGGAATCACCGATCCTGCGCAATATGTTGCTCTTCGGCCGGGTCCTGCGTCGGGCGGGTATTCCGGTCTCCCCGGAGCAGGGTCGATCTTTCGCCCGCGCCCTCGAGTGGGTCGATCTCGGCAGCCGCGACCAGGTCTTTCACACCGCTCGCTCTTTGTTGGTGCACCGGCAAGAGGACCTGGCGCTTTTCGAAGTGATCTTCAATCGCTTCTGGCATCAGCCGGGAGAGACCGGCGTCCCGAGCGGTATGAAGGCACCGCGGGCACCCCGGCACCGCCCACGCGAGGCCAAGCCCGTCGATGTCATCTCGTTCTTGACCGGCGGCCCCAAGTCCGACGATTCCGAGGTCGACGTGGTGGACAAGTCCGGGACCTTCAGCCCCCACGAGGTGCTGCAGCACAAGGACTTCTCGGAGATGACGGACGAGGAGATGGCGGCGGTGCGGAAGCTGATCGCCGAGACCCGGTGGAAGGCGAGTCTGCGTCGCACCCGACGGCTGGTGCCCGATACCCGTGGCAATCGCTTGCATCTGCGGCGGATGTTGCGCGAGGCGGCCAGGCATGGCGGGGTCATGATCGAGCTCGCCCACCTCAGCCGCAAGATCAAGCAACGACCAGTGGTCCTGCTAGCCGACATCAGCGGCTCGATGGAAAGGTACTCGCGTCTCCTGCTGCAGTTCTTCTACGGAATGAGTCACAGCTTGCAGCGGGTCGAGAGCTTTGTCTTCGGCACCCGCCTGACGCGGATCACGTCCCAACTCAAGCTGCGTAACATCGACCGGGCGCTGGAAAGTGCCAGCGCCAGGGTCGTGGACTGGTCGGGTGGCACCCGGATTGGAGATAGCTTGCGAGTCTTCAATCAGCAGTGGAGCAGACGGGTGCTGCGCCGGGGAGCAGTGGTGATCGTCATCAGCGATGGCTGGGAGCGGGGTGATGTGGCGACGCTGCGGCGGGAGATGCGCTACCTCGCCCACCGGTGCCACCGTCTCATCTGGCTCAATCCGCTACTGGGTTCCCCAGGCTACCAACCGTTGGTGGAGGGCATGTCGGCGGCCTTGCCTTTCGTCGACGATTTCCTACCCATTCACAATCTCGAGTCGCTGCAGGCCCTGGCCGAGCATCTGGTCTCGCTGCCCGAGCGCCGCTCGGTGCGCGCGGCACCGCCCGCCGCGGGTCTGCCTGCCGCCATAGGAGGGAGTCAACCATGAAGGTTGCAGGAAGCTACACCTTCGAGGCATCGCAGAAGACTGTCTGGGAAACGCTGCAAAACCCCACCGTGTTGACCGCCGTCCTGCCTGGCTGCGATCGGCTGGCCGAAGTTGGTGAGAATCAGTGGGAGGGCGACCTCAACATCAAGGTGGGGCCGGTGCAAGGGAAGTTCAAGGGTCGCATCGAGATGCGCGATCTCGAACCGCCCAAGAGCTTCAATCTGGGCATCGATGGTCAGGGCAGCACCGGATTCGTCAAGGCCACGGCCAAGGTCGACCTCGAAGCGGCGGGTGAGGGCACCATCATGCACTACGACAGCGACGCCCAGGTCGGCGGCCGTATCGCCAGCGTCGGCCAGCGGTTGCTGGACAGCTCGGCCAAAGCCATCATTCAACAGAGCCTGGACGGGCTACACGACCTGATGAAGGTGGCGAAACCCAGTGAGACGGAGGATGGAGAGGCGGTCACTTCGGTTGAAGAGGCTGCCGCCGACTTCCAGGCTCCGACCCAGGCGGAGTTCGCCGCCAAGGTGGCCAAGGAGGTGGCCAAAGACGTCGTTCCCCGCCCACTGCTCATCGGGGGGCTAATCATCATCATTCTCATCATTCTGTATCTGCTGCTGTCCTGATCGGGGAAGGGTAAGACCGCTGCGGCCTCCTCGAAGACGTCCCTGAACGACCCGTCCCCCGAACCCGCACAGACTGAGCCAGTTGGCCATTATCACGGTTGCCTGAAGCTGGTGGCGACCCATCCGTCTGCGGCCGCGCAAGATGGATGTGCATATCCCCAATTCGGTGGTGACGTGGGACGGACAAACAGGTATGAATGTGGAAAGTATGCGAAGCCAACTCGACGTCGCACCGGTCGCTCGACTCGATTTCGTGGGCCAGGGTTCCGAGAACCCCGGCTGGTATATCCGTTACTCCGTCAACGGGCGGCCTACCACCGAGCGTCTGTCCATCGAGATCGGCGCCGATGCCTTTGGGGCTGTGGAGTTGGCCGCCAACCACCTCGGCTGCAGTGTCGATCAGATCGAGTTTGGCGGCCCCGTGTGGCCCATTCCGCTCGACGGCCTGGTGTCCACCGAAGGGACCCTCGAGTTCTTTCCGGACCCGGACTCCGATGCGATCGACAGCGGCGATTGGCACCGCTTGACAGGGTTTTTTCCCGGCAGCGAGCTTGACGCTCGCCAAGCCGAGCGCCGTGCGGTCCAAGGGATCCGTCTCCGCAGTCCTGCCTTGGGCAGGGTCCTGAACTGGAGCGAATTCGGGATGGGTATCGAGATTGGCCGTCCTTTGCTGGTCGAGTCGCGACCCTTGTTCAAGGCTCAGGGGAGGAGATCCCAGGTCGAGATGCTCGGCGAGGTGCGGTGGTGCCACATTGTGGAGGGCCTTCCCTTGGCTAACAAATCAGGCCCCATCTACCGCGCTGGAATCATCCTCATCGCCTGAGCCGGGGAAGACCTTGGCCTCTGCCAGGGGTCTGCCCGATTGGCATCTGGAGTCGCCAGCAGTACCCCGCATCAAGGTAGTACCTCACCTACCCATCGGTACGGTGCGCAACGAGCCATCGTCGTCCTAGCATGCCTATGGCGGTGACGCGGCCGCGGAAAGGGGATTGTGTGCGGTGTCGTCACCGCTCCTCTTGCGAGAAAGGCTACCGTGGCCGCGGAGCAACCACGTCCTTCTGCGTGTCCGGCCGATTGTCCAGCGTGCCTGGAAGCCGGTAACGGCCCTTCACCGAGTGCGACGCCCCTGTCGGGTTGGTCACTGGTTCTGGCTTCGGCAGTGACCTTTCTGGTGCCGCTGCTGACCGCCCTGATCGGTGCGGTGATCTTGCGACAGAGCCCCCTATCACAGCTGCTCGGCGGCCTGGCAGGCCTTTTTCTTGGGATGCTGCTTGTCCGCCTGGTGAGGCCAAGATGAGCAGGCCCGGCAGCTTCGGTGGCGGAGTTCATCCCCCGGAAAGGAAGTCTCTGGCCGAGTCGCTGCTCATCGAAGTCATCCCGACTCCGAAGTTGGTCAGTGTGCCACTACTTCAGCACCTGGGTGTGCCCTGCGAAGCACTGGTCAAGAACCGGGACGAGGTCGAGCTCGGCCAGGTCATTGGCAGCTCCGACGCCCCGGTGACAGCGCCGGTTCACTCCAGCGTTGGGGGCACGGTGGCCAAGCCCTCCGTGGCGACCCTTCCCAACGGCCGGCACGTAGCCTCGATTCCCATCAAGGCCTCACCCAAACAGAGCCTGGAAGGACAGGCGCTTTATGAAGATCACTTCGGGGGCCCCTGGCCTACTTCCGGCCTCGATGAGTACACCCCGGAGGACATCACACAAGCGGTACGGGAGGCGGGCCTGGTGGGAATGGGAGGAGCAGCATTCCCGACCTGGGTGAAGCTCGGCCGCAATCCTGATCGCCCAGTCGACACCCTGCTGATCAACGGCTGCGAATGCGAGCCCTACCTGGCCGCCGACAACCGTCTGATGATCGAAGCGGCCGGACCGGTGATCACCGGGGCTCTGCTGGCGGCCCAGTCTGCCGGCGCCGATCGGATCATCGTGGGAATCGAGGACAATAAGCCTGATGCCATCGCCTCGATGCAAGTGGCAGCTGACGGCACAGGCATCGAGATCAGGAGTGTGCGCACCAAATACCCCCAGGGAGCTGAAAAGCAGTTGGTCTTGGCCACGCTCGGGCGGGTAGTGCCGGGCGGCGGTCTGCCGCTCGATGTGGGGGTGGTGGTCATCAATGTGGGCACCGCGGCTGCCGTCGCCAGAGCTGTGCTCCGTGGCAAGCCCCTCACACACCGCATTATCACGGTCTCCGGTGATGGCATTGTCGAGCCCAAGAATCTCCTGGTCCCTGTTGGCACCTCCTACCGGGACGTGATCGCCTCTGCCGGTGGTCTCAAGAGCAATGCGGCGCGGGTCATCGCAGGCGGACCGATGATGGGCTTCACTCTCGGAGACTTCGGTGTACCGGTCACCAAGGGCACCAGCGGCGTCACCGTTCTCACCGATGAAAATCTACGATCGGTGGCAGAGACTGCGTGTGTTCGCTGCGGACGCTGCCTGGATGTCTGTCCCATGGATCTGGTGCCGACCAAGATCGCTCTGGCGGCGCGCTACGGATACTGGGACCTGGCCAGGCGCTACCACGCCGGAGCCTGCATGGAATGTGGCTGCTGTGCCTACGACTGCCCGGCCCAGATCCCGCTGGTGCAGCTGATCCGGCTGGGCAAGACCCAACTGGCGGCCGCCTGAGCGCGACAAACGGACCGTCTCATGACAGCCGAATCGACAGCGAAAACTCCGGTACCTGTGGCACCCGGATCGGAGCCGAGCCCGCCGCCGCAGCTGCATGTGGCGCCCGGCCCTCATTTATCGAGTACCTCGTCGACGACCCGCCGGATGATGCTCGATGTGCTCGTCGGCCTGGTGCCGGTGATGGCCGCGGCGGTGACGGTCTTCCGCTGGCACGCAGTCCTGCAGATCAGCATCTGCGTGGCGAGCTGTCTCGTCGCCGAGTCCCTGTTTGCTTTCTGGCGCGACCGGAGACCCCCCCTCTCGGATCTGTCGACGGCGGTGACAGGGGCGATCCTGGGTCTCTCCCTGCCCTGGAGCGCTCCGTGGTATGTGGGGGTCGTGGCGTCGTTCGTGGCTATCGGCGTGGGCAAGGCCGTCTTCGGCGGTCTCGGCCAGAACATCTTCAACCCAGCCATGGTGGGCCGGGCGTTCGTGATGATCAGCTTCGCATCGGTGATGGGTGCCACCGCCCACGTGCGATCGGATGCCGATCTGGTAGTGCTGACTCAGGCGACCCCGCTGACCGCTGCCAAAGAGGCCACCGGCTCAGACCTGCCGGGGCTGTGGGTCATGTTCCTGGGGAACGTCAACGGCTCCCTCGGCGAAACCAGTGTCCTGGCTTGTCTTTTGGGAGGTCTTTACCTCTGTTGGCGTCGGGCAGCTTCGTGGGAGATTCCTGCCAGCATGATCATCGGCGCGGCTTTGGTGGCAGGGATCGCCAACCTGCTGAATCCAGAGACGCCACTGACCGTGTTGCATCACCTCGTGGGCGGCTCGCTGGTCTTCGGTGCGTTCTACATTGCCACCGATCCGGTAACCAGCCCCCTGACCCGGCGGGGAAAGATCTGTTTTGGCGCCGGTGCCGGTGTTCTCGTTATCGTGATTCGCTTGTTCTCCAATTACCCTGAAGGGGTGGTGTTCGCCATCTTGTTGATGAATGCCATGGTGCCCCTGGTCAACCGCTGGATGATCCCGAAACCGTTCGGTGGTCCCATCGCTGAACATTGAGGAGCCCTTTTTCGAGACCACTGTCATGGCGAGAATTCGCGACACCTACCTGGGGCAAGCTTGGCTCGTGCTGATCCTGTCCCTGGTCTTTGGTGGCACCCTGGCTGGAGTCCACGTGGGTCTGAACGACCGTATCGAGGCCAACCTGCGGGCCGAGACCCTGAGTCGGATACCGGAGCTGGTGTTGGGCGATGAGGTCGGCAGCAGGCCTGATGTCGTGCTCCTCGAAGACGGTATGGAGGTGCAGATGGCCGACGGATCAATGCTGGCGATGCAGGTCTCCGAACAGGAGGTCGGCGGGCACCAGGTCTTCGAGGTGCTGCGGGGCGATGACCGGACGAGGTTGGGCTGGGTGGCCCGGGGGGCGGGTCAGGGCTATGCCGACCAGATAGAGATCCTCATCGGGCTGCGGCCCGATGCCCAAGAGATCACGGGCCTGTACGTGCTCAGCCAGAAAGAGACTCCGGCACTCGGAGATGCCATTACCGGGCTGCCGTTCAGAAGTCGCTTTGTGGGGGTTCCCGCCGATCGGGCTGTGGAGATTACCAAGGAGGAGCGAGCGGCGGCAGCTGATCGGAGCAAGATCCTGGCCCTGACAGCAGCGACCATTTCCTCGCAGAGCGTCTGCGACATCGTCAACCGCACGGTTGCCGATATCCGCTTGGAGCTCGGGAAGTAGGAGCATGAGATGGCAGTAGACGAGCCGACCGCCATCGAGCGCCTCATCAGCGGGATCATTCCCGAGAACCCCGTCTATCGACAGCTCCTCGGGATGTGTCCGACGCTGGCAGTCACCGCAGCGATGAAACCGGCGATGACCATGGTCGCGGCGACTGCCTTCGTGCTGATCTGCGCCAACCTGATCACCAGCCTGATCCGGCAACTGCTCAAGCCTCATCTGCGGATCGTGGTGTTTACCCTGACCATTGCCACCTTCGTCACAGTTGCCGATCGGTTCCTGGCGGCCTACGCCTATCCCATGAGCAAAGAGCTGGGGCCTTATGTACCCCTGATCATCGTCAACTGCATGATTATCAGCCGGTGTGAGGTCTGCGCCTCGAAGCAGGGAGTCGGGGTGGCGCTGGCCGATGCCTTCGGAGTCTCCTTGGGGTTCATGCTGGCCCTGGCCAGTGTGGCAACCGTGCGGGAGATCTTGGGTATGGGCAGCTGGTTCGGTCTGACCGTGCTGCCCGATGGTTTTCCGCGCTGGGGTCTGATGGTCATGCCCCCGGGAGCCTTTCTGACCCTCGGTCTGCTGTTGGCCCTGGTCACCTGGTTTGCCCATCGCCGGTCGGAGCGTCGCACAGCGCAACGGGAAAGGATCGGTTGAGATGGAGTTGCTCGGTAATCTCCTGCTGATCGCCATCGGCGCGGCGCTGATCAACAACTTCGTGCTGACCTATTTCGTCGGCATCTGTCCCTTTCTCGGTGTCTCGCGCCGACTGGATACCGCCTTCGGCATGGGTTGCGCGGTGACGTTCGTCATCTCGGTGGCCGCGCTGATCAGCTGGACCATGACCGAGTTCGTTTTACGACCGGGTGCACTGGTTCCCGGTTGGATCTTGAATCTCGGTGCACGGGATACAGGAGCGGCAGAGGTGGACCTGTCGATTCTCAGCTACATCGTCTACATCTTCGTCATCGCGGCAAGCGTCCAGTTTGTCGAGATGTATGTCCGCAAGTTCTACCCAGCCCTCTACAAGTCATTCGGCGTCTTTCTGCCGCTGATCACCACTAACTGTGCCATCCTCTTCGCCTGTCTCGAAATCATGAAGCACGTGAACGCTCGGGAGTGGGGGTTGGTGGAATCCATGGTGCTGGCGATCTTCGGTGGTGTCGGGTTCACCATCGCCATCGTCCTGATGGCGGGGATCCGAGAAGAGCTGGAGCTGGCCGACGTACCCGTGGCCTTTCGGGGTGCCGCGATCACCCTGGTGGTGGCAGGTATCCTCGCCCTGGCCTTCATGGGCTTCACGGGTGTAGGCGCCAACATTCAGAAGGCTCTGACAGGCGAGACCACCGCATCCCCCGCCGATATCCGGGTCGAGAGCTCCGGGGAGAGCGCGCCATGATGATTGTGGTGTCAGTGGGACTGGCCGCCAGCACCCTCTTCGGCATGGCAGTGGTGATCAGCTATGTCCTGGGGTGGGCCAACAAGGCCTTCCACGTCGAGATCGATCCGCGGGTCATCCGGATCAACGACGTGCTACCGGGAGCCCATTGTGCCGGCTGTGGCTATGTCGGCTGTAACGACTACGCAGAGGCAGTGGCCCGGGGTGAAGCAGCGGTCAATCTCTGTGCCCCGGGTGGGCCGGCCTGTGCAGAAGCCATGGCCGCGATCATGGGTGTGGAAGTGGAGCAGACCTGGCCCTATCGGGCGGTGGTTCACTGCACGGCTCGTGCCAATCAGCGTCTGCTTCGTACCGAATATCGGGGCGAGCCGACCTGCATGGCCGCGAATCTAGTCAACGATGTGCAGGGATGCGTCTACGGATGTCTCGGGATCGGTGATTGCGAGCGGGTCTGTGACTACGACGCCATCCACGTCGTCGAGGGACTGGCCGAGGTCGACTACGAGAAATGCACGGGTTGCGGTGCTTGCGTGGATATCTGCCCGCGCAGCATCATCAGCCGTATCCCCTTCAAAGCGGAGCAGGTCCTGGTGATCAAGTGTTCCAACGATGACTTTGGTGTCGAGGTCAAGAAGGTCTGCCAGGTGGGCTGCATCGGGTGCAAGGCCTGCACTCGATTCAGCGAACTGCTCACCATGGCGGGCAATCTGCCCGTTGTCGACTACGACGCGGACGATTATCTCTTGGCCGATTTCGCCGCCAGCCTCGAGAAGTGCCCGGCCGAGTCGCTGGTCTTTGTCGGCACCCCTTCACGCGCGGATCTCGAGGCCACTGCAGAAGAGGAGTTACCCGAGCGCATCGTGCCTGAATTCGAGACCACAGTCGACAAGACCGACTGGTGGGGCTAGGTCACTCCGACAGATCGAAGACTGCCCACACGAGCAGCCGGCGAAACCCCGGGGTGGCGCTGACCTGGTAGTCATCAGGTCCTCCGGTGACGATCATCGCGTGCAGATCGTCGGTGGCAGGCAGAAGATCGAAGCCTGAGACTCCGAGAATGCTCAGGGCCGTGGCCCAGGCGTCGGCTGTTGCTGCGTCGGGCGCCACGACCGTCACAGAGTGGATCTCCTCGGCGGGCCAGCCGGTGCGGGGATCGATAATGTGGCTGAAACGCCGGCCGTCGATCTCGATCGAGCGGGCGTAATCTCCGCTGCTACAGACGGCGCCCTCGTCAAGCTCAATCTCGGCCCACGGACTGTCCTCGAATGGGCTGCGGATGGCTACGATCCAGGGCCTCTCCTCCGGGCCCAGTCCAAACACTCGCAGGTCACCACCGACTTCCACCATGCCACCCTCGGCTTCTTCACGCCGAAACCGGAGAAGGGCCCTGTCGATGGCATAGCCCTTGGCAATCCCGTCGATATCGACCCGGGTCGAGACGCGACTCTTGGAGACACCTTCGCCTTCGAAGCGGATGTCATCCCAGCGGGAGGCGGCGCGGGCCGCCGCCAGCTCATCCTTGGAGGGGAGGAGACCCTCGTTCCCGGCCCTGCGCCAGAGCTCGATCAGCGGCCGAGCAGTGATGTCGAAGACTCCTGACGTTTGATCGTAGAGTTCTCTCGCGGCCGTCAGAACCTCCACCAGCTCGTCGGCCAGGGCTATCGGCTGATCGGCGGGTGCGTCGTTGAATCGGGAGATCTGCGACGGTTCGATCCAGGTGCTCAACAGAGCCTCGAGACGGCGGAGCTCGGCCTCCGCGGCCTCCAGGCCCTGTTGCGCGTCACGGAGCCGATCACGCTTCACCACCGCAACCAGTTTGCTCCGGGTTCCCATGATTCCCTGGGGCTCGTGTTGGTAGACAAGCAGGGATGGCGCACCGTTCGTCGTCTGTCTCAGGGCCCAGCCCGCGAGCAAGACGAGAATCATGGCGGCGAGAAGCCTCCAGAATCGTGATTTCACCGTGGCAGCCTACCCTACCGATTGGGACTAGTACTTCAGGCGGAGGGTCAGCCGCACCAGCAGGTCGTCATCAGGTCTTGGGGTTGGTCCAGCAGGGTCGTCGTAGCCGATGTACTCGATATTGGGAATCACGCCCACAAACCGGTGGGGCCTGGCCTCGGCACCCAGGATCAGCAGGGTTGCGTTGGCCGTGGGGTCGAACGGTAGGTAGTCGATGTCTTCGCCGCGGACACTCGGCTTGAACAGCCGATCTACCCGGGCAATCAGGCTCCAGGTTTCCGAGAGATCACGGACTGCGAAGAGAGAGGCCAGCTCGATGCCTGGATCGTCGTCGCGATCCTGATCCGAGTACTGAAGACCTACACGAGTATTCTCGGTCCGGTATGCGACAAAAGCCTGCATAGTCCACCGATCATTCCTACTACGCTGCAGGGCCTCGAAATCGACGTAGAGATCGATGAGCCAATGCGAGCCCGGCTCGAAGGACAGGGCCGCCATCCACTTGTTGCTGTCACGGCTGTCGTTGCCGAACTCGAGTTCCGATCCGTACATGACCCGGTAGCGAATCGAGCCGTCACGAGTCAATGGACCCTTGGCTGCCAGACCGGTGTCGCGACTCGCGACTCCCTGCAGGTCCATCGGCGTCTTTTCGAGATATCGATAGCCCCAGGTCTGCTCGATCACATCGAAAGTGGGTGTGCCGCTCAGTCCAAGGAGAATCTTGTGCTCACCCACGACGGCCTGCAGGTAGAGGTCCTTGAAATCGGCCGAGAACGAGAAGTCTTCGAACTCGCCGGACTGGTTGAGCTCGAAGCGCAGCCGCCCGGACAAGCTCTTGCTGAACTCCGAGTCGAAGGTCAGATAGGCACGCCGAAGCCAAGCGCTGACGATCCCTTCGTTGGCCGGATCGTGATGAGAAGCGACCCAATAGACATCACCAAACGCGAGGGCATTGATCTTGAGGAGTTGCCGATCCTCGGACGTACTCTCATCCTGCTTCTCGGCAGCAGTGGACTTCTCGCCACAGAAAAGCAGAAAAAGGAAGAGCAGGCAGATGTGTGGAAGCTGCTGAGATTTTCGACTGATCAAGAACCCGCACCCTTCACATGCTCGACGGGATTCTATCGACAAGGTGCCCGACAAAGTGTCAGTCACTTCCCAGAGTTCACCCCAGGAGCGCGGCTGGTAGACTCGCGCCTCGAATTGAGTCCCCAATCAGTGTTTCTGACTCGCCCTGGTGAGGAAGCTGGAGGTTGCAATGCTCGATCGTTCCGTCATCGAAGAGTTTCGTGTTTCCCTGAATGGTCACCTGGTGCTGCCGGAAGATGCCGATTACGATGAGGTCCGCAGGATCTGGAACGGCATGATCGACCGGCGGCCGACGCTGATCGCGCGCTGTCAGAATGCGAACGACGTCGTGAGTGCGGTCCACTTCGCTCGCGACCAGGGGCTGAGCATTGCGGTGCGTTGCGGCGGGCACAGTGTTGCGGGCAAGTCTGTTTGCGACGGCGGCCTGATGATCGACCTGTCGCCAATGAACGGGGTCACCGTGGACCCAGAAGCCAGGACAGCACGCATCGAAGGTGGCGCCAAGCTGGGAGTTCTCGATGCCGCCACGCAGGAATTCGGCCTCGCCACGACTGCCGGTATGGTCTCGGACACGGGTGTGGGCGGCCTGACGCTGGGTGGCGGAGTGGGCTACCTGGCGCGCCGTTTCGGCCTCACTGTGGACAACCTGCTCGGGGCAGAGGTCGTGACGGCCTCCGGCGAGCAGATTCGCGCCGACGCGACCGAGAACCCGGACCTTTTCTGGGCCCTGCGAGGCGGCGGGGGAAACTTTGGCATCGTCACGGCATTCGAGTTCAGGTTGCACGAGGTGGGTCCCGAAGTGCTGGTCGGACAGGCGTACTTCCCCCTGGACAATATGGCGGAGGTCCTGCGCTTCTACCGCGAACTGATGAGCGACGCCCCCGACGAGCTGGCCGGCTACGCGCTCGCCGCCAACGTACCGCCGGTGGAGCCGTTCCCCGAGGAGAATCAGGGCAAGCCGTGCATCGCGATCGTGTGCTGCTATTCGGGCGATTTCGAAGCTGGCAGGGAAGTGCTTGCACCCCTCGAGACTTTCGGCGACCCCATCCTGCGGTTTATCCAGCCGATGCCGTACACGGCCCTGCAGCAGTCCTTCAACGATGGCGTGCCCACGGGTCAGCGCTATTACTGGAAGTCCCATTTCCACCGCGAGTTGTCGGATGAGGTCATCGACACCTTCGTCGCACACGTGACATCACTGCCCGGGCCCTTTTCCCTTGTGGGGTTCGAGCCGATGGGTGGCGCGATCAATCGCGTCGACGCGACCGAAACCGCCTTCCCGCACCGCGATGCCGAATTCGGCTTCGGAATCTGGTCTGGATGGAGCGATCCTGCCGACGACGAGACATCCATCGCGTGGTCGCGAAAGCTGTACGATGCCATGGCCCCGTTCTCGACCGGCGGTGTGTACTCGAACTACATGGACCGGGACGAAGACGAGCGCCTTCCGGCGGCATTTGCAGACAACCTGGAGCGACTCAAGCGCGTCAAGGCGAAGTACGACCCGGACAACTTCTTTCGCGCCAATCAGAACATCGTGCCGGGGGCCTAGAGGCCTGGAGGATGGCAGCCGACCGGGACACTCGATGTGACGAACTGAACTGAACCGTCGAGCAGTTGCAGCGACAATACCCAGTAGTAGAAGGGTAGGTGCGAATATGTCTCGTAAACGGGTCAGACTGTGCGTATTCGTTCTTTTCTTGGCAGCTGCCGTGGGTGCGCAAGCAGCCAGTGTGGAAGTCCGCCCGGTAAGGAGTGGGTTCTCACCAGGTGAGCCCGACTGGATGTTGACTGAGAGACGGTGTTCCACACCGGAGATTGACGCGGTCACGAGGGCCTGGCTCGAGGATCTCCGCGAGCAGCTGCACCATGAGGATCAACTCCTCGGAGAAAGTGCTCAGCGAACAGCGGTGATTCGAGTCCCCGTGAACTTCTTTGTGGTGATGAAGCCCTCTGGGAAGGGCGAGATTACCCAAGCACAGATCAATGCCCAGGTGGAAGTCATGAATGACTTCTACAGCAAAGCAGGGTTTCGCTTCGTGGTGGGCCAAGGGTGGCTGATCACGAAGAACAGGTGGTACTCGAAATGTCTGCAGACCAAGAAGAGCGGCAAATGGAATCCCGTCTACAAGAAGATGACGAAGTTCGTAAACCGCGAGATTGGACTGGACTCGGCCAGGTCGTTGAACGTGTTCACCTGCGATCCGCAAAGGACGACCATAGGTCAGGCCTTCTATCCTTGGGCGCTGCCCGAAGGGGACTACCGAGACGCCATCGTGATCGACTACCGTACTCTTCCCGGTGGCAGCTACCAGAACTACAACGCGGGCTTGACCCTGGTCCATGAGGCGGGTCACTACTTTGGCGAGCTCCACACCTTTGCCAATGGCTGTCAGGCGCCGGGAGACTACATCAACGACACTCCCTACGAGGCGTCACCGGCATACGAGGCGGTTCCTGAGAACAACTGTGCGAAGGGGCGAAACACCTGCCCGCAAAAGGGCAAGGACCCGGTCTGGAACCCGATGGACTACTCCTCCGACTACTGCATGACGCGCTTTTCAAAGGGGCAGCGCAAAGACATGAAACTCCTGGTCAGAGAGTTTCGCCCCGCGTTGTTGAAGAACTAACGACGATCAGAGTTGACGGTCAGGACTAGACGTCCTGGTCTGTGCCGATTAGATGCCGACTCGAGAGTCGGCTATTCTCTGGGAGTGATGCAACCGACGATCCCTTTCGCGTCCCACCTGCTCCAGGACATGGTGGGCACGGCCGACATACGCGCTATCTGGGTCGAGCGCAATCTCATCGACCAATGGATAAGAGTCGAGCGCGCCATTACCGAGTGTCAGGCGGAGCTGGGCATGATTCCGGCCGAAGCCGCCGAAACCATCCTCCGCTGCCTCTCGCCCGAGGTGATCACGGCCGAGCTGATCGCCACCAAGAAGACCGAAGTCGGTCACCTGCTCGTCGCCTTCCTGCACGCCTTTCGAGAGGTTTGTGGACCGGCTGGCGAGCATTTTCACCTGGGACCGACGACGCAGGACATCCTCGATACAGGCCTGACGCTCCAGATGTGCGAGTCCCATCTGTGGACCCAGCGATCTGCGCTCGAGCTCGAAGAGGTGCTGTGTGACCAGGCGCTGCGGTACCGGGACACCGTGATGATGGGCAGGACCCACCAGCAGCACGCCGTCCCTACCACGCTCGGCTTCCTGTTGGCTGGCTGGGCAGCGGAGATCCGAGACCATATCGAACGGGCCCGCGAAGCGGAGAGGCGCTGGCAGGTGGCAAGCCTCACCGGGGCAACCGGCGCCCACAACGCTTTTGTCGAGCTGGCGGGCGAGGAGGCGGCGTTGCGGCTGCAAGATCAGGTGGCGAAACGACTCGGACTGGCGGTGCCCGATATCAGCCCCCATCCCCGTCTCGACCGCTTCGCCGAGGTCACCGGCCATCTGGCTGACCTGTGCTCCACGCTTGCCAAGATCGGTCTCGATCTCCGGGCGCTGCAGCGCACCGAGGTCGGGGAGCTGGCAGAGCCCTACCACCACGACCAACACTGGTCGAGCACCATGCCCAACAAGAAGAACCCAGAGATCGCCGAGCAGGTGGATGGGTTGGCCAGGATCTGCTCTGCCCTGGCAACCGCAATGCGGGAGGTGCGGATGGCGGACATCCGTGACGCAACCCGCTTGCCGGTGGAGTTCGTGTCCATCCCTCAGTGCTATCTGGTGACTTCGCGAGCGCTGGCCTCGACGCTGCGAAACATCCGTGGCCTCGTCGTCGACGCCGAGCAGATGCGCCGCAATCTCGAGCATCCCAACGCCCTGGGAGAGGCTGCCGCCGAGCGCATCATGATCGAGCTCTACAAGCGTACCGGCAGGAAGCAAGAAGCCCACAGCCGGCTCCACCGTTGCATGCAGAGGGCTCGAGCCGAAAAGCGACCGCTGCGCGCGGTCGTCCTGGAAGATGACGAACTCGGCGCCATTCTGCAGCCGCGAGACCTAGATCGATTATGCGATCTCACCAGCTACACCGGCACTGCTGCGCAGCAGACGACCCGCACGCTCGACCGCCTACGGGAGAGACGGGACGACGACCTGCGGCGATATCGAAAAGGAACAACTGATTGACCAAGAGCGCGACTGGGGCCGTGGTGATTGGCGGCTACGTCAATGCTCTCGACGGCATTCGAGCTCTCGGTCGACTGGGCCTGCCGGTCGCGGTGGTGGTCACCAAAGCCTTCGACATCGCCCATCGGTCTCGGTGGGTCTCCGAGACGCTCCGTCTGCTCACTCTGCACCAGGAGCCGGAAAGGCTGGTGGATCTGCTCGAATCGGAAGCCTCTCGCTGGCAGGGACGGCTGCTGGTTCCCACCAACGACGACGCCCTCGAGGTTTTGTCACGCCATCGCGACCATTTGCGCCGCTGGTATCACGTTGCGGCGGCGCCCTGGGAGGTGGCGAGCCAACTGCTCTTGAAGGATCGATTCTACGAGGCGGCGCGCCGGGTCGGGGTGCCGCTGCCGAGGTGCTACGGCAATGCTGATCGGCTCGCGGTGGATCAGGGGGATCTCACCTTCCCGCTGCTGGTCAAGCCCGTCGAGAGCTCCAGATTCGCGGCGCAGTTCGGTTGCAAGCTCTTCGTGGCGGCCGACCGCCAGGAGCTTCGCGCCCACATCGACCAGATCGAGACCGAGGGGCTGCACTGCCAGCTCTACGACTGGATACCCGGTGCGGATGATCACTTCTACGACTACTCGGTCTACATGGACGCTCGGGGCGAACCGGTGGGCGGTGTCACCATTCACAAGTTTCGTCGTTCACCACCCTTCTTTGGCGTTGGCCGGGCGGTCGAGGTCATCGACGGTGATTTCCTACGCGAACCAACCGTGGAAGTCCTTCGCAGCATCGGCTTTCGCGGCATGGCCAGCGCCGAATACAAGCTCGATCCACGCGATGGCTCCTATCGCGCGCTGGAGATCAACGGGCGGCTCTCGCTGATGCATGGTCCCGCGCGGCGAGCGGGATTCGACTACCCGGCGATGGCTTGGCAGGACGTGGCCCTCGGCCAACGCGTCGAGATCCAGCCCAACGGCTGGCGGGGATCCTGGATACACCTCCACGCCGATCTGCTCTACGGGCTCCTGTCTCGGAAGTTGGAGCGGCTGACATGGGATCAGTTCTGGACTCCCTATCGGGCCCCCCGCTCCTTTGCCGTCTGGTCCCGCAGTGATCCGTTGCCGTTTCTGGCCCAGTGGGGCCGCACTGCGGCGGAAACGGTTGCCCTACCGTTCCAACCGGCTTCTCGCAAGGCGTTGAAACGGCGAGCTCAGCCGATGCCTACAGGGTAACCGGCGGGGTGTACTCCAATTACAAGGACGAGGAAGATGAAGAGCGCATCCCAGCAGCGGTTGCAGACAACCAGGAGCAACTGAAGCGCGTCAAGGCGAGATACGATCCGGACAACTTCTTCCACGCCAACCAGAACATCGTGCCCGACTAGGTGCCGCGCAGCGTGAGGATTACCAGTGCCCCGGCTAACAGCGTCAAGGCCAGAGCGGCCTGGCCAACCTTGGGAAGCATCGGGATCTGCTGGCAGACCGAGCCGTTGCCGAGCCATTCGCCAGTGGAGGCTTCACAAGACTGTGCCGCAGTCACCCCATTGGGCTCGACCGTCCACAGCCAGCATCGACTGGGTGGACGAGAAAAGAAGCAGGCCCCATCCCAAGGGACATCCGGGATGTCCTCACAGGTTTCTCCCTGCAAGAGCTCCCACTCGCCCGAGCAGTAGAGGGCACAGATTTCAGCGTCAGCATCGTTCGTACAGGCGAACCCATCTTGACCATCGTCGACGCTAAATAGACACGTGCATGCCCCGGTTTGTGCCGAGGCCAGTGCAGGCAGACAGGCCATGCAAATCGTCGAGACGAGTATCAACTTCACTGTTCTCATAGTCCTAGCCCTCCGCGCACAGAATTGGCGATCACCCTTCGGCGGCCCGGCGGTCTTGTCTGAGTTCAGGCGAGGACCCGTGGCTTTGCGGCCCTGGGTTTTCCCAGGTGAGCCTTTGTCGAGGCTAATGAAAAACTACTCCCGGAATGCGAGGAGCGCACCACCCGAAAGGGTGGGCCCGAATAGGTGCCAGGCATTTCGAGGAATTGGCTGGATGATAGGCTCCGCCGAGCTTGCGAACAAACCGTGGACGGGAGCGAGGCCTCAGGCAAAGAGGTGAAGCTCGCGCCAAAACAGGAGGATAGACCTCATGTTGAAGAAGTTGACTGCTGTAGCTGTTGTTGCTCTTGCGGGAATTGCCGGAATCGCAATTGGTCAACTGTCCTATCCGAACGCCGATGACCCGGCGGTCATCTTGGATAACGAACATGTCGTGGTACAGAAGTACGATACCCAACCGGGAGACTGGGTCGGTACTCACAAGCACGCTGGAAACCAGCTGGTCGTGATCCTCGAAGACTCGAAGTTGCTTTACAACGTCGACGGCGAAGAGACGGAGAAGGTCTTCAAGGCCGGTGATGTCATGTGGATCGATGCGGTGGAGCACGACCACAAGGCCGTGACGCCGGGCGCCGCGATCATCGTGACCGTGAAGTAAGGCAGGGCGGCCCCTACAAAGAATGTCCGAATCGCGTCGCCACTAAGGCGTGTACCAGATCGGCGACGTGTAGGCCCGCTCCTGGGTGGTCATCTCGATCTCGCTGGGCAGGTCGAGGTTGAAGCGCTTGGCTTCGTACGCCATCCAGCGCGGCGTCGGGATCTCGAGCACTCGCGCGTAGTAGACAGCCGGTACCGCGAGGTCGAAGTCCGGATCGGTCCACACGGTGATCAGCTCGGGTGCGCCGATGGTGTTGGTCCACGTCGCATTGCCGACGTCCACCGTGTTGCCCACCGCTGGCAGCTTGCCATCGGAACCGACGGTGCGGTCACCGGACCAAGCCACGTTGTAGATCTTCTCCTGCCGCTCGCCGCTGGCATCCATCCAGCCTTTGATGATTTGAATGCGGTCGAGGTTGCCCGAAAGCGGGTCTTTCAAAGCCGCGACCAGGAACGTCGGTGCTTTTCCGGCCCCAGCCTTCGGCAGATCGCTACCCATGGGGACTCCCTTCATGTAGCCCTCATTGGCCGGCAGTCGGCTCATCGCGTCTTCCGCCGTAAAGTCCCAGCCGCCGAAGAAACGCACCAGCATGCGGGGCCCGGTGGTGGCGTAGGTCTCCTTGCGCATCATGGCGTCGAAGATCGCCTCGCGGGTGTTCTCCTTCGCCCACACGGCAGCGTACCCCGAGCTCGCCATCGCCCAGCTCTCGTATTTCAGATCACCGATTTGGGCCATGGGGTGCTTATAGCGATCGGGGCCGGGCTCGGTACCCGAATGCTTGCCGAAGAAGTTCTCCTCCTCGGCGGTGGCGAGCCCGGTGTGGCTGTCGGTGGAGCCGATCATGCCGAACTTGTAAGGGTTTACACCGAGTTTCTTCTCCAGCTGCAATCCAGTCTGTAGGCCCGATCGCGCGTACTCGTACTGCAGCATCTCGTCCTTTTTCGCCTCGCTGAGATCGAGGTTGCCCTGGTCCCAGGTCTCGTAGTCAGCGAACTCGTCGGTCGGTGAGAGGTAGGGATGGGCCTCGCCGTCACCCTTGATCTGGGTGGCTTCGTAAAGCGGCTCCCACTTGGCCCGGGTCTGGGCGTAGGCACGATCGAACGGCTTGCCGGTAAATGAATCGACGATCGGGAACATGATGCCGTTGCTCAGGTTGCCGTTGTGGGCAATCGCGAGCACCCGGCCCCCGGTCTTGTCCTCGTACATGTTCAGCCACTTCCACAAATCGGCCGGGTTGTCGCTGCCCAGCGGCGCCACTGTGGTGAAGGGCTCCACCATGCTGGCTTTGGTGGCGTCGTCGCGAAAGATCACCACGCGGTGCAGGTTGTAACCGCTGGTGTTGGAGGTCCACTCATAGCCGATGAACGCCGTGAAGCGGCCGGGATCGTCGTACTTCTCGGCCGCATCGATCATCTCGTCCCAAGCCGCGCGATAGGCCGGGCTTCCGGGGAGCGAAGCCAGCGCCTCGGGGAATTCGTTATTCGAGAAAGCCATGATGACCTCGACTGCGACCTGCACACCATCCTGGCCGCCGGCCTGCACCATCTCGTACCACCGTTTTCCGGTGGGATCGGCAAGCATCTCGGGATCGCCCGCGAACAGGCGCGGGAAGAATCCCATGTTGTCTGAGTGATCCGCCACGACGAGAAAATCGAGTGGTCTGGAGAGCTTCACCTGCAGACCCGTCGAAGAGGTGAGCTCCTCGCCACGGGCGAAGCGGTAGGCGTCCTCCGGGCTCAACCGGGCGCCAAACGCACCGGCATCCATCGACAGAGCCGTGTGTAGGTGGGTGTCGCCCCAGAAGACCTGGGTGGGGAAGTTGCGTCCGGCGTAGGGTGAGAAGTTCTTCTGCGTCTTGAAGGCGCCCTCGAGCCCCTCTGCTGGCGGCATTGGGTCTTGAGCCCGCGCCAGGGAGGCGAACGGGGCCGCCGCTAGAGCCAAGACGATCGTCACATTCAACATCCTCTTCATGATTCCCTCCTAAATGACTCGTGGCTGTCCAAGCCAAGATTTGGTTTGGCTGAGAGGTAACACTCCCTCCCTCGCGCTGCACCGGTAACTATAGAGGCAAGGCCATCCCTCAGGCTAGGCCGAAGTCGAGGATCTTGACGTGACCGTCGCGATTCACCATGACGTTGGCGGGCTTCGGGTGGGAAGCGCTACAGGCGGTCGGGATCACCCGCCATCCTGGCGGAATCGACGCATAGTATTCTTCGAACCGAGATGATTCCGATGGATTCTGCAGAGCAGGGGCTTGGACGGACCGCTGAGGCACCAAGCGACACCTTGTTGTTTGGGCTCTGCTGTCTGCTACTCGTGCTGCCGCTGTGGACGGTCCAGTACTTGCCGATGGTGGATCTCCCGCAGCACGCCGCTCAGATTTCAGTGATGAAGCACCTGAATGATCCGGCATTTGGGTATCGCGACATCTTCACGCTCAAGCTGTTCACACCATATCTGCTCGGATACGGATTGGGCTGGCTGTTGTCAGCACTCGTATCCGTGCAAACCGCCCTTCGGATTCTCATAACAGTCGCTGTTCTGGCAGTTCCACTGACCGCACGGACTTTGAATATTCGAATGGGTGGTCGCCCTGAGTGGTCGTTTCTGGCGTTTCCTATCGCATTGAGCTTCTCTTACGGATGGGGCTTTCTGAACTTTTTGATCGGCATCCCTCTCAGCCTGATCTTTATCGTTCTCAGCTGCCGTTATGCCGAGCAGCCGACCCGGGTGCGAGGAGCTTGGCTATTCGTCTTGTCGCTAATTCTGTTTTGGTGTCATCTGGTGATCGCTGCCTTCAGCTGCCTGGTCGGTGCCACTATCGTCGGCTTGCGAAGCACCGGGTTGAAGAGTGCTCTGACCAAGGTGTTACCTTTCGCCTCCCCGGTTCCTCTGGCATTTCTCTGGCTGCTTCGCACCAGCGCCACCGAGGCGCAGGTCAATACCGGTATTGTCTTTGGAGGTCATCTCGAGCGAATAGCTTTGCTGCCCAGTCACGTCCTGGGCTCGATCGCGGATACTTTTCAGGCTTCTGGAGGCCTTACCTACTTTCTTGCCGGTTCGATCTTGCTCTGCTTGCCCTTCCTGACGGGTGCAGGCCCGTCGCGCAAGATCTGGAGATGGGCGCCGCTTGTAATCTGCCTGACACTCTATTTCGCGAGCCCTTCACGGGCTTTTTTCACGTTTCAGCTCTACCCTCGCTTTGCTGTCTTTGTCGTTCCGCTCCTTTTGCTCGCCCTGGAACCCCGAGTGCAGTCTTTTGCTCGAGATTCGATTACACGCAAGCTACCACTGGTATTCGCCCTCGGCTGGATGCTCTCCACATTGCTCAGCTACCAGAGTTTTGCGAAAGAGACCGGCGACTTTGACCGTGTTCTCGATCAGATGGAACCGCACAAGAAGGTCCTGGGAATGGTGTTCGAGCAGCAAAGCGAGTACCGAATTGGTCCGGTCTACGTTCACTTTCCTTGTTGGTATCAAGTCAATCGGGGCGGTGTTTCACAGGTGTCCTTTGCCAAGTTCTTCTCTGTCGTGGCGAGGTTCAAGCCCGGTGCCGACGCGAGGGTCAAGATCGGATTCGAGTGGGTACCGCAGATTTTCGAATGGGAACGCCATGGGGGAGAGGAGTTCGACTACTTCCTCGTGCGTTCTGAATCCGATGTATCACCGTTGGTTTTTCAGGACGATCCTGTGGCGCTGAAGTTTCGATCGGACCAATGGTGGGTCTTCGAGAATCTGGATCGGCCCGAGTAGTCCGCTTCCCCCAGCTGCTGTGCCTACTCGGCATCGAAGGTCCGGCCCTAGGCCAGGCCGAGGTGGCGGACGAGTTCTTACTTGAGATTCAAGACGAACCTGCGATTCGCTTCGACGCCTTGAGTTGCGGATCACGAAAGTCGACGAGACGCGCAGCCCCGGTCGCGGAGTCTCCCAGTTGGGCAAGAATCCGCTGGTTGCCCCGCGCCAAGATCTCGCCAAACGATGCTGCGCTGACCGCACGGCTGAAGTAGAAACCCTGGATGAGGCCGCAACCTTGAGATTTCAGGAAGTCCAGCTGCTCCTCGGTCTCCACCCCTTCGGCGGTCACTTTGAGGCCCAGACTGCGCCCGATCCCTATCATGGCTGTGACCAGCGCCGCGTCATCGGAGTCCTCGACCAGTTCCCTGACAAAGGACTGGTCGATCTTCAGGATGTCGAACGGAAACTTCTTGAGGTAGCTCAGAGCCGAGTAGCCGGTACCAAAGTCGTCGACCGACAGGCCGACGCCCATTTCATGGAGCCTGGCGAGGGTGGCCTGCGATTCTGCGGCATCCTCGATCAGGACGCGCTCCGTAAGCTCCAGCACGAGATACTCAGGCGGCAGACCACTTTCTCTCAGGGCCTGTGAGACCATGTCGGTCAGGTCGCTACCTTTGAACTGGCGCGATGAAACATTCACCGTGAACTGAAGAGGTCGACGAGCCAGGGTGCTCCAGGTCATGGCCTGGCGGCATACCGTCCGCAGCACCCAGTTGCCTATCGGAACGATCAAACCGGTGTCTTCGGCGATGGGTACGAACTGATCCGGGGGAACCGTTCCCAACTCAGAATTCTGCCAACGGAGCAAGGCTTCGGCACCCGCCAAGATGCCCGTCTCAGCCTCCACGATCGGTTGGTAGTGGACGCTCAGCTCATGCCGCTCGAGCGCCAGGCGGAGGTTGGACTCCACTCGCAGGCGTCTCATGGCATGCTCGTTCATCGACGGGGTGAAGAACTGATAGGCGTCTCGCCCCTTCTCCTTGGCCTTGTACATGGCGGCGTCGGCGTTGCGCATGAGTATATGCGCATCCTCGCCGTCGCTCGGCGCGATCGTGATCCCGACGCTGGCCGTGACGAAGATCTCTCGGTCCCCGACCTCGAAAGGCGGGGCGAAGCAGTCGAGTACTCTGCCGACAGCATTCTCGGCTGCGAGCACGTCCGACAGATCCGGGGCAACGACGAGAAACTCATCACCCCCGAGGCGGGCGACCGTGTCGCTTTCACGGATGGCCTCGCTCAGTCGTCCGGCTGCGGTTTTGAGCAGATGGTCTCCCGCCTCGTGTCCCATCGTGTCGTTGACGATCTTGAAATTGTCGAGATCGACGAACATGACTGCGACGAGTCGATTCTTGCGCCGGTTCTGAAGCAGCGCCCGGGAGAGGCGATCCAGCGCCAGAATCCGGTTGGGCAGACCGGTCAGCTGATCGAAATTTGCCTGATGAAGTAGCCGTTCTTCGTAGTCCTTGCGGACCGTGATGTCCTCATTGACCGACAGGAAGTGGGTGATCTCGCCGTTCTCTCCCTTGATGGGGGATACCGATGCATACTCCCAGAACAGCTCACCGTTCTTCTTCCGATTGTGAAACTCTCCTCGCCATTCGCTGCCAGCGGTAATCGTTTGCCAGAGGTTCTCCGCCCGTTCGGGTGCGGTGTACCCGGATTTCAAAATGTCGAGCCTCCTGCCGACGACTTCGTGGCTAACGTAACCCGTGACACTCTCGAATTTCGGATTGACGTACTCGATTCTGCCCTTCGGATCGGTGATGATCACCGAGGCCGGACTTTGCTCGACGGCTCGGGAGAGTTTGCGCAGCTCCTCCTCCGCATTCTGGCGCTCGGTAACCTCGTTGGCCAGGGCGACGTTCGCCTCCTCCAACTCCTCCGCGCGCTGCCTTTTTCGGATCTGGGATCGAAAATTGAGGACCAGCGCAATCGTCGCGACAAGCCCATACAGTGACCAGGCCCACCAGGTATCCCAGGGTGCTGGGGCCACGGCTACGCGCACCGCGGTGCCCTGGTCGTTCCACAGACCGTCGTTATTCGATGCTTTGACGCGAAATGTGTAGGCGCCGGCTGGTAGGTTGGTGTAGGTCGCCCGACGGCGGCTCCCCGCGTCCACCCACTCCTGGTCGAAACCGACGAGCTGATACATGTATCGGTTGCTCTCGGGCTCGGTGTAGTCGAGGGCAGCGAACTCGAAGGCGACGACGTAGTCGCGATGGGAGAGCTGCAGGCCCTCGACCTCGGCGAGGGTGCTGCCGAGATTCACCGGCTGATTCAACTTCAAGAACGAAGTCAGAACCACAGGCGGAACATGGGCATTGTCGGCGATGGCTTCGGGAAGGAAAACGTTGAAGCCGCTACTTCCGCCAAAGAACATTTCGCCGCTTTGACTGCGGAAATACGCCCCGCTATTGAAGTCTTCTCCCTGCAGGCCATGACTTCGATTGTAGTTCTTGATGACTCCGGTGCGTGGATTGAATCGACTGATCCCCCGATTGGTGCTCAGCCAGACGTTGCCGCGGCGGTCCGAGAGGATTCCGTAGACCACCGAGCTGGGCAAGCCATCGCGATAGGCGAAGTGTTCGAATCGGCCACGGTGCCTGGTGCGTTCGCTTGGCAACCAACGGTTCAGACCCCCGCCCTGAGTGCCGATCCACAAGACTCCGGTGGCATCCCCGTGGATGGCCCAGACGTGATCGCTGCTCAGACTCCAGGGGTTGTCGGGTGAATGCCGATAGTGGGAAAAACGGCCTCGATCGACGTCCATCCGACTCAGCCCGCCGCCGTCGGTACCGACCCAGAGCACACCCTCGCCGTCGAGGTGAAGAGCCACCACTCGATCACTACTGAGACTGGTCGGGTTCTCCGAATCGTGTCGGTAACGGGAGACAAGCCCGCTCGAGCTGTCGAAGCGGTTCAGACCGGCACGGTAGGTGCCGATCCACAGGTCTCCCCGACCGCCCTTGACAATCGCGGTGATTCCGTCGTCACTTAGAGTCTTGTGATTCTCTGGATCGTGCCGCCACCGCGTGAAGCTGCGGGTTGCGCGGTCGAATCGATTCAGGCCGCCGGTGAACGTCCCCACCCAGAGGGTTCCCTTCCCATCGACCAGAATGGAGCTCACTCGGTCATCCGACAGACTGTTTGGGTCGCCGGGATCGTGGCGAAAGTACTCGTAGGTGCCGGTGACCCGATTCCAACGATTCAAGCCACCTCCGTAGGTGCCGATCCAGATCGAGCCATCCGTGTCGTCGTGGAAGGCGGTGACGACGTCGCTGCTTGGGCCGGTCTCGGAGTCGCGCACAGGCCGGTGGTGGGTAAAGCCACCGAGTGTCGAGTTCCACTTGTTGAGACCTCGGTAGGTACCGACCCAGAGAACACCGCCACGGTCCTGGAAAATGGAGATGACGCGATCATCGCTCAGGCTCAGCAAGTCCTCCGGGTCGGACCGGAATTGGGCGAAGCTCAGCCCATCTGACCGCAGAGCATTCAAGCCGTTGTCGGTACCAATCCAGAGCACTTCACTGCGATCGCGGAAGATCCCTCGAACCCGATTGGCACTGAGGCTAGTAGGATCTTCGGGGTCGTTGAGGAATCGCGTCAGCATGCCGGAAGCTGGATCCAGCCGATTGAGGCCGCCCTCGTAGGTTCCGATCCAGAGTGTGCCGTCCTCGTCACCGGTGAGGGTGCGGATGCGATTGTCGCTGAGCGTCGTCTGGAGGTCCGGGTCGTGCCGATAATGCTGGAAGGGGCCTCCGGCCTGCGGATCGAATCGCTCCAGCCCGCCGCCATCGGTACCGACCCACAAAACCCCATCAGGACCTTCGAACAGACTGCTCACGCGATTGTGACTCAGACTCTCGGGATTGGCCGGATCATGGTTAAAGGCCTCGAACAAGCCCGTGTCACGGTCGAAGCGGTTGAGACCTCCCCCTTCGGTACCGATCCAGAGAATTCCCGATCGGTCCTCGAGGATGGCCCTCACCCGGTCGTCACTCAGGCTTGTCGGATCCTCCAAATCGAATCGGAAGTGCGAAAAGGTGTCCTCAACGGGGTCGTATCGATTGAGGCCACCGCCGTCGGTGCCGACCCACAAAGTGCCCTGGCGGTCCACATAGAGCGCGCGGATCGAATCGTGCGACAGAGAGCCCGGCTCGTGGGCGTCGTGTCGAAAGATCTTGAACTCATAGCCGTCATAGCGGTTCAGGCCTTCCTGGGTGCCGAACCACATGAAACCGGAGTGGTCCTGTACGACGGCGGTCACCACAGCCTGAGAAAGCCCGTCCTCCGGCAGGATCCGATGAAAGCGAGCGTTGGTGGCTTCCTCAGCCCGCAGGGCTGTCGCCAGCGCCAGAATCAGCAGCGCGCACCACACGGCGAAGATTGTGGATGCGAATCCCCTGTGGCGCTCTACCGCTGCGGCTCTGGGCGTCATGATCACGGACTTGTTTGTCGATGGGGAAACGGGTGCCGCCTACTCCTGGTCCACCCAGATGTTGATGGACATGACCCGGCTGTCGTTCCAGAGGAAACCGTCGTTCCACAGGAAGCCGTCATTCCACAGGAATCCGTCGTTCCACAGGAAGCCGTCGTTCCAGAGGAAACCGTCGTTCCACAGGAAGCCGTCGTTCCACAGAAAACCGGCGTCCGACAGGTAACTGCCGTCCCATACAAAGCCCGGTTCGGTTGCTGTGTCGCTACCATTCTGACAAGGATTATCGTTCCCATCGGTCGGCGACGCAGTGACGAATGCGACTTCTACGTTGTCGACGACGAAGACCTCTGACCTGTCGCCGTAGTACTGGGTGACGCGAAACCGAATAGTGGTTCCTGCACTGGCGAAATCGGTGATGTCGAAGCTTCGCGAACCCTTGGTTTTGCCTGTAATGCCCGTGAAATCCTCGAGAGGCACATAGGATGAGCCTCCATCGCTCGACACCTCGACCACCACCGCATCGCTGGGATCAACGCCCTTGGAGGTCCGAAAGTCGAAAGTCAGTGTTGCCTGAACCACCTCGCCAGACAGGTCCACGGCACGAGCGACGCTTGGTTCGGTACCGGTATCGGGCCGGTCATGCATTCGCAGCTTTCCCTTCCGGACACGGACTGTGCCCCTGGTTGGACCGCTGCGCCTCGCATCGAGCTCGCTCCAGGGAGCGGCCCAATTCACGGTGCCGTCATTGTTGCTGAAGGAGTCGAGATTGAAGAGATCCAGCACGGTCGCGGTGACCGGATCACCTCCTCCAGAGTTCGTACCGGTGCAATCGTCTTCATCATTCATGCTCTCGAGATAGAAGTTGCCGTCCTCGTCCACGTCGGCTCGACCCCGGTAGTGGGCCAGACCGGCGAGATCGAGGTCAAGATCGAGTCCGCCGTTGGCACAGCCGGAGGCGTCGCTGAACACCGCCTCCCAGGCGTTCACCAGCCCGGTTCCCTGTTGGAAGACGCTGTAGGCGAGCTGCTGGGAGCTCGGTTCTATCGCTGCTTGCGCCGTGGCCATCAGACGACACTTCACGTCGTCCGGTGTCAGCCAGGGTGAATGCTCCAGCATCAGGGCTGCCACGCCACTGACCACGGCTGCGGCTTGCGAAGTTCCGGACATGACGTAGTACTCGGAGTCCTCATCACCCCAGTACTCGGCGGCGTCTTCACCGACCCGAAACTCTGGATGTTCAATTGCGATCATGCCGTCGTAGGGCATCCAACCGAGCATGTGGCCACCCGGAGCCACGACCTCCGGTTTGATGAAACCTTCGAAGGTGGGGCCGGTGGAAGAGAACGAGGCCAGGAAGTCATCGTGTTTGTTGCGGAGTGTGTAGTTGTCGGACATGGCGCCGACCGTGATGACGTAGGGCACGTTGCCCGGCACCCCGATCGTCATCGGATCCGGTCCACGATTACCGGCCGAAACGATCACTACGATCCCCTCCTGCCAGGCTCGCATCACGGCCTGGTTGAGAGGGTCGTCCCAGTAGTAGGAGACCGGCTCGGCACTGAAGGAGAGGTTGAGCACCTGAATGTCGTAGCGGTCCTTGTTGGCGAGGATCCAGTCCAGGGCCTCGATCACATCGAGGTAGGAGCCCCGGCCGTCACTGTCGAAGGCCTTGACCACAACGAGGTTCGCATACGGGGCGATCCCCTGGAAGATGCCTTCGCCCTCATCCGTCTTCTCGCTGCTGATCATCACCGAGGAGACGTGACTGCCATGCCCGCTGCCATCATTGACATCATCGTCGTAATCGTCACCTGGCGGGTAGTTCCTGTCGACGTCGTACTGCGCTAGCACTCGGAAGCCGTCCGGGTTGTCGATCAGCGGGCCCTTGTTCCAGAGTCCGGTGTCCAGCACCGCGATAGTCACACCCTCACCCATGATCCCGGCCTTGCGATGGAGGCGTTCCGCATCGATCAACTTCGGATACAACGAGGGTAGTTTGGCCCCGGCCACTTCGACGTCGCGGTCGGGAAAGAGACGAATCGTCTCGGGACTCGCCTCGAGTCGCTCGATCTGACCAGGAGTGAGCGCCGCGCCCACTCCCTGAATGATGGTCAGCTCGTGGGTGACGGTGCCTCCAACGGCGATCACGGAGGCTCTGGCTTTGACGAGATCACGCCCCTGTACGATCATACTGGTCGTCGGCTGCTCGCCAGGTCGAGCCAGGAAGCCCAAGGCGAGCAGGCCGGCAAGACCCGCTGCCACCACCAGGGAATCGAGTCGGGATTTGATCCTGATCATGGTGAACTCTCCGATCGACCCGCTACGAAACAGTGTCTCGGCCCATAAGCTCCTAGTATTAGTGCAACTCCCATTCCATCGAGGTTTGCAGATATGCGAACGGCTCGCACGGGCTCGAGCGACCTGGTATCCACCAGAATCAAAGCGCTGCGAACCGCTTAACTACTTGTAAAGAGGAGAGTTAGGAGATGGGCCGGGATGCGGCGAAGGATCTTCCGCAATGGCATGTCCGAAGGGGGCTCAGAGAAAGATCTGGGGTGAAGAAAAGAAATGAGCGTGGAATATTCGGCGCAGCGCCCAAAATAATGGCGCGCGGGCTCGTCGTCTGCCGCTGTGGTGCCAGTTACTGCTCGGCATCGAAGGTCAACAGCCAGATGTCGGCTTCGGTGACCCGTCGCGAGAAGAAGACCTGGCTGGCGTCAGCCGGAATCCTCGGCGGGCCAATCACGTCCCGCGTTACGGAGAAAACCTCTTTCGTTTCCTTCGTGTCGAGATCGACGATGAAGAAGCTCTTGCCTCCATAGACGAACATGATGCGCCGGCTGCCGGGTAGCCAGACCGGCCATTCTCCAAAGTCGGTCAAGCGCTGGTAGGACTCCGTCTCGAACGAATACACGACTACACCGGTGCCCGGGTACCCGGCCTGGCCGGTTAGCATCGTGCCGTCGGGTGACCACGACATGGCGATCATCGGCGGACCCGAGTCCTCGATCGCCGGCAGAACCTGTGGCGTTTGCTCGGCCCAGGGTTGACTGGTATCAAGGACCAGGTTTCGGAGACTTGGGCCGAGATTGCTCGTGGCTGCCATCCGGGTGCCGTCGGGCGACCAGGCGAAGAGACCCATGCCCAGATCATCCTCGGTGAGCTGTTGGAGATCGCTACCGTCCCGGCGGATCCTCCAGATCTGTAGCGAACCGCTGCGGTCTGAAAAACAAGCGATCCACTCACCGTCCGGGGACCAGCGGGGAACCCGATCCATGGCCTCATCGCTGGTCAGCTGCCGTAGCCCTGATCCATCAGCTCGGGAGATGTAGAGATCTCCTTCTGGCCGTGCGCGGGAGTAGAAGACCAGCCACTCTCCGTCGGCCGAGACATCGACCGAGGACCACTGGATCGAGCCGCTGGTGACCCAGTCGGTCTGTTCGGTCGAAGTCGCGGTGCCGGGCTCCAGTCGAAGCGTCTGGATGTTCTGCGTCATCAGCACCGAGCTGTAGGCGACGCGACTGCTCTCGGCGGAGAGACTCGGGTGGGCTAGATACGTTGCCGGCGTCGTCAGCGGCTCGGGCTCACCGAGTGCCTCGCCGGTCTGCTCATCGACGGCGATGCGCCAGAGATTCATGCTGCCGCTGCGGTCACTGGCGAAGTAGATGTAGCGGCCGTCCGGCGACCAGGCTGGACCCCAATCGGTCGCCGGGTCGCTGGTAACAGCGACTCTTTCGCCGCCCTCGGCAGGGATCGTCACGATATCCATCTGGGTGAGTTCGCCCATTCTGGAGACAAACGCGATCCGCTGACCGCCCGGGGACCAACTCGGTTCCACCCCGTCTCTCTCGGTCAGCTCACGGATCTCGCCGCTATCGATCTGTGCCACCCAGATCGCACTGTGCCCCTCCCAGTTGAGGGGGTTGAGACCGACGCTCTCGGTCGAAAAGACCAACTGAGTGCCGTCCGGGGACCAGGACGGATTGAAACCCTCTCGGGTCACACGCCGCACGGCTTCGCCGGTCCGTCCCATGACGAAGATTCCACCTCCCTCCCGGCTCGAGCGGAGGGCAATCTTCTCCCCATCCGGCGAAAAGGAGGGCTGTAGGTTGTCTGCACCCGAATCCTCGGTGAGGTTGAATTGGGTCTGTCCGCTGACACTTTGCAGAAAGATATCTTTATGCTCCGGGCCTTCCCCGGAGTAGACCACCCATTGGCCGTCCGGAGAGAGGCTTGGAATCTGTTCCACCCCGGGTCGCGAGGTCAGTTGCCTATAGTTGAACTGCGTCGGCTGAGGTGTCCTGCTCTCGTCGACGCCCTTGCGGTCGAAGAACACGTAATAGCCGGCGAAGATCATGCCTCCGACCATCCCCAGGGCTGCGAGCCACTGATAACGCCATCCCTGGCGCTTTGGAGTCGTGGCTTCCGGCCTGGGCTCAGCGCTGGTCTCGGGTGGAGTTGCGGGGATTTGGGTGCTTGGCACTTTTGCCAGGACCCGCTCGACGGCGGCCTCGATCTCGGCCGAGGCAGCGCCCCCAAAAGTGTTTTGGACTTCTTTGAGCTCGAGCCAGATCTGATCGGCCGATTGGTAGCGCAGCAGCGGATCCTTCTCCAGGCATTTCTCGAGGATCAGGCTCAGCTTGTCGGGAAGACCTGGTTTGACCTTGCCTACAGGAACCGGCGGGTCGCGAAGAATGCTCGACATCAGTGCCGCGGTGTTGGTAGCTTGAAAAGGTCGCTGACCGCAGAGCATCTCGTGAAGAATGATGCCCAGCGAGAAGATGTCGGTGCGATGATCCACCGGTTCAGCCTGGATCTGTTCCGGGGACATATACGGGATCGTCCCCAGAATGACCCCTTCCTGTGTCATCGCCTCGGTCGCCATCAGACTGGTGTCCTCGTCGAAATCGGTCCGGCACAGTTTGGCGAGGCCGAAATCCAAGACCTTGACGCGCCCCTCCTGGTCGATCATCACGTTGGCGGGTTTGAGGTCGCGGTGGACAACACCCTTTTCGTGTGCCACCCGCAGAGCTTCGGTCAAAGAGATGGCGATTTTCAGGACCTGGTTGACCGACATCCCCTCCGCAGGGATCAACTCGTCGAGGAGTTTGCCCTCGACCAGCTGCATGGTCAGGAAATGAACCATCCGCCCACCCTGCCGGCTGTCAGCTTCCGGCTGCCCGCTTCCGGCTGGCAGCTGGGAGCTGGAAGCAGGTAGCTCAGTTTCCGCCGACTCGATGGAATAAAGGGTCACAATGTTGGGGTGATCGAGGGCGGCGAGGGTCTCCGCCTCTCTGCGGAAACGCTCCAGCTTCTCTTGGCTGCCGGCGACCTCGGGTGGGAGCACTTTGAGGGCGACGTGGCGTTTGAGGGTGATGTCCTCCGCCCGATAGACCTCCCCCATGCCGCCCGCGCCGAGCTTTTCGAGGATTCGGTAATGGCCGAGAGTCTGGCCGATCATGCTCGCCTTTCCTGAGCCTGAGGTCAGTCCCCAGAGGCTTCGTGCATCACCTGGTTGGGATAATTCTACAGCCTGTCCGCGTATTCCAATGAAATGACGTGATACGCTGGGATCAGCAACCCCCACGAAGGTCTCGGCAAGACAAGTGGAAACCGCTGCGCGCGGAATGCGTCGCAGGGATCATGAAGGACGAACCTAGGAGAGAGTCATGACACTAAGGATCAACGATGTAGCACCTGATTTCACCGCTGAGACCACGGAAGGCACGATCGCCTTCCATGACTGGGCCGGCGACGGATGGGTGGTTCTGTTCTCGCATCCGAAGGACTTCACACCGGTGTGCACGACCGAGCTCGGCTCTGTGGCGAGCCTCAAGCCCGAGTTCGACAAGCGCAACTGCAAAGTCATCGGCATCAGTGTCGATGGGGTGAGTGACCACCATGCTTGGTCAGGAGACATCGAGAAGTCGCAGGGTCATGCGCTCAACTATCCCCTGATCGGCGACCCGGAGCTCGCGGTCGTCAAAGCCTACGACATGCTGCCAGCGGATGACGGCGACACGGCCGAGGGCCGCACGCCGATGGACAACGCTACGGCGCGGTCTGTCTTCGTCATCGGCCCGGACAAGAAAATCAAGGCAACGCTCACCTACCCAATGAGCACTGGACGCAATTTCGCCGAAATCCTGAGGCTTCTCGACTCGGTGCAGCTCACCGCGCAGGAACAGGTGGCGACACCCGCCAACTGGCAGCAGGGAGAAGATGTCTTCATTCTGCCGTCGGTTTCGGATGACGACGCCAAGGCGAAGTACCCAGACGGCTGGCAGCAGCCCCTGCCCTACATTCGCATCGTTCCGCAACCGTAGCGGGACAACCCAGAGTGGGTCGACTGGTGGCGGCACCGAATCTCACAAAGAGGGCTGGGCCCATTGGACGGTCGCTCAGGCTGTTGGTGGCCGTATACCTCTTGATCATCGACGTCCCCGTGCTCCTGAGGGCAGGTTGGGCTTACAACCTCGCCAGCCTCGGTCTCATGGTAGCCCTGACGCTGTTCTACATGATCGTGCATTACGTGGTGTCCCGTTACCTACCGAATCTCAACCAATGGTTGGGGGCGGTCCTGGCCGTCACACCCGTGTTTCTGGTCTGGTTCTTCGGGCAGGGAGGAGGACCGCTTTTCGGTCAAGGAGAGGGGGGTACGGCCGCCATAACATTTGTTGCTCTGTCGCTTCTCATCGATGTCGTGACGGCGGACTCGGGATGTGAGGTGATGGCGATACCGGGCCTTATCCTCGGGGACCGCACGCATCTCGCCTGTATTGCTTTCTGCCCTATTGACGCGCTCGAAGAGGCGCGCTCCGCAGACACGACCTAACGTGCGCCAGGCTGCCGCGGACTCGAGTCGCTAATCTGCTGATCCTGAGTCAGGGGACCTCTTTCGTCGTACTTCGCCAGCAGCGCCTGGAAGCGCGGGTGAGCTAGATGTTGGCGGGTATCAGGAGAAATAGGTGGCTGTCCCCCGTTTCACACGATGGTGGGGATAAAGCGTCTGGTGCGCTGTGCGTAGGCTCGGTAGGCCTCGCGGAATTCTTCCTGCGCCTGACGCTCTTCGAACAGAGCCAGCCAAACGTAGGCAGCGGCAAGGATGGGCCAGAGAATCAGGGTGATGACGGAGGGCCAGTGCAGGATCCAGCCCAGGGTGAAAAGCAGGATGCCGGTGTACTGTGGGTGGCGCATGAAGCGATAAATACCGCTGGTAACCAATCCCTCGGCTCGGTGAATCTGCTGCCACCCGATGGCGATCAGGGCCAAGCCGATCAGACTCAGTGCTGTTCCCAGGCGCGCCGGCCAGTGCCCGACCGCATCGAAGTAGGCCGGAGCGATTCGCGGTACGTCGACCAGGGGTGAAAGCAGGAACAGGATCAGGGGCCAGCCGAACATCTCGGTCATCAGAGCGATCACGAAGGCTATGAAGGCTCCTTTCGACTTCCAGGTTCCTTTGGTGGGGCGGCGGTAGGGAAGCAGCGCAAGAAAGGCCACCACGATGAGGATGTTGAGGGCGATCAGCCCTCCCTTGCCCAGGTGTTGGTCGATCCAGGCGAGGGTCACCGGCCGGCCGTGATGGGGTAGGAGCTCGACAGCATAGATGACGACGAAAAGGGCAATGGCGAACCAGCCCAGGAGGGTCCAAGGGCTCCAGTTTTTGCGTTTGCCAGACACGGCCGAGTCTCAGCTCAGGTTCTCACTTGCTGTCTGATCGAGTGTAGACGATTGCGGGACGTTGTTGCAGAACCCGGGAATGAGCGGTTGCTAGCAACAACGTCCCTACCGCCGCACGACAACGTATCCGATTGCAGAGATGGCTGTGATCAGCAGCCCTAGCCAGTTGAAAGTGTTGAGAGACTCGTAGCGCAGCTCGAAGTCACGGTCAGCAACGACGAGCATATTGTTCGGCGTGGCCCGGTAGACGGGCAGTTCCTTGTCCCCCGCGTAGGCATGCCATTTCGACGAGTAGCCCAGCCGGATGTAGACCGGCGCGGGCTGGGCCGCATCGACCTTGATGTGTAACGTGTTGTAGTGCCGGGTGTGGCCCCCAAGCCGGGCCCTGCCGGGTCCCGTCAGCTCGAGCTCCGGTCCCTCCACAACGATCTCCGATGAACGGCTCAGGAACCACTGTCGGCTCAGCTCGCGCCAGTCCCGATCGGCAAGGAAGCTCCCGGTCGGCCGTATCGAATAGTCTGGCACGTCGACCAGCTGCTGTTTTGGGCGCTCGGTGATGGTGTAACCATCCACCACTATGGGGCTCGAGCCGGGGTTGGCCCATCCCGGCGACAGCGACACATCGGCCACCACGGCCTGGATACCGAACAGATCCAGCAAGAACGGCAGGTGATCCACAAACCGTTCATCTTGAAGGGTTTGCGCGTCCCAGTCGATGCCCCACCAGACCGCGACCCGGTGATCCCGCTGCAGGATCTGCTCGAGGCCGAGGTAGAACGATCCGTCGGGACTGGCCTCGATGAAGAGCCCTTTGGCGACCAGATGACCTGCCCGGGCCAGGTGGTGGCGCAGATTGTGCCAGTAGGGAGCCTCCGGCAGCTGTTCGACCGTCATCACCCGGGTGCCGGAGATCTGGAGATCGGGCGGCTCATACGCCGGGCTCTCGACAAGGGGTTTGGTCAGCGCGCCGAACACGATCACCACGGCCACGACGGTCGTCCAGCCCACGAGCATCCAATCGGCGGGTCGCTTGCGTTGCCGGAAGGCCATCCCGAGCGAGATCAGCACGAGGATCAGGAGTGGATAGAGCTTCAAGCGGTGGTAGTGCATGGGGATGGCTTGCCAGAGCCCGCGCGCGACATGCCACAGGACTCCGTTGAGGATGAAGATGATCAACACCCCGAGTACCAGGAAATCCCAGCGCGCATCCCGAGTCTTGACGCGAAAGAGCAGGTACGCCGCGAAGAAGAGAGAGTAGAGCAGATACTCGGTGGACCCCAAAAAGTAGTCATCGTGCGCCCGCACCCGGCGAAAGCTGTCGAAAAGCGCGGGTACCAGCCAGCAGGCCGCCAGCCCATAGCCGAGCGCCATGAGTGCCGCCCGCCGGTCGAAGAGCAACTTCATGCCGACGAAAAGCGACAGGACTACACTGGCGATCATGTGCGTCAGGATCAGCAACGCCAACAGTGGAATGGCCGCTTTGTATCTCTCCCGAATCACCAAACCGAGGCAGAATAGAAAAAGCACCAGGCCCAGCGTGTTGGCCACGTTGCCCACCACGAAGGTGGAGAAGAAAGTACCGCCAATCTGTTGCGGTATGAGTACCAGCAGAATACAGGCGATGCCGGTGCCCGCCGCAGCCAACCGTGGCGAAAGCAAGCCGCGGTACATGAAGTAGACAGCACCTGGCAGCGCCACCCAACTTGCGGTCACCACCAGCTTGAAAGCCGCGGTCAGACCCAGAGGCAGCGAGACGACGGCCACCAGGAGGGACAGCAACGGTGGATAGGCCGCGAACTGCTCGTAGCCCGAGTAGAAGTACGGGTTCCAGAAGATCAGCTGGGGCAACATCTCGCGCTGCAGCCAGGCATGAAAGGTGTGCCCGACCATGTCCCATCGGTCGGCGCTACCCAGCACCAAGGGCAGCGCCGTCAGCCCGAAAGCGACCGTCAGGGCGACCAGGACGAGGGTCACCAGGCGGTCGGGTCGACTCATGACGAAAATGGGCGACGGGGATGAAGGATCCAACCCCGCCGCGAGTCTATACCGTTGAGTCGTCAGTCATCGGTCGTCAGTCATCAGCCGGGTACGGACCGGGCACATCGGTAACAGGCTCGTGGGCCACCATGGGGTGCCGAACGAGGTGCGCCATGCCGTGGCTGGACACGGAACCGATGGGGGGATTAGAGGGTCAGCCCGCGACGGCAAGACTGGTCAGAGTGAGCTCCAGCTCTTCGTAGAGCATTCTCATCTCATCTCTCACCGTGCCCGGTAGCTTCCTGAGACGCTTGCGGCCGTCTGCCAGAATCTGGGCTGCGAGCCTCACTCCTTCTTGGCGGCCCTGCGCATAGGCTTCCCGTACCCGCTCGACGCCGGAGTTCACAAAACTGTGGAATTCCTGGATGGCCAATCGCTCGCGGGTCAGTTGGTAGAAGTGAAATCCGACGATCCCGCGGCGGACCGCATCCTGAAACCGCGATGGGTAACGCAGTAAGGTGCGAAGCAGAAACCTGCCATAGGAGCACCCATACTTCGAAGTCGGGATCATCAGAAAGGACCGCAGGCAAGCCCGCAGCCGTCGCAGCGAAAGAGGCGCACTCGAGGCGAGCTGGCGGCCCAGATTCCGATAGAGCTCCGTGACCCGGCGGAAGTAGTTCTCCGGCTTGCCGTAGACCTCCAGCAGCACGTTCTTGTAGGCCTTGATCAGGCTGGGCGCATCCTGAACGGTCTTGAAGTTGAAACTGAACTGGAAAGTGTTGTTGCCTTCTTGCTCGACAGCGGCATCCAGCAGCCGCCCTTCCACTTTGAGCCGGTCATAGAGCGGGCTTCCTGGAAGCGCCGTAAGCAGACCGGTCATCGCCACTGGAATGCCCGAGTCCTGGATGAAGCGAACCAAATGGCAGTCGATGTCCACTGGATCGTTGTCGAAGCCGATGATGAAACCGGCCATGACCTCCAATCCCGCTCGTTGCACTTTCTTGACCGACTCGAGCAGATCGAACCTCGTGTTCTGGAGCTTTTTCGTCTCTTGCAGACTCTCTTCGACGCAAGTTTCAATCCCGAGGAACACACTGTCGAAGCCGGCGCTCCTCATCAGATCGAGCAGCCCCTCATCCGCAGCCAGGTTGACGCTGGCTTGGGTGTAGAAGTGGAAGGGCCTGCCGTGCCTCTGCTGCCAATCGACCACCGCGGGCAGGATGTCTTTGCAGGATTTCTTGTTGCCGATGAAATTGTCATCCACCCAGAAAACGCTGCCCCTCCAGCCCCGCTGGAGGAGTAGATCGAGCTCGGCCAGAGTGCTTTCCACCGATTTGTACCGGGTTCTATCGCCAAACAGAGACGGGATGTCGCAGAACTCGCATTGGAAGGGGCAGCCGCGCGACATCTGCAGCGCCATGGAGACGTAGTTGTTCATCTCGATGGTGTCGTACCGGGGCAAGGGCGACTCGCTGATCCCTCTGAGCTCGTCACGCAGATCGAGAACAATCCGCTCTTTGGCCACGAGCATCTCGCTCAGGGCCTCGATCAGCGTCGGGCTCTCCGCCTCGCCGAGGACGAGGTGTGCCGCCGCCGGTAGATCCTGGCTGGAAGAAGTCGCATCAGGTCCGCCAATAACCACGGGAACCTGCGCTGCGAGGCATTGCTCGACGATCCGTTCCACCGAGGGCCGCTGGATCATCATCCCCCCAGTCAGGACAATCTCCGCCCAGCGCCAGTCGTCCGCCCCGAGTGGCTCCACGTTGAGGTCGACAAGTCGAAGCTCGTAATCCTCAGGCAGCATCCCCGCCACGGTCAGCAGGCCGAGAGGCGGATGCGTGGCGCGGAGCCCAAGAAACCGCAGCGCCCTTTGATGGCCCCAGAACGTTTCAGGGAATTGCGGATAGACCAGGAGAGCTCTTGGCATTGTGCCCCCACGCGTCGGTATCGGTGAGCGGCTTCAGGGTGCCGCGAGTGTAGCGCACTTCCGACCCACAGGCTCTGCCTGGCCGGGCCTTTGCGGCACCCACCCGTTCGGGTGGCGCGCTCGGGACCACCATCGCCGTAGGATGTCCACAGCCCCAAGATAGGCAAGCGTGGCGGGAACTGCGAGACGCACTCAGCTGTTTTGACGGGGTCCAGAGCTAAGACGAGCTGTGCCACTTGACCCGGGCGTCGAGTCAGGGTCTGCCAAAATGCTGGAGGTGTCCCATGCAAGGTGTGTCTTCCGGTGCATTCAGTGCAATCGCGAGTAATTGGGTGATTGTCATCCCGATCCTGCTGGTGCTAATCGGAGCCTTGGTTGTCTACCTCGTGCTCATGGTCAGGGCAATCCTCGATATGTTGCGGCACGATGCTCACAGAGTGCTTCTCACGTTCGCGTTCCTGGCCCTAATGCCTCTCCCGCTGTTCGTGGTACTGGGGATCCTGGTTCTGATTATCTGGCACTACTACAAGAGGGATGTCCTCGCTGGGGCCTAGCGGGGAACGAACCCCCCGCGCTGGACTGCGCCCGTCCGGACGAATCGTCCAGATGTCCTAGTTGCCATTCGGAGACCAAGCCGGGTGCATGCAGTAGGTCGGATCGTCGGTGATCTGGGTCAGGTTGGTGGCCGAGGCCGGCATCGCCAGCACCAGGCAGATTACTGCGTGCACCCTGGAGAACATGGCAGGCTCCTCCTGCCTCGTTACGCGATCTTCAGGTGCTAGGACCGCAGTCGCCCTATTGGTACTTCTCGATCAAGTCTTTGTAACCGGGGTGATCGCGCAGGAAGTCGAAGACAGCTGCGGCCTCCAGGGTCGGCACCGACATCCAGGCCTTGTTGGCTTCCAGAAGACGATCGAGCGCCTCGAGCGTCTTTTCGGCGTCTCCCAGAACCGCATAGGTGAGCGCCAGCTCAAAGAGCCTTGCCGGTCCCTCCATTGCGTCCATCTCCAGGGGTTGGAGCTTTACGGCACGCTCACTCTCACGTCTCGCCTCCTGATCGCGACCCAGGAACGCGTAAGCCTGGCCGAGCGAGCCGTGCATCCGCGGGTCATTTGGATTGGAGAGCACCTGAGCTTCCAGCGCCTCGGCGGCGATTGTGGCGGCAGCTCGTGCTTCTTCGGTCCTATCCAAGGCTGACAGGAGATAGGCTTTCTGGAGACTCACCGAGTTCGCCACGAATTGATTCGGTTGGAGCTCCTCGTCCAGGGTCTCCAAGACCGCAAAGGCCTCCTCGTACTCCCGAGCACCCTCCAAAAAGCGCGCCTTGTTGAACGTGAGGAAGGCTGGAGCCCCTGGCTTCAGGAGTGGCTCCATCCTCTTCAGCGCACCCTGGCCGTCTCCCTTCCAGAGGTACCAGTTCAGCGCTTGCCAGATTCTGGGTCCCACGGCGTCTGGAGACAGTGCGAGAGTGTGGGTGAGTTGACGATCGGCTTCCTCGTAGCGACCCAAAGATATATATGTCGTTCCCAGGGCACGGTTCTGGACGACCGATCGGGGATTGAGCTCCACAGCCTTCTTCAGTCGGCTCGCAGCCTCCTGGAAGTGCCCTTGGCGCCGGCGGATGTAGGCGATGGAGGCCATCAAGTCGGGGTCGTTGGGCAGACTCAGTTCGGCGATTGCGAATTCCGCGAGAGCCTTCTCGTAATCTCGCGGACCCCAGTAGTAGTAGTGGCCGAAGGCGACGTGGGCTCGGGGCAGATCGGGATCGATCTCCAAAGCGGTCTCAACGGCCCTAAGAGACATCTCCAGCCGCTCTTCCGTGCGGTCCATACCCGTGAAATAGAGCTGGGCGTGCTGCTCGGAGAGCTCGGCCCAGGCCGTGGCGAATCCCGGATCGATCTCCAGCGCCTGCTCGAGCAGCTCCACGGCCTCCAACAGATCTGGCGTCACCTGTGTCAGGTTGACCCGCTCCACAATGGCCATGGCTTTCAGGAAGAGGTTGTAGGCTTCGAGATTGTCGGTAGGAGCACCGTCACCTGCTGTGCCACCCTCCGCCAGAAGCCGAAGGTCGAGCGCGTGGAGCACGTTGTCCGCCACCTCGCTTTGCACTTCAAAGATGTCCTCGATGATGCGGTCGTAGGACTCGGCCCAGAGCTGGGTGTCGTCCGCCACGCGGGTAAGCTGCGGGGTAATCCGTACCCGGCTTGTGCCATCCGGGCTCTTGGCCCAACGGACGGTGCCCTCCAGGACGTAGCCGACTCCCAGATCCTGGCCGACTTGTTTGAGAGTCTTGCCGGTGCGGTCGTACTGAATCGCACTGCTACGCGAGATCACACCGAGATCCGGCACCGAGGCCAGACGGGCCGAGATCTCTTCGGTCATGCCGGCGGCGAAGTATTCGTCCTCGGCGGCACCCAGGTTTTCAAAGGGGAGCACGACGATCTTCTTGAACTCCGGTTCGACCGCAGCCGTCTCCGTAGCGGCGGGCAGTGACTCAGAGGGTGCCTCCTCCTTGCCTCGCATGGTCCAGAAGAGGAGCGCCACGACTGCGATTGCTGCGGCGATGGCAGCCGGGATCAACCAGGCAGGTCGACCCGAAGCCCCGACTTGGATCGGCTGGGCCGCACTCTCGGGCGCCTGCGCCACCGGCAGCGCGCCGGTGCTCAGCGGCACCTCACCCGACTCGACCTCCTCCTTCAGACCGGTGAGCTCATTGCGCACATCCTTGGCCGACTGGTACCTCAGCTCGGGGTCCTTCTCGAGACAGTGCCGGATGATGCGAGCCAGATGACGTGGCACGCCCTCTCGAATATCGGTGACCGAGTCCGGGTTGTCCTTCAGGATCGAGGAGGCCAGCTCGATGGAGGACTTGCCCTTGAAGGGCCGCTTGCCAGTTGTCATCTCGAAGAGCAAGATCCCCAACGAAAAAAGGTCAGATCGGTGATCCACGTCTGCGCCCTGAAGCTGCTCCGGTGACATGTAGGGCGCCGTACCCATGGCGACGCCCTCCTTGGTCAGTCCTTCGGTCTCGAGCTCGGTCTCTTGCGAGCCTGGCGTTGCCTCCCAGAGCTTGGCCAGACCGAAGTCGACGATCTTGACGCGACCGTCGGCACCGACCATGACATTGGCGGGCTTCAAGTCGCGGTGCACGACTCCCTTTTCATGCGCCGCCGACAGGGCGTCGGCCACCGGGATCGCCAAATCGAAAAGTCGCTCCAGATCGAAGCCACCCTCCGGAATCGCCTGATCCAGAGATTGCCCCTCCACCAGTTCCATCGTCAGGAAGTGAACCCCATCGGCCTCTTCGACCGAGTGCAACGTCACGATATTGGGGTGATTCAGAGCCGCCACGGCACGGGCCTCGCGCTTGAATCGCTCCAGGCGCTCGGGGTCCGCCGCCAACTCCTCCGGCAGGATCTTCAGGGCGACCTTGCGCCGCAGCTCGGTGTCTTCCGCCTCGTAAACCTCACCCATACCGCCCGCACCGAGCTTCGCCGTGATCCGATAGTGGGAAACCGATTTGCCGACCATGTGCAAGAACCTGCGGCCGATTCTACTTCACTGTGCCGCGCACTGGCTGAAGGGCTGCAGCCTCTCTATTCCGCCAGGTTCATCCGCTGCAGCATTGCCCGGAAGCGGGGGTCACCGCGCACCGGGTCGAAGAAGGGATAGGACTTGATTGGCATGATGAAGGGGTCACGAACCTCGATTGCCTGGTTCCACCAATGGAAGGCAGCGTCCCAGTCCTCGAGTCCGACATGGCCGAGGGCGAACGTCGACGGGGGAAGGTAGGTGTTCTCGGCGATGGCCTCCGCCTGCTCGAGCATCTTGCCGGTGTCGTCCCGCCGTCCCGCGCAACCGTAGGCATAGGCCAGGTATCCGAGCGTCAGCGGGATCCCACCTGACAGCTCGTGCGCTTTCTCGAAAGCGGTTACCCCCTCGTCGGGCTCACCGGTGCCAATGTGGGCCATTCCGACAGCCCAGTGACCTAGAAAATGGCTTGGGTCGAGCGCAATCATGTGTCGCCCCTCGTCGAGCACGCGTTCCCAGCGGCGTCCAAGGAACGCCATGACGGCTACCCACCAGCGGACGAATAACGACAGTGGGTCGCTTTGTAGCGTGGCCTCGACCTCGACCATTGCCTCATCGATACGACCGTGAGGCAGCAGGCCGCTGATCGCGTAGCGCAGGCGTACCAGCGGTGATTCCCGATTCAGCTCGCGGGCGCGGGCATTCTCGCGCTCGACCTCCGGCCAGTTGTAGTCGAGCTCCTTGCGGAGCATGCCCAGCAGCGCATGGGTCTCGGCGAGCGTGTCGTCGAGCTCGAGAGCGCGCAGCGCATACCACGTACTCTGGGAGAAGGCCTCCCGAGGCGGTATGTTGCCGAACAACCCGAGATACCAGTAGAGCTCCGCGAGCGAGTCGAAGGCGAGCGCGAAATTCGGGTCACGCTTGATTGCGCGCTCCAAGCACGCCTTGGCCTGCGCCAGTGCCTCCGGTGTCCCCCTTGCGAAGTAGTACCGGCCCTCGAGGAAGGCGGTGTGCGCTTCGACGTCAACCCCTCGCCGCTGTTCAACGCGATCGTCCCGCCCCAGATCGACCCGCAGCCGCTCGGCGATCGCCTCGGCAATCTCGTCTTCCAGGGCAAGGACATCGGTCAGCTCGCGATCGAAGCGCTCGCTCCACAGATGGCCGCCATCACTCGTGTTGACAAGCTGGGCCGTGACCCGCACCCGCTGACCTGCGCGGCGCACGCTGCCCTCGAGGATGCTACCGACATCCAGACGCGCCCCGGCCTCGCGGACATCGAGCTCCATCCGGCCGACAACAAACGAAGAAGTGCGGGAAATCACTCGCAGCCCGGGGATTAGGGTGAGCACGTTGATGATCTCCTCCGCCAACCCCTCGCAGAGGTAGTCGTCCTCCTTGGCACCGGACATGTTGGCGAAGGGGAGCACTGCGACCGAGTGCTGCTGGCGGTCGGCGCGGGAAGTAGGCCCGGTCTCGATTGCCGACTTCAGCTCGGCGGCCGACTGAAACCGCTCGGCGACGTTCTTGCGCAGGCATCGCTCGACGAGCTGTGCGACATTCGGTGGGACGCCCGTCAGCGGCAGTGGATCGTCACGCAGCACGGCGACCAGCCTGCTCGCATCGGTATCGCCCTCGAACGGCCGCCGCCCGGCAAGCATCTCGTACAGCACGCAGCCGAGGGAGAAGATGTCCGAGCGTGCATCCAGTTCCTCACCCTCGACTTGCTCGGGGGACATGTAGGGGAGGGTGCCGATTACGAGACCTTCCTCGGTCAAGAGCTCCGTCCTCACCTGGGTGCCCGCAAGGGGCGCCCCCACATCGGAAATAGCTGGAGCGAAAAGCTTTGCGAGCCCGAAGTCGAGAATCTTCACCCGGCCCTCGCTGGTGACCATGATGTTGCTCGGCTTTAGATCACGATGGATGATGCCGCGGCCGTGGGCGGCAGCCAGGGCATCGGTGAGCGGAATAGCGAGATCGAGGAAGCGATCATGGGCCATGCCGCCTTCGGGAATCAGCTCTGAGAGGGGCTCGCCTTGAACGAACTCCATGGTGAGGAAATGGACCACCCTCCCGCCCTCCCGGCTGTCGGCTTCCAGCTCCCGGCTTCCGGCTGGCAGCTGGGGGCCGGCAGCTGGTAGCTGACCGACTGATGACTCGATCGAATAGATCGTCACGATATTGGGATGATTGAGGGTCGCCAGGGCCTTGGCCTCGCGCTCGAATCGGGCGAGCCGGTCCGGATCGGTGCTGTAGATCTCGGGCAGCACTTTGAGGGCCACTTCACGATCGAGGGTCGAGTCCCGCGCCAGGTAGACTTCTCCCATCCCGCCCTCGCCGAGCTTGTCGAGAATCTTGTAGTGGCCTAACGTCTGGCCGATCATCTCTTCCCCCGAGATGGCCCCATCCTACGACTCAATGGTGTGAAGCACACCACCCGGATGGGCGGGGAAAATAATGGCACCTACTCGGGCGTGAACCCCGTCACAGACGAAAAGCCTCTCAGTCCCTAAACTACTGAAGCGAAACGGGCGTGGACGCGAGCAGCGGGCGGCGGAGGCTGTGCAATGAGGACCTCGAGCAACAAAAGCTTCTCCAAGGGTTTCACGTTAGTGGAGATCTTGGTCATCATCACGGTCATCATGATGTTTGCGCTGGTTGGCTATCCGGCCTTCAACAACCTGATCGACCAGGCGCGGATCACAGCGGTGGTCCGCTCTGCAGCCTCCAAGATGCAGTTGGCGCGGCAAGAGGCGATCAAGATGAATGCGCAGGTCGTTGTCCAGCCCGATTTCGACCTGAACGAGCTCTTGGTCTTCGTCAACGTCGACGGCGACGCGGGCTTCGAATTCAATCCCGATCCTACTGTTACGCACAAGACCGCGGACTACGAGCTCGCACGGCTGCAATTGCCGATCGACTACGGCTTTTCGTTCAGGTCGCCACTCGACAAGGGTCCTAAGGGCAAGACCGTGATCGAGGGACTCACTGTCACCAACGCTCCGGTGAATGCCGTTGTGTTTGTTCCCCACGGCTCCGTCTTGGACACCGGGTCGATTCGGATCGCCGATGACCGGTCCAACTTCTTCGAGCTCCGGATCGAGCCGAGAGCCACGGCCAGAGTGCAGGTTCTCAAGTATCACCCCGAGCCACCTTGGGGAGATCCCGCCGGGTTCTATCCGCGGGGTCGGCACGAACAGACCGGTGATCCGATGTGGGTGTGGTTCTGAGTCAGACGACTGTAAGGAGTTGCGCCATGAATGAAAGTCGACACGTTTTGCTTCGTCGCCTGCGGGGTGGCCTGGGGATGACTTTCGTCGAGGTGATCATTGTGATTGCGGTCATCGCGATCCTCGCCTTCTTCGTGACGCCGCCTCTGATGTGCTATTTGTCTGAGAGCAAGATGGCCTCGCAGGTCTCGGATTTCAATTTCGCTCGTGACCTGATCGAGGCTCACAAGGCCGAATTCGGAAAGTTTCCGGGCAGTTTGGATGTCGTGTTCGCGGGCTCTCGTACGCCACTTCACCTGATCTACTGTGTCGATGATCCGGACGCCGACGCCGGCCACGGGAACCAGTTCTGCACGTTCTTCGACCCAGACAATCCCGGCGGTGCCCCTCCCCAGTCGGCAGAGGCGGCGGGGTATCTTCTGTTCTCCAAAAACGATCTGTGCCCGTGCAAGAACGTCGACTTCGTGTGGGTCAGCTGCTGTGGAATGGTGCCGGACGTGGTCGAGTACGGCGAGGATGTTGACGTTCCCGGGCACCCCGGACAAGGTCCGGGTGGACCTGGCGGGCCCAAGAAATGAAGCCCCGAGAGGATCCAACCATCAGATAGGGTGAAAAGACCATGAAGAACCGGCGCAGACAGATTATCGTCGATAAGAACTTTCAGTACCGACAGGCCTTGTCGAAAGCCCTCATTGCGATCGTCGCGGCGAACATCATGATCCTGCTGGCGTTCAAGTTCTTTCCCTACGAGCTCAGCGCTGTCCTGGGACCGTTCACCTGGACGATCGCGGTCTTCGAGGTCGCCATCATTGTCGGTGTGTTGTACTTCGGTGCCAAATCCAGTCGCCGGATCGCCGGGCCGGCTTTCGCACTGAAGCGTGTGTTCGGGCGGTTCGGCGATGGCGATCTTTCGGTCCGAGCTCACTTGCGCAAGACCGATTATCTCCACGAGGTGGCTGAGGCATTCAACAGCAGCGCAGACCGGCTGACAGAGCGGATCAAGACTCTCCACACCTCGGCCGAGGAACTCATTGGTGCCCTGCCGGAAGGCTCATCCGGCCGCGAGCAGGCAAGTCAACTGTATTCTCAAGTTGAAGCTCTCCTCAGCCCTCCCGAATCGGAGTAGGGGCACAGGGGGACAGCTCCTTACTTCCCGCTGCGCCGTCACAGGCCCAAGTAGAGCAGCACGAAAGCTGTAGCCACCATTGTCAGCAGTCCGCCGCCCAGCCAGAAGGCCATCTGGCGAGTGCCGTTGACCCACGCCAACACCCATTTGAAGAGAGCGTTGGTGGAGATGGCCACGATGATCGACCCCGCGGCGACGACCGGGGCCAGGGACCCCTGCTCGAGAAGCTCCGAAACCGACAGCGCGACTGCACTGGTGCTGCCCGCGCCGGCGATCCCGCTGGCAATCAATACCCCGCGATCCCCTAGCCAGTGGCCTGCCGCTTCGACCAGCAAGAGGATCGCGACGAAGAACAGGCCGAACTTGAGAGCCGGTTTGAACGAATAGGGATTCTGCAGCGGAAAATCGATTTCCGAGTTGCTGTCGGTGCTCCGAATCAGGAGCCAGGAGCCGGCGAAGCCGAGAACCGCCATCCCTAAGAGGGGTACGGCTAGGGAACGGGCGAAGCCAGGGTTGACGACCCAGAGGAGTAGCAGGAGCCGGGGGCCCTGAACCGCGTTGGCGAGGACGGCAACGGCCCCCATCAGTCGGCTCGCCTCCGGCGCGGCGCGAGCGCGCTCGGCCAGCGACATGGTCACGGCAGTGGTCGAGACGATCCCTCCGGCCAGGCTGCCAAGCATCAGGCCGCGACGTTTGCCGAACCAGCGAATCAGGAAGTAGCCGACGTAGCTGATGGTCGAGACGAGAATCACCAGTCCCCAAATCTGCCGCGGGTTGAAGAAGCCGTAGGGCCCCAT
>Ga0255055_10000155_pt1 | contig 50567 bp, 25 predicted proteins | sample JV7_2_27_MG_FD_188633 | JGI IMG/M metagenome (GOLD analysis project Ga0255055, IMG submission 188633) | Seawater microbial communities from Jervis Inlet, British Columbia, Canada - JV7_2_27 | ecosystem: Environmental > Aquatic > Marine > Inlet | place: Canada: British Columbia | collected... | reverse complement strand
TGGCGATGCTCGAATCGCCGATCCTCGGCCTGTTCGGCTCGGAGGACCAGGGAATCCCTCTGGAGTCGGTGCGCGAGTTCGAGAGCGTGCTCGAGAGCCTCGGAAAGGACGCCACGATCCACGTCTACGAAGGTGCCAATCACGCCTTCGCCAATCCCTCCGGCACGCGTTACGACGCCGATGCCGCCGAGGACGCCTGGAAAAAAACGCTAGAGTTCTTCACCGCGAACCTGAAGTAAGTCCAGAGGGGACAGCAACCTCATTTCGGGGTTCTCCATAAAACCCCGAAATGAGGTTGCTGTCCCCGTGATAGCGGGTTTTACGGAAAAGCCGGAAATAGGGTTGCTGTCCCCTCTGAACCCTCTGAGCTACCCTCTGAGCTACTCGGGGGATGGGGGCTTTTCCAGGTCGAGCAGCTCCCTTGTTTTTCCTTCCAGGCGGGTCAGTCCGGAGGCGAGGCCGTAGTCGAGCGCCTCTGCCGCTTCGACGTCTCGCAGCCAGGCGGCGCGGAGCGAAAGGACCGCGCCGATCCGGTTGCCGCTGGCGCAGTGTAGGAGTACCGGCCCGGATTGCCGCGCCTCGCGCAGCGCGGCGTCGATGAGCTCGATGTTCTCGTGCGTCAGACCCTCCGCGCCCGCCACGGGGATCTGTACGTACCGCATTCCCAGACTCTCGACCGCTTCGCGCTCCCATTCGAATCCGCTCTCCTGATCGGTCCGCAGGTTGATCACCGTGCTAAAACCGGCACGCGCGGCGGCTTCGATCTGCTCCGTCGTCGGTTGTCCTCCGCTCAGCACGCCCTCGAGCGGGATTCGGGCGTTCTTGATCGGTAGCAGCGCCGTCGCGGATGACTCGCCCGCGGCAACGACGGGCGCCAGAAACGTGGCCAGCGCCACGAGAAGCCAGAAGGTGCTCAGTGTCGTCCGTCTCGTCATCGTCGTACTCTCCGGCCGATCCCCGATCATGGGTCGGGAGATTCTACACACTCATCGGCCCGCCGACGACATGCCTCAGACGGGGACCGGGCTAGGGTCCCCAAGCGATCCGTGTTCCAGATCAGGGAAAGGTCCCGTCGTGGACGTCCGTGATGAACCGGATGACACCTTCCATGAACACTTCCTGGTCGTCCCACATGGCCAGGTGGCTGCCAGCCGGGCAGTGGAGATGGCGGCCGTTCTGGACCAGCCGACTCATCTCCTCCATCTCCTCGGGATTCATCGTGTCGTAGGTTGCACCGACCGTTAGCGTGGGGACGCGAATCTCGCCGAGTCGGTCCCACACAGACCAGCCCGCGAGAATGCCGCCGGGCACGAGTTCGCTGGGGCCCTGCATGTACTCGTAGACTTCCTGATTCAGATGCTTGAACGCGCGATTCAAACCGTCCGGCCATTCAGGCAGACGACAGAGATGCTTGGTGTAGTACTCGCTGAAGACCAGCTCCTCATAGGCCGGGTCATGGTACTCGCCGCGCGACTCGTACTGTTCGAGCATGTCGAGTACGTCGGCGGGAAGCTCTGCGCGCAGCCGGGCGTTGTAGGCCGCGTACTTACCGAAGTCCGCGGTCATGTTGGCGATGATCAGACCCTTCAGATTTTCCTGGTACTTCAGTGCGTATTCCATGGCCAGCATGCCGCCCCACGAGTTGCCGAGTAAGTAGAAGTTGTCCTTGTCCAACCCGAGCGCCCGGCGGACCTGCTCCACCTCCTCCACGAAGCGCTCGATCGTCCACAGGTTCTGATCCGATGGTTGGTCGGAGTAGTACGAGCCCAGCTGGTCGTACTGGTAGTACTCGATGCCCGCCTGGGGAAGGAAGCTCTCGAAGCACTCCATGTACTCGTGCGTGGCGGCCGGTCCGCCGTGCAACAGCAGCACCTTCATCGGGCTGTTCCCGAAGCGCTTGGTCCACACGTGGTAGCCTTCCTCGAGCTCGATCATCCGAACACCGCCGGCCTGGTAGTCGCCGGGCGTCCGGAAGTCGAGGTAGGAGCGGTGGGCGTCGTCGGTCTCCGGCGCGCAGGACGGCAGCACAGCAAGCGCGAGGCCAATCGTTAGAAGGGCATACAGTCGTTCGCTCATCTTCATCTCTCCGTTGCCCGGACCCCCGGGAGCTTCTCGACTCTACGGCAGTTTACCGTCCGGGTCTACGTTTGACTCCGGGTGCGGGGTGCGGCAGTCTCACCGATCAGGATAGAAATCGCACCGACCGATTCAATGCTCCACGGGGCACTGCTCCTTCCCAGTAGTTCCAGGACGCCACTGATCGACCTATCCCTCGAGCGCTGAATCCCCGAACAACGGCCGACCGGCCAGCGAAACGTAAAACGCCCAGCCCGCCGCGACCGAGCATTCCGATGATACGGTTGCGCTCGGCCGGCAACGCGTCCCGGCGGGCCCAAGATGCCAAATCCCGACTTCGATACCAAACGGTGCCCTCCTCCGGTTGCAGGGAGCGAATCACGAGTCTGCCGTGCTGGGCAAAACGGACCGCAAAGGTCCGCTGGCCAGGATTGATCCGACCGCTCAACTTGCAGCAGAATTCAATCCCATAAGATCCACCGCGGGTCGCGCGTCGTTCATCGAATCCGAACCTCGGCTTCGGGTGTCGCGGTATCCGACTACGAAGCGCGACCGCGAGGGCTCTGCCGACGCTGTCACGAGCAGGAGGAGGCATCATGAAGAAGTACCTGTGGGGGATGATTCTCGCCGCGGGGTTTTTCTGCTTGGCAGTCGGGCAAGCGGAGGAACCGGCCGCGTCCTCGACACCCCTGGGGCTGCCGTCCGTGCCTTACCCGAAGGGCAACCCGCAAAGCGCCCAGAAGATCGCCCTTGGCGACAAGCTGTTCCACGACAAGAGGTTCAGTTCGACCGGTGAGGTCAGCTGCTCAACCTGCCACGAGGCTGAGAAGGCGTTCACCGACAGTCCGCTGAGCGTTTCGCAGGGCATCAAGAAGCTCACCGGCACAAGGAATGCGCCGACCGTGATCAACGCCGTCTACTTCGAGACGTTCTTTTGGGACGGCCGCTCGCCGACGTTGGAGGATCAGGCGTTGCATCCGTTCTTGAACCCCGTCGAGATGGGACTGGAGGACCACGGGCCGATTCTCGGCACCGTCCGAACGGATCCGGAGTACGTAATGGCGTTCGATGACGTATTCGGGAAGAGCGGCGAGGCAATCACCATGACGGAGGTAACCCAGGCCATCGCGGCCTTCGAGCGCACCCAGGTCTCGGGCGATTCCCCATTCGACCGCTGGTACTTCGGCGGCGACGACATCCCGCTGACTCCCGCACAGAAGCGCGGGTTCGATCTCTTCGTCAATGAAGGGCGCTGCGTTTCGTGCCACGTCGTCGAGCAGACCCAGGCGCTGTTCACCGACAACCGGTTCCACAACGTCGGCGTGGGGATCAACGACATCCAGGGCGACGTGCCCGAACTGGCCGGCGAGTTCCTCGAGGCCGAGGTCAGCATGTCCGAGGTCGACGTCAAAGTGTTGACCGACAAGCGTACGTCCGAGCTCGGTCGATTCGCCGTGACCCGCGGATTCGACGACCTGGGATCATTCAAGACCTCGACCCTACGCAACATAGCCGTCACCGCTCCCTACATGCACGACGGAAGCCTGAAGACGCTTCGCGAAGTAATCGTGCATTACAGCAACGGCGGCGTGACCAACGTAGGTGATCCTGTGAACGACTTTCTCAGTGGGGGTATCCGTCCTCTGAACCTCACCGAGGAACAGATCGACGACCTGGTGGCCTTCCTGGAGGCGCTTACCAGTCCCGAGTACGCCCACCTGGCCCAAGCGGCCGAGCGTGAGTAGCGGAGGCTATCATGTGCAAATTCAACGCGACGCGTCGCGAGTTTCTCAAAAGAGCGGGGGCAGTCGCAGCAGTCAGTACCTTGCCGATGAGCATGGTAGAGCTCGCCTTCGCCGACCCGGGCAAGAACTTCACCTTCGCCTACATCTCCGACTCGCACATCCAGCAGATCAAGGGCGCGGAGTTCGTGCGCAATTGGGACCGCGGGCTAATCCGCGCGGTGGCCGAGACCAACCTGCTGACGCCCAGGCCCGATTTCGTGGTTTTCGGAGGAGATCTCGCTCAGCTCGGCAAAAAAGAAGAGCTCGATCACGGAGCCGAGTTGCTGGCCAGGCTCGACTACGAGGTTCGCTGCGTGATGGGCGAGCACGACTACTACCTGGATCTGGGCAAGTACTGGTCGGATCTGTTCGGCCCGCAGCACTACAGCTGGAACCACAAGGGCGTCCACTTCGTGACGCTCAACAGCATCCTCACCTACGACCAATGGACGCACGAACGCTGGCCCACGGATGAGCAACGCATGTTGGAGATGGCCGGACTCGACAACCCCAACGGTTCGCCGTTCATGGTCGGCGAAGAGCAGCGAGAGTGGTTGCGCAAGGACCTCGAAGAGGTGCCGAAGGAAACCCCGATCGTCTTGTTCTCGCACTCACCGATCCAGAAGATTTACAGAGGCTGGAATTTCTGGACCGAGGATGCGGAGGAGATGCAAGTCCTGCTGCGGCCGTTCGACAACGTCACCGTGGTCTACGGGCACGTGCACCAGGTTCAGTACAACCAGATCGACAACATCAGCTTTCACGCGGTGATGGCTACCGCCTGGCCCTGGCCCTATCCGCAGAGCTACGCACAGGCGAAAAGCCACCTACCCAAGCTCACCGTGCCAATGAACCGAGCCGATCCGTTCCACGAACGCGATGCCACCGGCTGGCAGCTGATCGACATGGACAGCGGGCACGTGGCAATGGAGTACAACCTGTACAACAACACGAACCGCACCGTGGCGTTCAATCCGGAGACCGGGCAACCCGAAGACAGCACATTCCAGGATGCGGCCCGACGGATCGTCCCGCAGACCCATTACTAGAGGAGGGAGTGATGTCCAAGAAGATCGCAGGAGTTGCGCTTTTGGCGGCCGTCCTCGCGGTTGTTGCGGTCGGAGTCGAGAATCGTGCAGACGAGTTCACCGAGGAAGATCTCGCGCGCTGGCAGGAAGAGTTCATGAGCGTGGTCAACACCGGCCGGGACCTATGGGTCAGTCCTGAGCTCGGGACGAACGGGGTCGCGTGCGCCCAGTGCCACCCCAATGCGGCCAACACGCACCCCGAAACCTACCCGAAATTTCAACAGCAACTGGGCAGGGTGGCCACTCTCCGCGAGATGATCAACTGGTGTCTCCAGCAGCCGCTGGAGGGAGAACCGCTCGAGCCCGACGATCCTCGGCTCGTAGCCATGGAGGCCTACGTTACCTACGAGCGCCGCGGAGTCGCGTTGGCACCCGGCAAGCACTAGGCTCTCGCAGACGATGCGGGGACGAGGTCTAGGTTCCTCGAGCGGTTGGCTTCTTCCGCTTCTCCTCGGCCTGCTGGTCTCCCTCCCCGCCCTCGGCGGCGGGCTGCTTCTCGACGACCTGTTCTACCTCTTGGCCGTCGAGCGCGGCGCCGAGGGCAGGGATCCCGTTCCGTTCGGTCTCTACGACTTCACCCGGGGTGAGGAGAGCGCCGAGCGCTGGCGCGATCTCTCCTACGCGCCCTGGTGGACCAGCGAGGATTTTTCCCTCCGCTTCTTCCGGCCGCTTTCCAGTCTGTTGCTCTCGGCGGACCTGAAGTTCTTCAAGGAACATCTGTGGGTCGCTCACCTGCACTCGATCGCCTGGTTTCTCGCCTTGGTCTCCGTGGTCATCTCGCTACATCGCCGCCTGGCCGACGCGAGGACCGCGCGTCTGGCGTCGGTGATCTACGCTCTCGCCATCGCGCACCTGGCACCTACGGGATGGCTGTCCGCCCGGCACACGCTGGTGGCGGCGGTGTTCGGACTCCTCGCGCTCGATCTGCACCTTCGGGGTCGCGAGGGCAAGAACGGTGCGCGCCTGGCACGCCTTGCCGCTCCGGTCCTGGTGGCACTTTCCATGCTGTGCAGCGAGCTGAGCCTGGCGGCGCTGGCCTTCATCTTCTCCTACGAGCTGTTCGGGCGCGCCGACCCGCTTCGGCGGAGGATCCTGGCCCTCGCTCCCTACACGGTCCTCGCCGGCGCCTACCTCATCTTCTATGTGGCAGCCGGGTACGGCGCGAGGGGAACGGGGCTTTACGTCAGCCCGGTGACCGAGCCGGCGCACTTCCTCGCCGCGGCGCTCGTGCGCGTGCCGATCCTACTCGGCGAGCTCGTCGCCACCACTCCGGCCATGATCTCCGCGACTCGCCCGGCCGACCAACCGGCGTTCGCAGTCTGGGGCGCTATTGCAGCGCTGATCGCCGCGTCGGCGCTTCTCGCTCTGTGGCGTCGAATCGGCCCCGGCGAACGGCGCGCGCTTCGCTGGCTCCTCCCCGGCGCCCTGGTCTCATTGCTTCCCGGAGCCTCCGGCGTACTCGGAGGACGGGCGCTTCTTCCGGCGCTGGTGGCGAGCAGCTTGCTCGTCGCCCTCTTCATTCGAAGAGGCGTCGCGTCGGCCCGGCAACGCGCCCAATCGCCGGCCGGCCGCGCGGTGTTGTGGGCGGTGGTGACCGCGCTGATCCTTACGCATATCGTTCTCGCACCCGCTTTCCGAGTCGGCGTCACGATTCTCTGGGGCAAGCTCTCGAGCGAGACCGAGAGAATCGCTGCCACGGCGCCGGATTGCGGGCCGCGCTACGTCTTGCTCGCCGCCGCCGACCCGACCGTCGTCACCTACGTGAAGGTGATCATGTTGTTCGACCGCAGTATCGAGCGCTTCCGCGTCGTCTCGCCCGCGGCCAACGATCACCGGCTCGAAGAGGTCACGGCGACCGGCTTCGATCTGGTGGTCGTCGGAGAACGCGGCCCGAATTTCTGGGAGCGGGTCCACCGCAACGAGCCTCTGCGGGCCGGCGACGTGGTGTCGTTGTCGGACATGCGCTTGGAAGTGCTGGAGGCCGCGCCGTCGGGACCGACCCGTATTCGGGTCGATCTGGGGCGTCCCCTCGGCGATCCCGAACTGTGCCTGCTCGTCTGGCGAGGGGGCAAGCTCGAGCGTCTCGACCCACCGGCCCCCGGAGAAGTACTGGAGCTACCCCACGAGCCCGGACCGATGGGGCTTTGAACCGGGCGCCGAAAAGTACGATCGCTGGTCGGTCGGAAGGCAGCGTGTCGGCGGGCCGGTAGTCGACGACCCTCACCGCCGGGCTAGAATCCTCCGAGTGGATGAGGCACTCAACGGAAAGGGTGACCGCCATCGCCGGCGCAAACGCAGGTTTCTCCGGTTCGTCTTCGCGCTGCCGATCCTGGTCGTGGCGACGGCGCTGGGCGTTTGGCTCGGCCGAGACCTCCCCCGAATCTGGCTCGTCTCCCGACTGGCCCGCACGCTGAATGCCGAGGTACGGCTGGCGCGCCTCGAGATCGACAGCTCGCACCACTTCGTTCTTCACCGCCTCGAAGTCCGCCAGCCTTCCTGGGAGCCGCGTCTCGAACGCTTGGTAATCGAACGACTCGAGGTCGAATCGCCGATCCGCCGGATTCTTCGCGGCAGGTACGACGCGCTCACCGCCGACGGCGTGGACGTGCTGCTGGTCCCGCCCCGGCGCCCCGCCAGACCGACACCGAAGTCGGATCTTCTCGTGAAACAGGTCGAGATCCTGCATGGCCGTCTGAGCGTCGACGCCGAGGGTGAGGAGGCACAGCTCGAATTCTCGGCATCCCTTCGAGACTGGGGCGGGGAACCGACCGGTACCCTGTCGGCCACCGCGCGACGTCTCGACGCCGCCACGTTTCGTGCGGTTCTCGGGGAAGTCGGCGCGGCGGCAGGCCAAGATGCCAAACGAACAGGGCCGGAGCTGGGCATCTCTGCCGACTCGCTCGAAATGATCGTTCACCTCAAGCAGGAACCGGAGAGACTCCACATCGAGGCCAAGGCCCGAGGCGGCAAGCTCCACATCGACGACCGCACGATCGAGATTCACCAGCCGTGTCTGGAAGCGGAGGCGATCCGCGACCCCGCGCGAAACGTCGTCCGCGTCACCGCACACCCTCGGGCCGCGGAGATCGAATCGGCGATGGCTGAGGTGGAGCTGGACGGCGAGACGTACGCCGTGCGCAGCGGACGCCTCGAGCTCGGCGGCATCGAGATCGGGAAGCTGCTGGACAGTGTCGAGCGTCCCGTTGCGGATCCGACGCTGGACGGCACGGTCGACCTGAGCGTGCGCACCGACGATGGACGCAGCTTCGACTACGAGGTGAAGGCGAAGCTCGATCGGCTGATCCTGTCGCCGGCCAACGACGCGAGAGTCGAGGCCGAAGACGGCACCCTGGTCTCGAGCGGCACCTGGCGTCCGCATCCGCCACCAGACGGCGACCCACCGATCGACTACGACATCGAGGTCTCGTTCCGAAAAGTCGAGATGAGGGCGGGCGATCTCGAGCTCTCATCGAGTGATTCGAAGCTCACGATGTCCGGCGAGCTGGAGCCTGACCACCGCGGCCGGCTTCGGGCCCGCCTGGAGCTCCCGCAGGGTGGTGGCAACCTCCACGGCACGACCGTGCCGAGGAAGCTGTTCCCCGTCGAGCTCGCAATCGACGGCATTCTGAGCTTCGGCGAGGCGCCGAGCCTCGAGGGTGAGAGCCGGCTCTTCTCGCCGGCCACGGGCGAGCTCGTGGCGAGGGGGCTCACCGAGTTCGACCAAGCCGTCCCCCGCGTGAACTGGCAGCTCGAATGGACACGACCGCCCGACCTGGACACGCTGCGCTCGCTAGCCGCCGAGATCGGACTGACGCTGCCGCGGGCACTGAAGATCGAGGGGAGGCACCGCGCCTCGGCCACTCTGCAGGGCCGGCTCGCAGACCCGGCCGTGCGGGGTCACCTCGCGGTCGACCGGCTCGGACTCACGCTCGATCTCGACACGGGGACGCGCGAAGGCGGCTTGTGGATGCTCGACAACGGCATCGGCGGTGCACGCTTCTCGCGAAACGCCGGGGACGGGGGCCGCGTCGCGCTGGAGGAGCTCGAGATCCGCGGCGATCTTCGGCATGGACCGCATCCCGATGCGGCCGATAGCGGCCACACCTGGAAGAACGAGTTGGTTCTCACGGCGCGGGGCCGGTTCGATCCGCTCGAGGTCGCGGCGGAAATCGACGGCGCCCGGATTGAGCTGCAGCAACTCGCCGATGTGGGACTCCAAGGTCGCCTGCGCCCGGACTCGAGTGTCACGGCCACCGCGAAGCTGGAAAACGTCGATCTGCCGAGACTCCGTGGTCTGTCTCACCTTTGGATCGACGACCCAGCCCCGGACTTCGTAATGAAGGGAAAGATCGGAGCGACGATCGAAGCTGGGCGGACGCCCGACGGTACGTGGCTCGTGGACGGCGAACTGGATTTCACGAACGCCGGTTTCAATTCCGACGACGGCGCACGCGTCTTGGAGGGCGCCGAGACGCATTGGAAGCTGCACGCCAGCCGCTTGCCCGACGGCGCGATCGACGGCGAGGCGACGGGAGATCTGATTGGCCCAGTCTTGTTGTGGGGCACGCTGTTCGGCGACTTCTCGAGCCTGTCCTCGGAGGTCCGGATCAGGGCCCGGCGACGAGGAGCGCGCTGGGAATCCTCCCTCGTCTGGAACCTCCCGCAGGAGGTTCGCATCGACGCTCACCTCGACGTCGAACCCGGCCGGGGGCAATCCGCAGGGAACGCAGCCCACCGCGTCGATTACGCGTTGAAGGTCGATATACCGGACCTGAACCCGTTCCTGGTTCACTACATTCGCACGCCATTCCAGGGAAGCGTGGAGCGCATCGACTCGCTCGATGCGGCCGGGCGGCTACGGCTCGAAGTCGGCGGCGTGATCGACCCTGACCAACGTACCGTCGAGGGCAGCATCGGGATGGACGGCGCTTCGTTCTCGGGGGGCGACGGCGAGACTCGGATCGGCCTCCTAGACCTGACGCTGCCCATCGGCTTGGAATGGCACGCGGGTGAAGACGGCGCACCGCGACCGGCCGAGGGTGCGAAGAGCACCGGCTCGCTGCGCCTGGAACAGCTGCGTTTGAGCGGCATCGACTTCCCACCGGTCGATACGCGTCTGGTCGTCAAAGGAGACACGATCCGCCTCGACCAACCGCTGGAGCTGCAAGTCTTGGGTGGTCGGCTGGAACTCGAGCAGGTCGCCCTGGCCGAGTGGAGCCGACCGACGCGCCACCTGGGCTTTGCGGTGCGGCTCGAAGACCTCAGTCTCAGCGCGCTGGCGGACTCGCTCGGCATCTTCCCGCTCGAGGGCGCGCTGAGCGGCTTTTTCCCCACCGTGCGACTGACGGAGAACCGTTTGAGCGTCGACGGCGGAGGGAAGATCGAGCTCTTCGGGGGCGACGTCGAAGTTTTCGATATCTCGGGCCGGGAAATTCTGACCCGATTCCCCAGGTTCGAGTTCTCGGCCCGATTCAACAACATCCATCTGCTCGACGTCACGCGCACGTTCGACTTCGGGGAGGTCTACGGTGTCGTAGAGGGCGAGATCCGGGATTGCGAGCTGTTTCGGAGCGTACCGGTGCGCTGCGAGGCCGATCTGCACAGCGTCAAGACCAAAGGCGTACCGCGAAAGATCAGTGTGAAGGCCATTCGCAACATTTCGATCCTCGGATCCGGAAGCCAGGTCGGTTTCCTCGATCGCGGCCTGCAGAAGTTCCTCGACACGTATACCTACTCGTCGGTCGGCGTGCAGATGCAACTGCGCGACGACCGATTTCTGCTGCGCGGCACCGAGCACCGCGGGGACAGAGAGCTGTTCGTCAAGGGGCGGCTCCCGTTCCGAATCGACATCGTAAACGTCGCGCCGGGACAGACCGTTTCCTTCCGGACGATGCTGCACCGGCTGCAGAACCTCGAGGTGACAACCACGCCCAATGAGCAGAGGCGGGACGCGCCGTAGCCGTCCCACGGTCCGTCCCGTGGTACGCTGATGTAGCCGGCTCGGACCGGTGTGGGAGTAAACGATGAGAGCACGTGAGTTGCAGTTCTGGACCATCGGTCTCGCGGTCCTGATCGTGATGGGCTGCGTGACGATCAACCTGTACTTCCCCGAGGGCGAGGTGAAAGATCTGGCCCAGAAGATCGAGGAGCAGGTTCAAGAGAAGGCGAACTTGGAGGAGACGGAGGACGGCGGTACGACGGCGCCCGAGGGCGATCAGCCGGTGCAACAGGAGCAGTCCGGGCAGCGCGGCTCGGTCGGTCTGTTCGACTCGTTGCTGGGGATTACCCCGGCCTACGCGCAGGCGGTCCCCGAGCCCGAGGTGACCAACCCGGCAATACGCAAGATCATCGACTCGCGCGCCGGAAGATTGCCCGAGATCAACAAGTACAAGGCTCAGGGAGTGATCGGCGAAAACAACCAGGGCCTGCTGGAGGCCCGCGACCTCGAAGCGCTGACCGATCTACGTGCCCGGGCCGACGTGCAGAAGCTTGTCCGCGCCGAGAACGCCGATCGCGAGCAACTCTACAAAGAGATAGCCGCGGTCAAGAACATCGAGCTATCGCAGTTGCCCAAGATCCGCGAGACCTACGCCGGAACCCTCCGCAGCAATGCGCGGGCGGGCGATTGGATCCAGATGCCGGACGGGACCTGGAAGCAGAAGGGCTCCTGAACTTCGTTCTTCGTTGCGCCGGCATCCAGAAAAAGGAGAACGAGGATGCAAATCAAGGTCGAGCATCGCCCGGCGTATGCCCTCGGCATCGTCGATCTGGATAACGGAGAGTCGGTCAAGGCCGAGTCCGGCGCGATGGTGTCGATGACCGGCAACGTTCAGGTCCAGAGCGGCATCCAGGGGGGATTGTTCAAGTCGGCTTTGCGCAAGGTGCTCGGCGGCGAGTCGTTCTTCGTGAACACTTTCACGGCCGCCGCCGGGCCGGGACAGGTCACCTTCGCGCCGAGTCTTCCGGGGGACGTCATCGACCTGGAGATCGCCGGCGATCTCTACGTACAATCGGGCTCTTACCTCGCCGGCGGACCCTCCGTCGACATCGACATCAAGTGGGGCGGGGCGCGATCGTTCTTCGCCTCGGAGGGGCTGTTTCTGCTGCACCTGCGCGGGCAAGGCCACGTGCTGCTCAGCTCGTTCGGCGCGATCCACCGAATCCCGTTGGACGGCGCCCGCCCCGTGGTGGTCGACACCGGTCACGTCGTCGCCTTCGACTCGTCGGTGCAGTGGAGCGTACGAAAGGTAGCGGGGATCTTCACCTCGCTGATCTCGGGCGAGGGACTGGTGTGCGAGTTCACGGGCCGGGGCAACGTCTGGCTTCAGACGCGCTCGAACCAGGCATTCCTGGACTGGCTCATACCGCGCCTACCGACCGCTCACACCTCGTCGGGCGGCCGCGGGGACGTCGGGGGGATCATCGGGAATATCCTGAGGGGCAAGTAGGCGTCATCTGTCTGCCGACCGCAGAGGTCTCGAACGCGTGATCTTTTTTCTGTTCTTCCTTTCGGGAGTGAGTGCTCTCATCTACCAAGTCGCGTGGATGAAGATACTCACGGTCGAGTTCGGGTCGACGGTCTACGCGGTGAGCACCGTCCTTTCGGTCTTCATGTGCGGTCTCGCCCTCGGAAGCTACCTCTTCGGCCGCTGGGTGGACCGCACGAGCAGACCGCTACTCACCTACGCCACGATGGAAGCGATCCTCGGTGTCTACGCCGTCGTTTTCCTGCTTTCGATCCCACTGGTCCACGAGATCTACTTCGCGATCGAGCGAGCGTTCCATCCCTCGTTCGAGTCGTTCAGCCTGATCAAGTTCGCCTTCACCTTCATCCTGCTGCTGCTGCCGACGACGCTGATGGGAGGCACCCTTCCGGTCCTGTCCCGCTATCTCGGGCTCGACGGCCGGGCCAGGGCACGCCGTTTGGCCCTGCTGTACAGCTTCAACACGCTCGGCGCGGTCGTGGGGAGCGTGGGCTTCGCCTTCTTCTGGATCCTGGCGCTCGGCGTCAAGGGCTCGATTCTCCTGTCGGTCGGGATCAATTTGTTTCTCGCGCTGGCAACTCTCGGGCTTCACCACTTGCGGGGCCCCTTCGCTCGGCGGGCGGCCGGGGCCGACAATTCGGAGGAGCCGCTCGCCGTTTCCACCGTCGAGCCGCGAGGCATTCCGCTGCGACGCCTGGCCATCGTCGTCGCCTTCGCGTCGGGTTTCGTCATCCTCGCCTGCGAGGTCCTGTGGACGCGCCTGTTCATAAACTTTCTGACTGGAAACGCCCTGATCTTCGCGACGATCCTGACCGCCGTGCTCACCGGACTCGCCGCGGGAGGCTTCATCGCCTCGTACTGCGTCGAGCGGGTCCGCAACATCGCGGCACTTCTCGGAGCGGTTCAACTGACGGGAGCCGCGTTTCTGGCCTTGCTGGTGGTCCGTCAATCGTGGGTTGGTGAAGCGTTCTCGCTAGCTTATCAGTCGGAGAGTCAATTTGCGCCCTTTGCGACCCTGTTCTTCATCGTCTTCGTGCCGTGCGCGGTTCTGGGGATCACCTTTCCGGCCTTGATCAAGTGGATGAGCAGGGGAGCCTCGACGATCGGCAGCGACATCGGGAAGCTCTACGCGGTAAACACGGCGGGGGCGGTCCTGGGGTCGCTCGTCTCGGGATTCGTACTGATCCGGGCGCTCGGCGTCAACGGAAGTCTGCTGGCTCTTTCGGTTCTCTACGGGGTCGTCGCCGTGCTTCTCTTTACGGGGCGCATTGCGCGTCTCGCCGCCGCCGCCGCTGTGCTTCTCTGCGTCGTGCTGCTGCTGATCCCTTCCGTCCGCGAACCCCGCTACTGGTACAACGGTGGCTTCAGACAGGTCATGGCCATCGCCGAGGAGAACACCGAGTTCTTGGAGGAAGGCGTCTCCGCGACCGTCGGCGTGGCGAAGCACGAGGCCGATCGTTATCTCACAGTCAACGGGATCATTGTTGCGCAGGCCCTGCCGCACGATCTGTGGGATCTCGTGACCAAGGCACACCTACCGATGCTGATCCATCCGGATCCCGCAAACGTCGCGCTGGTCGGGCTGGGCGCGGGCATCTCTCTCGGCGCCACGGAGGCGTACGATCTGGACCGGCTGGACTGCATCGAAATCTCTCCCGAAGTCGTTCGCGCCAGCGCGCACTTTACGGAGTTCAATGGAAACGGTCTCGCCGACCCTCGCCTCAACCTACTGATCAATGACGGCCGCCATTACCTGATGACGACACCTCATCGGTACGATGTGATCAATGTCGACCCGATCGATCCCCCGATTTGCACGCTCTACTCGCAGGATTTCTTCCAAATCTGCCACGATCGGCTCCGCGACGGCGGTCTGATGGTTCAGTGGCTGCCGCTGTTCCGGCTCTCTCCCGACAACATCGAGGTCGTTCTGCAAGGGTTCCTCAACGTCTTCGAGCACACCACCGTCTGGTACAACGGAACCGCGGCGATCCTCATCGGCAGCAAGGGGCAGCCGATGAAGATCGATCTCCAAAGGTTCCTCACCCGGGCGAGCGACCCCCGGGTGCAGGAAAGCCTGAAGATGATCGACGCTCCCCACCCGTGGATGCTCCTGTCGATGTACGTCGGGGACGGCAGCGACTTTCGCGAGGCCTATCCGGGGCCCATCCCCGAGAACACCGACAATCGCCCCTACCTCGAGTACACGGTCCTGAGAAGCGGGGATTCGGCCGACGAGTTGTCGGCCTTACAGATGCTGACCAAGTTCTCGACGCCCATCGAGGATCATCTCGACCCCGCAGGGCTGGTGCCCGGATACGGGACACAGCTCGACCGCATGAGCAGGATCAATAGCGGGTTCTTCCAGGCGCGGCTTCACATGTTCGTCGGTCAGCAGGAGAGGGCGGAGGCCTTGCTGCGCAAGACGATCACCGAACAGCGCATTTCCGAGGAAGAGCTGATGGGCCTGCGGCACTTCTTCGCCATGGAAGGCGAGTAGCAAGCAGGTTCCGGGAGATGGCGTGCCGACCCCGGAGACGGACCGGCGTCGGCGTTCGGTGTCGGTCAGTGGCAATCGGAGCAGACCTGGTTCATCTGCAGCGCTTCCATTTCCGCCACGGTGAAAGGTCTCGCCCCTACGTGGTTCGTCGCCTGAATCTGGACTCCGGATTCGTCCACGATCCGCTCGAGCTCGAAGGGAATCGGTAGGAGATTGAGCGACGGGGCGTAGGTGCCGGTTCCCAGACCGAGGGCCTTCGTGCTGTTGTGGCAGCTCTCGCACCTTCGCGGCCTGTCGGAAACGGTGTGGGGCTGGATCGGGTTCTGGGCGATTCCGGAGGTCCCGTCCACGGTGGTGTAGACGCGGTTGTCGACGACTGCGGTGCCGTCCGTCCCGATCTGGGTGAAGAAGACCTGGCATCCCGGTATGAAGGGGGCGACCCGGTTGCCCTCGGAGGTGCCGTTGATCCCGATGACGGGCGTTTCCCAACGAAGATAGCTCCTCGTCTCCGACCAGCCATAGGCGATCTGGCTGGCGTCCGCGGCGGCCTTCTTGGCGGTTTTGGAAGGATCGACGGTGTCGGCCACAGGATCGATCCAATCCCTGCCGGTGGAACGCAGATCCTGCTTGGCGTGGCAGCCGTAACACTGCGGTGTCCACCGCGCGTGGCAGCCGTAGCACTCGAGGACGTCCATGTGCCTGGTGACTCCCCGCATCGCGGTCTGTCCGCTCGCCGACAAGGCGATCGTGGCGATCTGGGGAACGTCGTGTGGCGTAGCGTCGAGCTTGGAGGTCAGCGTGACCGTGCTGTCCGCGTTGACGACGACGTTCGGCAGGGGGTTGCCCCAGGAGGTCAGCCCCGTGCTTATCTGGGTCGCCGTGCCGTGGCAGTCGGTGCACTCGATCTCCACCGCCTGCTCCTTCTTCTGCCAGATGTTGCCGTCGCCCATGAGGTCCTGGCCGGTGTGGCAGTCGATGCAGACCATCCCGCGTTCGTAGTGGATGTCGGGAGAGAGATGGTTGTAATACTTTCCGTGGAGTTGCGGCTGCTTGGACCCGGTAACGGTCCACGGAGAGCCGTAGGCGTCCGACTCCATCGTCCCGATGAAGCTGACCCCTGTCCGGCCGCCCCGATTGTGACAATGGATACACTGGAACTCCGGGATCTTCGGGGTTAGCTCGTGCAGTCTGGGAAAGGCCTTTCTTCCCAGGCTCGCCATGCAGGCCGCATCGTCCTGGCAACCGAGGATTGCCTGGTCTCCGCCCTCGTATCGGCCGTCGTCGTTGTAAACCATGTGGCAGGCTGCGCACCCGCTGTTTCTGTAGTCGGCGGTTCGCTCGTGGCCGCCGCTCCAGAGGTGACACCGCAGGCATTGATTGCGCAGGTAGTCGTCGGCCGGACTGTTGTTGAAACTGTCGGGTGATCCGGGGGCGTAACGGGGGATCTTGGTCATCGACGCGACCGCCCCGGGCGGCACAGTGCCGTCGTCATCCGTGATGTCGTAGGTGGCAAAATACGATGCCCGATCCTGGACCCCCCAGTCATACCTGGTGCCGCTGATCATTCCGGCCATCGTGGCGTGTAAGGACTTTTTCGCATTGTCGACTTTTTGTGAGTGGCATCCGGCACAGGTCTGATCGATTACCCGGAAATCCGAGGGATTGGCGAACATGCCGGTGTGGGCGGCGTCCTTGTCGTTCGTATCTCCGTTGCCCTGGTGACATTGAATGCACGCGAAGTTCATCGACGGAGCTACGCTCTCGATCCCTTGATGACAGTCTGCAGAGTCGCACCCGACTCCCTGGCCGAAACAGTCCGGATCATCGGTATCAGTCAGCCCATCGCAGTCGTTGTCGATGGCGTCGTTACAAGTGACTTCCGGGTCTTCCGTGATTTCGCATGGGATCTCCTGGCAAAAACCGGTCTTCGGGCCGCCGATCCACTCGCACCTCGGATCGTTTCTGCAGGCTTGCCGGTCCGTGTGATCGGCGCAGGAGGTTTCCTCGCAAACCGCGCTGGGATCCATGTACTGCCCGACGTCGGCCGGCGCGTTGCTGATCAAGCTGAGATCGGCACAGGCAAGACCCGGCAGCGTCAGGAATACGGTTGCTTCGTTGGCGTTGACGGTGCCGTCACCGTCCGAGTCGTCTCCGGCGATCACCGCGAAATTATGGCCACTCGCCAGAAAGGCCTCTCCGTACCAGTTCTTGGCTTGACCTCCGTTGAAGTCATAGTGACAGACGCCGCAGGTATCGAGTCGCGTACCCGCGGTTCCATAAGCGGTAGCGAAATCGTCGAGGTAAAAGCTCTTCGCGTCGACGTTCGGGGCAATGATGCTTCCCAGCACGAGCACCACCAGTGCGAATCCGAGGATCGCCACGACGACTACAGCTTTGTGTTTCATTCCGCCCCCTTTATTCGGAGATAAAGGTAAGGTCCGTTGTCTGGATGGAACTCAGGCTCATGGAATGCCGTTCGTGTGGCAGAGCACGCAGGTCTGATCCATTCCTATCGTTTCCATCTCTACCGCGTTGAGAGGCCTCGCCCCGCCGTGGCTCGTGGTTTGAATCGGATTCCCGTTTTGATCCACGGTTTGCTCGAGTTCGAAGCCGATTCCGAGTAGGTTGGCCAGGGCATCATAGGTGCCGGTTCCCATGCCCTGGGCCTTGCTGCTGTTGTGGCACGTTGCGCACGGTCTGGGTCTGTCCGAGACCGTGTGGGACTGAATCGGATTGTGGGCGAGACCGGAGAAGCCGTCGCTCGCGGTGTAGACCCTATTGTGCACGGTCGCGACGCCGCTGGTGCCGATCTGGGTGAAAAAGACCTGGCAGCCCGGGATGGTCGGGGCGACCTTGTTGCCTTCGGAATCGGCGTTGACCCCCAGAACCGGGGTTTCCCACCTCAGGTAGCTCCGGGTCTCTTCCCAGCCCTTGGCGATTTGACTGGCGTCGGCGGCAGCCTTCAGCGCGGTCCTGGAAGGATCGTCGAGATCGGGAACGGGGTCGATCCAGTCCCGGCCGGTGATGCGTAGGTCCTGCTTGGCGTGGCAGCCATAGCACTGCGGGGCCCATCGATTGTGGCAGGCGTAGCACTCGAGTTTCTCGAGGTGCCTGGTGACACGTCGCATGGCGGCCTGCCCGTCGTCCGACAGAGCGATGCTCATGACCTGAGGCACGACGTGCGCTGCGGCATCGAGCTTCGACGTCAACACTACGGTACCGTCACTCAGCCTTTTCAGATTCCGGAGCGGGTTTCCCCAGGAGGTCAACAGGTTGCTTTCCGCGTTGACCGTACCGTGGCAATCGACGCACTCGATCTCGACCGCCAGCTCCTTCTTGGAATAGATGTTCCCGTCGCCGTGGAGGTCCTGCATGGTGTGACAGTCGATGCAGGTCATTCCTCTCTCGAAGTGAACGTCGGGAGTGAGGTGGTTGTAGTACTTTCCGTGGAGCTGGGGCTGCTTGCCGCCCGTGTCGGTCCAGGGCGAGCCGTAGCCGTCGGATTCGATGGTGCCTATGAAACTGACGCCGGTTCTACCGCCCCTGTTGTGGCAGTGGATGCACTGGAACTCGGGAATCTTGGTGGTGATCTCGTGCTTGATCGGATGACCCTTTTCGCTCGGGTCGATGGTCGGATCGGAGCCGGCATAAAGGCCGTCGTCGCTGTAGACCATGTGGCAGGCCGCGCAACCGCTTGCCCTCCAATCGCCGTCCCGCTCGTGACCGCCACTCCACAGATGGCACCTGAGGCACTGGTTTCTCAGATAGTCGTCGGCCGGACTGTTGGTCTGGCTCTCGGCCTGATCGGGATCGTACTGCGGTATCTTGGCGAGCGCCGGCAGGGCACCGATCGGCACGTCGCCGTCGTCGTCGCTGATGTCGTACGTCGCGTAAACGGCGTTCTTCGAGTCTTGCGCGCCCCAGGTCCACCTGGTGCCGCTGATCATTCCGGCCATCGTGGCGTGGAGAGATTTCTTGGAATTCTCGACGATGTTGCTGTGACAGCTGCCGCAAGTCTGATCCACCACTCGGAAATCCGCCGGATTGGCAAACATGCCCGTGTGAGCGGTGATCTTGTCCACTGTGTCATCGTTTCCTTTGTGACATTCCGTACACTGGAAATTCATCTTCGTCGGACTGATCCGCTCGATGCCGTCATGGCAGCCGAGAGAGGTGCAACCGTCGGTGGTTCCGCGGTGCTCCGGCTTGACCTGTTGCATCGGGTTTACGGGTGTATCCCCGTAAGCGAAACTCGACAGGGAGAACGAGGCGATGGCGACGAGGAATAGTGGCTTCCAGCTTCTCATGTCTTCCCCCCGCGCCACTCGGGCGGCGCGCTGTTCGGAAGCTGATGGCGAGTCGCGCCTGTGTACTTTTTCTTGCTAGAAACAACAGTGGCGTGGCGTGAGTCAATACCGCGCATGGGACTTTGAAGGGGATTAGTATCCAATGTCGAGAGTGGCTCCCGGCTCGAATCGGGAGGTCACGGGGAGGCTGACGATCGGAATCGAATTGATTACAATTCGACCGCGTTTTGTCGTGATTACAATCCCGGCGCAAATCGCCACGCGACTGCCGAGATCGCGCCGGTGAGCTCGGCGGGATTCTCCTGAGAACGAAAGGACAAGATGAGAAACTCAAGCGCCCTCTTCCGCAGATCGCTCCCCCGGGACTGGCAGGTCGCGTCGCGAATTCAGAGGGGTCTGGTCACCGCCGCTCTCGTGCTCGCCGTTCTCGGCGGGGCTTCCTGCACGTCACCCGATGATGGCGGCTCCTCGTCCCCGGCCGCCGTAGCGGATCGTGGCCTCGAGCAAACGGTCGACGCCTACCTCGAGCCCTACCTCGACGGCAAGAACTTCAGTGGCGTCGTGCTGCTTGCGCGAGAGGGGGAGATTCTCCTCAACAAGGCCTACGGAATGGCGAGCTACGAGGACTCGGTCCCGAACACCCCCACCACCAAGTTTCAGATCGCTTCGATCTCGAAGTCGTTCACTGCGGCCGCCGTGCTTCTCTTGCAGGAGCGAAGCTTGCTCGAGATCGAGAACCCCATACGCCGCTTTCTTCCCGACTTCCCCAACGGAGAGACGATCACGATCCATCAACTGCTCGACCACACCTCAGGGCTGCCCCGGTTCGTTTCCCTGCCGGGCTTCCGGGAAAAGTCGCGGCAACCGCACACCGCCCAGGATCTCGTGATGTGGATCCGCGACGAGCCCCTGACTTCGGAACCGGGGAAGAGCTATGCGTTCAGCAACGCGAACTACGCCGTGCTCGCGTACATCATCGAACTGGTGTCCGGCATGTCCTACGAGGAATTCCTCGAGACCGAAATCCTCGAGCCGCTGGGTCTGCGGAACACGGGGCACCGGGGAGACGCCGCCGCGGTCATCGATGGTATGGCCTCGGGACACGTCACGGTCGGGCGTAGCGCGCTGAAACCGTCGGGTGAATTCGACTACTCGACGGGAACCGGTTCGGGCTCGCTCTACTCGACCCCCGAGGACCTCCTCGAGTGGTACATGGCGCTACGCGGCGAGCGCCTTCTGGGTAGTGACTCCCTGAAGGTCATCTTCGAGGATCATATCGACTCGCCCGCCTACGGTTGGGTTCGGGGCACAGTGCTCGATCGAGAGGTGATCAGAGCGGAAGGTTGGGACGGATTCGGCTTCGTGACCCAGGTCGTGCACTTTCCAGAAGAGCGGGTCGTGATTGCCGTATTCTGCAATCTCAACATTCGGGACATCGCGACCGACCTGGTCAAGAACCTCTCCGCGATCGTTCTCGGCGAAGAGTACGAGACGTTGCAGCTGATCGCGGAACCGATCGATGATCCGGCCACGCTCAGCGAGCTGACGGGCGTCTACCGTCACGGCAAGGATTTCTATGCTCCCGAAGCCACGATGCGGATCTTCGATACCGAGGGGTACCTGTTCGTCGAGGGCAACCCGCCGGGCCGTCCCGCGGCGCTGCTGCAGCTTTCCGAGAACGCGTTCATCCACAGGCGTCACTGGTTCCGGGTCAGGTTCCGCTGGAACGACGACGGGCACGTCGCGGGAGTGCGGTACGGACCGTTCGACGCGGTGAAGGTAGACGCGAACTGAAGCGCGTGGAGGGGACAGCAACCTTTTTTCCTGATTTTCCGCGTTTGGTCGTCCTACGGGGACAGCAACCTCATTTCCGGATCTTCCGCCTCCGGCCGGGCCGTCCCCGGGTTAGCGTCTGGCCGATTTGCTCCTCGATCCAGCTCCTAAACTGAGAGGACCCGGTAGGTCGACCCGTCGCGGTGTTCCGCCTTATTTCCTCGTATCCCGGTTCCTCCGCGCCGTAGTCGAGCCATACTGCCCAATTCGCGATCGATCCCGGAAAGGGGCGATCGGGCGACAACAGGTCATTTGTCTCCACACCGCAATGGGCGCGGGCACTCGACCAGCGATAATCGACGGCGTTTGCCACCATGCCCGCCCGAAGTGGGTTGGTCTCGACGTAGCGTGCGGCGGTCCACAGATGTACGTCGTCCAGCGCGGTCGAGTAGAACCGGTTGGCCCACAGATGGCCGGTCCAGCCGTTCTCGCGATTGATGTCTCGCGAGTACTGTCGATGCGCATTGCCGATGGCACGGGCAAGAGAATCTGGTTTTCGCCCTACCACGATCAGATGAACATGGTTGTCCATGAGGCAGTACGCCTGGATCTCCATCTCGAATCTCTTCGCATAATGGTCCAGTCGATCGAGATATCGACGTCTGTCGTCATCGCTGAAGAAGATCTCTTCTCGATGATTACCGCGATGGGTGGCGTGATATGCGCAACCGGGTACGATCACTCGAGCGATGCGCGGCATGGCAGGAGCCTCCGGGAGTTGGAGGCTCGGGTTCGCCAATCGTAATCGAGCGATCGCGTAAGTTCGCGATTTCCGCTCGACCGAGGTTTCCGTAGTGCAACGGGACGGCGAGGCGGAGGGACAAGCTTCCTTTCTACCCCAAAAACCCCGAAATGTGGTTACTGTCCCCCTTTCCCCCCTTTTCTTTCCTGGCCAAAACCACATCGGGGACGCCGGTGAATTTCGCAAGCCTGTGGAGTTCCCTCCTCAGCTGTGCCGTCCGAGTCTTCGTCCGCCGCACGCCAGCCTCCCACCACAGCCCGAGAACGATCAACCGGGCCTTTCTTCGATCGACCTTGACATCCGTGCGCCCCGTGAATCGCTCGCCCTCGAGAATCGGCAAAACGTGGTACCCGTACTTGCGCTTCTTCGGAGGTACCCAGATCTCGAGCGAATAGTCGAAGCCGAAGACGCGCAGCGTGCGCTCCCGATCGTGGATCAGAGGATCGAAGGGATTGAGCAGTCGCAGTGTGCTCGGCGGCTCGGCAATATCGCGCAGCGAGTCGATCAGGGATGCCGGCGCGAATTTCGGGCCGCTGGCCGAGCCGTCTGCGTGGGTTGACCGGACTTCGAGCACGTCCTCGTCTTGATGACGGCGGCACCAGGAGGCGCCTTCCTCCTTCGAAACCCCATCAAGGAAGTGAGCTACCTGGGATGGTGTCCCAACACCGAGATGATTCAATGATTCTCGACAGTTCCAGTCGATGTACTCCTCTCTAGACACTTCCTTCTCAAGATGAAGGACAGGGATGATCGGGTGGGACAGGTCGTAGACTATTTCCCTCCCGTCGCGACGCGTCACCGCGAGCCTTCCCGTTCGCCACAGGAACTCCATCGTGATCTTCGCCACGGTCGGCATTGGAAAATCGCCCTTCCAGTTCACTTTCTCGGTCTCGAAATCCCGTGGTCTGAGCGGTCCATTTTTCTCGATCCGGCGAAGGACCCTGGAGATCTCGTCCGGCGTGGCGGCGGCGAAATACCGCCGGTAGCCGGGATGAATCTCGAATCTCTTCACTCGCCCGAAATAGTGTTTTCAGTAAGGATAAGACTCGATCGGGAGGATCGCCGCGTCGTGAGTCCAGCCCTCGAACAGACTCCTGTCCCGCTCGAGGCGCTGCTGAAGATCCTCCGGTCGGTAACGAACGTTGCGGCTGAACAAAATGTGATGCTGAGCCCGCTCGACGGCCGAAACGCTGTCGACCTGTACGAAGCCCAGTCTGCGGATCATGCCGTCGATCCACGCCGGGCCGGACTTGCAGCCGGGGAAAGGGAGGTAGTCGCGGATCGGTGCCGGCGCCAGTCCGTTCAGGCTCAGGAGCGCACGGCGAATTCCCCGATTGCGTAACTGAACGGCTGACAAGATCCTGCAGCCTCGATCGATCCGTATCCTGTCCCCGTTTTTCTCCGATTCTCGGAAAACCCGGAAATGAGGTTGCTGTCCCCTTCTATTATCTCCCTTGGGGTGCGTTGTTGTTGGGGGTTGTCGTGGTCTCTACCTTTACTTTTTCGAGCGCTAGCTTGATGCGGGCCGCGATGTCTTGCAGATGGCGGGCTGTCGTTTCATCCGCTCCGCTTTGTCGGCTTTCCTCGCAGCGCGCCAGGAGGCTCGTCAGCTCGCCTCGCGCCAGGGCGGGCATGTCCGAGGCGGTGTCGGCGGAGTCCAGTCGCTCGGCCAGAAGCTCTGCGTGCGCTCGCTGAAGATTGCGGCGGTACAGGTCGATCGAGATCGGATCGTCGTCCAGTTCCGACCAGATGCCGGAGGAGACGTCCGCCAACATCTCCGCCGCGCGATACGCTCCGTCACCGTCGACTGCCGCGATCTCGCTCATGCGCTTGACGCGGTTCTCCTCGATCAGCACGCCAAGTACCGACCGCTGCACGGCGAGAACGCTATCCGCGGCGCCCGACGCCTCGATCCGGCCCGTGACGTCCGGGTCGAGGAAGATGGTCGGCGTGCGGAAAGCCTGTTCGTTGAGAAAGCCGACGGCCTCGCGTTGTTTCGTGCTGTCAATGGGGAAGAATCGCTGGTCGGCATCGCCGAAGAACAGGTTGATCTCTTCCACACCGCCGACCACGTTGGCCACGTGGACCATCTCACGACGCCACTGGCCGAGGAGGGCGTTGTGCATGTTCGCCAGCAGCGTGTAGTCCTTGCCCGGCTCGCTCGTGGCCTCCACGAGGTAACCGGCAACCCGTTCCAGGTTCTTTACGCCCAGGCGCGTCGCCTCGACGGCGTTGGCGCCGAGGTCCTCGGTTTGTTGTGTCGGATCCTGCAGCGGGTTCGGGTTGCCGAAACGCAGCATCGGATCGTCTATCTGATGCGCGACGATCGTTTCCAGCTCGACCTTTTGGTCGGCATCCTCGGCAAATTGTCTGTAGCCCCACTCCACGGCGAAGTGGTCGTATACGCCGATCTGGGGTAGGAGAGCGGCGCCATCCTCTGGCTGCGCGACGTAGTTGAAACGGGCGTAGTCCATGATCGAGGGTGCCGTCCCCATTTTTTTGGTGAATTCGGGATCGCGTAGCTGTTCGATCGAGTAGCTGGACGAGGCCTTCATGTTGTGAGGGAAGCCCAGCGAGTGGCCGACCTCGTGCGCCACCACGAAGGCGATCAGCTCGCCCATCAGGTCGTCGGGCATGGGGAGCTTCTGCGCGCGCGGATCGCTCGGCGAGGCTTGCACGAAATACCAGTCGCGGACGAGCTTGATCACGTTGTGGAACATTCGCACGTCGGCCTCGAGTATCTCGCCCGTACGCGGGTCGTGAACGTGCGGCCCAAACGCGTTGGGGACCGCCGAAGGCAGCCAGCGAATCGTCGTGTAACGGGCGTCCTCGGGATCCCAGTCGGGATCTTCCCGGCGCGTCGGGGCGATCTTGCCGATGATCGCGTTCCTGAACCCGGCCGATTCGAAGGCCGGCTGCCACGCTTCGATGCCCTGGATGCAGTAGGGCCGCCATTTCTCCGGAACCTCACGACTGACGTACCAGACGATCGGCTCGACCGGCTCGGAAAGATCCGCCTTGGGCTTTTTCTTCTCCAGGCGCCAACGCGTGATGTAGCGGACCGTTTTGGCCTCGTGCTCCGAGTCGTCGCCAAAATCAGTAAAGCCGACGCGGAAGAACCCGACGCGCTCGTCCCACACGCGAGGCTTCATCGGTTCCTCGGGCAGCTTGACCATGCTGTGATGCAGCAAGACGGTGACGCCGCTTTGCGTGGGATCGCGGCGCACGCCCGTGGGGAAGCGCCGTCTGGGGCTCCGGTCGGGCTGTCCCCGCTCTTGCTTTAGCGAGTAGGTCGCCAGCACCTTGGTTTCGATATTCTCCGGGAAGGACTTAACCTGATCGACGAACGAGCGCTTGGAGTCGAGTCCCTTGGCGCCGAGGCCTTCTTTGGCGCTGAACTCGGGCTTGTCCGTCGTGAAAAACGTCGAGACCTTGATCACCGGTGCCTTGTCCTTGCCGTAGGCCGCCACGTCGAACGCGTGGATGATCGGTTCCAGCGACGTGGCCTCGACGGCCATCTGTATCGGATCGTCGACGTCGGCGCGGATGTCGTAATTGACGTCGCGCAACAGAACGCGATCGCCGAGATGCTCCCAGCGTACGACTCGATTGCCCACCGGCATGCCGGCCCACGAGTAGCCGGCCTGCGTCTCGGCGATCTGGGTCACCCAGACCATTCCCTTTCCGAGCTCCGAGACTGGAATCTCGAAGTAGACGTCGTCACCGTCGCGGTGGACGATGAACAGGCCAGGGTCCGAGGTCATCTCCTCCGTGATCACCTCGTCGTAGGGCTTGGGTCCCTTCTTCTCTTCCTTCTTCTTCTTGTCCTTGTCGGGCTTCTGTTCCTCCGACTCGCCGCCCCCCTCGCCAGGCTTCTCCGGGTCCTGGGCGAGGGCCGCCGGACCAAAGGCCAACAGCACGGCGAACAGGACGCCAAACACACGTTGCACGCAAGCGCTCATCGCGAATTCTCCCTCGATGGTTTGGATGAAACCCGATCGTATCAAGACTCGCCCCCTTTTCTCACCACTCTTTGTCGATCTTGGACCCTATTGGTTGCATTTCTTTGTAGATTCGCGTTGACTGGTGTGCTCCGGCCTGTTATCAAGGGGCAACATTTCCGGGGGGTAGCGAGTTCGCTCCGGGTCGGCCCGACCCTGCAGGGTCTGTATGCGGTTCGGCCTGGCGCATCACTCGAATATCGCGAAGTGAGCCGCTGTCGCTCCCGGCACGGAGGCGATCATGGCCATTGGGAATCGACGCGGCCGCGTGGTGCTAGCCAACCTTCTCTTCCTGCTGATGATCGGAATCGGGGTCGGCATCCTGCTGGCCTCCGCGCCAGGCTCCGGAACGACAGGTCCGCCGCGGGCCATCGCGCAGAACGCCGAATTGCATCCGCACATTCCGGGAGAGGTCCTGCTCCGCTTCGAGGACGATGCCGATGAGGAACAGCGGCAGGCCATCCGCGCCGCGCTGGGCGCGCACAAACGGCGCGAGCTCGGCCGCGCGATCGAGCATCTCATCCTCGGTCCCGGTTTGACGACCGAGCAGGCCATCGCCATCTACGGGCAACATCCGTTGATCCGCTACGTCGAGCCGAATTACATCGTCAGCGTCGATATCCTTCCCAACGATCCACGCTTCCCCGAGCTCTATGGACTCAACAACACCGGCCAGACGGGCGGGACACCCGGCGCGGACATCGCCGCCGAGCAGGCCTGGGATGTCTCCACCGGCTCGAACCAGGTGATCGTGGGGGTCATCGACTCGGGCATCGACTACACGCACCCGGACCTCGCGGCCAACATCTGGACCAATCCCGGGGAGATGCCCGACAACGGGATCGACGACGACGGCAACGGATACGTCGACGACGTCCGAGGCTGGGACTTCGCCAACCAGGACAACGATCCGTGGGACGATCATAGCCACGGTACGCACGTCGCCGGCACGATCGGTGCGGTCGGCGACAACGGCGTGGGGGTGAGCGGCGTCAACTGGAAGGTCCGTCTGGTCCCTCTGAAGTTCTTGCATTCCTCAGGAAGCGGGTCGACTTCCGATGCGATCCTCGCGGTGGAGTACGCCACGGCGATCGGGGCCGACGTCGTCAACAACTCTTGGGGCGGAGGCGGTTTCTCCCAGGCTCTGCTCGACGCGATCGAAGCCGCCGCGGAAGCCGACGTCCTGTTCGTCGCCTCGGCCGGCAACCAAGGTCTCGACACCGACTTGTTCCCGCACTTTCCTTCGAGCTACGAGGCCGTCAACGTGGTCTCGGTAGCCGCGACGGATCACAACGATTTCAAGGCCTCGTTTTCGAACTTCGGTCTCACGAGCGTCGATCTCGGGGCACCCGGTGTGGACATCCTCAGCACGCTTCCGGGCTCCTCCTACGGTTGGAAGGGCGGCACCTCGATGGCGGCGCCGCACGTTTCGGGTGCGGCGGCGTTGATCCGCGCAGTCGCGCCGCATCTCGGCGTCGTCGATCTGAAGAACCTGTTGCTGAACAACACCGTCCCCCTGCCCTCGCTCGACGGTAACACGGTGACCGGAGGACGACTGAGCGCCTTCCTGCCAATCGCAGTCCAGGACGAGACCGCTCCCGGAGCGATCGACGACCTCACGGCCGAAACGCCGGCGAGCAACTCGATCTTCCTGCGCTGGACTTCGACGGGAGACGATGCCCTCGACGGCACCGCCACGCTATACGACCTCCGCTATGCCGCGACGCCGATCGACGGGCTGTCCTATTTCACCGCGACCCGTGTGAGTGGTCTCCCGCGGCCGCAGGCGCCTGGGTCGCTCGAGGTCGCGGAAGTTCTGGGACTCCAACCGTTGACGACCTATTACTTCGCCCTGAAGGCGGTGGACGAGTGGGGTAACGCGGGAGCGCTCAGCAACGTTGTCTTCGAGACCACGCTGCCTCCGCCGACGTTCGCCTCGTCTCCCGCCTCCTTCGACGTTGCGCTGTTCGAGGGTCAGACGACGACTCGCGCGCTGACGATCCGCAACGCGGGGGTGGGGGCTCTGGACTGGCGCATCCTCGATTTGCCGGCGGGCACTGCCGGGCCGGGCGCGCAGGAGCTGTCGTTGTTCCTGCCGAAGGGCGAGGACGATTCTCGCCGGGGAGCGGCAGTGACGGCAGGCACGGGCGGACCGGATACCTTCGGCTATCGCTTCATCTCGAGCGACGAACCCGGCGGGCCCTCGTCCGTCTGGAGAGACATCGCGCTCATCGGATCGCCGATCCTCGAGCTCGACGGGGACGATCAGCTCTCGGAGCCGATCCCGCTGGGCTTCGAGTTTCCGTTTTACGGCGGCAAGTACGACCACATTCAGGTCTGCACGAACGGCTGGCTGAGCTTCGCCGGCTCGACGACGGCCTACACGAACCAGCCGCTCCCGACGACCGCGTCCCCGGAAACACTGATCGCCCCGTTCTGGGACGATCTGGATTTTCAGGGCGGTTACCGCGCGGTCTACGCGCGTGAGAACGACAGCTTCACGGTGCAGTTCATCGATGTGCCGAGATTCAGCGGTCCCGGTACCTACACCTTTCAGGTTACGCTGAGCGCCTCGGGCGAGGTCGTCTTCCGCTACGGCCGTTCGAGCGGCGATCTCTCGCATGCGACCGTGGGCATCCAAAGCGGCAATGCCGGTTTGCAGGTTGCCTTCAACACGACTTTCGTTCGCGATCAGTTCGCGGTGGCGATCACCAACGCGGACCAGTGGCTGCAAGCCGACCCGACTGCCGGCCGTCTGTTCGGAGGCGACAGCGAAGAGGTCGTGCTGACCATCGAGACCCGGGGCCTCGATCCCGCGGCCTACACCGCTTCGGTCGACGTCGAGACCAACGATCCGTCCAATCCGCTAGTCTCGCACCCCGTGACGCTCCTGGTGACCGGTGCGCCGGCCATCGAGGTCGTCCCGACCGTTCTGGAGTTCGGCGAACTCTTCGTCGAGAACTCGCTGACCCTGCCGCTGGAGGTTCGAAACTTCGGAACCGAGACGTTGATCGTCCACGGCATCACCACCGGCGATCCGGCGGTCACCGTCACCCCGACGACACTGACGCTGCCCGCCGACAGCAGCCAGATCGTCGACGTCAGCTTCACGCCCACCGTGCCCGGCGTCCTGCAGTCGATCCTGACCATCGACAGCAACGCGCCCAACGGGCCACTCCTCGAAGTGCCCACGGTAGGTAGCGCGGCCTTGCCGCCCGCGATCGACGTCGCACCGGCCGCCTTCAGCGAGACCCTATTCACCGGCCAGTCCGTGACGCGCAATCTGCGGATCGACAACACCGGGGCCAGCGATCTGATCGTCGCCCTCTCCTTCGGACCGGCAAGCGGATCGGAGAAGACCGATTCGACGTCGTGGCTGATCAACCCGGGATTCGAGACGGGGGACTTCACCGGCTGGACGGCGACTTCCAACGGGTTGGGCCAGCTGACCCCATGGACCGTCTCGCGCGGGGGCGCCGGCTGGTTCGGCAACAGCAGCGAGCTGGAAGGCGAATTCGACGCACTCAACGGTTTCGACGGCACTGCCGGGCTGGAGTACGACCTGATTCAGCCAATCAGCATTCCGTCGAGCGCATTTCGTGCCGAGCTGAGCTACGCGGATCGCATCCAGTTCGACAGCCTGGGGATCTTCAGCTCCGCTCCACGGCTTTACGAGGCGACGATCGAGGATCTCGACGGTACGGTGCTGGCGCAGATCATTCGCGAAGAGATCTGGCTCAACGGGGCCGGCTACACCGATCTGGGCTGGCAGCGCCGCTCGGTCGATCTGGTTCCCTTCGCGGGCCAGACCGTCCAGCTGCACATCCACGAGTTCATCCCCGAGGATTACACCGGGCCGGCGCTGATCGAATTCGATGACTTCCAGATCGATAGCGAAGGGTTCCCGGTCTGGTTGCACCCGAGCGTTACGTCCGCGACGGTACCCCCGGGTCAGTTCGCCGATCTCGGTCTGACGTTCGATGCGGGAGGTTCCGCATCGGCGCTGTTCGAGGGTTCGATCCGTATCGGCACCAATGTTCCCGCCACGCCGGCCGTGTTCGTCCCCGTCGAGCTGACCGTCATCGGGGCCCCGGACATCGTGATTGCGGGTGCTCCGGTGGTCGCGCAGTCGACCGAGAACTTCGCCGCCTCCGGGGCCACGACACGGCACACGCTACCCGTGACCCCGCCGCCGGCGGGGGGCGGCACGCTCGAGCTAACCGTGACCGGGGATTTCGACGGCTCGACCGAATTCGCCACGCTCGTTGCGGAGGGCATTGCGCTGGGCTCCGTTGGCAGCACGGGGGTTCCATGCGGATCCGGTTCGACCGAGTTCGACCTGAGCCGGGCGGAGCTGGCCGAGTTGGCCGCGGACGGTATCGTGGAGGCCGAAGCCGGAAACAGTATCAACGTCGACCCGACCTGCCCGACGAACGCTCACACCGTGAGCCTGCGCTACATAGCGTCGCTCGAAAGTCTCGATTTCGGCGCGGTGTTCACCGGGGCCAGCCTCGACATGGCGATCACGATCCGCAACGAGGGAACGGATCCGCTCGACGTCAATTCGATTGCCACCGACTTGCCGGAGTTCACCCTATCGAACAGCGCGTTGAGTATCCCCCCCGGCGGCCAGGAGCCGGTGACGATAACCTTCGCGCCGGGGCGGGTGGGCGCCTTCGACGGCACGCTCAGCGTGATCAGCAACGATCCCGACACGCCGGCGGTGAGCTTCCCCTTGACCGGCGTCGGGGCGGACCCGCCGATCATCGGTCTGGCGCCGGCGGCTCTGGATTCGACCCTGTTGTCCGGCGAGCAGGAAAACCGAACGCTGACCATCTCGAACTCCGGCGGCAGCCCGCTGGAGTTCGTCCTCTCGGTGGTCTCGTCCGGCCCGGCTGCGAACGGTCCTGACACGGAGACCGAGCCGGTATTCGAGCTTCTTCGGCCAAGTCCGGTCCCGCTGACCTGCGTTGTTGGAGATCTCTCCACACAACAGATCTACGGTCAGGCGAACCAGGGGACTGCGTTCTACCGCTACGATGTCGCGCTCGACGCGTGGGCTCAGGTGACCAGCGCGCCGCTGAACAGTGGCAACAATTGCGGGGCGGACCTACTCGACGGCAAGATCTACACGAGCTACACCGGGAGCCCGGCGATGGGCGTCTACGACATCGCCACGGACACGTGGTCCGTGATCACCGGCGCGGTGGCGGACACGGCCAACATCGCCAGCGACGGGCAGACCTATCTTTACCAGGTCGGCGGCCGGTCCGCGGCGAGATTCGATGCCGCTACGTTGCAGGCCGAGTCACTCGCGACTCCTCCGTTTTCCTTCGAGCGCTGGGGAGGGCTGCGGCATCTCGGCGGCGTGCTCTACGGCCATCAAGGAAACAGCTGGACAGGCTTCGCGATGTACGACATCGCGAGCGACCGATGGAGTGTGCTGCCCTCGGTTCCGGGAGGAGCGGTTCTGGGCGCGGCGATCGACCCGCTGGCCCGCCAGTACTACGCCTACGGCTCCTACGGCGGCCGGGACTTCTACCGTTACACGATCGATTCCGCCTCGTGGGACGTGCTGAGCATTCCGTTCTTCTCGGTGAACGACGGAGGTCTGGTCTGGCTGTCGGATCCGTACTCGGCGGTCTACTTCACCGAGGGCGAAAACGGCACGCAGTTCGCGCGGTTGAAGCTCGCCACACCGTTCGTACAGGTCGATCCCTTGACCGGCGTCGTCCCGCCTCTCGGCGCGGTCGACGTGGCCGTGCTCTTCGACGCCACCGACAGACCGCCCGGTCTGTACCAGGCCGATATCGTCGTCGCGAGCAATGACCCGTCCACGCCGTTGGCCACGGCCCCCATCAGCTTGACGGTCGCCGGGGTGCCCGACATCACGGTCCTCGGTGACAACGTCGTGGTGCAATCGAGCCGGGACTACACGAGCAGCGGCGCCGTAACGACACATTCTCTGCCCATCACGTCGACTCCGGCGGGCGGCGGGTCGCTCGAGATGGTCGTCGACGGGGACTTCGGGGACCCGGGTGAGTTGGCGACGATGCTGGTCGAAGGGCAGCAGTTCGGACAGGTGGGAGCCACCGGCTCCGACTGCACCGCTGTCGGGGCCGCCGTTCCCGTCGACGCGGCGACACTGGCGACGCTGGCCGCCGATGGCGTCGTCGATGTCGAGGTCTTCAACGCCTCGTCGGTGGATGCGATCTGCGAAACGAACAAGCACACGGTCAGGCTCGAGTACAACACGGCATTGGGCTTGCTCGACTTCGGCGCCACGCAGATCGGCTCCAGCCGGGAGTTGGCCGTGGTCATCGAAAACGGCGGGACGGACACACTGCAGGTCAGCTCGATCACGACCGATGTGGCGGAATTCGTGCCGTCCGTGGCGTCGTTGGATATCCCGGCGGGACAGAGCGAACGGGTCGTGGTGCTCTTCATGCCCACGAGCGTCGTCGACCTGACCGCCACGCTCACGATTGCCAGCAACGATCCGGACACGCCAACGATCAGCGTGCCGCTAGTCGGTAGCGGAGTCGAGCCGCCGATCATCGGTGTCGATCCGGCAGATCTGAATCTCACGTTGCCCGAGGGTGCGCTGGAGAGCCGCATCCTCACGCTGTCCAACACCGGGCTCGGGCCGCTCGACTTCTCGCTGAGCGCCGAACCGCCTGCAAACCCGCGCGTAACGTTCGACCCCGTCAACGGCACTGTTCCGGCAGGGGGCTCGCTGGCCGTCAGCGTCACGTTCGACACGACGGCCGTCCCGGTCGGGATCCACGCGACCGAGGTCCGCGTGGCGAGCAACGATCCCGTCACGCCGCTCGTGATCGTGCCGGTCACGCTCACGGTCTTCGGTGCGCCGAGCATCGCGGTCGAAGGCGACACCGTCGCTGTGGAGTCGATCCAGAACTACGTCGGAGCCGGTGCAAGAACGTCACACAGCCTTCCTGTCGCTGATCCGATAGCGGGGGGGGCTCGCATCGAGTTGATCGCCGAAGGGGACTTCGGTGACTCGATCGAAAGGGCGACGGCCACAGCCGAGGGCATCGTTCTGGGATCGGCCGGCTCATCCGGGATCGACTGCACGCCCGCGGCGAATCTGTTCAACATCGGCCCCGGCGATCTAGGCGCCCTAATCGCCGACGGCGTCGTCGAGGTCGAGGTACAGAACGACTCGTCTGTCGGCGACTTCTGTGGGACGAATCGCCATACCGTTCGTTTTGTCTACCGAACTCCCGCGGACCGGCTCGACTTCGGGACCACCTTCGTCCTCGCGACCGAGGTGCTGTCGTTCATCATCTCGAACAACGGAACCGATCTTCTCGAGGTCGGCTCGATCACGAGCGACCTTCCCGAGTTCTCGGCCTCGCCGGCGACGCTGAGCCTTGCCCCGGGTCAGCTCGCGGTTGTTACGGTCAGCTTCACCCCATCGAGCGCGGCGACGTTCGCCGGGACGCTCAGTATCGCCAGCAACGACCCCGATACGCCGCTGATCGGTATCCCGTTGTCCGGTGACGGGGCGGAACGCCCGGTGATCAGTGTCGATCCCCCCGCCATCGACATTACGCTACTTCAGGGAGAGCAGGCGAACCGCACGCTCACACTGTCCAACTCCGGTCCGGGGCCGCTCGAGTTCGCGTTGAACGTCGTTCCCTCGTCGGCGACTTTCGTGACGCTCGACCCGATCGCCGGCACCGTGCCGCCGTCCGGCACCTTGGATGTGACCGTCGGGTTCGACACGGCGGGGCTTCCCGTCGGAACGCAACTCGCCGAGATCGAGATATCGAGCAACGATCCCCTGAGCCCGGTCGTGGCGGTGCCGCTCACTCTCGTCGTCGCCGGCATTCCGGATATCGTAGTCGGTTCGATTCCGGTCACGCTCGAATCGACCCAGAGCTTCTCGACGTCGGGCGCAACGACCGTGCACCTATTGCCGGTGCCGTCCCAGCCGGGCGGTGGCGGCATCGTGCGGTTGACCGTCAACGGGGACTTCGGCGGCTCGGATGAAACGGCAACGGCGACGGCTGAGGGACTGGTCGTCGGAACCGTGGGCGCTTCCGGCTTTGATTGCGAGGAGGTCTCCGAGCAGTTCCTCGTGAGTGCCGCCGATCTGGCAGCGTTGACCGCGGACGGCACCGTGGAAGTCGAGGTCCAGAACAGCTCGTCGGTTGGCACGTTCTGTGAAAGTAATTACCACACGGTGCGTCTGGATTACATCGAGCCGGCGGACCGCCTCGACTTCGGCACCGTCCGGACCGACTCGTTCCGCGAGCTGACTTTGATCGTAGAGAACGGCGGGACGGATCTGCTCGTCGTCGGTTCGGTGGCGAGCGATCTCCCCGAGTTCTCGCCGTCCGCCGCCTCGTTGAACGTTGCACCTGGCGAGTCACGGACCCTCACCGTCCGGTTTGAGCCGTCCGGAGCGACGGAGTTCAACGGAACGCTGAGCATCGCCAGCAACGATCCTGACACGCCCGTCATCACGATCCCGTTGAGCGGGAGGGGAGCCGATCCGCCCCAGCTGGCTGTTGCGCCCGGCGGCCTGGACCTGACCCTGCTCGCCGGAGCAAATCAAACGGAGCTCCTGAACATCTCGAACAACGGCGGGGTGCCGCTGGATTTCACTCTCGATCTCGATCCCGCGGTCTCGTGGCTCTCAATGAATCCGGTTTCCGGCTCCGTTCCGCCGGCGAGCTTTGCCGACGTCGCGGTTGTCTTCGATGCCGGTGATCTGGTGGCGGGTATCTTCCAGACCACCATCGTGGTTTTGAGCAACGATCCGAATGACCCGTCGCTGACCGTTCCGGTCTCGCTGACCGTCACCGGCGTACCCGACATCGCGATCGGCGGCGAGAGTCTGGTACTCGAGTCGATCGTGAGCTACGTGACCAACGGCGCAACGACGGTGCACCCGTTGACCATCGTGCAACCGCCGGCCGGCCGCGGACTCGTTGAGTTGATCGCCGACGGCGCATTCGGCGCGGCCGAAAACACGGCGACCGCGATCACGGAGGGTCTCGAGTTGGGCTCGGTGGGAGGCATGGGAGCCGACTGCGTGCCGGCTCTCGGCGAGTTCCCGTTGAGTGCCACCGATCTCGCCGCCCAGGCTGGCGACGGCACGGTGCAGGTCGAGGTGCGGAACAGTCCGAGCGTCGCCACTATTTGCGTCAGAAACGAGCACACCGTGCGACTGCGCTACCACCCGGTCGTGGACCGTCTCGATTTCGGCGTTGTTCTCCTGGGCAACTCGGCCGATCTGGCACTGGTGATCGAGAACACGGGGACCGAATTCCTGGATGTGAGCTCGATCGCCAGCGACGATCCCACCGTCACGCCTTCGACCACCACCCTGAGTATCGCGCCGCGCAGTGCCGAAACAGTCACGCTGACCTTTGCCCCGGCCGGCATTACCACGTTGGCCGGAACGCTGACCATCGTCAGCGACGATCCGGACTCGCCGACGATCGCTTTGCCCCTCGCCGGTGAAGCCGCGGAGCCACCGGTACTGGGCTTCGATCCGCCCGCGCTGGCTGCGACCGTGTTCGCCGGCGGCACGGACGCCCGCGTGCTGACCATCTCCAACAGCGGTGGCAGCCCGCTGGAGTTCGAGCTGACGGGAGTTCCGGTATCCCTAGAATCCGGAGCGTCCTTGGAGCAACTCGACTTCGAGTTCGAGCTGCTCCGTTCCAGCCCGGTCCCGCTGACCTGCGTCATCGGAGATCCCGAGACGGGCCTGGTCTACGGGCAGGCGAACCAGGGAACCGCTTTCTATCGGTACGTGGTCGCGACGAACACCTGGGAGCAACTGGCCAGCGCACCCCTGCACTCGGGCAACAACGGAGGGGCGACGCTGCTGAACGGCAAGATCTACACGTCGTACACCGAACAATCTCGGATCGGTCGTTACGACATCGCCGGCGATTCGTGGACCACCATTCCTTCACCGATTCCCGGCACGGCCAACATCGCGAGCGACGGCGCGAGCTTCATCTACCTGGTTCGAGCGACGATCGGCCGCAAGATGGACCCCGTCAGCGGAGTCGTTTCCCAGATCAGGACTCCGGCCTTCAGCTTCGCTCAGTGGGGCGGCTTCCGTCATCTTGACGGTCTGATCTACGGGCACCAGGGTAGCGGCAAGACGAACTTCGGGGCCTACGACGTCTCGGCCGATGCGTGGTCGACGCTGCCCTCGCTTCCCTCGGGTGCCGTTGCCGGCGCAACGATCGACCCGGTCAACCGGCGCTACTACACCTACGGTCCGGCGGGCGGCCAGAATCTCTACCGCTTCTCGTTCGACACCGCCTCGTGGGAACTGCTGTCCGCCCCGTTCGTCGTGAACGACGGCGGACTGGTCTGGCTGTCCCGTCCGACTCCAGCGGTCTACATGGTGCAGGGGGAGGACGGAACGGGATTCGCCAAGCTGGTGACCCGGATTCCGTTCCTTGGCCTCGATCCGGCCGCCGGATCGGTCCCGCCCGCAGGAGCGGTGAACGTCAACGTGACCCTCGACGCCTCGGGTCTGCCCGCCGGTTTGCACGAGGCCGAGATTGCGATTTCCAGCAACGATCCCGTAACTCCGCTCGCCGCGGTCCCGGTCACGCTCGATGTCATCGGAGCCCCGCGTCTGCGGGTCGGCGGTCAGCCCGTGACGTTCGAGTCGACTCAGAGCTACGACAGCTCTGGCGCCATGACCAACCACGCATTCGCTGTCACCGATCCGCCCGCGGGTGACGGTAGCGTGCAGCTGATTGCAGACGGCGACTTCGGTGCGCCGACCGAGCAGGCATCGTTATCGGCCGAGGGTAAGGTGGTAGGTATCGTGGGTTCCGTCGGCACCGACTGTCGCCCCGCCGCTTCAACGTTTCCGATCTTCGCCGTGGACTTGGCAACGCTGGTCCAAGACGGGCTCATCGAGTTCGAAGTGCAGAACAGCACGGACGTGGGGGCGGCTTGCTCGACCAACTCTCACACGGTGCGGCTGACCTACGCCGGAGTCCTGGATCAGCTGGACTTCGACTCGGTGCTGATCGGCTCCAGCCGCGATCTTTCGATCACGGTCGAGAACACCGGCACGGACGTCCTACAGATCAGCTCCGTCGCGACCGACTCCGCGGCGTTCTCACCCTCCACGTCCAGCTTGACCCTGGCTCCCGGCGAGAGCCGCATCCTGACGGTGTCGTTCAACCCGACCGGCCCCGGCGATCATCCGGGCACTCTCACCATCCTGAGTAACGATCCGGACACGCCTGTCTTCGACGTACCGCTGACGGGCGTCGGTGTCGAACCGCCTGTGATCGGTGTGGCTCCCCCGGTGATCGAGGCGACGCTCTTCGAGGGATCGCAGACGACGCAGATCCTGACCATCTCCAACACGGGCAACGGCCCGCTGGAGTTCTTGTTGAGCGTCGTTCCTTCGCCGGTCGGTTTTGTGACGCCGGATCCGCAATCCGGGATCGTTCCCCCGTCCGGCTCGGAGGACGTTCTGGTGACACTGGACAGTCAAGGGCTGGCCGTCGGGACGCATGCCGCCGTGCTGTCGATCGCGAGCAACGACCCCGTCACGCCCGAGGTGAACGTGACGGTCTCGCTCGTCGTACTCGGAGCGCCGAGCATACTCGTCAGGAGCGAGCCGCTGACCGTCGAATCGGTAAAGGACTACTTCGTGTCCGGTGCGCAAACCGCGCATACCTTGCCCATCACGACGCCGCCCAGCGCCGGTGGCAGCCTGGAGCTGATCGCGGACGGCGATTTCGGCGCGTCGTCCGAGACCGCGTCGGTAACGGTCGAGGGGATTACACTCGGATTCGCGGGCGCCGTCGGCGGCGATTGCCTGCCGGCCTCCGAGATCTTCGAGATCGATGCCGGGCTCATGCAATCGATCGTCGCGGACGGCGTCGTCGGCGTCGAGGTTCAGAACTCGGGTGCCGTCGATCCGCATTGCGCGACGAACCGGCACACGGTGCGGCTGCACTACAGCCTGCCGCTCGATCGGATCGACTTCGGCGACGTGCTGCTGTCGCTGAGCGACCAGCGATCGATCAGGATCGCGAACACCGGTACCGAGGTGCTCGAGGTCAGCTCGATCGCGGCCGGCCTGCCGGAGTTCGTCGTCTCGTCCTCGGCGCTCAGCTTACCGCCCGGGGCGGAGGAAAGCGTCACGATCACCTTTACGCCGTCGAATATCGCTTCGTTCGACACGACGTTGACCATAACCAGCAACGACGCGGGCTCGCCGCTGGTGATCTTCCCGCTCTCGGGCAGAGGTGTCGAGCCTCCGATCGTCGGCGTCGAGCCCGCCGAGCTGATCTCGGTCCTCTCCGAGGGCGAGCAAGAGACCCGGACCCTTACGTTGTCCAACACCGGTGGGAGCGATCTGCAGTTCTCGATCGACGTGTTGCCCGCGGCAGCGGTCGCGGTGTCATTCGCCGGGATGTCCGAGGACGACGCGGCCCCGAGCGGAAACGCGTCGCCGGCGCAAGGCGGCGACGATCCGTCCGAACCGGAAGAGCCCCAGACGCCCTCACCGGCCGTCGGGCTCAAAGCGTGGTACCAGCAGTTGAGTTCCAGCCCCGCCGCACTGACCTGCGTCGTGGCAGACCCCGCGCGCAACCATCTCTACGCGCAGGAGACCGGGGGCCGCAGCTTCCATCGGTACGTGGCGTCGACCGACACGTGGGAGCGACTGGCCGACGCGTCTCTTGATTCGGAGAACAATTGTGGCGCCGTTCTGCTGAACGACAAGGTCTACACGGCCTATGCCGAAAACGGATCGAGCCTCGGAGTCTACGACATTGCGACGGGTTCCTGGTCCACCACACCACATCCGTCGGGCATCGAAACGGCCGACATCGCCGGTGACGGCCAGCGACACCTGTATCTCGCGGCGGAGCACGACCTCGTGCGCTTCGAGCCGGAGAGCGAAGAGGTGGCGCTGCTCGCCGCACCGCCGATTCGTTTCGATCGATGGGGCGGCCTGAGCTATCTCGAGGGTGTGATCTACGGCCATCAGGGCAACGGCGGAATCGGCTTTGCGGCCTATGACGTGGCAGCGGACGACTGGACCGTTCTGCCGCCGCTTCCCGCGGGTGGAGTGCTGGGTGCCGCGATCGATCCGTTGAGCCGCGAGTATGTAACGATGGGGTCCTACGGCGGACGCAACCTCTATCGCTACTCGATCGACTCGGCGGCCTGGAGCGTTTCGACACTGCCCTACGTCGGCGTGGACGACGGCGGGGCCGGCTGGCTGTCCGGGCCCGTTCCCGGTGTGTTGTTCGTCCAGGGCCAGGGTGGAACCGGATTCTACAGACTCATCGGCGAGGGACTGGCGGACGTCTCGTTCCTCAACGTGATGCCCGAGTTCGGCAGCGTGCAGCCGAACGACTCGCTGACCATCAACGCGTTCTTCGATGCCGCGACCTTGACACCTGGTTTATTCGAAGCAGTGGTCGTGATTCAGACCAACGATCCCGTCGCACCGACGGTCGAGGTGCCGGCGAGCCTCGACGTGCTCGGACGGCCGGACATTGCGCTTCCCGGCGAGCGGGTCGAGCTGGAATCGATCGTGGATTACAACACCGATGGAGCGCTGACCACGCACGACCTGATGGTAACCCTTGCACCGGCAGGCGGCGCTACCGTCGAGTTGATCGCCGACGGCGACTTCGGGTTGTTGAGCGAGACCGCTACCATCACTGCCGAGGATTTACTGCTCGGCTCGGTGGGTGGCACGGGCAACGATTGCACACCGGCGAGCGACACGTTCTTCATCAATCCGCGTGAGTTCGCGCGCATGGTCGATGACGGCGTGGTCGGTATCGAGGTTCAGAATTCGCCCGATGTCGGCCGGTTTTGTATTCCCGATCGTCACACCGTCCGTCTGGCCTTCGAAACCCCCTTGGAGCAGATCGACTTCGGAACGGTCTTCACCGGCTACAGCGGCGTCGTACCGCTGTTGATTCGCAACGACGGAACCGGGAGTCTTCACATCAGCTCGATCTCGAGTGATTCCCCGGAGGTCGTGGTCTCCTCCTCCGCGCTCACCGTGCCGATCCTGAGCTTCGTGGAGCTTCAACTCAGCTACACCCCGACCGGTGCCGGGCCGTTGACAGCCACGCTAAGTATCGCCTCGGACGATCCCGACGAGCCCGTGGTCCTGGTCGAACTCGTCGGCCAGGCGCTCGATCCGCCCGTCGCGGAAGTCGATCCCGCATCACTCGTGGCGGCGCTGCCACCGCGAAGCGCCCTGGCCAAGACGCGGACGATCCGTTTGAGCAACACGGGCGGCAGCGACTTGTTCTGGAGTGCCGAGACTCTTCAGGGCTTCGGACCGCCAGAGGCCGCCGCCGAGTGGGTCCCGCGGCCCAAGGGCGACGAGTCGGACAACGGCGCCGGCGAGCTGTCGGTCGAGCGATTCGGTGGCCCGGACGCCTTCGGCTACCGCTTCCGGGACAGCGACGAGATCGATGGTCCCGTCTTCGCCTGGGAGGAGATCTCACAAACCGGCACGGCTGTCCCGCTGACGGGTGACGATCAGATCTGGGGGCCGCTCGCGATCGGCTTCGACTTCCCGTACTACGGCGAAACCTTCCGCACGCTGAATATCAGCAGCAACGGATGGATCAGCTTTACCAGTGTCAAGACCAGCTTCAGCAACCCGGATGCGCTGCCCAATTCCGCGTTCTCGGTTCCGGAAAATCTCATCGCGCCGTTCTGGGACGACCTGCACCTGCGCGGCGAGCCTCGTATCACCTACCACGCCGACTGCAATCGCTTTGTAGTCCAGTACTCCAACGTGGATCGCTTCGCCTCGGAGGCCGATCTGACCTTCCAGGTGATCCTCTATCCCTCGGGTCAAATCGTCCTGCAGTACCTGTCGATGGCCGGTACGCTGGACAGCGCCACCATCGGCGTTCAAAACAGCGACAAGAGCATCGGGTTGTTGGTGGCCTACAACGAGAGCTACGTCCACGACGACTTTGCCGTCGAGTTGGCGCCCATCGTCTCGTGGGCCACTACGGATCCCGCTTCAGGTATTTTGACGCCCGGTGGTTCCGAGGAGATCACGGTCGATGTCGGTTCGACGGATCTGGACGAGGGAGACTTCGAGGCTCAGGTGTCCATCCGCTCCAACGATCCTCAGCGCGGCCAGATCGTGGTGCCGTTGACCCTGCACGTCAGGGAGATCGACCTCGACTGGTTCGATATCGATCCGAACACGCTCAATCTGAGCTCGAACGGTACCAAGGTTCGCGGCGCGCTGCAGCTGCCTCCGGGATACGATCCACGCCAAGTCGTGATATCGAGCGTCTCGCTCTACGGCGTCCTGTTTGCCGATCCCGCACCGATCGAGTTCGCCGACGAGAACGGGGACGGGGTCGACGAGCTGATCCTGCACTTCGATCGAGCGGCGTTCCAGAGTCTTGTTCCCGAAGGCGATCAGGTGCCGGTGACGGTCACCGGGGAGGTGGCGGACACCGTCTGGTTCAAGGGAACGGACACGATCCGCGCGATCCGTCCCACGGTGACGCACCCCAACGGGGGCGAGCTCGTGGCGACCGGTGCGGTCGTGTCGGTCTCCTGGGATCCTCCGGACTGGCCGAGAGCCGTGACCTACGTTGTCCTCCTCAGCCGTGACGGTGGGGTCAGCTGGGAAGAGCTGGCTGCCGACGTCGCAGCGACCTCCTACCCCTGGAGCGTCGTAGGCGCCGGAACCACGCGTGCGCGAATCCGTGTCTTCGCCATCGACAACGGAGAGGTGTTGGGCAGCGACACGAGCGACTCGGACTTCGCGATCGACGGACCCGCGCTTCCGCCCGGTCGAGTGACCACGCTGCGCGTGAGCTCGAGCGATGCGGATGTCGTGCTCGACTGGCAACGACCCGCGCCCGACTCGGTGCACGGTCCGGTGGAGTTCTACCGCATTCTGCGCTCGACGTCGGCTCAGGGCCCGTTCGACGAGATCGCCACGACTCCGATGGAATCGTATGCCGATCCGCTCGCGGGACAACCCGCCGGCGGGACGATCTTCTACCGTGTCGAAGCGGTAAACGGCGCCGGCACGGAGGGCGGCAACTAGGCGTTCTTACTTGCAGAAAGGCTTCGACGCGCAGTCGCCGTCGTCATCGCTGCCGTTGGGCAAACTTGGGGTATGTCTCCTTCCCCCGCTTCGATCGTCAATCAGCAGCCAGTCTCTTCAAGAACGATCGTCCGCGTCGAATAGTCGACTGTCAGTAGGAAGCGGGAGAGGGTGTCCGAGCCCAGGCCAACCAGCACCGGTGGGTCCATACCTCTGGAGAAGCTGTCGAAACCGCGACCCATCTTGCCGAAGCTCGTGCTGAGCTCGAAAGGGCCGACGATCAGATCGCTGATCTCGAGGCCGCGGTCGGCGCGATCGAAGGTGCGAATCGATTCGATGCGCGGATCGAGCACGGTCTTGCTCTTTCCCGTGTCGACTTGCACGAAGAAACGCTGGCCCTCGATCGAGCCTTCGATGAGAATCAGACCGTCCAGGTCGGGAGGTGAGACGAAGCGACTCACGTGGCGGGTCGCACAGGCGGTGATCTCCTCGGGCAGGGCGGAGGAGGCGAGCGCGATCTTCCGGTTGGAGTAGTCGATCGTGAACCGGTGCCCCTCCAGGGTACGCCAACCTAGCGTTCCCGAGAATCCAAGACGTTGACCCATGACGCTGTCGGGGCCGAGGCCGGTGATTTCGACGTCGCTCAAGCGCACCGAACCGAGCTCGAGCGTCTCGGCCCGGGCCACCGGAATGCGGCCCGCCGCAGCACCCGAGGCGTCGCGAAAGGTGGTCCAGCTCTCGACGGGGAGTTTCAGCGTCTCGATTGTCGGCTCGTCCAACGACGCGTATCCGTTCGTTCCGGTGTCGAAGATCAACCGGACCTGCTCACCGGCCACGCCGACCTCTACGACCGGCACCCAAACGCCTTCGTCGCCGAAGGAGAACGTCGTCACGTCCCGCGGCGAGTAACCGTAGCGGTCGATCCACTCGAGAGAACGAGTCGGCGGCGAGTACTCGGCGGGAGCCACGTAACACGAGACGCAACCCAGGAGCAAGATGAGAAGGGGGGCACGAAGGGGGTCGAGTCTTCGCACAGGGTCGAGTCTTCGCACAGGGTCAGGTCTATGCACGGGGATTACCCCGTGCATAGACCTGACCCTGTGCGAAGACTTGACCCTGTGCGAAGACTTGACCCCCCCTATCGGTTGCTTTGCTCGAAATCCAGCAATCGCCGCTTGCGCCAGACGCCGCCACCGTACCCGCAGAGCGTTCCGTCGCTTCGCACGACGCGGTGGCACGGGATCAGGATGGCCAAGCGATTGTCGCCGTTGGCCCGGCCCACCGCGCGCGTCGCCGTCGGGCGGCCGATCTCGCGAGCGATCTGCTCGTAACTGCTCCTCTCGCCGTAAGGCACCCGAAGCAGGCGCTCCCACACCGAGCGCTGAAACTCGGTGCCCCGAATGTCGAGCGCAACGCCGAACTCCTGGAGGTTGCCGTCGAAGTAGCGCCGTAGCTCGTCTTCGAGTCGTTTCAGGTGCCGGTTGGTTCCGGGCGCGAACACCGCACTACCGAGAAGGCGACGCAGGCGTCCGATCTGTGTCTTGAGCATGCGTCGGTCCGCGAACTCGAGGAGGCATACACCCTCGTCGGTGGCGGCGGCGATCATCGGCCCCAACGGCGTCGTTAGACGTGTGACGACCGCGGAGGTTCGTTCTCGAGCGCGAGTGCGTCCCGGCGTATCGCCGAACAGCCGGGCGAACGCGTCTCGGAAACCACTCAACGACTCGTACCCGTGGTCGTACGCCGCCCCCGTCACATCGTCGCCGCGGCTGATCCGTACCAGGGCCAGACCGAGTCGCCGCGCGCGCTGATAGGCGTGAAAGGTCATGCCGTGGTGGGTCCGAAACCAACGCCGCACTCTCGCCGGGTCGAGGGAGCGGACTCGTAGCTCGGCGTCGGTCCAGCGCTTCGACGGGTCGCGCTCGATCTCGGCCAGCAGATCACGCAACCACGGCGGCGCATCTCCGGAGGATTCCATCGGCCTGCAGCGCTGGCAGGGGCGGTAACCTGCGGCCAACGCCTCTCGAGTCGACGGGAAGAACTCGACGTTTTCCTGCCGGGGCTTCTTCGCCGGGCAAGTGGGTCGACAGAAGATGCCGGTCGTGCGAACCGCGGTGAAGAACACGCCGTCGTATGCGCTGTCGCGCTCGACGATGGCCCGGAACATCTCGTCCGCCGGCGGCAATTCGAAAGCGATGTGTGTGATTGACATGCCTCCAACATAACCCGATCCGGGCGGGACCTCTACCGCTGTTTGGACATTGAATTCAGTATTGAAGGAATCGAAGCGGGGTTTCCGGGGGGGCGGTGGGGTATTCTGTCCCGCGGGAGGTCCCGCACCGTCGGAGGAGTCGATGAATAGTCAAGAAACACCAAGAATCGTCCGGCTCTCACAGGAACACTTCGACGATGTAGTCGACACGCTGTGCGCCGCGTTTCACGACTACCCGGTCATGCGCTACGTGCTGAAGGACGCCGGGGTCGAGTACGACGCAAGGTTGAAGCAACTCGTCGCGTACTTCACCGACTCACGCGCGTCGAGGGACTGGCCGGTGCTCGGGGTGGCGCAACAAGGCGAGCTCCTGGCTGCGGCCAACATCAACCCCCCGCAACCGGCGCCCCAGCCTCCTTCACTTCGGCAGCGCTACGCTCGTCTACGCGAGGACTTGGGAGAGGCGGCCATAAGACGATTCGAAGCGTTCGCCGTCGCCTCCGAGCCGTTCGTGCCCGAACAACCCCACTACTACCTCGGGATGATCGGAGTTCCTCCAGAACACCAGGGAAGGGGGCTTGCTCGATTGTTGCTCGACGCGGTCCACGCGATGTCCGCGCAAGATCCGGATTCGTGCGGGGTCGTGCTCACGACCGAGACCCAGAAAAACGTCCCGTTGTACGAGCACTTCGGCTACCGGGTTCTTGGCAGCGGCAAGGTCGAGGAACTCACGACCTGGATCATGTTCCGGCGCGACACGGGGTAAACGCAGAGTACCCCGAAGCGGACTACGCCGGTCCGCGTCGCATCGGGAACAGGGCCGCGAGCAACTCGTCGGTGTGGCCGCTCCAGCAGGCCCAGCCGAAGCCCTCGGGCACCTCGCCGCCGGCGGGGCGATAGCCGCGCTCGCGCAAGAGTGCCCACGTTTTGCGGCTCTCCTCAGCCAGATCCCAGGCCTCGTGCGGAGAGCGCATGTGGTAGGTGCCCCAGTCCATGTAGACCACCAGGGGCTGCTCGTCGGCGTTACGGATCACTTCCTCGATGTCCTCCGCGCCGAAGGTCGCCGACTGGCTGCCCACGCGCGCGAAGAGATCGGGGTACTTGAACGTGCTGAACAGTGCCGCGTTGGCTCCCCCCGACGCGCCGACACTGGCCCGTCCCATCGGGTCACGGTTCGTGCGATAGCGCTCGTCGATCAACGGGACCAGCTCTGTTACGACCATCTCCGAGTACTTCTCCACGTCTCCCAGGTCGCGACGGGGATCCTCCTCGTCGGGGATGACGAAGACCGCGATCAGCGGTTCGACAGTCTTACCGATCAGCTGGTCGAGCGCGTTCTTCATTTTTCCGTCCTCGAGTGCGGACTTGCCTCCGTGGACGTAAAGCACCGGATAGCGGTGGTCGCTCTGCGTGTCATAGCCCACCGGTAGGTAGATCTGCGCGGTGCGCTTCTGTCCCTCGCGCACCTTGCTCTCCCACTCGAGCGGTTCCAGGCGGCCCTGTCGAGCAGCGTCGGCCTCGTCGATGAAGTCGGGCGCTTGCCAGGCCGGCATCGCGAACCACGACACGTCCCCGAACAGACCCTTGCCCGGCTGCGGATTCCGCGGATCGGCGATCGGCTCGCCGTAGTCCGAAATGAACCCGTAGGCCACTGCCGCATCGGGCTCGAGCCTCGTGGAGAAGTGGAACAGGTCGGTTCCGTCCAGCCGTGCCATCGGCTCCTCGCGCCGGAAACCGATCATGTCGCCGACGATTCCGACGTCCGCGGCCTCGCCGCGATAGACGAAGTGAACCAAGCCCGTCTCTTCGACAATCGGGAACGACCTTTGCCGCTCGAGGAAGGCGTCGATGAACGCGGACTTGTCCTCTGCCTGCTCGGCCTCCGCCAGAAATCGCCCGAACTCGGTTTCGGCGATCCACGATTCCGTGTCGCCCGTCTTCTCACTACCGGTCGAAGGATCGATCCGTGCCAGGTGCGCCATGCTGCGCGCGTACAGATGACCGCCGGCGTAGGCCACCGCAGACCACGAGTGCTCTTCGAACAGATCCAGACGAGCAACCTCGCGATAGGCTTCGGGCGAGGCCTCGACGACGTGCAGACTGCCCGGCTTGGTCATGATCACGAGATGCTCGCCGACGAGCGTCGGGAAACCGTCGCCGGGCTCACGAGACCGCCACTTCGTCTCTCCGGTGGCGGCGTCAACGCACGTGAAGATCCGTCCGGTCATGCCGTAGAGGTAGCCGTCGTGGTACACGGGAATGACGTAGGTGCTCCGGATCGAGTTGTCGGACCACAACTCAGCGATCTCGTAATCGTCCCCGTCTTTCCTGGTGATGCCGAGCATGGCCGACGAGTCGATCTTGTTGAGCAGCAGCACGCGATCCTCTCCCGCCGGTACGGGAACGATGGTCGCACCCCCCATCGCCCGCTCGTCGCCCTGGTGCTCGTAGCTCCACAAGACATCGCCCGAGGCGGCCTCGATGCCGAAGAGGGTCTTGCTCCCGGCGGCCAGCACCTGCCGCTGTCCCCCGATCGTGGCCACGATCGGGGAGTGATAGTGGATCTCGTCATCGCCGACTGTCCACAGCAGCTGCCCGCCCTGCGCATCGAACCCGCCGATCGCCTTGCCTTCCTTGGCGCCCATCTCGACCACCAGCACTCCGTCGACCAGCACCGGCGAGGTCGTGAATCCGTAGTGCGGCTGCTCGGCGCCATGGTCATCTACGAGGTGTGTCGACCACGAAACCTCACCGGTCGCGACGTCGAGCGCGAACAGGTGTCCCCACGCCCCGAGACCGTAGACGCGACCATCGGCCACTAGCGGCGTGGAGATCGGACCGTCGTGCGATCCGTCGTGACCCGCGTAGCGGTCGCCGATGCGATAGCGCCACAACTCATCGCCCGTTTCGGTGTCGAAGGCCGCCGCAACATCGGCATCCCCATCGGTGAACATCGTCACCAGGCTTCCGTCGACGACCGCGATCGACGAGTAGCCCGAGCCCAGAGCCCGTTTCCAGCCCAGAGTGAGCGCCGCGTCCCTGCTGTCGAACAACCGGGCATCGTGCACCGAGCCGTCGAAGTTCGGGCCTCGCAATCCCGGCCAGCCGTCCCCGGCGAGCACTCGGTCGTTCCACGCGACGCCGAGAAAGCTCACGGCGAAGCTCATGATGATGAGGATCGTTCCCGGCCATCGACGCATCTCTACCTCCCGATTCACTTCCGTCCCGAGATTTGTGAGGGCAACCCCTTCGTGACCACCGCTGATTTTACGGCAAATCTCGCGATTCGCCAGCGGGACGGCCGGCTCGTGTCGGGAAACGGATCGATCCTCAGACCCGAGCGCCTGCCGATTGTCGCGATACTTCGGCGTTGACCACCCCGCCACGGTCCAGTGCGTTCTCGCGCGCCCAGAGAAACAACGGGAGGGCGCAGGAGAGTCCGATCAGAAGGTTGATCAACACATAGATCCAGGGGCTTCGCACACCGCCCCGTCGAGCTTCGGGAAAGAGGAAGATCCAGAAGACCGCAGACGAGATGAGCAGATCCGTCGCGAACCCACCCGACGCGCCGTTGACGAAAAGCGCGCCGACGAAGTTTCCGGCGAGGCCCTCCGTTCCGAAGAACTGCAAGAAAAAGACGTAAGGCGCGACCGCACCGATCGCGGCGAGCGTGAGAAAGACCTTGCTTCTCGACATATCTGCCTCCGAATACCGTCGCGATCAACCGGCGACGGAAGGTTGAATCTGTCTCCTGAGTTCCCGCACGGCCGGTCCGTTGTGGCCGGCCCTGACTTCTACCAAGCTAAATCAAGAAAGTAATCAAAACAATTACCTATAAGGTAATTGCCATATATACTTCATTGCTCATCATTCCTGTGGAGGAAAGCCCGGATGAAAATCAGATGAGCCCGTCTGCCGGCGCCTTCGGGGAGGTGTTACGCGAATGGCGCGGAGTCCAAGGCATGAGCCAGCTCGACCTGGCGCTGACGGCGGGCGTGTCGAGCCGACACATCTCGTTCATCGAGACCGGTCGGGCGAGGCCCAGCCGCAAGATGGTGCTTCGTCTCGCCGAGACTCTCGACCTCCCGCTGCGCGAGCGGAACGAGATGCTCGTCGCCGCGGGCTTTGCTCCGCTCTACCGCGAGAGCGACCTGGAGGACACCGACCTGACGTCCGTGCGCCGCGCCCTCGAGCTGGTCTTGGGCAGCCACGAGCCGTTTCCCGCGTTCGTGCTGGATCGTGCCTGGAACATTCTCCTGGCCAACCGGGCACACCATCGGCTGCTCGCGATGTTGCTGCCCGAGGCCGCGCGGAGCGCCGAGCCGGTCAACTCGGTGCGACTGGTACTCGATCCGGAGCTACTCCGTCCTCGCATCGGAAACTGGGAGTTGGTTGCCCACGTCCTGGGTCAGCGCCTAAGCCGACAGCTGCGCACTCCGAACCTCGAACCGCACGTCGCGCGGCTGCTCGAAGAGTTGCTCGCCCTTCCGGATGTGCGGGATGCGATGGACCGCGTGCAGGTTCCGCCCGATGCGGCGGTCGTCATCCCCATCCGACTCGAGCTTCACGGACGATCGCTCTCCTGGTTCAGCACCATCGCGAGGATCGGGACGCCGCAAGACGTGACGCTAGACGAGCTACACATCGAGTCTCTTTTTCCTGCGGATGAGGAGACCGAACGCACCGCCTGCGAGCTCGCGAAGGGATGATCAATCGGGGCCGGTGGCGCCGGCTCCGACCGGGCCAACCGGCAAGTCCGGCAGCTTCCGGAATCTACGCCTGAACTCGCTGCCGTGATCCGGGCGCGGCGCGCAACGGTCACGACGAAACTCTTCGAGGGATACCTTCGAGAACGCCAAGGAGGCCTCCCTGTTGGAGACGTTCCGCGCGAAATCCCGCAGTTCCCCCTCGCTGGTGATCCAGTCCTCGATGCAGGTCACACCCTCGTAATCCTTGACCGGCGTGCGGAAGATGACGTACCCATCGTAGAGCTCTCCGAACGAGTACGACGTGATCGCGTAGGGAGATCTTTCGGCATGGGCGAGCCCCTCGAACGGAGTGCCGACGACGTCGAAGCCGATGTCGCGCCCGAAGCGCAGCATCAGCTCGTCGAGGGTTCCGTCGAAGGGGTAGATTTCCTTCCCCGCGGCGCCGTCATAGAACGGCGCGTGCAGGCAGACGAAGAACATCCCCTTCTTGTACGGTTCGCGATGGACCAGATTCCCCATCCGGACGAGTTGATCCTCGGTTCCGATTCGGTATTCCACGAACTTGCCCGTGGCGTGCGCGATGCCCGTGAAGATCAACGCCTTGTGGCCGGGGCGAAGGAGACTTTCCTCGAGCGCCTCGGCCATGATCTCGTCGTACTGTTCCTGCTTTCGCTTCTCGACGCGCACGGCCTCCGGGTCGGTGCCGTAGTGGATCGTCTCCCAGTCTATGCAGGGGTGCAGTCCCACGAGCCGGAAGGGGCCTCGCTCTTCGGCCAGCCGTTTGTTGGACTCCCAGGTTTGCCGGAAGATGTCGAGATATTCCTCGTAGCCCCACGCCGGGAACTGTCCCCGGAAGAAGTCGAACACGCGCCCCCGGTCGTAGCTGGCCGCCGTGACGAGCCCGTTGGCTTCCTCGGTCCTGTCGCGGCAGAGGAACTCGAGCGCCAGGTGACGAACGTCGGTCGTCTCGTGCAGGAGGGGAACGAGCGATGCGATCAACTCGACGTCGTGGCGAATCCTGTGGTATTCGCCTACGAAGACCCATTTCTTGTCCCGGAACTTGCTTGCCAGATACTCCTGCGGTGTCCGATCGTGCGCCTCCCAGTACTCCAGCAGATGGTTACCGTCCGCCGCGGGGGACGTCGGGGGCTCCTGCCCATCGATGAAGGCGAGGGGATCCGCGGCTGTCTGCGGGAAAGCGACCTGTAGAAGAAGGACCGCGACCATAGGGGCGAGCATCGTCTTCATACGAGCGCCTCCGGATCGCGCCGTTCGCACGGACGGGCATTCGCACGCGGCAGCGCCTCTCTGGGTGCACGATGCTCGAACGGGCCGGTGGCGTCAAGCCCGGTGACTCGGGCAGGGCGCCGTTCCTCGAGCCCAGGCATCAACAGGATTGATCGAGCGCCAGGTGAGTGCGTTACCATGGCCCGGTGATCGAGGCCCGCTCGAAGCCCTGGCGCATCGGACTTCCGCTCGTCCTGGCTTGCGGAGTTGTCGCGGCGTCTTCCTGCTCCGGCCGGCCGGCGGACGATGCGGGATCCGCAGGGCCCGGGCCGGGAAAGCTGACCGGCACGTGGTCGGGAGACCTGACCCACAACGCGCAGACCGCCCCGTTCGCCATCCGATTCGACGCGACCGAGGAAGGTGGCCTGGAGGCCCTGGTGTCGATACCCGACAGCGACCTCTGGGACTCGTCGTTCGGTAAGGCGACGATCGAGGAGAACGAGATTCGCATCGGTTCGTG
>Ga0255055_10000154_pt1 | contig 50846 bp, 38 predicted proteins | sample JV7_2_27_MG_FD_188633 | JGI IMG/M metagenome (GOLD analysis project Ga0255055, IMG submission 188633) | Seawater microbial communities from Jervis Inlet, British Columbia, Canada - JV7_2_27 | ecosystem: Environmental > Aquatic > Marine > Inlet | place: Canada: British Columbia | collected... | reverse complement strand
ATTTGAGAGCCCTAGTTTAGAACCCATTGAGATTTTTGCCGCTAAATCATCAGACGAATTAGTAAATGAACAATCTTTCATAGTTGAGAAGAAAAAAGGAGAAAAACTAATATTAATTCCTGAACTTACTCCTTCATTAGCACGAATGATCACAGCAAAGCGTCAGGAAATAAAAAAACCTATAAGGTGGTTCTCAGTTCCCACATGTTATAGATACGAGCGTCCTCAAAAAGGTCGTCGCAGGGAATTTAAGCAAATTAATATGGATATTTTAGCAGAAGATAATCTTTATGCTGATTTAGAGATATTTAATATTATCGTTGATATTTTTTCTGAATTTGGTGCTACTTCAAATCAATTTCAAATTTATTTCAATAATCGTCGCTTCATAGATTCTGTTTGTGAATTGATTTTAAAGGTCCCTAAAGAAAAAATACCTTTAGTTTATAAAATTTTAGATAAAGCTGATAAAATGGAAGACTCTGAATACGAGAAGTACATATTAGATATTTTTCAAGATGAGATAATCATACAAGGTATCTTTAAGTTAAAGGAACCTGCAAATCTAAAAGAACTTTTAGACAGATTTGAAGATATTCCTGAGAATTTTTACGATTCCGTTGGGTATAAAGAACTAACTTCATTTTTACAACTTTTAGAAGATGCGGATATTTCAGAGTATTGTACTTTTTCTCCTGGAGTTGTGCGCGGCCTGGATTATTATACGGGAATAGTTTATGAAGTTTTTGACACAGGAAAAGAAAATATTAGAAGTATTTTTGGTGGTGGACGCTATGATGACTTACTGTCTCTCTTTTCTGATGAAAAAATAACAGGAACAGGATTTGGAATGGGTGTTTTAATGTTCTCTTTATTTCTAAAAACTTATAATTTAATCCCAGAAGAAATTCGAGAAATGGATTATACAGATACTATTTATATTACCTCAATTAGCGAAAAAGTATCCGTTTACGCGTTAAACCTTGCGCGAATGATTAGAGCTGAAGATTTTCCTTGCATCGTAGATTATCGATTTTCAAATTTAAAAAATCAATTGAGTAAAGCCAATGACCTGGGAGTTTTGATTGTATTGATCATTGGTCCGAAAGAGATGGAACAAAACGAAGTTACTATAAAAAACATGAGAACTGAAGAGCAAGAAACAATAAAAATTAGTTCACTGATTGATAAAATATACGATATAATTGATGCTTCTGCTTCTCAAACTTAAGTTTATCATATTTATTACTATAAAATATATTTTCTTGAAATTCAATATTTCTAAGAAGAGATCAAGAAATAATTAATTAATTCTAAAAAAAATTGGAAAAAAGAATGATAGTAGGGTTAGTTGCTGAAAACAGACCATGTGATCGTGTAGTGGCTTTAAGACCGAAAGAAATCAAAAAATTAACCGATTTAGGAATCAAGGCTGTCATTGAAACTAACGCAGGGAAAGGGGTAGGTTTTGATGATAAAGACTATATAGTGGCTGGAGCGACCATAGTAGATCGATTAACGGCATATAAATCGAGTTTGGTTGTAAGAATAAATGAGATCTCACGAAATGAATTAGGAATGATGATTCCCGGTAATATTTCCATGAGCATGCTCCATCATGAGGGTGTTCCTCAAAGAAAGATTGACTTGGAAGAAAAACGAATTGTTGGTGTGGAACTTGATTCCATAATTGATGATTTCGGAAAAAGAGCAGTATATCTATGGGAACTTACAGCAGAAAATGGAATGAAATTAGGCTATCAGCTTTCAGAGAGAAAACCAGAAGAGTGTGTGGTTAAATTATTAGGTTATGGTAATCTGGCTAGAGGTGCTATGACCTATGCTGCTAGAGCGGGTAGTGATGTTATTGTCCTTAACAAAAGATGCATGAAGGAAATTGAAAAACATTTGCCCGGGACAGATATTCTAGTTAATTGTGTTAATTGGCCTCTTGAGAAAAGAGGAAAAGAGTTAATCATTACTAGAGAACAAATTAGAAAATTTATGAGACAAGGCTCTGTTATTGTTGATTTGGTAGTTAATCCGCTTGGACATTCTCCTATCGAAACATGTCGCCCAACATTTTTAGACAACAACCAATATCAAGAAGAAGGAGTTTGGCATACTTGCTGTTGGGGATGGCCAAACTATAATCCAGAAAAAGCTTCAGAATTGTATAGTAAATTAATCGTTCCTCACGTTATTGAAATTATTGCTAAAGGACCCTTGAATGTAGGAGAAAATATAAAAAGAGCCTATGTAAATATTAAGGCTCTAAATAAAATATATTATTAAGGTTAAGAAAAGATGTGTAGTAGTAAGGAGAGTAATATAAATATGGCTACTATAGAAAAAAATAGAAAAAATTAATGAAGCCCTAAAATTTCCATAATCAACGACTCATAGGATCTATTATAAATTTTTCCAATCTGAGTCAAGCTTGCATTTTCTCCACTTCTTGGATTAATTCTAGCAAGATATGGGATACCATTAACATCTATTGGATATAAGTTATTATCAGAATCACTAATAACATCAATCCTTGCTAAATAGCGTATTCCGATTGTATCCAGAATAATTTTACCCAATTTAATTAAGTTATTATAAATATCTAAAGACTTTACAGGATCTCTCGAAAAATGTTCTTCTTTCATACCTTCATCATAAACTTTTCCTAACGGAATTCCTACTTCAACAGGATATATTTCTGGTTTTTTTCCAATAATTAAGATTTGATACTCCTTTTTACCCTCTATAAACTTTTCTGCAATAATATCATTAACTTTTATCTTATAGATTTTTCCATTAATCTGTATTATAATTCCATCTTTTTTTAAAATCCTTGAATGATTAATTGCCATATCAATATCATCAAAGACTGCTATACCCATACTGGAATATCCTTGAGCTGGTTTAAAAATTACTTTTTTATGTTTTTTCAAGAACTTATCTAAACTATCAAAATTATTTACATCCACACTCATAAAAGGTAAAACTTCAATTCCAGAACTCTTTAATTTTTTTTGGCACAAAATCTTATTGTACATTAGCTTCATTGTATCACCAGAGCTTAAATAATGGGGAATACCCAACTTTTCAAGCTCATCAAAAATCCACTTTTCCTTATCTCCATTTGCTAAATTTGAATAAAAATCGCTAAAAACAATATCTGCCCCCGATTTTTTAAAAATATTCAATAATTCTGAAAAATCACTACCTCTCTCAAAAAAATGAGTTTTAAAATCAATACCATTCTTTTTCATAACATCGATAACATAAGACATTTCCTCACTATAGCTCTGTTTAGACTCAATTTCTTTCTGTTTTTCATCCAATCCTAACCATAAAACACTTTCCCTTCCTAAAAATAAAATCTTTTTATTCATTTTTATCAGTTACATATTTTTCCATATCATATTTGAAGAAAATACCACATTTTTATATTTTTTTTGCTTTTTGACATAATTCAATCCCTAAATATCAAATAAATCCTCCCGAGTTTCGTGAAAATCGTCGAATCGCTATTTTAAGTACATAATATCTTTAAAATGTAGTCAGGAAGAGAATCTAACAATCCGTCAGCAATCTCCAAAAGTATCGGAGCAACTTGGATACTATAGCGCTTTGATATTCCTTCTGGATCAAGTCCTGGCCACCCCCAACAAGATGTATGGATCACACCATCAATAACAAAGGAAATGTTAGCCAGCCTCGTCGGATGCATCGTCTCTATCGGCGATTGGCCCTCAGGATTAGATATTAAATCAAGTATTACTGATCCAGACTTAAAAAGTTTTAACATCTCTCTCGTAATAAGAATTGTTTTGCCCCGCTCTTCTATGGGCCAGTTAATCCCGTTAACTATTATATCTGTTCCTGGAATAAGGCTCTCCATTTCATTAAAATCTTTTTTATTTAGAACTGTGACGGAAGCAAAATTCCTTGCAGCAAATCTTATGGCGCCCCATGCTACAGGGCCATAGCCCATTACTTTCACCACACATTTAGAGGGGTTTCGATTTTTTCCGGCAGCCACCCACAGCTCAAAGCTCTTTTTCATCCCAAGATATCCTGTTTCATGAAGGGCTTCAATCTTGCGTATTCCAAAAGGATCTCTAATTTCCTCCATGGGTATGCCAATAACTTTATATTTCTTTAATAAATCTCTTAGATTATGATTACCAAGAAGATGGAGCATTGAAAAAATTATGGCTCCTGGCTTCATGAGTTTGAGTTCTTCTTCCATTGGTTCTGTAATTCTTATAACAATATCGCACGCATAAACTTTATCTTTTTCTACTACTTGAGCGTGAGCTTTTTCGTATTCTGAATCGTTTATTCCGATCCCTTTTCCTGCACCACTTTCAACTAAAATTTCATGCTTATCAGAAAGCTCCCTGAGCTCTTGAGGTCTTAAAATGACTCTCTTCTCTTTTGTTCTATTTTCCGCAGCAATCCCTATTCTCATAAAAAATTTGTTCCTTAATTTTTGTTATTGGTATACTTTTTTCACTCAAAACTTTTGAAAATATATTTATTATCATGCTTGATTCTTGTATAATAATCCAACAAAATCAATTTCCCAATGTGTTGGCTAACTGTCATCAATAATATGTTTAAAAGTCAGAAATTATTAGCTTATCCGTTAGATTTACTATATATATAATTTTGCTAAAAGAGATAAAAATATAATAAGATATATTTAAATTCTTTGACTTAAATCACATTATTTAGGTGATATGTTATAAGGTTCTTTAAATAAAAACATATCTATTGCATTAAAGGAATAGTTCAATTTTATTTGAATAAATTAATTATTTTTATAAATAAAATTATGTACAATTAACAATTATTTCTTTTAGGTAACAAATTATGTCGGTAGAAAAAAGAGATGTATCTAATTTAAAAATAGACTTTAAAATCGAAAATGTTGTTGCCACAGTTATAATGGAGATTACTGAAAAGATTGATCTTACCAAAATCGCCCGCAAATTTGAAGAGACAGAGTATAATCCCGAAAGGTTTCCGGGTCTTATCATGAGAATTACTGACCCAAAAGCAACATTTCTTATATTCTCTACGGGAAAAATGGTTATTACAGGACTTAGAAGAGCAGATGAGGCAAGCCCTGGAGTAAAAAAAATTATAAAATCTATTAAAAGTGCAGGAATTAGCGTATCTAATCCAGAAATTACGATTCAGAATATTGTCGCAAGTGGAGATTTACACACCTTTATTGATTTAAATATGGCTGCGATTATAATGGAAAATGTCATGTACGAGCCAGAAGTCTTTCCAGGTTTAATTTACCGTATGCAAGATCCTAAAACTGTTTTCCTGATATTTTCTACGGGAAAAGTGGTTTGTACAGGAGCAAAAAATAAGAAATCCGTGAAAGAAGCGATTTTAAAATTAAATCGTGAAGTACAGGAACTAGGTATTGCTCAAAAAAATGAGGAAAATTCAGAGTATCAAGATTTAACATTTACTTAAAACACAATTATAAAATTATGTATCCTATATTATTATATTTTCTTAAGAGAATTATGTTTTGAGGTGTTAAAAATTAGAGCTCGAGCATGTATAAAGTGTAAAGAATATGTAATTATTTACCCAAATAATCCAGAAAATCAAAATTTTATAAGGGTTTTTGAAGTAAATCATAAAGGACACACTCTTATAACCTTAGATCTTAATGAGATAAAAGATCAGTATAAAAACATTAAAGGACTAGACCTTTGAGAGTATTAGAAATTTTCGTGTAATTAGAGGAGTTATCGATTATTTTTGAATGATATGACTTACAGTCTGAAAACACGAACATTATTAAGATTTTATGTAATTTATTTTATTCATGAATCTAAAAAAATTTGATGTATTCTATATATTTGGTTTAGTTGCAACTACTATTTTTATGATTCTTGAATTCATCTTTGGATTTGATGTATTGAACATTACTTACTTAATTTTCTTCTGGACAATGAAGCTTCTTTCCGGTTTTGGTTTGATATTGACTGTGTCAAATGTTATTTTGTGGATTCTAAATCGTTTTACTGATAAATTTAGTAAAAAAAATGTTCAGGTTCTTACAATTATTCAGGTGATAATTCCAGGAATTTTCATAGGATATGCTATTTATAGTATAATTTCAAGCTTACCTCCCACAATACCTCCCACAGGTTTACGATATTGGTTTGATCTTATCCTATTTCTTTACGGTATTATCTCTTTAATGCTATCATTATATATAATTCCCTTAATTAGAGAAGAATTTCAGGACGCTGTAGACAAGGGAATAATTAAACGTATAAAGAGAGGAACAAAGAAGATAGGAAGAAAAATGAAGAAAGGATACTTTGGCTGGAGAGGAAAGTATGCGAAAGTTCAAATTCAAGATCAAATGACATTAGGAGAAGTCCTAAGTATCTGGAGAAATCGATTTGCAGTGTATTTACTTATCCCGATTGCCATAGGTTCTCTTATCTTTACACCAATAGCTTTTATTTGCATAATTTTTTGGCTAAAAATAATTGTTTTTGATAAAGGAGAACCGAAAGTTTACGAAAGAATAGCTTTACTTATCTCCATGATTTGGATCACAACAATCGCATGTTTGTCTTATACTTTCAATCTTGTATTCTTCACATCTATCGAGGAATTTCTCTGGACTATTCAGGTGTTTTACCTTGTTGGCATTGTAATCTCTACCGTTATATTCATTTATCAATTCCTCAAACTTAAAGGAATAACGATAAAAAAAGTTAAGAAAGAAATTCGTGAAAGAAGAGCGGCAGACGATAAAGCTGAGTAAAATTTTTAAAAAAATTAACTAATTCTTTTTTTTTTAGTCGCAATATTAATAGCATAATAAAAGCATTCAGTTTCGCCTCTTAAGAATTACTAAAGAGAAAACCTTCTCAATCGCTAATTTTTTTAGATACCCCTTCCTATTAATATTTAAAATATTCCATTCCAATTTATTAAAATCATGAATTTCATTGAAGATGTAATTCAATCTATATTAGATAAACGCAGTGTTGTATGCATGGGTTTAGACCCAAGATTGGATAAAGAAGGGGAAATACCACCTTTTTTAATTAACGAATTAGAAGACCCAAACAAAATTATTCTTGAATTTAATAAAACTCTAATTGACAATACATATGATTTAATCCCAGTTATTAAACCACAAATAGCTTTTTATGAAAAATATGAAGCTCTGAACGCTTTAAAAGAAACGATAAAATATGCTCAAAAAAACGATTTATTCGTCATTTTAGACTCAAAGAGAAACGACATCGGAGCGACTTCGGAGGCTTATGCGTATTCAACTTTCAAAGTTCTGAATGCCGATGCGTGTACTCTAAACGCTTATCTCGGAATTGATGGAGTTAAACCGTTTTTACGCTATAGAGAAAGGGGTCTATTCGTTTTAGTTAAAACATCAAACCCTAGTAGCAAGGATTTTCAAAACCTTTTTAGTGCCGAAATTTCAGATGCCTTAGATTCTGAAATTGAAATCAAGGCAGAAAATGTAACCCTAGAAAGAAATTACATTAAAATGGCTAGACTCGTATATAAGTGGGGAGAAGAATTAAAACAAGTATCGAATTTTCACAATTTAGGTGTAGTAGTTGGTGCCACATTCCCTGAGGAATTAAAAGCTATAAGAAATATAGTCAAAAATTCTTTTATACTAATGCCTGGCTTTGGAGCTCAGGGAGCTACAGCGCGCGATATAAGGTATGGATTTAATCGGAATGGTTTAGGAGGAATTGTCAACTCATCAAGAGGTATAATATATGCTTATTCTAATGATGATAAATACCCTCCAAGTAAATTTGGTGAAGCTGCGAGAGATGCTATAGTTGAAATGAATAACAAGATCAATAGAGAAATAAATTTATAATAATTCAGGCAACTGAGATAACACATCACCTAAACCAATCATAATAAAAACGATGGGAACTAATACTATTAACACTATAATTAATGACCTTTTAAGACCAGTTTGATGCAAAATATTAACTATATTTAAATCAATAAATGCGGAAAGAATAATTATAACAATAATTATTGGACCAGGACCATCATCTTGAAAAACTCCCATTGATCCTAACAAAAATAATGGCGAACTAATTATAAAAATTATTGCAAATTGCATTAAGAAGCTTCCCGCAACCCATTTCATCCGAGTTCTTACCTGGGCTTTAGTTATTACTAAACTAAGTTTAAGTAATAATATATCTCCGGCAGCAACAGCCACCATAAAGATTATTGGGGATAGTTCTTTCATAGAAAAAGTTCCATTTTGGAGAAAAATCAATAGCATTTTAAATAAATTACCGTGGAAAATCTATTTTAATTTGATTTAATCGAATATTTTTAATTCAATTAATTATAAAACATATATAAAAGAATTCTGATTTAAAGTTACTTTATTTAATCAGATATTTTAAATTGGAATAAAATATTTCATGCACAATAACTAGCGTAAAAATTATTGGAGGAAATAACAAAAAAAAAATAGGAGAAATAATCAATGGTAGAAGCAAAAGACGAAGTAATGACTGAAAATGATGATGTCAGAATCTTAGTAACAATTTGTCAATGAGGACTTAATATCGCTGAAATAATAGATACTAAAGCGTTAGCAGAATATTCGAAAGCTTTACCGAACGTTGTAGAAGCAGTAGATTACATCTCTCTATGAACTCAGTCCGGTGCTGAGTTTATAAAAGAAAAGATGATTGAATTTAATGCCAATCGATTACTTATGGCTTCGTGTACCCCAAAAACGCACGAACCCGTTTTCAAAAGTGTGTTGGAATCAATGGATTTGGATCCATCCTATTTAGAATTCGTTAATATTCGAGAACACTCAAGTTTCGTTCATAGAAACGATAAACCCGGTGCTAAAAGTACAGCTGAAGATGCTATACGAGCAGGGGTTGCTAGAGCCGCCGTGTTAGAGAAAATTCTAATAAAAGAAGTTGACATAACAAAAAAAGCTTTAATAATTGGTGGTGGCGTCGCGGGATTATCCGCAGGGATAGATTTAGCCGATGAAGGATTTGAAGTGCACTTGGTAGAGAAAAAACCTACAATTGGGGGAAAAATGGCAATGCTAGATCGTACTTTTCCTACGGATGATTGTAGTATATGAATTCTCGGTCCTGTAATGCTCCAAACAGCGAGAATGCCTGGATTAAACTTACATACCTACAGTGAAGTAGAAGAAGTAACTGGATTTGTAGGAAATTTCAAGGTTAAAATCCGGAAAAAAGCAAGGTACGTAACTAACGAATGTAACGGCTGCGGTGCTTGCTGGGAGGTCTGTCCTGCTTACGGATACAACGAATTTAACGAAGGATTAGATCCCAGGAGAGCAATTTATGCTTCCTTCGCACAGGCAGTTCCGATGTTGGCGCAAATCGATATGACGCAATGTATTAAGTGTGGACTATGCGAAAAAGCGTGTGAAGTAGATGCGATTGATTTCGACCAAGAAGACGAGCTTTTAGAAGTAGAGGTCGGCTCGATAGTAGTAGCAACAGGTTGGGACGAATATGAACCTGAAACGGGTTATTTAGGTTACAATGTCTATCCTAATGTAATCACTCAACTAAAACTTGAACGGATATTAGCACCTAATGGGCCTACAATTGGACATTTAAAACGCCCCTCTGATGGAAAAGTACCGAAAAGTGTCTTGTTTATTCAATGCGTTGGTTCAAGAGATTTGACTAAGCAAACATACTGCAGTGCAGGTGTATGTTGTATGATCTCTGTAAAGAATACAAAACTTATTAAGCAACATGCTCCCGATATAGATGTCACTGTAGCATACATGGATATAAGAGCAGCAGGGAAAGATTACGAAGAATACTTCACAGCGTCTCGAAAAGAAGGGATAAAATATATTAGAACAAATGTATCCCGACTTCAAGAGGATCCTGAAACACACAATCTTAAGGTTGTATTACAAAACACGGTTGGAACTACTGGATTAAAAGATTTCGAGTACGATTTAGTTGTTTTGTCTTGTGCCATGATGCCAGCTAAGGGGATTGAAAAGCTTTCGAGCATATTAAAACTTGAAAAAAGTCATGATGGGTTTTTCAAGGAGTTTCATTCGCGATTAAACCCTATTGATACAAAAATTCCGGGAATAGTGTTAGCTGGTGTATCTCAAGGCCCTAAGGCGATCTCAGACTCAATATCGCAAGGAAGAGCGGCTGCGTCTTCTTTAGCAAGGTTAATGATGAAGGATAAATACCGAATTCTCTTAATCCGTGCAACTGTTGATAATGAAAAATGTGCGAAATGTGGATTATGTCAACTTAATTGCCCTTACGATGCTATTAAAGTAGAATCTGATGGTGCTGAAGTAAATGAAATCCTATGTAGAGGTTGCGGCGCTTGTTTAGCTAATTGTCCCTCAGAAGCAATAACTTTAAGATATTATCGTGAACCCCAATACGAAAAACAAATTGATGCTATATTGGAAAATATATAGAGAGGTGTAAAATATGGTAGCGAAGGTAAAAGACCAAGTAAAGATTTTAGCCTTTATGTGTTGGAAATGAGGTTACGGCGCTGGAGACATGGCAGGTACGATTCGAGCTCAATATCCCGCAACAATTAGACCAATAAGGATAAATTGCACCGGGAGAGTTACACCTAGCTTAATGATGAGAGCTATTGGAAAGGGAGCAGATGGCGTAATAGTTGCTGGATGATACGAAGGAGAATGTGACTACGAAACTGGAAATTTAGTAGCGGCAAGAAATGTAGAATATACGAAAGATATTTTAAAGACAGCTGGGGTAGCACCAGAAAGAATTCAAATGTTTAGCTGTAGTGCAGCTGAGGGTCAGAAATTCCAAGAAGAAGTCACCCGAGTATCTGGAATAATAGAAAATCTAGGAACCAACCCCATTAAAGAATCTCTAATAAAAGAAGCTGAGAAAAAAGATTCTGAAGAAAAGAAGAAAAAAGATTAAACCGAATGAATGATTTTCGCGAAAAAATAATAGTCGCGAGAAGACGGACCATTCTGCAATGGTTTCGGTAAAAAAAGTTTTATATCACATTTTTTAATTTTTTGAAGTTTAGCTCTATTAAACTTCTAATATATATTGGCATAAAAATAAAAATATGAAACTTTCTAGTGTTAGTGTTAGAATTTTTTTATTTTACTCTTAACCTCTAGAAAAGTCAAATAATCCCGTAATTTTTAATTTCACAATTAATTAACTATTATTGTGATTTTTTAATGGGAAAGGACCAAAGATTTGAGATTACAAAACAAGTATTAAAAGCTGAACAACTGTTTAAGGCAAGACAGTTTAAAAAAGCAGGTAAAAAGTATTATTTAGCAGGTAATTCTTTCCTCAAGTTAAATGAATTTGAAGACGCTAAAGACTGTTTCATCAATGGTTCAAAAACTTTTGTAGAAATAAAGAAATTTGATACTGCAATTGAGTTACTTAGACAATCTGGAGAAGCTTGTCTTTATGCCGATAAATATTTAGATGCTAACCAAATATATAAAGAAGCTCTAAGTTATATTCCCAAACTTAAAAAAGAAGGAGATAGAAGCTCGAATCGTGTAAATTTTTCTGTTTTATCTTACTTATGTTTATTTCTTAAAGGAGTTCCGAAAGATGGATTAGATTATATAAAAAAAATTCAAAAAAAAATGTCTAAAGAATTTTTCAAAGAAAATCCATTGATAAAGCTCGTTTCTGAAATTACGATTTCTCTAAGAGATAACCAAATTAAATACGTAGAGAAAATTAAAGAAAATATAGGAAACTATAATTTTAGAGAAGCTGAGATAAAATTAGTAAAAAATGTATTACTATTGATAAATTTAAAATTGTTGGTAGATTCAACATTCAAACTAGATAAAGAATCCTATTCTACTAATGAATCCATAAATTTAACTCTCAATTTTGATACATCAAGTTTACCACAGATTTTAAAAGATTCTTACTATCAATTTGAATTACGCGATTTTAACATAACTAAAATATTAATCAACCTTTCAGATAATTTGACTACGAGTAGAAAACCAAGTGTTCCGTTCGTTATTGATATTGGAAAGGAATCTCGTTTAGAGTTCATTTTTAAACCACATTTTCAAATTGATAATCCACTAATAGGTCCTATGTTATTTACATGTGAACTAAACAGAAACTTGATATTTATATATGAAACTCAATCACTAACACCAAAATTAACATCTCCCCCTGCTACACTATTAACATCAATTAAAAATCTAAGACCTCCCCTTATTGACAAAACTTTCCCTTTAGAAATCTTGATTGAAAATAAAAGTGAAGGAGAAGCGTTAGATATAAAAATCGATGTCGAATTCCCCGAGATGTTAAAAATTATGAGAGGTACTACGAAAAAGCAGATTTATTCCCTAAGGACAAACGAGGACTTAAAATGGGAGATTAATCTTAAACCACTTGAAGCAGGAGATTACATTATTAAAATAAATATAAAATTTATGGATCCTGACCAGAATTCTATAGAAGAAACAAAACAATTTCCATTTTCTATAAAACTATAGAAAATTAGTAAGGTTAAATTAGAATAGGGTCTTTTGAGTTATAAGTAACTTTCTCGCATTTATCTTTACCAATAATAACATCATCTTCTAATCTTATTCCCCATTTATCTGTCCAATATAATCCCGGCTCACTAGTATATACCATATTTTCTTTCAGCTTAAAATTATCAGGTACTTTCCAGCTCATCCTACCTCCTACATCATGAGCCTCAAATCCTAACGCGTGTCCATATCCATGGAAAAACAACTTCTCGTGATCATATCCCTTCTCTGCTAAATACTCGCGACATTTCTTAGCCGGCACATTATTTGGGGTGCCATCAGTAAAAAACTTATGCGCAACTTCTTTCGATTCAAAAAGAGCATTATATGCGTCAACAAATTCTTTCACAGGTTTTTCTCCAACCCAAAAGGTCCATGTTATATCAGAACACATCTCGTCTATTTGTAATCCAGTATCTACTAATAACACACCTGGCTCGATTTTCTTCATAGAAGTATTATGATGTGGATCTGCTGAATGAGCTCCAGTACCAACTATTGCCGGAAAAGAAGGTTTCCCTAATTTCATATATTCGTATTCTAATTTCGCTTTTACTTCGTTTTCGGTCATACCAACTTTAACCCAGTCTGGAAACTTCTCCAACAATTCTAAAGTGGCTTTGCATACATTTCGTAAGTCTTTTAATTCTTCTGAAGACTTAACGCTCCGTAGGCGATTAATTATGGGTGCTGCTGATATAAACTCTGTTTGAGGGGCTAATTCTTTCATTGAGAAAAAATCACCTGCACGAATCTGATCTGCATATGCAGTTCCATTTGGAGTTAAAACATCCTCTCCAAAATCTAATGCGATCCGCGGTTTATTAATTAATGACCTTAGTAAAGTCGTTAATTCGCTCATTGAGTTATAAGAAACCACTTTAGCTTTGATTCCTTTATTTTTTAAAGAGCGTTCGATCATGGGGGCTTCCATCTCAACAGCAATAACTTTATGGTTCCCATCTGCCCCAACAAAAATATAGTGCCGTGCGTGAGATGCGACACCTAACATAAATCTAGAATTAATATCACTATCCTCAACACATATTATTAACCATCCATCCCCATCTATTTCTTTGAGTATGTTTTGGGCTTTTTCGAACTTATTCATACTTCTAATCATTTAATGGTTTTTAATTAATTTTATTAAAATGGCGAAATAAAATAATTGGAAAAATAAGAAGTGGATATTAACGATATCTAGAAGAGGAATTAAACGAAACTTTAAGTAAATTTATTTATTGAAATGATCTAATTAATATTTAATCACATAATAATATGAAATTATGAAGCTAAAAGTAAAGACGATAAATTTTGAGACGGGAAATACTAAAGATGTTATTTTAAATATTAAGGATGCTCAAAAACTAGGACAAAAAGCTGGAGAGCGCATCATAATTAAAAATTTAGAATCTAAAAATATTGAAGAAAAATATTGGATTGCAATTTTACAAGTTGACTATTCAAATTCTCTTGTAGAACCCGGAGAAATTGGAATATTTTTAGATATTATTAAGGAGAAAACTACACTTGAAAAAGGGATTATGTTATCAGTAAAACCAGCAGATCCCCCCGACTCCTTTAAATTTATTCAGAAGAAGATAAAAGGAAATAAACTCTCAAGTGAGGAAATTAATAGTATCATCACCGATGCCGTCTCAGGTTCTTTATCAAGAATAGATTTAGCAGCGTTTATAACCGCCGTTTCGATAAATGGTATGGATAATGAAGAGATGACCTCCTTAACGAATGCGGAAGCCAGAAGTGGAGAAATCTTCAATTTTGGTCCCGAAGTATACGATAAACATTCTACAGGAGGTGTTCCAGGAAACAAGGTCACACTCATAATAGTTCCTATTGTCGCCGCTGCGGGGTTAACCATTCCAAAATCGTCTACAAGAGCTATAACTTCTCCATCCGGAACTGCTGATTCTATGGAGGTCTTAGCACCAGTCTCTTTTGGAGCTGATAAATTGAAGAACATTGTTTCAAAAGAAAACGCGTGCATTATTTGGGGTGGAGCTCTTAATACTTCACCTGCGGATAATATATTGATCGAAATAGAACGCCCGTTACATATGGATCCTATAGGGCTTATGATACCCTCAATAATCACCAAGAAATTATCTCTTGGAGTTAAAAAGCTTGTGTTAGATATACCGGTTGGAGAAGGAACAAAGTTTATTACACCAGATGATGGTAAACAATTCGCTTATATATTCAAAGAGATCGCAAAAAATGTTGGGATACAAGCGGAGTGTGCATTAACACTAGCACACCAACCCATTGGTCACGCAATCGGGCCCGGATTAGAGGCTAAAGAAGCACTGACATTGCTTATGGACTATTCTGTTGGCCCCAATTCTTTAATTGAAAAATCTACAGATTTAGCGGGTATTTTGCTCGAAATGGGAGGGAAAGCTCAAAAAGGAATGGGACAAAATTTAGCAAAGGACATATTACGATCAGGAAAAGCATATGAAAAAATGAAAAAAATTATTAAAGCTCAAGGAGGAGATCCAGAGATTAAACCGGTAGAAATTAAATTAGGACCGCATATCAAAGAATTTTTTGCTACAAAACCAGGACACATCACGGGAGTAAACAACGCTATCATTAATCAAATAGCTAAAGCTACTGGATGTCCACATTCAAAACATTCTGGTGTCGAGATATTCAAAAAACAAGGAGCACGGATAAAGGAAGGAGACTTAATCTTCAAGGTGTATTCTGAAAGTCAGAATAAATTGAAAAAAGCTGAGAAAATTTATAATTCAACTGGTGGGCCTATAATTCTTGGTGGAATGATGATAGAAAGGATTTGATCTTTTAATTTAAATTCTATCATTCAAAAAGTCATTTTATCATAATTTCAATAATAATAAATACAAATTTAATGGTTAATAATAATAAATTTAAAAAATTAACCCAAATTTCGAAGATTGATGGAATTATCTCCTCAACTCGTTAAAAAAAACTATGCGAATAAAGTTTTAGATAAATTTTCGGCAATAAATCAGCTTATCTCAATTATAGAAAATAGTGAAGATTTACAAGCCCGAATTGAAAGCATTAGAATTTTAGCTCAAATTAACGCTAATACTGAAAGTGTTTTCAAACTATTAGAAAATTTATTAATTTCAGATTCACACGAAATTATAAGATATACTGCCACAATAGTCATAGGAAAAGTGTTTTTGGATGTTGCCCTTGAACCATTACAATGGGTTTTTAAACATGAAGAATCCTTAAGATGTTTGCTAGCAGTTTCCAAGATTTTAGGGAAAATTGATTCCATTCAATCAAAATCTTTGTTAGTAAATAAGATTAAAAGAATCTCAAATGAAAAAATATTAGAAAATTTAAATTTATTATTCGAAAGAAGAGAAATTGAGAGTTTCTCTAGTTTTGAACTTTCAAAAATTGTTGAAAATTATTTTATTATAGAGGACTTGGAAAAAAAATTTGGTCAAATTAGTTATCAAGCAAGGGAAGGATTAATAGTCCAATTAGATTTATCTGATGTCAGTAGTCACGTTTTTGGATGGACAATTTTGAATAAATTTCCTGAATTTATGGAGTTTTTGACTTCATTAGAAAACCTAGATTTGAAATTTAATAGGCTTACTACGATTCCTGACACTATTAGCCTTTTACCTTCAATATCATTTTTCGATTTGAGCTATAATAAAATCAAATCTATTCCTCATTCTATTGGTTCATTAAAAATTTTAAAATATCTAAATTTACGGTATAATAAATTGAAATCTTTACCAACATCGATTGGTTCTTTAAGTTCGTTAACACATCTAGATCTAAGAGCTAATGAGTTATCTTCTTTACCAAATACATTTAAAAATTTATCAAAGTTAGAAGTTTTGGATTTACACGGAAACAATTTAAGCAAACTAAATATATCATTTAAAGGAATGAGCTCTATAAAACAATTAGAATTAGGATTGAATGATATCGAACATCTTCCTAAATGTATAAAATCTCTTAAATCTCTTAAGAAATTAGGGTTGGGAGGTAATAAGTTGTTTAATCTTCCCAAATGGATTGGTTCTTTCCAATCGTTAGAGATTTTACAAATATTTGATAATCAATTAGTAAAACTTCCAAATTCAATCGGTACAATATCTAACCTTAAAGAATTAACTCTGTGGAATAATCAATTAACATCACTACCTAAATCATTCGACGCTCTAGATCATTTGAAGGTATTAAATTTAAGCTGGAATCGTTTTGAGAGTTTACCTAGTTGGATTGGATCTCTTAAATCTCTTGAAATATTAAGTTTATGGGGGAATAAATTGAACTACCTCCCTAAATCCCTTGAAAATCTTAAATCATTGAAAATTCTTGATTTAAATTTTAATAATATTGAAAAAACACCAAGTTTTTTGAACGAATTAGAAAAAAGCGGACTAATAATCTATAAATAACTGGGGGATTAAAATTACGAAACTTACGCCAACTAAAATATTAGACGAACTTAATAAGAATACCCTTGATAAACAGTCAGCAATTCAACAACTAATCGCATTAATAGAAAATAGTACAAAAATAAAACTCCGACTAGAAAGCCTTCAACTACTTAGAAAAATAAGTCTCAATTTTGAAAATATTGAAGGAAAAGGCGATTCTATGGTTAGCTTCTTTGAAAATTTGCTTATTTCGGATACAGATGAAAAAATCAGAAATGAAGCTGCTCTTATTTTATGTTATGATTATAAAGAAAAAGCAATGAATCCAATGAGATGGGCTCTGTTTCACGAAGAATCTCCCCTTTGTTTACAGACGATTTTTAACTCCTTGGTAACTATTGTTAAGAATTTAGAAGAAAAAAATAATCCTATAACTAAGCTAATCATGATTCATGAAATTAAGCAAATTGATGACAAAGATTTTAAAATAGGTTTTGAGACACTAAAATCTACGAAAGAGGTTAAAGATTTTACTCTTAGTGAGCTAGCCGATATTTTAATAAATTATTTTGCAATAACCTACTTGAAAAAGATATACTGGAGATTGAAGTACACGATTGATAAGTATAGAATTATAGAATTAGATTTCATTTTCAAAGGTTTAACAAAATTACCCAACGTTATAAAACACCTCACGCATCTCAAGAATTTAACTCTAAGATATAACCAATTAACAGAAATACCGGTTTGGATCGAATCTTTAAGTGTTTTAGAATCTCTTAATCTAAATGTAAATAACATAAATGAACTTCCAAAAACTATAGGACATCTCTCTCATCTAAAAGAATTATTGCTATGGAAGAATGAAATTCAAAATCTTCCAAATTCTATTTGTTCCTTACAGTCGTTAAAATATTTAAACTTAAGATTAAACCAACTTAAACTTTTACCTAAAGATTTGGGGAACTTAATAAATCTCATAGACCTGAATCTTCACGATAATAAGCTAACCGAAATACCAGAATCAATATCATCTCTAGAATCACTAGAGACATTGAATCTAAGTTGGAATTCATTAACAACTCTACCTTCATCAGTTTTTAATTTAGTCTCTCTTAAATCTTTAGATCTTGAAAGAAATGAATTGATCCAAATTCCAACTTCAATTGGTTCTCTTAATTCGTTAGAAATATTGAATTTGGGGGATAATAAATTAGCTAATATTCCAGAAACGATTGGTAAATTAAAAAAATTAAAAATTTTAAATATATCCCGGAATAAATTAACTCACCTCCCAAAATCAATTAACTCTCTTGAAAATTTAGAGGAATTATATCTTAGTGAAAATAATCTTGATATAAATTCTGACTTTTTAAAGAAGTTGGAAGGTAAGGGGCTAAAAATCTATCTTTAAATGTTGAATTTTAATCCAATAGAAATCTACCCCATATAAATCTCAAGCAGACTAACTTACAAGAATAATCTAAACTTGGTTGAAGGAGTTCTTATTTCATATTACATTGTGTACTCGAATGAGTTTAATAAAAACGGTTTATTATACACTAATATACTTATCAATTTTACTATTAAAATGTTAAAGGTAAATTTCTTATCTGAATTCTTACTGTTCAAGAAATATATTGGGGTTAATGGAGCTTTGATTGCTACTATGGCCCAAGCTGATGAAATGCATAAATATGTGAAAGTGTCGTTTAACAATTTTGGAAAGGATTATGACCTAATTCATTCTCACGGTTGTTTTCCTATAACTCTTTGGATAGTGAAGAAAGCAATTAGATCCAAGAAACCAATTGTAATCTCTGCTCACCAAACTCATTATGATACTAATAATGCATTTGTGTTTTCAAAACTACTAGCTCATCTTTTTAGAATGTATTTAATAAAATACTATAAACTTGGTGATATATTAATCTGCCCTACTGAGCATTCAAGGAGAATAGTAAAGAATGAACTTAGAATTGATAAACCAATAAAAGTTATTTCTAATGGCGTTGACACAGAAGAATTTAAGCACTCCATTAAGAAAAGAAAACAGTTTAGAAAAAATTATAAACTAAATAATACAACGGTAATGTGTGTAGGAATGCCTGTAGGAAGGAAAGGATTCTATGACTTTGTTGAAATTTCAAAAGAAATGAATGAATATACCTTCTTATGGGTAGGGAAACAAGGTTTTCCTTTAATCCAACCTAATAATAATATTAATACGAATAATTTAATTATGCCTGGTTATGTTGAAGATATCATTGCAGCCTACTCCGGAGGAGATATCTTTTGTTTTCCGTCATATTATGAAGGAGAAGGCATTGCAATCCTTGAAGCTATGAGTTGTGGTTTACCAGTTATAATACGTGATTTACCAACTTATGAAGGCAGACTTTTTGATGGCGAGAATTGTCTTAAAGCGAGAAATAATAAAGAGTTTATTGATAAAATTTATTTCTTGATAAATCACCCTGAGGAAAGTAAAAGAATTGCCAAAAATGGGTTAGCTACCGTAAAAAAATTAGATATAAAAGAAACTGCGAAATCTATTTATGAGATATATATGGAATTAATTTAAAAGTAATATATAGATAAATTTCTTTTTTAGAATGCACTTATCTTTAAATAAAGAATTCTAACTCTTATTGAGAATCATAGAGTCTTCTAATTTCTTCAACTGTTGTTACATCCTCTGAACCTTTCTCCGGTCGAAATCTCTGGAAAACAGGGAATCGCATTGAATATCCTAATGTAAGAAACTTTTCGCTAACGGTTATTTCGTCACCAAAAATCTCAACTATTACTTCTGGTTCAAACCAAACATCAGGAATATCTTCACAAATAACGTTACTGGGCTTCTTTTGTGTTATGAGTTTTTCCATGTCTTTTGTTAAAGAATCCGACAATTCGTCAGTTAATCCAGAGAAAAAACGAGTAAAAGCAACAAAATTGCCATTTATTGGATCAAAAACCGCTCCGATATATGTTCCAAATACTCCTGTTCTTCGGCCTTTACCGTAGAACGCTCCAACTAGTACAACATCTATAGTATCTTTTAGTTTTCCTCCTTCCAGTCCTTTTAATTTTATCCATATAAAACCTCTATTTCCAGCTTGGTATACGGAATCTTCTTTAATGGATTTTGCCATGATTCCCTCGTTTCCTTCTTTTCGAGCACTATTGAAAAAATCTAGGAGTTCCTCAGTATTATTGATCAATTTCGATTTAACCAAGCGAATTTCTTCATTCTCAACAACAATTTCCTCAAGCTTGTGTCTACGGTCTAAAAACGTTCTCCCAATAAAGGACTCATCTCCATATTTTAAAATATCAAATAGGAATAAAGTCACGGGTACTTCTTTCATTATTTCTTCTATATTATATTTTCGCCGTCTTTTGCTTAAGACTTGAAAAGGTAACATTTTTTCATAAAAAGAGTCCATAGCAACCACTTCACCTTCAATGATTACATCATCCACATTGACATTTTCAATTATATTTTTCACGACATCAGGATATTGATCAGAAATATCTAACAAGCGTCGAGAAAACAATTTTACATTTTGGCCTTGTTTGTGTATTTGGAGTCTTTCACCATCTAACTTATATTCTGCAGTAAGGGGTGTTCCAAGTTTTTCAGTTATCTCGCCATATGGAACTCTCGAGGCAAGCATCATTCTTATAGGTATTCCATAGGTTATCTCAATTTTATTAACTTCAGATATTCCTTTTTCGGCTAAAATTATAGTAACATCCCCCAAATCTGGGTGTAGATTATAAGCTTTTTCTATAATTTTCCTGTTATCTTTGACACCTGTAAATCCTACTGCTAAACCATCAATTATCGTCAAAGTTGAAACGCCTACTCTTAGCGTAGATGTTATTATTCTTAGTAAATACTTATTTTCTAAAGGCGAGCAGCTTCTCATTAAGCCTCTTAGAATTCCTAGTTTCACATCTTGTGAGCCTGTTCCTTCGCTTAAAGCAATTTTCTGAAGTGCTGAATACAATTCAGAAATTTCCAGTGAAGATTCAACTTCACTTGATGTATCCTCAAAATCAAATAGAGACTTCTGTTTCTTCTTTTTCGCTAAAATTAATTCTGCTGTCGCTCCAATATCTCCTTTTTTTATTAATATTTCTTTAATTCTTTTTTTATTGATGCCAGAATGGAGTGTTAAAGCTTCAATTATCATTTTTTCTGCAAGACCGATTTTAGGGAATTGTTTTATATTAGAAACTAACTCTCCCTGTAATAAGTATATAATCTTATCTAAATCTTCAAATTGCTTGTTTTTTTTACATTTTCAAAAAAGTTAGATAAAAACTCTATCATTTCGAGCCTTTTTGTAGTAGATTCTAAATCCGAAAAAAGGGTTGCTAAGTTTTTAAATTTCATTTTATTATGCAATGGTTTTATCTAAGATTAATTTTAAGTCACTATTGAAATTCTTATTATTTAAGAAAAAGGCTTAAGATTTAAACTCCAATATTTAAAAAAATAGGAAAAAAATAATTATAAAAATTTTGAAAGATCTACAAATTTCTTCTGTATTTCCGTTTTAATATTGGTAGAAATTCCAGAAAAAGAATCTGAAGTGAATTTAATCTTACCGTCGGAAATTGAGAATTCGCAGACTTTACCGTCCATATGTTCAACAGAATATCCCCCATTCTCTTTTTTCGAAATCCATATGTCGTCGTAGTGATCTAATACTCCGATTATCACAAATCCTATCTTTGCTTGAACAGCAAGACCTAGATTAGATTCGGGAGTGCCAATTTTTTCTGATATGGGAACTGGTTTAGATTTTATAACGATTTTCTCAACCGGTTTGCTGACTATTGGAGTTTCATCTTTAGTATCGTATTCAGAGGCATGTATCATTTTTGGTTGAGGTGGGGTTACTTTTTTTATTGGTTCTGGTTTACTTATGGGCTTGGGCACAGGTTCTGCTGTGATTTTTGGTTCAGGTTCAGGTGCTGGTTTGACTGCTGAAGGGATATCTGCTTCTAGTTCAAAAGTAACAGTATAATCATCTAAGGGCTTAACTTTTTTATTTAAAAGCGTTTGGAGTTCGTCGTTTAATACGTCTATTTCTGGTAATCTCCCAATTTTCCTTTGATCTATTTCTTTTAAATCTTTAATATCCCTTCCCACTATACTTTTACCCACTGAAAAACCATGCCCTTTTAGTGATTGTGCTTGTCTGAGAGCAGTTCTTCTTGAAACTAAACCCTGTTTAGCGCCATACCATAGAAAAAGCGAAGAAGACCCTTCGTCTAAAATGATTATGTTACTTTCTGCCGTTAGATGTTCTTTGGACCACTTTATAGGCTCACTTACGCCACCTTCCAAAACTTGAAACATAATAGCGAATTCCATGAATTATCTTCTCAACAATAAATTTTTATCCTCATTAAATTATATTATAAAATTAATAGATTTCACACATTTAAAAATTGAGTTTTTTAATCTGATTTTTTAATAGTACTAAAAAAGACTAAGCACAAAGTAAAAAAATAAATGTAGGTAATTTGTTACTTTAACTATTAATTATTAAGAATTAACTGGTAAGTAATCTATTTCTAAAAACAAGGTTAATAAAATGGAAATTGAAAAGTTATTCAGAGAAAATCTTCAGAAATATAATTCGTATGAAACAGAAGAACAACCAGAAGGTGAAGGTTGGTTAAAATTAAATGTTAATGAAAATGCGTATCCACCCGTCCAAGAAATACTCGAAGATATAAGCTCAGCTTTAGAAAATAAAGACTTATTGAGAAAGTATCCCGATCCGCTTGCTCTTGAGCTCCGTAAAGCGGTTCTAAATCAACTTTTAAGAGATAAAGATACTTTAACTAATAGAAATACCGTTTTTATAGGAAATGGATCCGATGATGTTTTAGATGCTATTTTTAAAGTATTCGTTAATCCAGGAGATGAAGTAACCATTTTCTATCCAACTTTTAGTTTATATAAAGTTTTAGCTAATCTTTACAATGCAAAAATAACCGAGATAAAATTAAACGACGATTTTTCGATACCAGAAACTGTTTACGACCAAAAAGGAAAACTATTGTTTATAAATTCACCAAACGATCCAAATGGAAAATCGTTTGATAACGATGCAATACTTAAAATTTGTTATAATTTCCCCGGAATTGTTGTAGTAGACGAAGTATATGCAGATTTTTCTGATTACACATGCCTACCATTATTGAAGGATGTAAAAAATTTAATAGTTTGCCGTAGTTTCTCAAAAACATTCTCAATTGCCTCTTTAAGAATTGGATACGCTTTAGCTGATGCGATAATAGTTAAAGAGATGAATAGGGTTAAACTACCTTTTAATACTAATCATATAGCACAACTTGCTGCTATCTCTTGTATTAAGCATAGGAATAAAGTATACGATCAAAATAAGAAAATAATTGCAGAAAGAAAAAGACTATCAGAAAAACTGGATAGTTATGATGGTATAAATGTCCTTCCTTCAGATGCGAACTTTATATTCATAAAATTTGATGATAAATCTACAACTCTGAAATTCTTATGGGATTTAAAAGATCTCAAAATTTTAGTAAGGCATTTCAGTAAACCAGGTCTTTATAATTATCTCAGAATCACGATAGGGCCAAAAGAAGAAAATGATATATTTTTAGAGGCTTTTAATTCCATTGCTGATAAATATTTATAATCCCAATATATATATACAAAATTTTTTATTTTCTTCACATAATAATTAATTATTAGATTTAATTATCCAAGATAAAGTAAAATTACTACTGGTGTTGGTTTTTAATCCTTAATCCTCTATTTTCGCCTAAGAAAGATCAAGTTGTATGTGAAAATTGTGGATATATAATTGTGAAACCATATCCAAAGGATAAACTCTGCCCAAAATGTGGATTTTTTTTACCTCATCTTTCTTTCAAACATGTTGAGAGCACAGAAGATGAATCGAAAAAACTCGATCCTAAAGAATTCAAACCTAAATCTGTAACTGCTTCCTCAAAACTACACGGCGTAAGAAAAAAAGAGAAGTCTGCCTCAATTTCTTTAGATACTGAGAGGATAGATCTAAAAGGAAGAAATGAGTACGTAAAATTTTGTGGAATTACATCGGTTGATAGAACTCCTTTATTTGCCAGCAATAAAAGATTACAATACTTATTAGAATTAACCAATAATTTAGATAACATAGCTACGAGCATTTTAGGTGGAGATCTTGACAAAATGCTCCTCAAATCTGAAAACGACGAAACAGAGAAATGTCAATTCCTGGAAAAGAACAATATTATTTACATCCTCTACGGGAGATTTCCTGATAAAAAAGGTAAATGGGTTCTTGAGCAAATGGCGAAATATTTCTCAGATTTAGTTGGTAGTAAAGATGTAAACAACCTCAGTAAAATTGATAAATTCAACATTGAGAAGAAATTCAAAGTGCATCTCCTTTCTATTTTTAAACAATATATGCAACTAGAAGATGTATTTACAGATCGACCGATTCCGTATGTAGATGATTGGCTTAGATTAGATTATGTTGGTTTGTCTTCCATGTCAATAGGAGTGATATCAATTTTGCTCGATGACGAAGAAAATTTAAGTCTTAAAGCGCCTGGAGAATTTGAAGATCTCGCTGAAGAAGTAGAAATGAAAGAATCTCAACTTACAGCAAAGATAGAAGCGATTGCGGCAAATACATTAGGAAATACGGGTGCTTACCCTTGTTGGATAGCTGTTAGATTAGGATTTCAAAAGTATCGATTTTTAACTTTTAAGAAATATAGAAATGACTATTTCCTTTATTGCTTATCCGAAGGCAATTTAAAAAAGATTGAAAAAGTTGAAGCTAAATTAGAGCCCATTTTATATCACGGAATGAGTACCCCCTTTTCTGGAAACTTAAGACCCTTTAATAAACTGAAAGCCACAATAAAAGATTTAGTTGATAAGATTCCAGGAAGAAAATTTCCTTAAATTTTTTATTCCTAAATAGCCTTTATTTATTACAATTCTCCTTAAAAATAATAATTTTGATAAAATCACAGTATGGAATTAAATCCTGATAGAATTTATGAAGACTATATCAATAATCGCTTAGATAAATCTACAACAATTGAGCAATTAATTTCAATAATTGAGAATTACGACGACGATACAACAAGAGAAGATTCTATTAAAGCTCTTGCTAAAATTAAATTGACCAGTGAGAATTTTTTCGCCTTATTCGAAAACTTACTACTTTCTGATTCAAGTGAAAAAATAAGGAATGTAGCAGCTAATTATTTAAGCGTAAATCATCTTAATAGCAGTCTCCCTGTGTTTGAGTGGTCGATTCAACATGAAAAGTCTTATAATTGCTTATTAACAGTCGTTAAAGCGTTAGTGAAAATCAATTCTAGCGAATCTAAAATTATTTTAATTGAACAAATAAAAAGGATTAGAAAAACTCAATATATTAACCATGAAAAAGGTTACGAGAATAAAAGATACAAAAAAGCTTTAAAACCTCTAATTAGAAGGAATAAAATCAATAATTATTCCCATAAAGAACTTGGTGCTATTCTTATTAATTTTTTTACTATTAAAACATTAATTGAAGAGATTCCGAATGTCTATTTTGAATTAAATTCTACATATTTATTGGTTGAGAAATTAGATTTATCTGATTATCTCGAATTTGAAGTAAAAGGAACTCCGTGGGGTTGGAAAAATAATATACGAAAAATTTCTAAAATACCAGGATTAGAGAATTTAAGGTATATGAAAAAATTAGATTTATCAAACAATCAAATCGAAAATGTAAAAGGGTTAGTAGGTTTAAAAAATTTAACTCATTTAGTGTTATCTAATAACCAAATTAGTGATATAGATAATCTAGAGCATTTAAAGCAGCTTTCCAAGCTTCAATTTTTAGATTTATGCGGGAACGAAATTGTTAATTTTATTAAAAAGGATGATTTTAATCCAAATACGAGAGTTTTGCTAAATCGATATAAATAAAAGTCTTGATCTTAAAATAAGAAATAAAAAAAATAATGAAATTATTCAATTAAAGCTGTCTTTCCTGTGCCCCATACTCCAAGAGCTTTACCGAGTTCTTCATGATCCTTTGCGTATTTTCTGACTTCAATTCCGTTCATTACTGCATGAATTGCTTGTCGAAATGCCCTTGCACCAGCAATTGGACCATCGGGATGACTGTGAATCCCTCCGCCACTTCCTATTAGAATGTCCTTTCCGGCCTCTTTCATAGTTTTCTCAACCATTCCTTGAGTAATTCCTCCGCTTGGCATAGGTAATGTTGGTTTAATATGTTGGAAGGGATATCTTAGAACTTTTAAGTTCTGTTCGTATCTCTCATCTAAAATTTCTGCTTTTCCATAAGGGGCTGGAATAACAACCGTGTCCGCTCCACACATTCTTGGAAATTTCCCCAGAGTTATCATGCTTGTTAATCCCGTCCAGTGACCGCCAAAATACGCGCCAGCGAAATCCATATGCCCTAAAATCGGTACTTTTATAGAAGGATCTTCTGCAATAGCTCTTAACGCTTCAAATCCTGCTGTGAGATAATTAATCATTAACGCATTCGCGCCCATCTCAACCATTTTGTCAGCATATTCAAACATCTCAGGAAATTTACTCGTAATGTTAATAGTGTATAGTGTCTTTTCTCCTTTTTCAGAATCTGCTCTATCTATAGATTCCATAACTGCAGAAATCCGATCTTCTAATGTATTGAAGGCGGGGTTTGCAATAAGTTCATCGTCTTTTACGACATCACACCCTCCAACAGCAGCTTTATAAACTAAATCTGCTGCGACATCACATGTATGACCGGTACAAGGTTTCACCATATTATTTAACAAGGGACGTTCAGGCACTTTTAGAAGCTTTCGTAGCCCATCAATTCCAAATTTTGGGCCTTTAAAATCCTCTAAATATGCTTTAGGAAAGGCAAGATCCACCAATTTTAATCCGTGAGTTAAACTTATGTTTCCTATTACAGAAGTAAGAAGCATTGGAATACCGTCTCCTTTTATGTTTGAGATAGGAAAACCAATTTGAACGAAATAAAGTCTTTCCGGATGATCTGCCTTCGATGGAAGCACATACTCATAGTGTGGAAGCTCATACACGCCAAGTACTCTGGCGACATGCTCCTTCCGGACTTCTGCCGTTTCAGCGGGTACTCTTACCCAGGTTCCAGTTGATTGTTCAATCGCAGCAAACCTCGATAAATAGTTTACATTCATTCCACGAGGCCTTTTAATAATGTAAGAAGCAATTATATAAGACTCAAGATCGATACCATCTAATCCAATTGCTTCTGGAACATCTAAATATTGCTTACAACTTTCATAATATTCTTCTTCAGGTGCCATAATTATATCGAAGAAAGTAATATTAGAATATTGAAAAATATATTTGTTCTCAAAATAAGTATAAAAAAAAAAAACAAAAAAAAATTAAAAAAAATAATTTAATCTTCAGATTTTACTGCTGATTTTAAGTTTAGATAAGTATTTTCAAGTACTGTTAAGTATTCTAATAATACTTGATCTGCTTTTGATTTCTTCTCATATTCTGCTTTTATGACATTCAACAAATATTTGGGAAAGATTTTATCTACGTAAAAATCTGATAACAGAGCGTAGTATTCGTTATTTCTGTCGTCTTGAAACACCTGAATCATTTGAGTTTCCCAGAGCATTTTCAAGACTTCATCGATATCATCGACTCCCTTCTTTTTCAGTTTTTCAAGGTCGTTCTTGGTTACAATTGCTGTTCTTAGTAATCGTAAAGTCTCGTAAACTTGGGGGTTTATTATGTTCTCTATTAATCTGAGATTGTCATTTTCGGAAGGACGGTAGTTTTGAAAGTATTTCTTAGTTTCCGTTCTGTAATCCGAGGCCAATTGAGAAGGTAAACCTTTATCGGATGGATTTTTCAACAAATTAACGGGGGGTACTCGTAACATTAAAATATCGTTAGTTAGAAAAATCAGCTCAGAGGGCATACCCTTAACTGATGTTTCTTTTATTAGTTCCCTTTTAATCAATTCAATTAATACACCCTCTAAATCGACAAATCCTTGCTTATATCTGTCTTTTAACCAAACCATTAGCTCAGATTTTGAAACGGTCCCTTCTTCCCTTAGGCGATTGAGTATCATTCTTTTTATTTCGTCTTGATATGTCATTGCTAATCGTTGTTCACTATTTAACGTTGGATACACCGATAATCTTCGGAATAACGAAGGAACAAGCTTTAAATAGGCGTCATCTTCAAGATTCTGTAAGATTATCCTAGATGTATCTGCTAATCCTCCTTCGTAAGCATCAGGATCGTCGTCGAGATTTAAAAGCATAAGGATATAATATCCTTTTTCTGGCCCGGTGTAATAAGATGCGATATTCAAAGAACCTACCATTAAACTGATCATTCCCGATTCTCCACTATACTCGTGTGTACTATACACCTGCATTAATGTTTTATCGGTAATTACGATTTCTTCGGGGTATTTCGCTAAAATTTCAGTACCAACTCGTTCATCCCATTTCATTACGACTAAACCTACTGGCACTATAAACTCCCTCCTTCTAATTCAGTTTCTTTCGGTAAATTCTTCTTCTTCTTTATGCTATGACCTAAGATTTCTCCTAACGATAAATCAAGGGTTTCCCACTTATCTCCTAGTTTCTTAATGACATATTCCTCTTTCGATGGATAGAGAAGTGAATCCGAAATAGTTTTCCTTCCTTTTATGTTCTTACTCATTTCTCGTGTCTTCTTGACAAATGTAGGTATTCTTGCTCTCCTAATTTGACGAGAGGCAACAAGACTACCAACTACAGCAACAAGCGCAGCCAATATCATTAGAAAATAAAACATAGGAAAACCAGGAAATATCTCTGTCATCTTTATCTCTATTGTAAACGATTGAGTTGTTTGAAGGTAGTTCGCTTTATTTATGATAATAGTAGCCTGTACTAATTCAGTAACGATAAACGCATCTATAAGAGAGGGGTCAGGAATAGTTAAAGAATAAGTTCCATCCCCATTATCTGTAAAATTATTGAAGTATACTCCATTCAATTCTAAAGCTATTTCTGCGTTTAGCAAATCCGAACTGTCATAACCATCTGTTAAAGAAATACCAACCGACAAAGCATTTCCTGAGACTACTGAAATTACACCTGAAATCATATTACCAATCTCTATGACTATATCTCTTGGGACAATATTTAGAAATATAATTGCATCTCTTTCGACATAATTCGTTTCTCCTAATCTGATTATTAAAGTGTAAGTTGCTATTTCTAAAGTATCAGTATCCAAATCTAATTCGTACATACCATTCCCCATACTAGTTAATGAAACTACACCACTATCTACAACAACTCCGCTAATCTCTTTTTCCCATGAGCACTCACTAAGAGAAACACCTGATAATCCTGTTCCAGATGATTCTACCGTGTACTCAAAGTAAAACATCTTAGGGACACCTATATCCACTTCAAATGTGTCATGTATTGCTGCGGAATCATTTAGTCTTGTGTTAATTTCATCTATTGTTAATGGAAGATAAATCGTTTTAGTTTCGTAATTCTGTTTAAACGCGGTAATTTGTAGTATATAGTCTCCGTGAGTTGGGAAAACAGAACTATCGAGAGCTAAATTGTATAATCCCCCAGAACCGTATGGCGTTAAATATCCGTTAACTCCAGTAACTCCAATTGCGAAAAACTGAACTGTAGCGCCATCTATATCCTCATCAGGATCAGCATAAACATCTGTATAATGAACATCTAAAGAAATAAGATCATTATAATAGACTTGAGGATTTGGATCACTTGCACTTAGAGCTGTTGTTTTATCTAATAATGTAAAAGTTATTGAAGTCTGGTTAGTAATATACCCTGGTTTGGATGCTGTTATTTCCATTATATATGACACGCTGGATATCCAATCTGCTCCTCCAGTTTCTATAGGATCCGATGTGTCAGCACTAAAACTGTAGACACCGTTTCCCGTTTCTGAAAAAGTTAATACTCCGGTGTTAATTTGTATCGTACCAATTTTAATATCATAACTTACAGTACCCCCTTCAATAGGAAGGATTGGATCAACATTTTTTTGTTGCGTGTAATTGATCCAAAGACTCAAAGTGTCTCCTAACATTACATCTACTGTTCCACTAAAATCAACCATTAGAAATGACTTATATGTGTTTCCGGTTGAAACATTTATACTGGTATAAAGATACTGATAAAATGGTAAAGTTATGCTTGTTATATCAGCAGCATCTAAATCATCGCTACACGCTAAATCTTCGTAATTTTCACCATGCCAATTAACAGTTAGACTAACATTTCCACTTAGTAAGTCAGTTAAGTTTGACCATCTAAAAATCACTACTCCCGTGGAATTCGTAAGCTCGTATCCTAATATAACAGGTCCAGAACCATCGTCAAGCGAAAATGTTATGTTAGCACCTACAACGTCTTCTTGTATTACACCAAGATCCTCTCTCTGAAACTTTAACTCTAAGGAAGTTAATTCCACATTAGTAAACTCTAAATAATAGACTCCAAATGTATCTACATTAGTTTCATTTAGTTCTATAGTTTGCGGCGTTGTAACGGTTAAATTTTGAAGGTATCCTGCATAAGAAACATTTACATCGTATAATCCATTTTCAAATCGATTGAAAATAGTGCGACCAAACTCATCTGTATCTTGAGTCCAGCTAATTGCGTAATTACTCGCATTCCAAACGGTTACTGTAGCATCAGGGACCAGATTACCATCAATATCAGTTACATTGACATCGATACTGTAAAAAAGACTATCTTGTAGATACATATAAATATCTACATCTTCTCTTAACGATAGTAGGGTATCGTCAAAATATTGTATCATTCCGACATTATCTAAGTTTCCTGATTTATTAACACTTCCAGCTAATTCCCAGAATTTTATTTTTAATTTATACGATTCGTTTCCAACACTATTATCAAAATCATTCATTGAACCTGGTAAGAATTCTACATAACCACTATCGTAAATAACATCTCCTCTGAAATAGCTAATTGAAGTATGTGCTGGATCTGATAACTCATACTCTTCAATGAAAATTCCGATTGCATCTTTGGATGAATCGGGAGCGTTGTGAATAACTGTATAATTTTCAGCGACAAATCCCGTAGTTGTTATATCTTTTTGTAAAATACCATCATGAATGTACAATAAATCGTCATGATCGTCAACACCAGTGAAATTATAGTTAGTATTTAATCCAAACATTCTATCAATTGTGTAATTAAATTCGTTTTCAAAGTAAATACTCCGTTCTAAATTCCATAAGTCATAATCATAATAGAATGTGCAAGTATCTTGGATGTGCATGTCAAAAGTAGTTGTCCAATCAATTTGATAGCTTGAAAAAACATCGCCATTTTCTAATTCAGTAATGGATTGAATTGCAGAAGGCATAGAACCATATTTAAAATCCTCAACTTCCTGATCAGATAGATACTTATTGTAAACAGCAACCTCATCAATCTTACCTTTGAAGTATTGGTCTATATGTTCAGAGGCTCCAATAGTGAATGGACTATTTACTGCCTGATCAATATCGTTTGCTCCATTCCAATTAGGCATTGACCACCAGATATCGTTATTAGGATTACTTGGATTGTTTATTTGTACAATCCTGACTTCTGCTACACCTTGTTGATATCTAAAAACGACAAAATACCACCCGCCTGTCGTAGTTATTGTACCAGCAGGGCTAAAATCAGCGAAGGTGTCTCTTGATTCAGTGTCGAGATAAACATGGATGTTACCCTCGTTATTTACGCCAATTTCAAAGTTATCGTTGTAAGGATCACTTGCTTTAGCTGCTATTACGTTTTCAGTTTGATGGTTAGTTGCTCCTCCTGATAGAAGACTTGGATTAATCCAGGCACATAGTGTAAATTCAGTACTAAAGTCGTTTAGTGGATCTCCAACATCTTCAAGGCCACTTGCATAACTAACAAAATCATTTCCGTCAAAATCCATTCCATATTGTACAATTCCTGTGGTATATTGAGGGTCACCATTGATAACTCCATCAGGGGTGTTTCCTGTTGAATCAGAAACGGAATTCTCGAAATGTGCTAGAAAAGTTAAGCTTGGATCTGATAATTGCTTTTCTGGAGCTAAGGACTCGTCTAGGTGGTAATCTAATCCTTCTCTAATTAATCTAGTTGATGCTAAACCTTGTTCTAGAACTACTTGATATTCATTTCCTACAGTAACAGTCAGTGTCAAACCGATTTTTTCACTTGAGAAATTAGTAGCATAATCTTTTTGTTCAATATCGGCGTTATTTTCGTTGTAATAAAGAAAGTATGTTTTGTTTGTGGTCGCTGAGACATTTGCCAGAAATGTTATTGTACAAGATTCAATAAAACTAGTCATGCCATATTTAGTTACATTCCACATTTGTAGAGGTAATGGATCGCTCCACTCATCGTTTCCTGTTGCATTGAAACTAACAAGCCTTTCAGTATTTTCATAGTGTTCGTCCTCTCTAAATGTAAAAAACATATCTATTGGTTGGTATCTATCAATATCTTCAGTTTCTTCTAAAATAAACCCAATTCGGAATCGATAAGTCTTATTCCACCAGAGAGATAAATCATATTTCCCATTTATATGAGTAGTATCGGATGTTTCAGGAAAATAATCATCTTCTTTGTCAATATCAAAATTATCAACATCTTCATCTATAGACGCATTACCGTAATCAACTTGATTTCCTTGATTTAATAAAATCATAGAAAATAAAGTAGTTGGTATTAAGATCGTCAGTAAAATCAGTGTCATTTTAAACTTTTGTTTTGCTCTAACATTCATTTATTAATTACCTAATTACTTAATTTTTTTTAGAAATTCTTTAAAACAAGAACTTTTTAACTTTATTAGTACCCTTTTACATATTTAATTATTAGTAAAAAGAAACTTGTTAGAACTAAAATTCACCAATAATATTTCTTTTTAGGAGTTAAAAAAACCCTTTGGAATTTTAAAAAAAATAGAAAATAAATAGAAAAAAAAAATTTAATTCAATCTTTTATTTTTGAAGCCGCTTTTAGATCTAAATATGTATTCTCAAGGACATTTAGATATTCTATTAAGACTTGGTCAGCTTTAGACTTTTTATCGTATTCCGATTTAATAACATTCAATAAATACTTTGGAAATACTAAATTTATGAGAAAGTCAGAAATAAGAGCATAGTATTCGTTGTTTCTATCGTCTCGGAAAACCAGAATCATTTGGTTTTCCCATAGTAATTTAAGAATATCATCTATGTCTTCAACTCCTTTCTTTTTCAGTTTTTCCAGATCATTCTTTGTCACAATTGCGGTTCTCAATAATCTCAATACTTCGTATGATTGAGGATTGATGAGAATATCTAAGAGTTTTAAATTATCTTCCTCAGAGGGTCGATAATTTTGAAAGAATTTTATTGTTTCTGTTGTATAATCCTCACTTAGTTGGGAAGGTAATCCTCTATCACTTGGAGCTTTAAACAGTTGGTTAGGCGGAATTCGCATCATTACTATATCATTTATTAGAAAGATCAATTCTGATGGCATCCCTTTCACTGATGCTTCTTTAACAATATCTCGTTTAATGAGTTCTATGACGATACCTTCTATGTCGACGAATCCTTGTTTATACCTATCCTTAAGCCAAATTATTAATTCTGATTTAGAAACTACACCTTCTTCTCTTAATCGGTTTATGATTAGTCTTCTCACTTCGTCTTGGTAAGTTATAGCCAATTGCTGTTCTTCGTTTAGAGTTGGATACACAGATATTCTTCTGAATAATGAGGGTACTAACTGTCTATAAGCATCTTCGTCTAAATTCTGTAATATAGTCCTCGATGCATCTATTAAACCACCTTCGTATGCATCAGGATCGTCGTCAATATTTAATAGTAAGAGAATGTAATATCCCTTTTCTGGCCCAGTGTAATAAGATGCGATATTCAAAGAACCTACCATTAAACTTATCATTCCCGATTCTCCACTGTACTCGTGGGTGCTATACACCTGCATCAGAGTTTTATCGGTAATTATAATTTCTTCAGGATATTTCGCTAAAATTTCGGTACCAACTCGTTCGTCCCATTTCATAACAACTAATCCGACAGGCATTTCTACATTACACCTCCTTCATTTTTACTTTTTTCCAATGATTTCTTTCCCTTTTTTGTCTCAATGCCTAAGATTTCTTCTAATGATAAACCAAGTGTTTCCCATTTGTCCCCTAATTGCTTTACTATATAAGATTCTTTGGTAGGATATAATAGCGATTCAGATATGGATTTCCGTGATTTAATTGTACTCTGCATTGCTCTAGTTTTCTTTACAAATGTAGGTATTCTAGCTCTTTGAACTTGACGGTAAGCTACCAAACTGCCTACAACTGCTACGATTCCAATAACTAATAACAAAAAGTAAAACATTGGGAATCCTGGAAAAATTTCAGTCATGCCAACTACTATTGTGATTTCAACAGTTTGATCTTCATAATTCTCCTTTTCAATTATTATATAGGTCCCATCCAGAGTTAATGGGGATGTAAACGCATCTATATTGGTAGTTGAGAAGGTGTATTTATAAACACCAGTAGTAGTCTCATTCATTGTGTAGTTACTATTTCCAATTCGAAGAATTACCGTTGCTTCCGTGAGTAATTGATAGCTATTTGATGGATCAGTTAATGTAACCTGAAAATTAATAGAAGTCCCTTGAACAACATCTATTCTCCTTCCGGACAACCCGGTTGCGTCAAGGGTGATATCAATAGGTCGATCCGTTATACTCAGAGCTATGAAGGCATTTCTAACTTCATATTTGTTTTTTTGGAGCGTTATAAAGATCGTGTATTCCCCTACTTCCTTTAGTTCAGTGTCAAAATCCAATATATATATATTACTTGGTCCTTCGGTTAAAACACCGGTTCCCTCATTTCCTGGACCTGAAAGTGGATTTCCTTCTTCATCTAATTTATACCAATTATAACTTGATACATCTAAATCTCCGACTGATGCACCACTTAACACATCTCTATATACAAAACTGTAGAGTGCTGTTTCCAACACAAAAATATCAGGTGAGCTTTGAAATAGAGTTGTTGTTCCATTAATAGAAGTTGGTCTCGCTAGTATACTAATTAACAGTGCTTCTTCAATCAAGCTATGATTTAGCAGAAAAGCTGTAATATCAACCACATAATCAGCATCACTAGGAGCTAATGAGGAATCAAACTCAAAATAATATTTTCCTGGGTGTAAGGGATCGTTGTTTAAGATACCTGCACCATAATCCCAAGAATAAGATAAATCTGCCCCGGGTAGTGATATATTAGTGTTGCTATCGAAGTAATCAACAGTGATATTAATTGGCTCAAGATACACGGTTGATAATCTTTTATTAGTTAATTCACTTAAAGAATAATTGAAGAACTTTATTCCTGTAGTTTTTGAAGCAATTCTGATCTGACTAGGTTGTATAGTATTAAAAACATAGCTCTTGTAGTTACCCGTAAATTCAATATAATAGACACTTCCCCCTATTAAATGGAAGGTCTCAGTATTGAATGTATAGTTGAATACTCCTTCTGCAATTTCAGATGACAAAATTCCAACTTTTTGGCTATATACCGTAAGTTCCTCATCGTAAACTTGCATATATAACTCGTTCGGAGTTACTTTAGTTGATGCTGGGAACGAAGGATCTTGTTTTGTAAAGTTAAATTGCACATTGACATTTTCGCCCCATATTACATCTGAGGTTATATCTATGATTTCTATCGTTGAATTATAATTATTTTTGTTTAACGGAATTTCGATACTCACCTGAGTTTCAGTCGCTAGTGTAAAATTATAATTCGATTCCAATGAGCCACCATCAGCATGAAAGTCCCGCAGGGCGCCTCCAAAATATATGTCTACTGAATAATCACCCCAAGTTCCAAAATTGTCACTAAAAGATACAAATTTAGCTAACCCATTTATATCTACAGAAATATTAGCAATAATTAGGTTTTCGTTATCGTAATCGGTTTCATTATAGAATCTCAATTTAGCATTTGTGAAAGGGATTTTTTCTGGTGTATCATCTGTTACATTAAATGTAATCTTTGAAATTTCTGTTGAAACATCGAAATCATGTACAGCTCCAACTAATCCACCTTCGATTAATAAATTTGAGTACCTATAACTTGAAGTATCTGGTAATGAATCGTAATCGTAATAAACTTCATAATTATAAGCTGTATTATTAATCCAAATAATTGTTCCAGTCCCTTCTGTACTTAGAATCGTTTTTCCTACCGTTTCAGTTCCCTCTTTTAATAAAACGTAACCAAAGTCAATGGGAGCAGTATCTCTGTCTGAAACATTGAAATTTAAAGTTGTAAGGCTCAGATAAGCATTTAGATGACTACTCAAAATAGTAATCGGGTAATATTCATAATAATAGACTGTTTCACTATCAGGAACACTTAATCCATTTTGCGTGTAGTTAACTGTAACGTTATACAAACCATTCTGAGCGATGTTAGTGAATATCCATTCTCCATTCTCATCAGTGTAATTATCTTGGTTTAAATCTGGTGTTATATCATTAGAAATAAAAATGTGTGCATTTTGAACCAGATTTCCTTCTTCATCTTTACAAGTTATTTTTAATGTGAAAGAAATTGGTTGTACTGCTCCAAATTCCGCTTGAAGGCTATTATTAGGTGTAGTTTGAACTGGTTTGGCCCAAATTGAGATGTCATCCCAGAAAAGATCAAGATTCGAGTAGCTATCATCGTCAGCCTCATAAAATATATGGTCAAACGAGTCTAACGAGGTTTCTGTGTCTAATTCAAAAGTATACCAAAAGAATGTATTGTCTTGATAATATTGGTTCCTAAATTTATAAGATCCAGCTGATCCCCATCCTTGATTTCCTCTTATGTTATAACTATTTCCAGAAGCTGGGATGGAGGTGTATCCTACTCGGAAACCTATACCTGAAATCTCTCTAAGTAGTGTTGGATCGTCAAATCTCATTTTTGCCGTAACTCTTGTATCAGAGTTAATGTTTATTGTACCAGTTGATGAAGCTTTCCAACAATTTCCCCATATTTTTAGTGCAGAATTTCCTCTCGCCTGTGTCGTATTTGAAATTTCCCAAGAATTGGGATGATAGTTATCCTGTCCATCTGTTGGTCTTAATAGATCTGATGCCTGAAAATCTTCAAATCCTTCGTGCCATAATCTAATTACATCGTAATTAGGATCTATAACTTCTGGACTTGACCCATTGTTAAAGTAAATGAAGAAATCTCTCATAACCCCATAATTGGTTGTACCATTCAATATCCAAATTATATCTCCGATCGCATTTGATACATTATCATAACTTCTAGGATAGGGATCAAACTGACTCTCGATCTCATAGAAACTGGATAGAGATGTGTATTCTACCACTCTTATTGAAAATGTGTCTAGAATAGGATTTTGCACGTTCAAATCATTAAAATACTTGGTAAAATTAACTATTAACTCCACTGGAGCATCCTGTTGATTTCCAACAGCAGTTAATCCAATAGGTATTCGAAAAGTCCAGGATTTATTCCACCATTCGTAGTTAGAAGCAGGTAAACTAGATTTTGGTGATGAAATAGAATCAGACTGAGTTTCATCAAAAGATTTTTGTTCAATGTTGTTAAATATTATCGGCTGTATTATAAACATCAAAGGAATGACCGCCATAATTATTATTAGACTTAATCCCTTTATTGTTCTATTTTTAGTTGAGTTCATATTGTTTGTTCATCTTTTTTTTTTTAAGAAAAATTTATAATAAATTTTTAACAAATTTATAAAACAACTTAAATAAAATATTATGTTTTCCAAAATCTTATATCTAAGAATAGAGAAAAAATCAAAACTCAAAAGAACTTTAACTTTATTCTAAAGTTATTCCTTTTTTAGGATTAAGTATATCTTTCTTTTTTTTGGATTATTTGGGTTATCAATAAAAAAATTTCCCTTAAATTTTGTATTTATAGTAATAATTAATCCAATGTCATCCATAATTGCTTTATTTTTTGGATAAAATTGAAAAATGGATTTCCCTCCAGGCTTAAGAATCGTATAAAACGATTTAAAAAGATCGATCAAATCTAAACGCTTTTTACCCTGGTTTAAATCCTTGTAGATCCATTGCAAAGCGGAAATTGATATGATTGCGTCGAACATGTTTGGTTGAAATGGAGGATAACACATATCAGAAAGAATAGGATATAGATCTCTAATATCATAAAATTTAAGAAAATTAAAAATGATATCAAGTGCTATTGTCTTATGACCTAATTCATTTAGGTAAATCCCAACAAAGCCAGGACCACAACCAGCATCAAGTATTAAACAATTATTTTTCTTAAGTTCCAATATTTCCAATGCTCTTAAAGTAATTTTTCTTTGCGTTCGCATAATTGACTTAGACTTAGCATATCTAGAAAGAGTTTCGTCTTTAAAATACTCTAATACGCTCTCATATAATTCCTCTGGTCTTTTTCGTTTAATACTAAAAAAATAATCATCGCTCAAATTGAGTATGCCCATTAAATTTGCTTTACTAATTGATACGGAAAAAGAATTCTTAAATCAGTCTATAAATCAAAAATTTTATTAGAATTTAAATATTTAATATTTCAATTAGCTTTAATTTTTGACATTTCAATTTTTTATTGGTGGAACTGTTGTCTGAAAAAGAAGAAAAGTTACTAGTCAGAAAAGCGACATTAAATTTAAGAAGAAAATACGGCAGAACTAAACAAATAAGTATCGTAGAAAGAGATGCTTTTATCCCCAGTTCTATAGAAAAGGAAATTAGAGAATCTCTTCCTAAAAGGAAATCAATACTAGCTGCGGATATAGCTCTGAAACATGATGTAAGAATCTCGACTGTAAATCTGCTATTAAAGCAATACGAAGAAGAAGGTTTAATAAAATTACTGGATCCTACTTTAAAATTAAAAATATATGTTCCTAATTCTTAATTTTTAGACAATTGAGTATTCCCTATATTAAACCTCTTACTTATGTTTGTATTCTTTTTGTAATTCTATAATTAGAGGTTTTAGAAAAAAATTTATATTTCTTTAAACTAATCCTAATAAGATACATTTTTTAAAGCAGATGTAGCCTAGCTGGTAAGACGCCGGCTTCGAAAGTAGTGCTATATTACCGTTTAAGCCGGTGCGCGTGAGCGTTCGGGGGTTCGAGTCCCTCCATCTGCGTTATTATCGAACTAAATAAAATAAAGAATATCATAATGCCTGGTAATATTATCGTCTTAGGTGAATTGAACAAAGAATTATATTATGAGTCTAATTTTTACGATAAAGTAATTAAGGAAATCGTTTCTCAGTTAGCTAATTTTATTAGATATAATCCTGATGATTTAAGTAAAAAAGTGCTAAAAAAGATTGTAACGAGAGGATTTTCCAATATGCCTAATAAAATAATCGGACCGGTTCCTTTAAAAGGAGAGGAAGTGGTAACAATTCATCTGAGTTTTTAGCAAAATTTACTGGAAGTTTTATACTGAATTCCAAGAAATAAAAAAAAGCTCATATTATTGAATTAATTGCAAAATTATAGTTTCCATTTGTGCCTTAGCTGATTCTAATTTGTTTAATATTTCAACTGTTTTTTCTAGATTCTCTTCGTCCTCTTCAATAATAAATAATAGAAAAAAATCTAAATTACCGAACTTTAAAGTTTCTACTAAACCAGAATACCTACTACCGTCTTCAAATTTATCAGAAAATTCCAATCGCTTCCTATTTTCTGCTATTATTCTTTTTTGGGCTTCTAAATATTTATCGTAAATCCGAATTTTTTCAACTAAATGCAAATGTGGTTTATAATATTCTCCAATTGTTATTCCTTTAGAATCAAAGAGTGCGATCATGATGGAGTTGTAATTTTTACTTATTCTGGAAAATAATCGAGAAACCATTTCCATTTTTTCAAACAATAAAGATAAACCTGATGAGAAAGCATCCATTACTGATTTGATATCGTAGATTGAGGTCTCAAAGAAAAAAATATCAAAATCATGACTGTACCTTATCAAGGCATGTTTTATCGTTAAAATCCTCTGATTTATTACCTTCTCTTTAGTTAATTCCGGATCGAATTTATGAAAAAGAATGCATATCGGTGGATACTCTTGATTCTCCTTTAAAAAAAGTAAAATTTGATCAAGATAATCTATCGTTTCAACATAGCGATCATAATCCTGAGCATCAATAACATAAAATAGTAAATCAGTTCCGCTAATATATTTTGTGGGGTTTTTCAAATACTCTTCTCTATATTGTAATTGCCCTCCAAAATCCAATCGTGTAAATTCAATACCTAAAAATTTAAAGGCATCGCGAGCAATTCTGCGTGTAGGCATCAAATTGAGTATTTCTTGTTCGAAACCAAACTTTTTTGTGATAACTGTAATGATACTAGTTTTACCCGCGTAATCAAGCCCTATAAAAGCAATTTTTTTAATTTTTAATCACCAGGTTGTACAACCGTGATCCTAATGTTTCTTTAAAAATTGGCGGAAATAACTCTACAAAATATTTATAGTAGAAGGAATTAATAAATTATTACTTTTTAGAGGATTAATTAAGTGAAATTAAACTAAATTATCAATAACTATAAAAAAATTAACCTCCCGAAATAGGAAAAGATATATAAAGTTGATCTCCCTCGTTTAGCTTAGTCTTATAATTTTTCATGTAAGTTATGTTTCTTCCGTTAAGTAGAATTATCATTTGTGAGTTTAATTTCTTTTTATTATTAGTTAGAAGGCTATCATCTAAGAGATCTCTATATTCTTTAAGAAATTGGGAAATAATATCACCTACGGTATCTCCCTCGTACTGTATTTTATTCTTTTTTACTCTCAACACAAATATGTTTAATAAATTTAAATCCACTTTAACCATGAAATTTTAACTCGTTTCTATCGAATTATTATAAGATTTTATAAAAACCTATTCTAAATTTGACTCAATTTTAATAAAATAGGTTAATTTTTAAGCTTACTTGTAATGAAAAATAAAGCGTTTTAAAAAATTAGTTCATTGTCGCATTAATATCGGAGTTTTTCTATTACTATATTAAAAAATTCTTATTTCTAATCCATTTTTAATGCTTTCTTCAAGTAATTTATTGATTTTTAAGTCGTTGTATATATGTTTTAATTTTTCAGCATCAAATTCTTGATTTTCAGGTTTAAATGGGCAATAATTAATATTTCTTAGATTTTTTGATATTTTCGACGCTAAATCTTTTATCCTTTCTTTACCAAAACCTATTACCGGTGTAAAAATAGGAATGTCAGGTTTCAAACTATTAATTCCTAAAGTATCTAAATCTACTGAGTCAGGACAAAAGCTTGAACGATTCAGACTTGTCCCATCTATACTTGCTCTTATTTTTTCGTGAAAATTATATCTGGGATTCTTGAGAATTTTTGATATTATTTCAAACCTAATCAACCTACAAATACCACAAAAGTATTGATGATCTCTTAAATCTGAATTAATTTCCTTAAGAATATTGTAAATATCGATTTTAACTAGCTGGAATCGGTTATATGGTACATACTCCCCTACTTCTTTCCAATTTGACAACCAAATTTCGTTGTCAGCTTTATTTTCTTTTATATCAATTAATATAGGATATATTTCTGAACCCCTTCTCAATAATAGAAAGCCCGCAATCAAATCATTTAACCTACCTATATCCATGACAAGTATCTTCTTTTGAGGCTCGATTGGCAAACCACCCCATTTAGTTTTAATAACTTGAGAAAAAATATAAGTAAATTCTCCTCTTATTTCTATATAGATTTGTTTTTTGGGTTGAGTGAGATTAACTTTTAAGTTGTAATTCGGAAAACTATCAATAATCGCTTTACCCACAATTTGAGCTACTTCTATCGAAGTATAACTATGATTTCCAGACCTTCTAACTCTGAGCGCAAAGTTATCGTTCTTTTCTAATATTTCTTTCGCAATCTCAATTGTTCTTTCAGTGATGTTATTAAGATTGTTTGATGTCCTAATTGCCGGACTAATGGAATGTACGCCAAATGCATTTTTTAAAACATTAATCGCATTGGGGATATCCTTATTTTTAAAAAAGAAAAAAACTCTTGCTGAGTCTTTACTCAATTGATATTTGTTAAACGGTATCCCTTTTCGTTTAAGTATATTTTTTATGTTATTCATTAAGTATTTAAGCATACGGATTTTGACTTTCTGCGATTTAAGCCAAATCTCTGCGTATCGTATTAATACCAAGTTATACTGCTTTAGAAAAAGGTTTTCTGCCATAATGTTCAGATTGTGGTTAAATTAGAATTGATAAATAATAATTACCAATAACTTTTACTTTTCCAGTTTTTAAGCTATATTCTTTCACTACAACTAATCCCTTCTTATAAATCTCTATTTCAATAAAGACCTCATCAAAATACTTACTTTTAAGGTTTCCACCATTAGAAAAAATAGTATTTTCAATTTTAACATTAAAAGATACACTCGGAGAAGAATTTAACACCAGATCTATCTGTGAGTTGGCAAATTGAGAAAGAACATCACCAGAATCAATTAGTTCAGTCCTCCATACGCTCAAAGGAGCTGGTATTAAGGGATGAAAGAAACCCACTCCAAATAGTTTCTGGTGGCTAAGCGATAATACTTTATCGATAAAATCATTTAATTTTTTTCGACCTATAAATCCTTCTTTCGAATCCAGTGTAGTGGAATTCATAGCCTGAAAATATATTTTATCGTCTTCATACAACGGATTAAATTCTCCGAAATATTGTCTCCAATATTCCCAAGCGTGAGGTTTCGAGTCTGTAAATCCTGGAACCGCTATATAAGGATGCTCTAATTGACCGAGTTTATCCTTCGCTAATCTAAATTCCTCCTTAAAACTATTTTTAGTCAAATTACCCGTATGAACGACTAGATCTACATCGTTAATTGTATTAATTTTACTTATTACTTTGTCTAAATTACTTATCTCGCCTTTAAACTTCTTTGAAATCAAAGAATTTGATAATTGGATAAATCTAGCAATGGGTTTCTGGTTCTTATCTATTTGTAGCGGAATATAATAATTTACTTCGCGTAAAATCTCGCGCGCTGAATAGGAATCCAAAATTGGGATAACTTTAAAATTAAGATCACTGCCTTCTATATCAATTACAGAATATGTAAACATTTCTCGATATCTTGTTTTATTACAAGATAATGTTCCCGCATTGAAAATGAATAAATCTTTATCACTGCTGCTGAGAGTATAAAGGTTAGAGGTGTGTCGATGTCCATTTAAAACCAAATCTGCTTTTGCCTCTAAAAGCATTTTAAGCATGTCTCCAGAATCATCTATGGCTGATCGTTCTTTTCCTGTATAAGGTATGGGAATTAATTGGTGGTGAAAACACACAACCTTAAATTTATCCTCTCTTTCTGGTTTCTCTAACTCTTCTCTAACCGAATTTATTACATTATGATGAATAATTCCTCCTGGTAGATCAGGTTTTGTGCTATCTATACCAAGAATAAAAATTTCATCATCTTCATAAGCGTCATGCCTCTCACCAATCATTTCTTCAAACAATAAATAGCCTACATTCAACGCATCGTGATTACCGATTAACCTCATTATTGGGCTTTTTGATATTGGAACTATTTTCTTATGTTGTTCCAACGCATACTCGTAATCCAACAAGGTTCCCAAGTGGGTGATATCTCCTAAGTCTAAGTAAACTGATGCGTTCTTAATTTTATTAACTTTTTCAATTCCGACGTTATAAGCGTGAAGATTAAAAGCTCCTGCAGCATGAGTGATATGTGTGTCAGATATTATCACAAGTCTCTTTTTCGACTTTAATTTACCTTGAGTATTAATTTTTACACTTTTCTCAGATATCATATTACTCTGTTTTTTTTAATTTTGCAGGATGCCCCATATAAATCGAATCTTCTTCTAAAACTGCATTATGTTTTGTATAGGAATGAGCCGAAAGTCTCACATTTCGTTTAATAACAGTACCAGGTAAAATTACGCACTTTGCTCCAATAAGCACATCATTCCCTACTCTTATTTCTTTCAAGATAAAATTATCTTGTTCAATTCCAAAACTCAAAACCGTAGAATTCATTCCTATAATAACATTCTCGCCAATTGAAACTAATTCTGAAGAAATCCAACTGTTATCGCATATTGTTTTTTTACCGATTTTTACACCAAAAAACCGTAAAGTAAAACGATTTTTGAACCATGGAAATGGATTTGACGCCATAACAAATAATGGCCATTTCTTGATAATATTTCGGATATTCCAAAAAAGATAATCCCGATCTTCTAAGGATCGCTTAAAGTTTCCCTCTTTTGGAAAGTGAATAAGATTTACTACTTTTAAAATTAAAACCGAAGTTAAAGTTGCAGTAAATTGAACGATATAGATAGCAAGTAAAACGTTAAAAGGAAGAAGAAGAAAAAATGTCCAAAAGAAGGACTCACTCCAGAAATAATAAACATACCAGAATTCAAAGAGAGAACATGGAATAAAGCTTAAGATAATTATTACTATGTATAGAATTAAATACTTGTTTCTGATCCTCTCGTCAATAGGTACAGGTGATTCTCCCTTTAAACTCGCTGGTTGAAACAAATATCATCCCTCCTTTAAATTTAAATTTGTTCCATTTTGTTTTTCTTTAGAATTTTCGGGCCCTTCTTTCACTTTCACAGCTTTTTGTTGAGATTCTTCAACTGATTGAATAGGTAACGTCATGCTTACTGGAGTACCCACATGGATTAAATTTCCTTTTAAATTCTGGTTTATTTTCGTGTAGCTGTTTACCCCTAATACCGCAAAATCTTCCATTACTGTTCCCGGTGAGATTATAGTGTGTGGTCCTACCACACACGCATTTCCAATTTTTACTTTTTTAATATGCACTTTATCTTGATAGATTAGGTGCGAAAATATGCAGATATTTAAAGAAGTCATAGTAAAATCACCTATTTCCACAAATAATGGATCAATATATCCTTCGTACAAAACAACGCTTCTTCCGACTCGAGTACCAAAAAATCTATAAGCAATTATGTCGAGCCAAGGTAGTGGTAACGCTCGTGCCAGCCAAATTGGAAAAAATGCCGTCCAGAATCTCCTATGCATATAATTCCAATCTTTGCTCCCTCTTTCAAATATACCCTCTTCAGGCTGTGAAAGCTTGTTCAATAACCTGAAAATTCCTGCCGAAAATACAATAATTGTAAATACAAATAAAAAAATATTACCGTATATATTTAGAGGAAGCAGTAACCAATAATACCATTCTGCTTTGAATCCAAAGGAATAAAATTGCGACCCGGTTAAAAGATAATATAGGCTGTTTATGAACCACAGATTCACAAAAAACAAAACTAGGCCCCCGATAAATAACTGTACAATTATTATCAAAGAGAAGGGGGTTTTGTAGACTCCAGAAGTAGATATAATTTCCATTTCAAATTTAGAATCTTCTTCTCTTTCCACAATAATTCACAATAAACTGATGAATCGCTATTATTATATTATAACAACCGTAAGATAAATAAATTTTACACAATTGTTATTACACAATATTAATTTTTTATAAAATAGATTTTTAAAACAGTTCCATTATATATTTTATAATATAATTAAAAATAACCTACAAAAAAATCTAATATCATACAAGAGAGTGAGGAAAATTTCGATAGATTGGCAAAAAGCGGAAGAACACCCAGATAAAAACCAGAAGGTTGAAGGTCGCTTCCTATTAGACTTACGTGCCAAAGTTAACGATTTAGAAAAGCAACTAACTGATACTAAAAATGAGTTGAATAGAACGCAGAGTAATCTTAAATCCACTGGAGAAAGTCTTGAAAATACAACAAATGATTTAGAAAGTACTAAATCAAGCCTTGATAGCACAAAAACGGAATTCAGCGACACAAAATCTAAATTGGAACAAAGTTTAGCTGAACTTGAAGAAAAAACGAAAAGTAATGCTAATTTAATTTCTGAAATTGAAGGGTTGAAATCTAATCTCGAGGGCGCAAACTCTAAAGTAAGCGAACTTGAAAGTAAAGTCGAGGAACTTGGAACTAATATCTCAGATCTCTCTTCTGAACTAGAAGATTCCAAATCTCAAATAAAAGGTTTAGAAAACTCAACTTCAGAGAGTAAAGAACAAACTGACAAGCTGACTGCTGAAATTCAAGAATTGAATAACAAGCTAACCGTTTCTCAAGACGAAAATACAAGCTTGAATAGTCAATTAATGGAGTTGAATAATATGTTACTCCAGAAAGACACTAAAATTCAAGAAGTGTCCGAGTTATTAGGAGATAAAGAGAAGTTAATCGACGCTCAAACCGCTCATTTAGAAGAAGTAGAGGGTGAATTAGGGGAACTAAAACCTCCAGAACTAGGATCAGGCGGGTTTATTAGCGAAGAAAGGACTACCTGCCCCATGTGCGGATCCACTGGAAGTTCAATCAAACAAGTTGAAGATAAATCAAAAGTTTTATCGTATGTTGGCCATATACCCATGTACGCTAAAAAACACGTCTGTAAAAAATGTGGTTACGAATTCTGATTTTTTTTATTTAATTTTTTTATTTTCTTATCTATTTTTTTAGAAAACTAATATATTTTGAATTGAAAATTCAACTCTAAATAAAAAAGAAAAAAATAAATTTCTAATATTTCTATATTCTTGCCTTCTTTTGCTCATGAATTTCTTTGAGCTTTTCTTGAACATTTTTGAGTCTTTCACCGTGCAGTGGGTATCGAGTCATAGCTAGTATAGCAATAATTAATGCAATTACTGGGAATATGAACATAAGTGATCGTAATCCAAAAATAACATCATCAGTTACCAAAGATGGTTCAAAAACTTGCCAACCGACTGTGGTTAACACTGAACCTATTGCAATTATCACTATAACATTTGAAAATCTCATGATTAAAGCGTTTACTCCATAATACCCTGCTTCTCTCCTTATTCCGGTTACAACCTCGTCCTCATCAATTATATCTGCAACAACTAGGTCAATAATATATAATGAACCAGATAGTCCTACTCCGATTAAGAAGAACACAATTAAACCCGATATATAATCAGATATAAACATTAAGGGTAATAACGAGGCGGCCCATACTGACATAGATATTATCCAAGATTTTTTATTACCCAATTTTCGAACTAAAGGTTTCCAAAGCACTGTCATAAATAGTGCTGCTGCTATAAAGGTCAAACCCAATAGTAATGATGTCTCAAATCCTTCTGCACCAAGCACAAATTTTGCATATAATGGTACTATTGTAGGCATCATACCATAAACGGTCCAATTGCAAACTTCCGTTATTATATACCATCTGAAAGACTTGTTTTTAATACAGTATGTAATAGACTTGGAAAAACTTAAAGCTTTCTCGTAATCCTTTTGGAATTCTTTCTTCTCTTTAGGACCAAACTTTAAAAGAATGATTACTGCGATTGCAACAACAACACCTGCGATTACACCAAAAATCTGAAACTCTGTGAGGTACGCTGCATCTGTGAAATCAGGAATAATCAATCCTGGTACAAGAAAAGCTATGATTAACCCTAGAATAGTGTAAACGGCTCGGATATTATTTGCTTGAGTTCTTTCTTTTTCGGATAAAAAGACTTCTGGAAACATTGAAGTTACATTTAAGCTATACATTGTGTAAAAGAATTCAAAAACAATAATGATAATCAAGAAATATACGAAATTTCCGATTTGGTTAGCAATCCCTATAGGTAACGGCGGTGTAAACAAGAATATCATTAAAATCGATAATGGAATGAAAGCAACCATTATCCATGGTCTTCTTCGACCATATTTTGTGTGTGTTCTGTCAGAAAAATAACCTAGTAAAGGGTCGTTAAACATGTTCCAAAAAGACCAGATAATGAACCCAAGTGTAACGAGTTGTATATTAATTCCCACAACAGAATAATAGAATGTAAAAATCAACAAGATAAAGACTTGATATGATACTATATCACCAATCTATCCAAATCTGAAAATCGCTGCGATTCTTCCCGTTTTCTTTTCTTTCTCGCTCAAAATCGTCACTTTAAAATAATTTTTTTTATTGTTAATCTTAATCAGTTTTACACTTAATAAATATTTAGATGAGAATTTTTCTTTTTTCTCCCAAACAGTCCATTAATTTTATTATGAAAAAATCCCATTAAAAGAATAATATTGTTTTTTTTTAAAATCGAGATTCTGTTAATTCTATTAATAAGATAATTAATTTTCCTAAATGATTAAAATGGACTTAGAGAAGCTTTTCAAACCCAAATCAATGGCAGTAGTAGGAATTTCAAAAAAGAATCCATTAAGCCCTGGAAGAATCGTTTTGTTAAAGAACGAGTTTGAAATGGATGTAAAGGTATATGGTATCTATCCAACGGGCGGAGATCTTGAAGGAATCCAATTATACGAAAAATTAGATAAATTACCTGAAATCCCTGATCTGCTGGTTATTGCAGTAGGACCAGACGATACTTTAGGATACGTTCAAGATTGCGTCGATTTAAACATTCCTTCTTGCGTCATAATAGGTGGGGGGTTTGCTGAAATTGGTGGAAAAGGGAAAAAAAGGCAGGATCAGCTTGAGAAATTAGCTTTCGATAGCGATATCGCAGTTCTTGGTCCAAACTGTTTAGGTGTTTACGCAAGCCCTACTGTTGATACGATTTTTTTACCTACAGAACGAATAACTAGACCTCCTAAAGGCTCTGTAGCTTTAATTAGTCAATCGGGAGGGGTTTTAGTTGACCAATTCTTCGTTAAATTCAAAGAGAGAAACATAGGCGTATCAACTGCAGTTTCTATCGGAAATCGAGCAGTTGTGGACGAGGTAATGCTATTAGAATATTTTAGTAAAGTCGATCAAGAGACTTCAAACATTGCTTTCTATTTAGAAGGATTTAAAGAGGGCAAAGCTAGACAATTTCTGCAATTAGCAAAAGAGTCAGAAGATACGGTGGTGACTTTCTTTGGAGGAAAAACTAGAGAAGGAAAAATTGCAACTCAGTCACATACAGCTAGTTTAGCAGGTAATTACAAAATACTTAGTGCAGCGTTAAGACAATATCAAGTTATACAACCAAGCTCAGAAAGAGAGCTTCTAACTAGTTTAAAAGTCTTCGATGTCTTATCTCATCGAAAAAATCCCTTTGGGAAAAATGTAATTACCTACGGAAATGTTGTAATAGTTTCAGTTTCTGGTGGACACGGAGTAATTGCTTCCGACATGTTAAAAACTTATGGATTGAATGCAGTTCGACTTGAAAGACAGGAGAAAAAAGATTTGAAAGAGTTTATGAATCCATCAGCAAGAGAAATCGCTTCCTTTAATAACCCAATAGATTTAACGGGCTCCGTTATTGATACTGATATTGAAGATATCGTAAGGTATTTATCAGACATTGAACGAATTGAGTGTATCATATTATTATTGCTTCCTTATCCTCCTAATATCTCTTTTCAAATAGGTAGAAGGATAGCAAACATAGTTTCAACGAAAAATAAGCCTGTTGTATGTTTTGTCCCCTATGTTCCAAAGTATTCAATTATTATCGAATCTCTTGAACTCGCTCACATCCCAGTTTTTCATTCAATTAAAGAAGCAGTTCAAGCTGTTTCTGCGCTTAAACACCGAACCAGAATAGATAATATCAAAAAAGGAAATTTATTCTGGGTTTGAACTCTTAATCTTACTCGGGTTTTTTTTAAAAAGTTTTAAAAAGACAAGATCACAAATTTTTTTAAATTAATCTCTAATATAGTTCTTAAACCATCTTAGTTTGAAGGAGATAATTTATGGAACAACATGTTGGATGGATTGGAACAGGCGTTATGGGGAAATCTATGTGTGCTCATTTAATGAAAGCAGGACATAAGATTTCAGTTTATAACCGAAGTAAAGAAAAAGCAAATGGATTAATTGACATGGGTGCTATATGGTGCTCAAATCCCAAAGAAGTTGCTGAAAAGAGCAATATTCTCTTTACAATTGTCGGATTTCCTCACGATGTAGAAGAAGTGTATTTTGGAGAGCATGGAATCTTAAAATCGATAAAAAGTGGCTCGATAATAATAGACATGACTACTTCTGAGCCGTCCCTTGCTCAAAAGATTTATAATGAAGCAAGGAAATTGGGAGTATCCTCTTTGGATGCGCCAGTATCTGGAGGAGATGTAGGAGCCAAAAACGGAACGTTAGCTATAATGATTGGTGGCGATAAAGAAGCATATGAAACAGTATTGCCCTTCTTCAATTTGATGGGACAAAACATCTCGTTTATGGGAAAAGAAGGTGCAGGACAACACACTAAAATGAGCAATCAAATTCTCATTGCTTCTACAATGATAGGCACTATCGAATCCCTTTTGTATGCTTTTAAGGCTGGAAATGACTTGGAAAAAGTAATTCAAGTTATTGGAAAGGGCGCTGCAGGTTGTTGGTCAATTAACAATCTAGGGCCTCGGATTGCTAAAGGTAATTTTGAATCTGGATTTTTTATTAAGCATTTC